>JAABUT010000769.1_pt1 | contig 44307 bp, 48 predicted proteins | sample 5559281 | NCBI WGS metagenome assembly JAABUT01 (sample SAMN10711880, study PRJNA513359) | rock metagenome | isolation source: Antarctica rocks | place: Antarctica: Victoria Land, Ricker Hills nord | collected 2016-01-04
GCGTTCTTGTGGGCTGCCTTGATCGCGGTGGCGGGGATCGCAGTCGCGTTCACCTTCCTGCACCTGGCAAAGGCTCGCGAGGCCCGCTGACCCGTTCCATCGCCAATGCCGGTCGTGGTGTCGTGCCCGCCCCCTCCTACACATCCTCATCTGCCGCTGTCGGCGCCCCTGCCGATTTGTGGGCGTTAGCCGGCCTGACAGAACAGGATCCCTCTACAAGCGCGTCGGTCTCGGTGTGTCAGCGGCGGGGCACACTCCGACCGTCGGGCAACGCGCGCCCACTCAGGAGCGCCACGAGTGAGCCGCTGTCTGCGCGGACCAGCTGGCCGGTTCCCCAGCCCCAGGCGCTGTCGGTGGCCTCGAGCCGGACATCGGTCAGGTCGACCCCGAACCAGGTGCCGTTGGCGGCGGTGAGCTGGTCGAGGACGGCGATCAAAGCCTCTCTTGGTGCGACCGCGGGCCGGTCGAGCGCGATCGTCACGTCCAGGGAGTGGATGACGGCATGGCTCAGTGCACCGGCTGCACCGCCGCCCGGCGGCTGCCACGCGTGCAGTCTCGGCGATCGGAGCTGATCGAGGAGGTCGACGAGCGGCAGCGAAGCGTCCCGCGTGGCCACGGTGTCGGAGAGCACGGTGAAGTCGCCGCCGGCCGCCGCCATCTCGGCCCCGAACTGCTCGGGAGTCAGCCGCGCCGGCATCGTCATGTGCGCGATCACATGCCGCACCAGCCACTTCTCGCACAGCGACGGCGCGTCCCAGACGTCGACGGCCGCGGCGGCGAGGAGATCGGCGAGCCGATCGCAGGTCGGCGCTACAGAGGACTGCAGGTCGGTCACGATCGGTCTCCTTGCATGAGGTGAGCGAGGTGTTCCTCGAGCTTGTCGAGGGATGTGACGAAGCCGGCGCGGGCCTCGGGCATGCGCATCGCCTCGGGCACGCGCCGCTGATGGATGACGACCGAGGTGCTGCCGTCGCCGAGGTCGTTGAGCGTGCTGGTGGTGTGCATCCCGCTCGCCGGCTCGAACCAGGCGAGCCGCTCGGGCGGAACGACCTCGGTGAGGGTGGCGACCATCCGGTGGCTGCCGTGCTCGCCGTTCATCATGGTCTCGAAGCGGCCGCCGGGCCGGAGTTCGACAATGATGCCGTCCACCGGGGTGGCCATGCCGCTCGGGCCCCAGAAGTGCGTGAGTTCGGCGGGCTCGGTGAGGCACCGCCACACCAGCTCGCGCGGCGCGCGGAAGACTCGCCGGTAGACGAGTTCGTCGTCGTTCACTGGTTCTCACGCTTCTGCAAGCGGGCGAGGTGCGTCTCCAGCCGGTCCATTCGCTCTGACCACGTGCGCCGGCCCTCCTCGATCCACGAGAGCGCGGCCTCGAGCGCCGCCGGTTCGAGCCGACACGGCCGAGTCTGCCGGTGCTGCCCCCGACTGATCAAGCCGGACCGCTCGAGCACCCGGATGTGCTGCGACACGGCCTGCATGCTCATGGCGTACGGCTCCGCCAGCTCCTTGACCGTCGCCTCGCCGGCGCTCAGCCGGGTCACGATGTCGCGCCTGGTGCCGTCACTGAGCGCCGTGAACAGGGCATCGAGCCGCTGGTCGTCGATGGCGGACCCCATAGCTGAACTCAAGCATGTGCTTGATCAAGCGTCAACTTGAGCACGCCGTCGCTCCGATACGCGGGTAGCGCTGGGGCGGCTCGGGCTCATGCAAGAACCTCATCTGCCGCGGGGCGGGTGGCGACTTCAGAGCCGGAATCGCTAAACCGGCTCTGACCCGCGGAAACACCTCTAGACCGTTCGTGTAGAGGACGAGCCGGCCTATAAGCCGGGTTCTGTGCAACCGTCGGCTGTTAGGCCGCTGACCTGCGGTTTTAGGCTTCCGAAGATCGCTTGGGCCGTCTCTGGGCCGTCAGCGCTGGAGCCAGGCCGACGTCCACGGCGGTCCGCGAACGGTCCTCGGTATCCGGCCAAAGGTGCGAGTAGGTGTTCAGCGTCTCGTCCGCGGTCGCGTGGCCCAGCCGGCTCTGCACGACCTTCACGCTCTCCCCGCCATCGATCAGGAGCGAGGCGTAGAAGTGCCGGAGCTGGTGGAAGTGCGTGCCGGTCGGCAGCCCGACAGCGTGCACCGCCGGCGTCCAGACACGGCGGTGGAACCAGGTGCGACCCAGCGGGTTGCCGCGGTCGTCGGCGAACAGCAGCTCGACCGAGCGGCCCCGCGCATCGTCGGTGAGGGCCGCCGGGAACGCCGCGACGTGCTCGGACAGCACCTGCAGGACGACGTCGGCCAGCGGCACGCTGCGATAGCTGGCGGTGGTTTTGGGTGGGGCCAGATAGGGCGGCGCGCCGGGCATGAGCACCAGCTGTCCGTCCACGGTCAACGTCCGGCGCAGGAAGTCCACCCGGTCCCTGCGCAGGCCGAGCACCTCTCCTTGGCGCAGGCCCGTGCCGGCGGCGCAGACCAGCAGCGCCCGGTAGCGGTCGGGCACGGCCTCAGCCAATGCGGCGACGGCCTCGACGGGCAGTGGATGGACCTGCGTGGGCGGCGCTTTCGGCAACGTGATGCGCTCGCACGGGCTGACCGCTATGACCCGGTCGGCCACGGCGGAGCGAAAGATCATGCGCAGCACGGAGTAGACCAGCGTGGTCGTCGAGGGAGCCAGCACCGCCGACCGGGACTTGACCCAGCCCTGGATCTCGGAGCGGGTGACGGCGCCCATCGGACGGTGCCCGAGCAGCGGCAATATGTGGTTGCGCAGATGGGAGTCGAAGGCCGCTTCGGTGGTCCGCCGGTGCACCTGGGCGGCCTGCCACGTCGCCGCGTACTGACCCACGGTGATCCGGCCAGCCGACGGGTCGACGTACAGGCCCCGGGACTTGTCGCTCTCGACGCCGGCCAGAAACTTCTCGGCGTCGCTCTTTCGGGCGAAGGTCCGGGCGCGTTCCTGGCCGTTGGGGTCGAAGTACCGCGCTCGCCAGCGCTCCCCCTTGCCGTACCGGTCGGTCCGGACACGGGCTCCTTGGACGACCTTTTCCCAGCGGTCCTCGATGTGCGCCACGGCGACTCCTTGGGTCTGCGCGAGCGAAGCTGCCTCGGCCGTCTGCAGAGGCCAGGCTGCTGTTGCGATGACGGTAGAGCGGCCTACCGACGACGTCGCACCGTCTGCGGCTCCGCGGAGATCAGCAGGCTCGGTCGTCGGCTTCTTGGCGGCTGGCGGTGATGTAGGCGTCGAGGTCGTTGCTGTCGATCCGGATGTGCTTGCCGAGCTTGATGACGGCGATGCGGCGGTCGGCGCGCAGGCGGCGGATGAAGCGGGTGGTCGTGCCGAGGCGTTCGGCGGCTTGGTCGACGGTGAGCAGCATCGGGTCTCCTGGAGGCTCTGTTGGTGGCCTGCCGCTGCTGCCGGTGGCCGCGGTGCTCCGTTGATCCCACATCGCCAGAGAGCCGTCTACTGCCCCGAATCCGCTGCCCTGTAGCGGTTTTGGTCCGTACAGGCTCGTCCAGTGTCGCCGCGTGTCGTCTGGTGTCGTGCAGAGTGCGCGCGTCCGCCTCGGCGAGTGCGAACCGTGATGAAGGTGTCACCTTTCGGTAAGGCCGCAGAGGCGGCTCGACGCGCGCCGTGGGTCACAGGCTCAGTCCGTCCCCCAGGTCAGGCTCAACGCCGCGGTAGGGCTCGCGCCCTCCGGGCAGTCGGATGGTCGACAGGTCGTGACCGCCGACCGGCGCCGGCCGGGGCCGGGCCAGCTCGCCGGCACGGCCGAGGTCCCACCCGTCCGGTCGTGGGCGGTGCGGCGCGGCGAGGTCGCTGGCCAGGCGTTGACGGGTGTGATGCGCGACCTGGCGGGTGAGCCGGTCGATCTCGGCGTCCAGACTTCCCTGCGTCGGCTCGGTCTGCCGCCTCCGCCACTGGCCGCTGGTCAGGGTGTCGGTCAAGGCGCGGCGGCGCCCCCGGGCCCAGCGCGGCAGCGCCTCCAGCTCCGTGCGCGTCTGTTGCAGGGTGCGGTGCAGCGCGTCGCGGTCGGTGCGGAGCTGCTCGCGCTCGGCCCGCCGCTCGTTCAGTCGCTGCACGGCCCGGGCGTGTTCGGGGAGCAGCGGCCGGGCCTGCCGGCGCTGCTGTTCCGCGGCGACCGCCTTGCGGGCGGCGGCCCGTTCGGTCGCGCGCTCAGCCTGACGGGCTGTCTGCGCAGCCTGGGCACGGGCGTGGTCGAGCGCGGTGTGGGCGGCGTCCTGCGCGCCGCTGCGCGCGAGTGCGGCCTCCAGCACCCGCACCGCCTGCTCCTGCGGGTCAGCCTCCGCGGGCGCGGAGTGCCGTGGGTGGGGGTGGCCGTGGTGGTCGTCGTCGGTGGCGGGGTCGGGGGTGATGTAGGCGTGGTTGCCGTGCCGGCCGCGGGTCACCGCGACGTAGAGGTGCTCCCGGTCCATCCCGGGCCGAACGAGCACGACCCCCAGGTCGGCGGTCGCGCCCTGGGCGGCGTCGATCGTGGAGGCCCAGCCGTACTCGGCGTGCTCGGCCAGGTAGGCCGCGGGCAGCACCAGCCGTCCACGGCCGGTGAGGTCCTGCACAATCAGCCCGTCCTGCGGCCCGGGACCGAGGACCTGGTAGCGGTCGCCGTTGCGGACATGCCCGTCCCCAACGACCAGCCGGCGGTCGTTGCGTCGGGCCCGGAGCACATCCCCGGCCTGCCAGTCTCGGCCCCCGGCGACGGTGACGGGCCCGGTGACCTGTCCGGCAGCCACCGCGGCAGAGCGGGCGCGCTGGTTGAGCGCGTCGACGTCCAGCCGGGTACGGGCCAGCATCAGCGCGTCCTGCCCGTCCGCGCGCGCAGCGGCCCAGTGCGCGAAGACGCTGTCGAGGGCTACGTCACCGTCCTGGCAGGGGTGCAGCCGCCCGGCGGTGCGGTAGGCGGCCAGCGCGCCGGGCTGGCCTGCGCGCAGGGCCAGGGAGGCCTGGCGTTCCCAGGGCTGGCTGAAGCGGTGGATCTCGGCGAGCTCCACGCCGTGCCCGCCGTGCGCGAGGGCGGCGAGCATCCCGCCCGGGCCGTTGACCACCCCGATCTGCGCCGGGTCCCCGACCAGCACGACCTTCGCCCCTGCCCGGGCGGCCGCGGCGATGAGCGGGTCGAGATCCAGGGTGCTGGCCATCGAGGCCTCGTCGACGATCACCACCGTCCGGTCATCTAGCGACGTCGCCCCCGGCGCGCCGGCTGGGGTGCTGTGGTGGGTGTGGTGGTGGGTGTGCAGCCACTTGGCCAAGGTGTCGGCGGGGCCGCCGGTGGCGGTGGCGAGCTCGGCGGCGGCGCGCGCCGACGGTGCCAGCCCGACCACCCGGTACCCGGCGTGCTGCCAGGCGCGTGCGGCCGTGCCCAGCGTGCTGGTCTTGCCCGCCCCAGCCGGCGCGGTCAGGACCGACAGGAAGTCCCCGCCCGCGGCCAGCTGCAGCACCGCCCGGTACTGGCTCGAATCCAGCCCTCCGCCACGGCCCATCGGCATGAGCGCGGAGTGCGGGAGGCGCCCATAGCTGCCACGCCGCCCGCGCCGGGCCAGGTCCAGGATCCGGGCCTCCGCGGCCAGGACCTGCACGGTGGCGTAGCGGGCATCCGAGGCGCGCGGCGTCACTCCGACGCCCTGCGGTCCGATCGGGACCGCGTCGTCCAGGCCGAGCGCGATCTCGGTGAGCTGCTCGATCTGCTCGACGACCTCGGCCGCGCTCAACCCGGTCGTGGGCAGGTGCGCGGCGACCTGCCCGGCGACATCGGCGCGGGAGAACACCGCGCGCCTGGTCCCCGCCCCTTGCAGCGCCGCAGCCGCCACCCCCGCCTCTGCCACCGGTCCGGGGTCGGCGCCGGTGGCCGCGGGCAAGACGGCGTCGTACGCGGGCAAGACCACCGCGAGTCCGTGCAGGCTGCTCCGGTCAGCGCCGGGCCGGACCGCTCCGGCCGGTCGGGCAAGACCCGTCGGTTCGGCTGGATCGCTGGGCAAGACCCGCAGCTCCTGCCCGACGCGGGCCGGGGGCGTCCGCAGCCGCACCGCCCGGCGGAGCCGTTCCGGGGTCCAGCCGAGGCGGGTGGCCTCGGCCGTCCAGGTCGCGTGCAACGCCGACAGCTCGGGGTGCTTTTTGCGGGAGCGGGTCTTGAGCACCGCCGTCTTGACCACCCCCACCCGCTCCGACGAGCTGAGGGTGCGGCCGAGGAGCTTTTCGTACTCGGCGATTTTCGGGCCGGCCTCAGCGTCAATCTTCGCGGCGCGTTTGCTCCACAATCCCAGCAGTTCATCGGGCACGCCGGCAATATCGGCCTGCCCGTTCTCGTTCACCTCCCGAAAACTCACCCCCAGTCGCTGGTGCATTTCGTTGCGCAAAGCGGCCTGATAGATCATGCCGGCGCTTTTCTTGTGATGGAACAGCTCGGTGGCATCCAGGGTGCGCCATCGGCCGTCCTCACACCGGACCTTGTTCAGCACCAGTGCGTGGGTGTGCAGCTGCGGGTCGCCGGCCCGGCTGCTGCGATGGTCGAACACCGCCGCCACCATCCCGGCCGAGCCGACCTGCTCCACCCCGTCGGTCCCGCGCCGTGACAGCGCCGCATGGGCGTCCAGATAGCCAAGGCCGGCGCGGACCGCGGCGCGGTGCGCAGCCATCGCCTCGGCCGCCGTCTCCTGATTCCCCAGCGCCCACAGCGCGCTGACGCTTTTGGGCGCGGAGAACGTCAGATCGAACCCGGTCACCCCATCGGCGCGCCAGGCCCGACCCAGCCGGCCGCCGGCGGTCGGGTGCAGGCCGCGGGCGAACAACGCCTCCAGCTCCCGCTCGCTCACCACAGCGCCCGGCGCGAGCCCGAGCTCCTCCAGCCCCCGGCCGTGCCAGCGCCCCGGCGCCTCACCCACCCCCAGGTAGTACTCGCTCGCCTGGCAGGCCACCCCGTCGGTGTAGTACCGCCAGGAAGAGGTGCCGATTTTCGCGGAGCTCAACACCGCCTCGACCCCCTCGGCAACCCGGCAACCAGACCGCGCCACCGTACATTCAAAGAATGCACATGTCTGCAGCTCTGGAGGTTCTTCTTGGTCCGGGTCAGAGCGACTGAGAACGTGCGGACAATAGCGGTAGGAAAATGGCGAGTAGCGGTCATCAACGGCGAAGAAGAGGCAACATGAGAGGGAAGGCGAAATCCCGCTCCCGCAGGAGCGGAGCGGGGGGGCCGGGTGCGGCGGCGGGACGGAACCGGCTCCGGCGCAGCCTGGCAGGCCAGCCGTCAACATCGGCCAGGGCAGCGTCGAGGACGTCATCGAGGCCCTCGCGGCGCAGGGGCTGCCGTGCACCGGCCCGGTGCCAGCGGCCAAGGACGACTACGAGCAGGCGACGACGTGCACGATCGAGGGCCCCCGGTGACGCCGGTGCACTTCTTCAGCAAGGAGCAGGCTGCGGCGTACGAGCGCAAGCAGCGGCGGGAGGGAGTTCCGGGGGTGTACTCGGCGAAGTGGGGCGCGCGCGTCCCGGACGCCGCAGCCCGCGCCGGGAGCGACGTAGCCCCACATCCGGTCAGCGCGGCTCGGGCCGGCACAGGTCTCGCGCCCACTCGCGCGTCTGTCAGGCAAGAGCAAGCACGGTTCCGGGAGGCCGCGCCGCGACGCAGGGGGCGACACCGACACGCCCGCAGTCGCGAGTCAGACCTGCCACCCTACTGTCCCGAGACTCGCGGGCACCTCGTCCGCCGGTCGCGGCTCGGTGTAAAACACACGTAGCGGGGAGGTGAGGGCGACGGAGGCAGCGGTCGGGGTGCGGGCAGCCGTGCTGCTGCTGCTTGTCGAGGCGCCGGAACACGGGTACGACCTGCTGCCGAAGATCCGAGAGCGGATCGGGACGAATTTCAACGGCGCAGGGATGTACCGCGCGCTGCGCAAGCTCGAAGACGAGGGGCTCGTGGAGTCGTCGTGGGAAGACTCGCCCGGCCGTGGCCCGGAACGCCGCTACTACGCCATCACCGACGCCGGCCTCGTAGAGCTCGACGCCCACGCGGACCATCTCAAAAGCTCGGCCCGACTCATCCGCGCGTTCCTTCGCCGTTATGCCTCGTTGCCGGCCGCTGAGCCGCTCTAGCGTGTGCGTCCCGATCGTGCGGGGCCTTCACGCCCGGCGGCACGTCGGCGGCGAGCGGAGCGGGCGCTCGCTACGGCGGGCGTAGGCGAGTGCCGTCATGGGAGGCAATGCCCGCGGCGCCAGCCGTGTAGCCGGGCGCGGCGGGCGAGCGGGTCAGGCGGCGGCGCCGGCCATCTCCCGGCAGACCTGCGCGGCCTTGCGGCAGGCGTCGGCGCACTCGGTCATCCCGCGGCGGTCGCACTCGTCCGCGCACTGCTCGCAGGCGTCGGCGCAGACGCGGCACAGTTCGGCGCTGAACTGGCTGCCGCTGGCGATCAGCGGGATGCACGCGCCGCACAGGACCGCGCAGTCGTTGCAAAGCGCGATGCACGCGGCGAACTCCGAGTCGCCGCGGGAGGCGCAGTCCTTCGAGCAGGCCGCGCACGACGCGGCGCACGCGGCGAGCGCGTCGATGATCTTCTGGGTGCGGTCGTCGACCAGGGGCACGTGAGTCTCCTTCTGACGAGGCCCGTTGGGCCTGGGACGCACAGGGAACGGGTTCCAGCCGGTGGAAGGTCAAGCGCAGCGGCGGCCGGACCTTCCGGCAACTGGAAGGGTGACCCTGGCGGGAAGGTCCTACGGGAGGCGCCGACGCTCGGCCGGCCCGGGCGCGAGGAGAGGAACACGCATGGTCAAGTGGATGCACGCCAAGGGAGTCACCAGCGGCCACATGTACGCCACGGCCGCTGCGCACCTCGTCGCCGTCACGGTGATGTGGATCAAGGCCGAGCGCAGCGGCGACGCCACCCAGCAGCGGCGCGCGCTCGCGCTGAGCCTGTGCCCGCCGACCTACCAGCTCTGGGGCTTGGCGCTGCGGATGGAGGAGACCAAGCGCTAGGCGCGGGCGGCGGCGCGGACGTGCTCGATGATCCGGCACGTCGCGCCGTCGACCTCGGGGATCGCGTCAGCCGCCGCCCGCAACTCGCGCAGCTCGCCCCGCAGCCCGCGGAGCTCGGCAATCCGCCTGTCGACCGAGCGGATCTGCTCTTCGATCACCTCCCGCACGTAGGCGCAGGGCCGCTCACCGCGCTCCCGCAGCGACAGGATCTCCGCGACCTCCTCCAACGACAGCCCGAGCCGCTGCGCCGTCTTGATGAACGTCAGCCGGTCGGCGTCGGTGTCGCTGTACTCGCGGTACCCGCCGCTGGTCCGCGGAGCGAGCGGGATCAGCCCGATCTGCTCGTAGTACCGAATCGTCTTCGGGTTGATCCCAAGCTGGTCGGCGAGCTGGCCGATGCGCATTCGTGCCTCCCTCTTCGTCCGCCCCGAAGGGGCACCCCAAGTGTTGCCGTTCCATCTGCTGCAAGGTCTAGCGTCCGGGGCGAGCATGATCAACAGGAGGGGGGTAGCGGCATGGCGGAGCAGCAGGTCGAGGACGGCATCGGGCTGCTGGAGTGGACCGCGCAGTCGCCTGGCGGGTCGGTCAGCGACGGCGTGGACTCCTACGTCGTGCGCGACGGGCTGATCCAGGCACAGACGATCCACTACACGCTCACCCCCGCTGGCTGACGCCGGGTGCGGGCAGGTCGCGCCGGCCGGGACCGCGCGGCGCGCGTTACGGACCGATCAGCGCGGCGAGGTCGCGCATCTCCCTGCGCTGGGTCCAGCGCACGTAGGCCGCGACGGCAGGCTTGAGCGGAGCGGCGACCCATGGCAGCAGGTACCGCTCGTAGTGCCAGATCCGGCAGCCGTCCGAGACGGTGAAGCCGCCGTTGACGCGCAGCTCGCCGCGCCGCGGCACGGCGTCCTCGCTGTGGAACCCCGCCTCGTGCAGGACGTACCGGAACTGCCCGTCCCACGGGATCACGCCGAAGATCCGGCCGCGGATAACGTACCGACCCGCCGACGCGGTCTCCGGCGTGACCGACACGCGGTCGGCTTTGCGCTCGCAGCGCTCGACGTTCTTGATGTCCCACACGTAGGGCAGGGCGCGCTCCGCGGGGCAGCCCAGCACGACAGCGCGCTCTGCTGACGCCTCCCGCAGTCGCCCCGTCCACCCCCGCCGCGGCTGCGTCTGGGCCCGCAGGCCGGGCGTGAAGACGAGCTTGCCGTCGTCGATCAGCTGCTGGTCGATCTGCGTCATCGGCGCCTCCTGCTGTCTGGAGGCAACGCTGGACCCTACAGCGACGGGAAGGTCAAGTTCTGCGACGCGAACGCAGGTCGCTGACGCGAGGGGAGCGCGCCGGCCAGTCGCGTCAGGCGCGCCCGGCACACGGCTGAAGCCGGTCGGTGGCGGCGCCTTTTCGCCTGCCGCGGGGCGGGTTCGCCGGAGCCACCGCCCGCGTGGGACCGACAGCTACGGCGGACCGCCGCTTGCCTTCAACCCGGCTTGAACGCCGACCCTGGTGTGACTGCGAACGAACAACCCGAGGAGGAGAGCAATGACGTCGATCCCGAGCGATGAGCTGACGCCCGCCGAGAACGTCACGAGCTGCGACTGCGGCTGCGTGTGCTGCGGGCCGAGCGACGTGAACAGCGCGTCGGCAGACAAAAGGCAGACGGAGAACGCAGCCAGCACCTCCGGCTGTGGCTGCGGCTGCAGCGGCTGACGCTCACCCGCGGTTACCTGCCGAAGCTCACGGAAGCCCGGCCCCGAGAGTGCGCCCCCTCTTCCCGGATCGCCCTTCGGCGGCGGCGCGACACGGTGCTCTGCAGAAGCCGCGAAGTTCGACGACACCTTTGCCGCCGCCGCCGACGCCGTTGCCCTGGGCGACAGCCGACCAGCGACGCGTCGTGCTGTGCCGACCCAACTTGACCTTCCGGACGGCTGCAAGATCGACCGTGCTCAGAGCGTCCCGGGGCACGGTGACCCCAACGCGCCCAACAGCAGAAGGAGGCGACCCGGTGACCGAACCGACGCTATGCATGCCGGTCGAGCAGTGCCAGGAGCTGCTGGTCGAACTGCAGCAGCTGCGGCTGCGGCTGACCGCACTGGAGCAGGTGGTCGCGAACGCCGTGCAGGTCGGCGAGCAGGCACAGCAGCTGTCGAGCCAACCGGGCGGGTAGGCGAGGGCGCAGTGCGTTCTCGAGCACGGCGTGTCGCGACCGGGGCAGGCGCAGTGGTCGCCGCCGCCTGGGTAGGCCAGCACCTGCGCTCTCCTGCCGCGCGGCGCTGGCGTCCTGGCGCAGGGAAGCGCACCGCGGCCGGGCCGTTGAGCGTGCGCATCCACGGCACCGGGAACCGCGTCATCGTCCTGCTCCACGGGCTGCCCGCGTCGGGCGACATGTTCGGCGCGGCGTACGACGCCCTCGCCGCGCACGGACAGTTCGTGGTCCCGGACGTGCTCGGCTTCGGGCGCTCCGAGCACGCCGACTGGACCGGGTTCTCGCTTCAGGAGCATCTGACCGCCCTCGACGCGATGGCCGACGCGCTCGACCTCAATAACCGTCGGCTCGTCGTCGCCGGGCACTCGATGGGAGCGCTGCTCGCCTGGCAATGGGCCGCGCGACGAGCCGGCCAAGTCGACGCCGTCGTCACCTGGTGCGCACCGCTGTTCGCTGGGCGACAGGACGCTGCCCGCCGGTTGAACCGCAAAGCGCCCGGCCTGGCGTGGCTGGGCCTGCCCGGCCCGGTCAGCCGAACGGTGTGCCAGCAGCTGTGCACGCGCCGTCCGCGCCTGGCGCAGTGGCTGTACGTCCTGCTGTACCCGCGCCTGCCGGTCGCGCTGAGCCGGCAGTTGACCCTCCACACCTGGCGTTCCTACGCCCCGGCGATGACCGAGATCGTCCTCGACGGACAGAGCCGACGTCAGGCGCTGCAGCGGCTGCACGACGCCGCAGTCCCGGTCGTGCACGCCGTCGGCGAGCGCGACGTGCTCGCCCCGTCCGACGCGGTCACCACCCTCGGCGAAGCCGCGCGTGCGCTAACCGTCGTCACCCACCCCACCGGCGACCACCTTCTGCCCCTGGACCACCCGGATTGGTGCGTTCAGGTCCTGGCCGGCGCGATCCCCTCCTCGTCGAGCCGCTGACCCCGCTTCCGGCAGCGCCGTCTGCGCTTGCCTTCAAGCCAGCGTGAAGGTCTAGCGTCGAGGCGTGGACAAGATGCGCATCGCCGAGCTCGCGGCAGCCACCGGGTTCAGCACGCCGACGCTGCGCTACTACGAGCAGCTCGGGCTGCTCGAACCCGCCGAGCGCTCCGAATCAGGCTACCGGATGTACGGCGAGCGCGAAGTCGAGCGCGTCCGATTCATCGGCCGGGCCAAGCGCCTCGGGCTGAGTCTGGAGGAGATCCGGTCACTCGTTGGCGTCTGGGCTGGCGGCGAGTGCGCCGTCACCCGCCGGCAGCTGCGCGGCCTGGTCGAAGCCAAGATCGATGCGGTCCGACGGCAGATCGACGAAACAGCGACGTTCCTCGCCCAGCTCGAGGCGGTCGATGACCGGCTCGCCGAGCTGCTCACCAGCGGCCAGACCGCGGACGGTTGCGAGTGCGCGCCCGAGCTGCCGCACATCCAGCTCGCTCACATCGACCCGTGACCACCCGCCCCCGCCGAGTGATCGCCGGGCACGCCAGCCCGCTGTCGCTCGCACCCGCTGAGCGAATCGTCGTCCTACCGAGCCCCTTCGTCTGCGGCGGGACGCGAAGGGGATGCCTCAGCCCGGTCGCTTGATCTCGGCGACCTCGGGGGTGTCGGTGAGGACGGCCATCACGGCGTCGTACACGCGACGAGTCCGAGCAGGCGTGGGCTGTTCGGTGAGCTTGAGGTAGGTGCTGGCGCCGCCGCTGACCAGCGTCGGCGTCCCGAACACCTTCAGCGACAGCGCCTGCTCGTGCGACTGCCCGACGCTGCGCAGTGCGGCGCGCACAACCTCGTCATCGAGGTCTCGGCCGACCGCACGTGCCGCCAGCTCGCGCAGCTGCTGCCCCTCGACCCTGCCCCGCTCGAACATCTCCATCGCCGTCCAGCGGTAGGCGGCGACGTCGCCGCCAGCCGCCTCGACGGCCTCGTGCAGCGCGAGCGCGAGGACGGACACCCGAACGAGGGCGTCCTCGCGGTCCCACTCGGCCGGGCCGTCGTCGTCGCGGTGGCTCTCGCGCAGCAGGAACGGCCGCCAGCGGGCGGGCTCGTCCAGTTCGCGCCACCAACGCCCGGTGCGGCGCGAGTAGGGGCAGGTGAAGTCGAAGTAGACGTCGATGACGCGCTCCTCTGGCTCGGGCGGGGCTGGCAGCCTGCCCGTTCCCGCCGCTGCAACGTCAAACGCCGCCGCCCGGCGCCGCACCTGCCTTGACCTTCCAGCAACTGGAATCCCTACGGTCGACAGACACCGACCTGAGGAGACGAGATGGCTCAGCAGAGCTTTCAGGTGCAGGAGATCCACTGCGGCGCGTGCGAGGACGCGATCCGCAAGTCGCTGTCCCGGATGGACGGCGTCCGCGTGATCGAGCCCGACGCCGCGACCAACCGCGTCGAGGTCGTCTACGACGAGACCGCGACAGATCCCGACGCGATCGCCGAGCGCCTCGCGACCGCCGGCTACCCCGTCGTCGGCTAGCCGCGACCACCACCCCTCTCAGCCCGATCCGACCGAAGGCAGGCGCCACGCGATGAGCACGCCGACCACGAACGACCCCGACGCGCTGTGGGCCGAGGAGCCCAGCAGCCTCGAGGGCCACGCGCGGATCCGGGCCCGGATCGCCGGGCTGCACTGCTCGCTGTGCACGGGCACGATCGAGAAGGCCCTGGGCCGCCAGGACGGTGTCGACAAGGTCGCGGTCAGCCTGACCCACGAGCAGGCGCTGGTCGACTACGACCCCGCCCTGATCAGCCCGGAGAAGATCCTGGGAACGCTGCGCGACATCGGCTACGACCTGTACGACCCGCGCAAGCTCCGGCCATACGAGGAAGAAGAGGCCGAGCTCGTCCGCGAGGGCAAGCGGCTGCTCGCCGCGATCGCCGCCAGCCTGACCGCGATCGCGCTGATCCTGGAGGTCTCCGGCGTATGGTCCGTGCTCGTCCCCGCGTCGGTCGCGGCGCTGATGGTCCCGGTCGCCTACGCCCTGCTCCGGCCCGCCGGACGCGGCCGCGCCGCCGCCGGTGCGGTCGGGATCGTCGCGCCGGCCGCGCTCGGCTACGTCGCCCGGGAGAGCGGGCTGCTCGGACAGACCGCGACCAATCTGATCGTCGGGGCGCTGGCCCTGGTGGTGGTGTTCGGCGTCGCGCCGCACATCCTGCGGATGGCCTACCAGGCCGCGCGCCGCCGCATCCTCAACCAGCACGTCCTGCTGGAGGTCGGCGCGTTCGCCGGCATCGCCGGCGGCCTCATCGGCCTGACCGGCGCGTTCACCGACTACCCGACCGCGCCGTTCTTCGCCGTCACCGTCCTGGTCGCGAACTACCACATCTTCAGCGAGTGGCTCTCGCTGCTGGTCAAGACCCGCTCCAGCCAAGCGGTCAAGAAGCTGCTGGACCTCCAGCCCGACACCGCCCGCGTCGTCGACGACGGCCGCGAGACCGATACCCCCATCGCCCAGGTGGTGGTAGGCGACCTGGTTCGCGTGCGGCCCGGCGAGCGCGTCCCGGTCGACGGGCAGGTCGCCGACGGCTACTCGACCCTGGACGTGTCGCTCGTCACCGGTGAGCCGGTCCCCGTCGAGCGCAGCGCGGGGGACGACGTCGTCGGCGGCTCCATCAACGGCTCCGGGACGCTGCTGGTCCGCGCGACCCGCGTCGGCACCGACAGCTTCCTGGCCCAGGTCGTCCGGCACGTCGAGGACGCCCGCGCGCTCAAGCCCGGCATCCTTCACCTGGTCGACCGGGTCCTGCGCGTCTACACCCCGACCGTTCTGATCGTGTCCGCGCTCGCGCTGACCGGCTGGCTGGCCGCGTCGTGGCTGATCGCCGGCGAGCCCGACGTCCGCCGCGCCGTGTTCGCCGGGCTCGGCGTGCTCGTAATGGGCTACCCGTGCGCGGTCGGGATCGCCGCGCCGCTCGCGATCGTCCGCGCCGCCGGCGAAGCCGCCGACCTCGGGATCATCATGCGGACCGGCGAGGCGTTCCAGACCTTCGGCCAGGTCCGTACCATCCTGCTCGACAAGACTGGCACCCTCACCGAAGGCCGCCCGGCGGTCCGCGAGTTGGCCTCGCTCGTCGACGACGACGAGCTGCTCACCCTCGCGGCCGCCGCCGAGTCGTCCTCAGAGCACCCGCTCGCCCGCGCCGTGGTCCAGGCCGCCAAGGACCGCGGCCTGGCCGCGCCGCCCACCGAGCAGTTCGAGTCGGTCACCGGCTTCGGCGTCCGCGCCCGGGTCGAGGGCCGTGCTGTTCTCGTCGGCCGTCCGGGCTTCCTGGCCGGTGAAGGCGTCGACCTGCACCCGATGCGCGACCGGATCGAGCAGCTGGAGAGCACCGGCCGGACCGTCATCGTGGTCGCGGCCGACGGCCGCCCGCTGGGGCTGATCGCGCTCGGCGACGCGCTGCGTCCGGACGCCGCCGACGCGGTCTCCCAGCTCCGCCGGGCCGGGATCGCGCCGGTGCTGGTGACCGGTGACAACGCCCGCGCGGCCGCGCACGTCGCCCGCGAACTCGGCATCGACGACGTCCGCGCCGGCGTCCTCCCCGAAGGCAAGGCCGACATCGTCCGGGAGTTCCAGGCCGGCGGCCGGCGCGTGGCTATGGTCGGCGACGGGATCAACGACGCGCCGGCGCTCATGCAGGCCGACGTCGGGATCGCGATGGGCGGCGGCACCGACATCGCGGTCGAGAGCGCCGACGTCATCGTCGTCCGCGACGACCTGCACGCCGTGCTGATCGCTCGCGACATCAGCCGCTCCAGCTACCGCCGCACCCGCCAGAACGTCGGCGTCGCGTTCCTGTTCAACGGCGTCGGCATCCCGCTCGCGACGACTGGTCTGGTCTACCCCGTCTGGGCAATGGTCGCGATGGCCGCGTCGGTCACGCTGATCTTCGTCAACTCGCTCGGCGGCCGCCCGACTCTGCTGTTCGACGCGATCAGCAGCGTCGGTCGACAGCCCGACAGTGAGCCCGACCGCGCAGCGGTCCCCGCCGCCCGGTGAGCGGCCCGACCCGCCTCCCCTCAGGAGGGTGCTCAACGGCGTGACCGGTGGCATCGCGCTGGTCGCGATCGGGCTCGCGCTCAAGCCGGGTCCGAACCTGCTCTACATGGTCTCCCGGTCCTGGCTGTCCTTCTCCTGATCGGGATCTAGGCCCGTCTTCGCCGGCGACGGTGCATCGCCGGCTTCGATTGCTCTCCCACGCGGCGCGGGGTTCAGTCAAGATCGACGGCCTTGAGCGCTGACCGTGTGGCGGTGTAGACGAAGGGGCCCGGTCGCGTCGCCAGGGCTTCGATCGCTCGCCAGTGGCGCATGAGGACCTCCAGCTGCTGCCACGTCCCTCGCGCCTCGTTCCCGGACAGGGCGACCATCCGGGCGCTGTTGATCTTGATTGCCGCGATCTCGGCACGGTGCTGCTGGATGCGGCTGTCGCGCGTGATGACGAGCCAGCCGAGGGAGGCGACTGCGGGGATCCAGACGTCGTCCTTCGTGGCCGGGTCCGTGACGGGGCAAGGAGGGCGCTCTCGCCTCTTGATGATCGCGCCCGGGTCTCCCGGGTAGGTCGCGTCGTTGCGGAGGGCGGCGACGACATGTGCCAGGCCGAGGACGTCTGCGTCGAGGTAGAAGCGCACGACCGCCGGCTTGGCGCGGCTCACGCGATGCGCTGCCTCGCCTCGGCCCGTCGTGGCTTTTCGTAGGCCAGTGCCCAGGCCACATCGCGCGGCGTCAGCCCGTAGACCTCGGCGATCTCGTCGTCATCCTCACCGTCTTCGGAGTGCTCCCAGATCACCTCGGTGCTGATGCCCCCGACGGCAGGTCGGCCGAAACGGATGACCGGGTCGATGAGAACGAGGGAGTCCTGGTCCTCGTGCGGCCGCCATCCGGTGGCGACCTCACCCTCCCAGCGGGCGCGCCGCAGGAAGGACTCCGACGGTGGTGTGAGCAGCAGTTGCCCGCCGGCAACGGTCACCAGCCACAGCTCGCCCGGAAGACCGGCCTGCTGCTGCGCTTCGAGCACCAACGCCTTGCCGCTGGCGTACGGGCGCCGGTCCGCCAGCGGGTAGGGAACGTCGAAACGCTGGCGAAGCAGATCGATGAAGGCACGGAGCTCTGGCAGCGGAACCTTGAGTTCGCGGCGGTACTGACGCAACAACCCGGCCTCGACGAACTCAGCCCAGGTCACCGCAGCGCCTGTTCCCTTCGGCTTCTGACGGATGACCGGGCGGTGCACCCTGCCGCCGCGTCCAGTCTTGCCCTCGAGCCAGTAGTGCAGCGTGCTCTGGGCAACGTTGAGCAGCCGGGCCGCCTCGGCCTCGGCGTACATCTCGCGCTCGAGCAGCGCCACGTCAGTCATCGCCATGCCAGTCTCGCACCGCTGTCCGACGTCGGCCCGCACATCCGGCCCGGGCCCGCCTCGGCGAGTTTGCGAGAGGGGCCCGCGGACGGCCGCAGCGGGCCTGGTTCAAGATCGCCTGGGCCGTCTCTGGGCCGTGACAGTCCGGCGACATAGGGTCAACAGAGGGTGGCACGGGTCAGTTACAGAGAGTAGTAACCGCAGGTCAGCAGGCGTGTCGGGCACTCACGGCGACCTGTGGATAAGTGGGCGGGACGAGTCGACCTGTAAGCCGGGTTCTGTGACTGCCCCGAGGAGCAGCCGACGGCCATCCATCTGGGACCACCGTTGCCGGTGGCCTCGTGCGGTCTACCCGCAGGCATCGGGCGGGCCGCCCTCGAGCGCCTGCGCAGGGCCGGCGTACCGACCCCTCTTGACCTTGCTCCGGGTGGGGTTTGCCGAGCCGCCCGGGTCACCCCGGGCGCTGGTGCGCTCTTACCGCACCGTTTCACCCTTGCCGGCGGCGGACCGCCGGCGGTCTTCTCTCTGTGGCACTTTCCCGCGGGTCACCCCGGGTCGGTGTTACCGACCACCCTGCCCTGTGGAGCCCGGACTTTCCTCGACAGCTGGTGCGCTGCCGCGACCGTCCGGCCGACTCGTCCCGGCGCTGAGGCTACGCGTACCGTCCCGCCGCGTGTGGCTCATCGCCGCCGTCGCCGGGGCCCTGACCGTGCTCACCGGCCTGCTCAGCGGCGCCGACGCGGTCGCGGTCACCGAACGACTGTTGCCGGTGCTGGCCTTCCTCGTCGCCGCCACCGTGCTGGCCGAGCTCGCCGACCGGGCCGGGGTCTTCGACGTCGCGGCCGGACGTGCCGCCCGTCTCGGCAGAGGCCGCACGCCGGTGCTGTTCGCCCTCGTCGTCCTGCTCGCGACCGCGACGACCGTCGTGCTCAGTCTCGACACCACCGCGGTGCTGGTCACGCCAGTGGTGCTCGCGCTCGCCCGCCGGCTCAACCTGGACCCGTTTCCGTTCGCGTTCGCCGCCGTCTGGCTCGCCAACACGGCCAGCCTGCTGCTGCCGGTGTCCAACCTGACCAACCTGCTCGCCGTCGACCGGCTCGAGCTGTCTCCCGCCCACTACGCAGGACGTACGGCGGCCGCCGCCGCCGTGGCCGTCGCCGTCACCGTGCTCGCCCTAGCGCTGGCCCACCACCGTTCCCTGCGCGGCCGCTACCTCCTGCCCGGCCCGGAGCCACGGCGCGACCGGGTGCTGCTGTGGACCTCGGCGCTGGCCTGCCTCGCCTTGGTGCCGGCGGTGCTGACCGGCCTGCCGGTGGCGGTGGTGTTCGGGGCGGCGGCGGCCGTCGTCGTCGCCGCCACCGCCCTGCGATCGCCCCGCGTGCTGCGGCCGTCCCTGGTGCCCTGGCGGCTGGTCCTTCTGGTGGAGGGGCTGTTCCTCGTGGTCAGCGCCGCCGGGCCGCACGGTCTCGACGCGCTGCTGCGCGGCGTGGCCGGTCCGGGCGACGCCCCCGGCCGGGTCGTTGCCGCGGCCGCGGTCGGCGGCAACCTGGTCAACAACCTGCCGGCCTATCTGGCGCTCGAGCGCGTCATCCCGCCGTCACACCTGCTCGACGTCCTGGTCGGCGTCGACCTCGGGCCGCTGGTGCTCCCGTGGGCGTCGCTCGCGACACTGCTCTGGCACGAGCGCTGCAAGGCCGCCGGAGTGGTGGTCCCGTGGACGACGTACGCCGTCCGGGGTGTCCTGCTCGTGCCGCCGCTGCTGCTGCTCAGCTCGCTGGCGCTGCACGCCTGAGGTGGCCGGTGTCGTTGAGCGAGCGGACGACGGCCGGCCCGTCGGCGTACCACTGCACCTCGGACAGGCAGGCCAGGTCGAGGTGCATGCGGTAGAGCGCACTGGGCGGGGCGTCGAGGGCGAAACGCAGCAGCGTCTTGATGGGGCTCACGTGGCTGACCACCACCAGGCTGCGGCCGCCGTGGGCGGCGAGGAGGCGGTCGCGGGCCCGGCGTACGCGCACCGCGGTGGCGTCGAAGCTCTCGCCGTCGGGCGGGGCCACCGCCGTGTCGGACAGCCAGGCGGCGAGCTCGTCCGGCCAGCGCTGTTGGACCTCACCGAACGTGCAGCCCTCCCAGGCACCGAAGTCGGTCTCGCGCAGGCCGTCGTCCACCAGCACCTCGAGCCCGGCGGCGGCCGCGACCACCTCGGCGGTCTGCCGGGCGCGGAGCAGCGGGGAGGTGACGACGACGTCGGCACCGGCTGTGGCGAGTCGCTGCCCGGCGTCCGCTGCCTGCTGCCGGCCCACCTCGGTGAGCCCGTGGTCGCCGAGTCCCGAGAAGCGCTTGTCGACGCTGAGCGCGGTCTGCCCGTGGCGCAGCAGCAGCATCGTGGTGGGCGGCGCGGTCGGAGCCATCCACCCGGCGAGCCGCTCCTGCCGTGATCCAGGCGGCAGCTGCGGGGCCCTGACCCCCGCATCGCCGCCTGGATCACCGGAAGTGGGGGGATCACCGGAAGCGCGAGCGGTGTCGTGCTCGGTGAGCCAGGCGTCGGCGGCGTCGGCCGGGCCGGTGTCGCCGCCCGGGCGCCAGATCTCGCCGCGCCGTACCGCGTCCATCGCCTCGTTGGCGAGCCGGTCGGCGTGGGAGTTCTGCGCCCGCGGGATCCAGCCGAACCGCACCCGGCCGAGCCGCTGCACCAGGCCCGCCGCCTCCCGGGCCAGGGGCTTCATCGCCGGGTGCTTGACCTGCCAGCGCCCGCTCATCTGCTCCACGACGAGCTTGGAGTCCATCCGGACCTCGACCTCGTCGGCGCCGAGCTCCAGCGCCGCCTGCAGCCCGGCGATCAGGCCGCCGTACTCCGCGACGTTGTTGCTCGCGCGGCCGATGCCGGCGGCCCGCTCGGCCAGGACAGCGCCGGTCACCGGGTCGCGGACGACCGCGCCGTAGCCGGCCGGTCCGGGGTTGCCGCGCGATCCCCCGTCGGCCTCGACGAGGACCTTCACCGAGCCGGCACTCCCGGCACAGAGCGCGTCACAGGCCGGACTCCGCCGTGCGCACCAGGATCCGACCGCACTCGTCGTGGCGCAGCACGTCGTCCGGCGCCGCAGACCGTACGTCGGCCTTCTCGTTGCCCATCAGGTCGAGCCGGCAGCCGCCGCACGCGCCCCGGGCGATGGCGGCGGCGCCGATCCCGCCACCGCCGGCGCGGATCCGCTCGTAGAGCGCGAGCAGGTCGGCGGGGAAGGTCGGGGCGAGCTCCTCGCGCTCCGCGGTGGTCCGCGCGGCCTCCGCGTCGATCTCGGCCCAGGCGGCGTCGCGGCCCTGTACGGCCCTCTCCCGCGCAGCCAGGTGGGTGGTGCGCTCCCCCGTCAGCCGGTCGAGCTCGGCCTGCGCCGACTCGGCGCGCTCCATGACCTCCAGCTCGCCGTCCTCCAGCTCGGCCTGCCGGCGCCGCAGCGACACGACCTCGTGCTCGAGGTCCTGCAGCTGCTTGGGGTTGGTGATCGCGCCGGAGGAGAGCCGTTCCTCGTCGCGGTCCCGGCGGCCCCGGACCGCCTCGACGTCGCGCTCGACCCGGGCCGTCTCGCGGGCCAGGTCCGAGACCTCCGTCTCGGACCGCACCACGTCGTCGCGCAGCGCCGCGACCAGGCCGTCCAGCCGCTCGGCCTCGGCCAGCTCGGGCAGCGTGCGGCGGCGGTGCGCGAGCCGGGCCAGCGTGCTGTCCAGGGCCTGCAGGTCCAGCAGCCGCAGCTGGACGAACGGGTCGGCCTTCACGCCTGCGGGCTCCTCGAGTGGTGGGTCCAGGGGTCGGTGACGAGCGCACTGACGCGCGTCTGGACCCTAGTGGCCCGCTCCAGCCGCCGGCCGGCGTCGGCGAGCCACGGCCACTCGGTGGCCCAGTGCGCGGCATCGAGCAGGGCGAGGCCCTCCGGCGCCTCACTGGCCGGGTGGTGGCGCAGGTCGGCCGTGAGGTAGGCGTCCGCACCGGCGCGGGCGGCGGCGTCCAGCGCCGAGTCGCCGGCGCCGCCACAGACCGCCAGCCGCTCGACGACCCGGGCCGGGTCGCCGCTCGCCCGCACCCCCCACGCCGTCGCGGGCAGGACCGCCGCCGCCAGCGCGGTCAGCTCGCCGAGCTGCAGCGGCGCCGGCAGCTGCCCGACCCGTCCCAGCCCGAGCGCGCCGTCCCCGCCGACCAGCTCCAGCAGGTCGTACGCCGGCTCCTCGTACGGGTGCGCCGCTCTCAGCGCGGCCACGACAGCGGCGCGGCGGCCGCGCGGCAGCACGACCTCCAGGCGGGCCTCCTCGACCCGGGCCACCTCGCCGACCTCCCCCACCGCCGGCCGCGCGCCGGGCAGCGGCCGGAACGTCCCCAGCCCTGTCGTCGTCCAGGCGCACCGGTCGTAGTCGCCCAGCTCGCCCGCGCCGGTGGCCGCCAGCGCGTCGAGCAGCCGTTCCGCGTCGGCCACCGGCACGAAGACCACGAGCTTGTCCAGCGGCGCCGCCGGCAGCGGTTCCAGCGGCGCCGTCCCGGTCAGCCCGAAGCGGTCGGCCAGCGCGTCGGACACCCCCGGACGGGCCACGTCGGCGTTGGTGTGCGCGACGAGCAGCCCGCAGCCGCCGCGGACGAGCCCGTGCACCAGCCGGCCCTTGGGGGTGGTCGCTGCCACCGAGGTGGTGCCGCGCAGGTAGAGCGGGTGGTGCGTCAGGAGCAGGTCGGCCTGCATGTCGAGGGCCTCGCGCGCCACCGCGGCGACCGGGTCGACGGCCAGCAGCACCCGGCGTACGACGGCGTCCGGGTCGCCGCAGACGAGCCCGACCGCGTCCCAGGACTCGGCCAGGTGCGGCGGGTAGAGCGCGTCGAGGGCCGCCACCACGTCGGACAGGCGCGCGGTCACGGGACCCGCTCCAGCAGTCGGGGCGCCGGCTCCGGCGGCTCCTGCAGCTCCATCTCGACCTCGACGGTGCCGGCGTACGCCAGGGTGCGGCGCACCACCCGGCCGGCGCGCAGCAGCAGCCGGAGCGAGGCGGCGTTGGTCGCGAGCACGGTCGCGGTGAAGTAGCGCACGCCCCGCTTCCGCGCCTGCGCGACCAGGCCGTCGCACAGCGCCGCGCCGGCGCCACGGCCGCGCCAGTCCTCGGCGATGGTGAAGGCCATCTCGGCGTACTCCGGGCGCTGCGGCTCACGCACGAAGCGGCCGATGCCGATCTCCTCGCCGGCCTGTTCGCACAGCAGCAGCGCGACGTGCATGTGGCCGTCGACGTGGTCGACCAGCCGGTGCAGCATCAGCGGTGTCAGCGTCGGGACCGGCGCGAGGAAGCGGGCGTACTGCGACTCCGGCGTCAACTCCAGGTAGGCCTCGCGCAACCGGTCGCGGTCCTCGGGCTGCAGCGGGCGCAGCACCACCGGCGTCCCGTCCCACAGCCGCCGCCCGCCGTCCACCGCAGTTGCCTACCGCAGACCCGGTGCGGGTGCGAGGGCGGGGCCGCCGCGTGGTCCCAGCAGGGCTCGAACCTGCGACATCCGCCTTGTAAGGGCGGCGCTCTGGCCAGCTGAGCTATGGGACCGGCGCTACAGGCTAGCGAGGACCTTGCGGTACTCCTCCGGGTCGCGCGCGTCCGGGATCGCGTTGACGACCTTGTAGGCGACCTTGCCCTGCTTGTCGACGATGAACGTCCCGCGCACCGCCAGGCCGAGGTCCTCGTCGAACACACCGTAGGAACGCGCGACCTCGCCGTGCGGCCAGAAGTCGGCCAGCAGCGGGAAGGAGTACCCCTGCTCCTCGGCCCACTTCTTGTGCACCGGCGGGCTGTCGATGCTGATGGCCAGCGTCTGCACGTCGTCGCCGTCGAAGTCGGCGATCGAGTCGCGGATCGCGCACAGCTCGCCCTGGCAGGTCCCGGTGAAGGCCAGCGGGTAGAACACGACGACCACGTTCTTCTTCCCGCGGTACGACGACAAGCGGACCGGGCGGCGCTCCTGGTCGTTGAGCTCGAAGTCCGGGGCCTGGTCGCCCACCTCGGGGCCGGTTGTTGCCACCGGGATGCCTGCCATCGGGCGTCTCCTTCGCGGGTCAGGTAGCAAGGGCGAGTGACCACCGTATCGGGCCCGCGCGGCCTGTCCGAGCTCGCGCCCGAGGAGCTGGGCAAGCAGGTGCTCAATGCCTGGGACGGCTTCCTGGACGTGGCCGACGCTTCCGACCTGGCGCTGCCCTCGCGCCTGCCGCGATGGACCGGCCTGGACACCTGCGTGCACCTCGGGGCGTGGGAGGACCACGCTCCGCTGGAGGCGATCGTGGCGAGCGCCCGCGCGGGCGCTGGCGGCGAGCCACCCCGGCCGGACGACAGCAACGCCCGCCTGCTGGCCGCTCACCGGGACGCGAGCCGCGAGCAGGTCCTGGCCGGGCTGGTCCGGGCCCGGGACGCGATGGAGGCCTTCTTCGACTCGGCGCGGGCCCGGGAGCTCGGACGGGTGCCGGCCCGCTCCTCGCTCGGCCCGCTGCCGGTCCTGACCCTGGTGCACGCCAGCTGCTACGAGCTGGCCGTGCACGCGCTCGACCTCGCGCCGTGCGGCGCCCCGCCTCCCCCACCCCAGCTGCTCGACCGCGGGCTGGCCGCGCTGCTCGACGTGACCGGGGCGCTCGCCTGCCGCGCGGGCACTCACGTCGACGTGACCGCACAGGCACCGACGGGCGGCTGGGCCTTCCGCAGCGACCCGCAGGGCTGGACGACCCGGTCCACCGCCGCCGGCCGGTTCGACGGCACCGGGGTGCGCGGCGCCGCCGCCGATCTGCTGGACGCCTCCGCCGGCCGGGCGGCGCTGCCGCAGCTGCTGCTCACGCGGCGGCTGGTGGTCCAGGACCTGCCGTCCTTCCTGCGCCTCGCACCGCTGGTGCACGAGCTGCCGGGCCTGCCGGGCGGCGCGGCTCTGCGGAGCGGTGTCGTCGGTCTGTCCGCGGTGACCGGTGGGGTCAACCGGGTGCTGGGCCGGCTGGGCCGTCGCTGACCGGCCAGGGCGGGACCGCCCGCACGGCTGGCGCGGGCCGCACGATCAGGGCGACCTGCCGCCCGGCCTGCCGGGTCAGCACGACCGTGACCTCGCGCGAGCCGGTCAGATGCAGCCGGCGGCGCAGCTCCTCGGGCAGCACGGCGGTGCCGCGCTTCTTGACGACGAGCGGGCCGGCGTCGTGGGCGCGCAGCCGCTCGCGCAGTGCCCGCAGGCCGAAGGGCAGCACCTCCAGCACCTCGAACCACACGCCGTACGGCGTCGGCTCGGCCTCGTCCGCGCTGAGGTAGGCGATCGTCGGGTCCAGCAGCCAGCCCCCGACGCGCGCGGCGACCTGGGCGACCAGGTGGGCCCGGATCACGGCGCCGTCCGGCTCGAGCAGGAAGCGTCCCGGCGGGCGAACCGTCGGCGGGGGGCAAGGCTCGTCGGTCAGCACCGCCCCGGCGGGCAGCAGCGTGGCGGACCGGCGGGCGCCGCGCCGGGCCTCGCCGCCCCACAGCACCGCCTCCTTGACCTCGCCGCGCAGCGAGACGAGCTCGACCTCGAGCCCGGCCGGCAGCGCCTCGTGGTCCAGCCCCGGCGCGGTCTTGACACCGAGGGAGCGCAGGCCGGGCAGCCACGACAGCACCAGGTCCAGGCCGGGGACGGCGGAGCGCGGGTCGAGCAACCGGCGCCCACCGGAGCGCCGGGCCGGGTCGACGAAGACGTCCGCCCCGCCGGGCAGCACCAGCCTCGTGACATCGGCGCGCACCAGGGAGACGGCGAGGCCGAGCTCCTCGGCGTTGGCGGCGGCGAGCAGCAGCCTCGCCTCGTCGAGGTCGACGCCGGTGGCCGGACCGCGGGCGGCGAGCGCCAGCAGGTCACCGCCGACCGAGCAGCAGAGGTCGAGGACGCGGGCACCATCGGCGTACCGCCTGGTGCGGTGGGCGGCGACCACGTGCGAGGAGGACTGCTCGAGCGCCTCGGCGGTCCACCACAGCCGGTCGCCGGCGGGGTGCTTGGCCAGCGCCCGCCGGCGCAGCACCGCCTGCTCCAGGGCCAGCGGGCCGAGCTCGGGGCCGAGCGGGCGCACCGCCTCGGCGGCGCGCAGCCGGTCGGCGGGGGCGAGCTCGAGGGTGGCCGCGAACGCCACGGCCGCGCGCCCCTCGTCGGACAGCAGCAGGCGGGCCTGGGCCGACGTGAGGCCCGTGCTCAGCGGCGCGACTTGGCCCGGCTGGCCTTCGGCGAGACGAGCCTCGTGCCGGACCACTCCGGCGCGGCGCTGGTGCTGCGGGTGCTCGACAGGCCGGCGGTGGGCGCCGCCTCGTCGATGTCACTGGGCTCGACGTGCCCGTCGCGACCCGCCTTGGGCGTGAGGAGCCAGACCACGCCGCTCTCGCCGAGGTTGGTGAGGGAGTCCACGAGGGCGTCGACGAGATCGCCGTCGTCCTCACGCCACCAGAGCACGACCACGTCCACCACGTCGTCGGAGTCGTCGGTGAGGACGAGCTCGGTGCCGGTGCGGCTCGTGATGTCGTCGAGCAGCTCCTGGTCGACGTCACCTCCCGAGCCGCTCACCTGCACGACCATGCCCGGCTCGATGCCGAGCCGCTCGGCCAGACCGCGCTGCCGCGCCTGGCCCGCGGACGTGCTCACGAAGAACCCCTTCCTCTGCCGCCCCCGGCGGGGCGCTGGCGGTAGTCCACCGGACGCGTCCCCCTGACGCAAGTGCCGACGCCTGCGTGTGCACCCCGCCCACCAGGAGCACACTGCCGGCGTGGAGGGGACGGAGCATGGCGACGTCTCGCCGGACGCTGCCACCGCGCCCGACCACGACCACGGGCACGGGCACGAGCACGCCTCCGGGCCGATCGCCTGGATCAAGGACCTCGTCGCGCCGCACAGCCACGACGCCGCCGACAGCGTCGACGCGGCCCTGGAGACGTCCTCGCGCGGGACGCGGGCGCTGTGGGTCAGCCTGCTGGTCCTCGGGCTGACGGCCCTGCTGCAGGGCCTCGTCGTCGCGCTGACCGGCTCGGTCGCCCTGCTCGGAGACACCCTGCACAACGTCGCCGACGCGCTGACCGCCGTCCCGCTCGCCATCGCCTTCAGCCTGGGCCGACGCCCGCCGACCCGCCGCTACACCTACGGCTACGGCCGGGCCGAGGACCTGGCCGGCGTCGCGGTCGTGCTGTTCATCCTGCTGTCGTCCGCGCTGGCCGCCTACGTGGCCGTACGCCGGCTCCTGGACCCGTCCGACGTGCGGCACCTCGGCGCGGTCGCGGCCGCCGGTGTGATCGGCTTCGTCGGCAACGAGGTCGTCGCGAGGTACCGGATCAAGGTGGGCCGCGAGATCGGCTCGGCGGCGCTCGTCGCGGACGGCCTGCACGCACGCACCGACGGATTCACCTCCCTCGCCGTGGTGCTCGGCGCGGTCGGGGTGGCCCTGGGCTGGCGGCAGGCCGACCCCGTCGTGGGGCTGCTCATCACGGTCGCGATCCTGTTCGTGCTGCGCGACGCCGCCCGCCAGGTCTACCGGCGGCTGATGGACGCGGTCGACGAGCCGCTGCTCGCCGAGGTCGAGCGGGTGCTGCGCGAGACGCCCGGCGTGCTCGGCCTGGGCGACGTACGCCTGCGCTGGATCGGACACACCCTGCGGGCCGAGGCGCAGGTCGTCGTACCCGCGGACCTGTCGCTGATCGAGGCGCACCGGGTCGCCGACGACGCCGAGCACCGGCTGCTGCACGAGGTACCCCGCCTGCTGGCGGCGCTGGTGCACTGCGACCCGGAGGGCGACGAGCACCATCCGCTCACCGCTCACCACGCCGCGACGGGCTGACGCTCACCCCAGGAACGACAGGCGCACCTCCCGCTCCGGGTTGTCGACGTTGAGGTCGACCAGGGCCAGCGACTGCCAAGTGCCCAGCGCCAGCGCGCCGTCCAGCACCGGCAGCGTGGCGTACGGCGGGACGAGCGCCGGCAGCACGTGCGCGCGACCGTGCCCGGGGCTGCCGTGCCGGTGCTGCCAGCGGCCGTCGGGCGGGAGCAGCTCGTGCAGGGCGGCCAGCAGGTCGACGTCGGAGCCGGCGCCGAGCTCGAGGACGGCCAGGCCCGCGGTGGCGTGCGGCACGAACACGTGCAGCAGGCCGTCACCCCGGCCGCGCACGAACTCGCGGCAGGCACCGGTGAGGTCGTGCACGGCCTCGCGCGAGCCCGTGCGCACCCGCAGCACCGTCGTCTCCACGTCCACCTCCATGCTGATCCTCTCGCGCCTCGGGGCACGTACCCGTGGCTACCCGCTGGTAAGGGGGACAATGGGAAGGGAGCGCCGACACACCTGAGGAGCAGCGTGACGACAGGCAGCACCGAGCGGTTCAGCGTCATCAGCGACGGGCTGCCCAGCCAGCAGCTGCCCGACGTCGACCCGGCCGAGACCGCCGAGTGGCTCGAGTCGCTCGACGCGGTGGTCGACGCCGCCGGCCGCGGCCGGGCGCGGTTCCTGATGCTCAAGCTGCTCGAGCGGGCCCGGCAGAAGCAGGTCGGCGTCCCCGCGCTGCGCAGCACCGACTACCTCAACACCATCCCGCCCGAGCGCGAGCCCTGGTTCCCCGGCGACGAGCACGTGGAGCGACGCATCCGCGCCTACGTCCGCTGGAACGCCGCCATCATGGTGAGCCGGGCCAACCGGCCGGAGATCGGGGTCGGCGGCCACATCGCCACCTACGCCAGCGCCGCGAGCCTGTACGAGGTGGGCTTCAACCACTTCTTCCGCGGCAAGGACGGGCCCGACGGCAGCGGCGACCAGATCTACTTCCAGGGTCACGCCAGCCCAGGCATCTACGCGCGTGCGTTCCTGGAGGGGCGGCTCACCGAGGACGACCTCGACGGGTTCCGCCAGGAGAGCCGTCAGCACAGCCTCTCGTCGTACCCCCACCCCCGACTGATGCCGGAATTCTGGGAGTTCCCGACGGTGTCGATGGGGCTCGGGCCGATCAACGCGATCTACCAGGCCCGCTTCAACCGCTACCTGCAGTCGCGCGGCATCAAGGACACCAGCGCCAGCCATGTGTGGTGCTTCCTCGGCGACGGCGAGATGGACGAGCCCGAGTCGCTGGGCGCGATCGGCGTGGCCGCCCGGGAGGAGCTCGACAACCTCACCTTCGTCGTGAACTGCAATCTGCAGCGCCTGGACGGTCCGGTCCGCGGCAACGGCAAGATTATCCAGGAGCTGGAGTCGAACTTCCGCGGCGCCGGCTGGAACGTCATCAAGGTGGTGTGGGGCCGCCAGTGGGACGACCTGCTCGCCCGTGACGTCGACGGCGTACTCGTGAACGCCATGAACACCACGCCGGACGGGCAGTTCCAGACCTATTCGGTGGAGAGCGGCGCCTACACCCGCGAGCACTTCTTCGGCACCGACCCCCGGCTGCGCAAGATGGTGGACCACCTCAGCGACGACCAGATCCGCGGGCTGCCGCGCGGCGGGCACGACTACCGCAAGGTCTACTCCGCGTTCGCCGCCGCGCAGGCCCACGTCGGTCAGCCCACGGTGATCCTCGCCCACACCATCAAGGGCTGGACGCTCGGCAAGGACTTCGAGGGCCGCAACGCCACGCACCAGATGAAGAAGCTCACCAAGGTCGAGCTCAAGGACCTGCGCGACCGGCTCTACCTTGACATCCCCGACAGCGCGCTCGAAGGCGACCTGCCGCCGTACTACCACCCGGGCCGCGACAGCGACGAGATCCTCTACATGAAGGAGCGCCGGGCGGCGCTCGCCGGCTCGGTGCCGCGTCGCGTCGTACGCGCCAAGCCCCTGCCGCTGCCCGGTCCGGAGTCCTACGACGACCTCAAGCGCGGGTCCGGCAAGCAGCAGGTCGCGACGACGATGGCGTTCGTCCGGTTACTCAAGGACCTCATGCGGGACAAGGGAATCGGTGCACGCTTCGTGCCGGTGATCCCGGACGAGGCCCGCACCTTCGGGATGGACTCGCTGTTCCCCACCGCCAAGATCTACTCGCCGTTCGGTCAGCGGTACGACGCGGTCGACCGCGAGCTGTTGCTGTCCTACAAGGAGTCCGAGGTCGGTCAGCTGCTCCACGAGGGGATCACCGAGGCCGGCTCGATGGCCAGCACCACGGCAGCCGCGTCGTCGTACGCCACGCACGGCGAGCCGATGATCCCGGTCTACATCTTCTACTCGATGTTCGGCTTCCAGCGCACCGGCGACCAGATGTGGCAGCTGGCCGACCAGCTCGGCCGCGGCTTCCTGCTCGGCGCCACCGCCGGTCGTACGACGCTCAACGGTGAAGGCCTGCAGCACCAGGACGGCCACAGCCTGCTGCTCGCGAGCACCAACCCGGCCTGCGTCGCCTACGACCCGGCGTACTCCTACGAGGTCGCGTTCATCGTCGAGGACGGCCTGCGCCGGATGTACGGCGAGCAGCCCGACGGCTCGATGGGCGAGCCGGTCTTCTACTACCTCGCGGTCTACAACGAGCCCTACCAGCAGCCGGCCGTCCCCGACCTGCCCGGCCTGCAGGAGGGGGTGCTGCGCGGGCTGTACCTGCTGCGGCCCGGCGACGGCGAGGGACCGCGGGCGCAGGTCCTGGCCAGCGGGATCAGCGTGCGCCAGGCGCTCGCCGCGCAAGAGCTGCTCCGCGACGACTGGGGTGTCGTCGCCGACGTCTGGTCGGTGACCAGCTGGAACGAGCTGCGCCGCGAGGCCCTGGACTGCGACCGCGACGCGCTGCTGCGGCCGGAGCAGCCGGCCCGCACGCCGTACGTCACCTCCGCCCTGCAGGACGCGTCCGGACCGGTGCTGGCGGTGAGCGACTGGATGCGCGCGGTCCCGGACCAGATCGCGCAGTGGGTGCCGGGCGATTGGAGCTCGCTGGGCACCGACGGGTTCGGCCGCTCGGACACCCGCGCGGCCCTGCGCCGGCACTTCCACACCGACGCCGAGTCGGTCGCGACCGCGGTGCTGGCCGAGCTGGCGCGGCGCGGCGACGTGGCGGCGGACGCCGGGGCGCAGGCGGCTGAGCGCTACCGCCTGACCGGGGAGCAGGTGCCGGCGGACAAGGACACGACCGCGGGGTCGAGCGAGGTGAGCGGCTGAGCCCGCTGAGCCCGGCACCGGTCGGACCGCGGAGGCCGGCCGTGTGGCCCGCGGGCGGGCCGGGTACGGCTCGGACATGGAGCGTGGAAGCGACAAGCACAGCCCGAGGGTCGACGAGGCCATGGAGCACGAGACCCGCGGGATGGTCCAGTCCGGCCGGGAGACGCGCAGCGAGCAGTGGCACTCGGCGGAGCCCGCCGGGGAGGACCAGCCCGACGTCGACCTGGCGCCCGACACCACCCTGCACGGCGGCCTGCCCGACGGGTTGTCCGAGGACGACCTGAGGCTGCGCTCGGAGCTGGCGAGCTATCTGGGCAAGGAGATCTGGCCGGCCGGCCAGGCGGTGCTCACCGCCAAGGCCCGCGAGCAGAACGCGCCCGACGACGTCGTGGACCAGTTGCAGCGGCTCCCGACCGGAGCGGTCTTCGGCAACGTGCAGGACGTCTGGTCCGCGCTGCAGGGCGGCCACGAGAGCCACCGCTTCTAGCCTCTGTTTGCCGGGTTCAGCGGCCCAGCGCCGCGTGCATCGCCCAGACCAGCACTTCGGCGCTCTCGTGTGCCGTGAGCAGCGGGGCTCCGGCACCGGTCAGCCGGGCCGCGTCGCCCGCCTCGAGTGGCCCCGCGCCGTCCAGGTGCACCGCCCCGCGGGCGACGTACAGATGGACGTACGGCGCCTCCGGCAGCGACACCGGCCGCCCCCGCGCCAGCCGGCCGGCGTACAGCGTGGCGTCCGCCTGGCGGAGCGGGAGCGCGGTGCCGCCTGCGCCTCCGGACGCCAACGCGACCAGGCCGCCTGCGTCGAGCTCGGCGGAGACGTCGAGCTGGGCGTAGGCAGACGGCAGACCGACGATCGCCGGCCGGACCCACATCTGGACGAAGTGCACCGGCGACACCGCGGAGGCGTTGCGCTCCTCGTGCACGACACCGCTGCCGGCGCTCACGAGCTGGGCGACGCCGGGCCTGACCATTGTGTGGCGTCCGCTGGAGTCCTCGTGCACGAGCTCGCCGGCCAGCACCCAGGTGAGGATCTCGATGTCCCGGTGCGGGTGCTCGGGGAAGCCCGCAGCGGGCTGCAGGACCTCCTCGTTCGCGGCCAGCAGCAGGCCGAAGGACAGGTTGGCAGGGTCGTAGTGCCGGCCGAAGGAGAACGAGTGCCGCGACCACAGCCAGGTGGTCCGCGTCGTGGCCCGGTCGGCGGCGCGCCGCACCTGAAGCACTGGGCTGCCAGGGTCGAGACGGTCGCCGGTGTCCGGGTGCACATCGCCTCCTGTGCCGAAGGATTCGGCCTCGCCCGGTGATCCGGGCCGGTCGGACCCAACTTACGGTACGACGTGTAGCGTATTGTTCGCTGGTGTCGTTGCCGCGCGGTCGTCCTCGTTCGACGGCCGTAGATGCGGCCGTGCACAAGGCCGTCTTCCAGCTGCTGGCCGACCGCGGCTACGCGGCGATGTCCATGGAGCGCGTCGCATCGACAGCGAGGGTCGCCAAGACGGCTGTCTACCGGCGCTGGTCCTCCAAGGCCGAGATGGTGTTCGCGATCGTCATCCATGGCGAGGCGATCGAGCCGCCCGTGGATCACGGGACGCTGGCTGCAGACCTCGGCGCCCTCACCGAACGCGTCGTCGGGTTGCTGTCCACACCGGCCGCACGGCACGCGCTACCCGGCTTGCTGGCCGACCTGCACGGTGACCCATTGCTCGCGAGGCGATTCCAGGCTTCGTTCATGCAGGAGGAACGGCGGCTCGTCGAGACGCTGCTGGACCGGGCTGTCCGGCGAGGGGAGCTCGCGGCGCAGCCGGACCCGGACGACGTACATGCGCAGGTGCTCGGGACCGCCTTCGCCCGGGTCTTCCTGCTGGCCGACGACCCGCCGGCAGACCTGGCAAACCGGATCAGCAGCTCTGTCCTGACGACCCTTCAGAGAAGAGGCCAGCATGCCCACCCCCCTCGAGCAGACGATGCCCGTCTACCACTTCCATGAGCGGCACAGCCGCTGGATTGACGCCTCGCCCGCCCAGGTCTGGCAGGCGTTGACCACGCTCACCCTCGACCAGCTGACACTCACGCGGCCGCTGGTCGCGATCCGCCACCTGGGTGCGCGCACGGCAACACCGGCCAAGCCCCTGTTGACGCACGGTCCGGTGCAGATGCTCGAGATCGCGTCACCGACGTACGCCGTCGGCGGCGCCATAGCTCGTCCATGGCAGCACCGACCGGAACGCAGAGACATCGCGTCCCTGGCAGAGTTCACCAGCTTCGATCAGCCCGGTTGGACCAAGTATCTCAGCGACTTCCATCTCGAACCCAGCAACGACGGTGTGCGGCTCACCACCGAAACCCGGGGCTACTCCACTGACGACTGGGCCCGACGCCGGTTCGCGCTGTACTGGGCGCTCATCCGTCCGGCCAGTGGCCTCATTCGCAGGGACATGCTCGCAACCGTCGCCCGGCTCGCCGCCGACCCGTGCGCCTACCCGCCTGTGTCGCTGGACGAGCACGCAGATGTGGCAGGGCGTTCGCAATAGCCTGCGGCAGTGGTCGGCGGCATTGAGCTGCGCCCGGAGAAGAGGGCGGCGTATCGGGCCAGGTACAGCGGCCATCCGGCGTCGTCGGCGACGCCCTCGCTGACGGACTGCCAGCCCGGGCCGTGCCGGTCGATGTTGCGGTGCTCCAGCTCCACCCGGGTGCGCCGCGGGGTCTCGGCGACGAACCGCACCTCGACCGGCGTGAGGAAGTCCGGCGTCCGGGCGAGGAGTGCACGGTTGCCCTCGACCCGGAACGCGATCTCGTCGCCCTCCACGACTCCCAACGCGTCCCGCACAGCCTTCGGCACCGTCACCTGGCCCTTGGAGCTCACCTTCGCAGTAGCATCCACCTGCGCTCCTTACCGAGTCATTGAAGTAGGGATAGCTCGCCGCTCCAGGGTCGGGTACGCCGATTCGACGTGGGGCACGGCATGATCGCGCTGTACGTGCTCGTCCGCGAGCACGGCCGCTGGTGGCGGCCGCGCGATTGGACACCAGCATGAGGCCCTGAACCGTGGAGGCAGGAGGGCTGGATGACGACGCTGAGCACAGCCGATCCCTTGGCGGTGGCGGTCGTCGACGCCATCCAGACCGGAAACCTCCCCACGCTGGCGCGGCTGCTCGGCGAGCATCCAGGCCTGGCCACAGTGAGGCTTGATGACGACGCTCCGGACGGGATGTCCCCCACGCTGCTGCACGTGACGACGGACTGGCCCGGCCACTTCCCTGAGGGTGCGGCGACCGTGGCCGTCCTCGTTGGGGCCGGCGCTGACGTCAACGCGCGCTTTCGCGGCCCGCATCAGGAGACTCCGCTGCACTGGGCCGCCAGCAGCGACGACGTGGCGGTCCTCGACGCGCTCCTGGACGCCGGCGCCGACATCGAGGCAGCGGGCGCGGTGATCGCCGGCGGCACTGCGCTCGCAGACGCCACGGCGTTCGGGCAGTGGAAGGCGGCGTACCGGCTGGTCGAGCGGGGTGCGCGGACGAACGTCTTCGCCGCGTCGTCGCTCGGGCTGATGGATCGCCTGCAGGACTACTTCAGCGGCTCGGCGCGTCCGGCCGCGGATGAGCTGAACGACGCCTTCTGGGCGGCCTGCCACGGCGGCCGGCAACGCGCGGCGGCGTACCTGCTCGACCAGGGCGCCGACGTGAACTGGCTACCAGGCTGGGAACAGCTGACGCCGTTGGACGCCGCCGCGCGGGCCGGAGCGAACGAGCTGATCACCTGGCTGCACGCCCGAGGCGCGAGGACGGCCAGCCAGCTCCGCGGCGACTGACGTCCGACGCGGCGCCTGCTCGATTACCCGTCGAGGTACGTTCCGGTCGTGAGCGCGGAGACAACGAAGAGCTGGTTCGACAGCTGTTCGACTCCTGGTCCCGCGGTGACATCCGCCCGCTGATCGGCGCCATGGCCGAGGATTTTCAATGGGTCTTTCCGGGCTCGTGGTCGTGGTCGGGCACCTGGGGACCGAAGGCAGTCGTGGTCGAGGATCTGCTCCGCGGGCAGCTCGGCGCCCAGCTCGGCGGCACATTCGAGAGTCACCCTGATTTCTTCCTTGCCGCCCAGGACAGTACGACAACACCTAATGCCTGATCTTCCGGGTCCGAGACGGTCAGCTCACAGAGGTCATCGAGCACTGCGACACCGCTCTCGTCGACCGAGTGCTCACCCCTCCCGACCGGTGACCTCGCGCGCTGTCCGCCCGCGCCGACCCTCACCCAGGCGCTAGTCCTCCCTGTCCTGGTGCAGGCGAAGTGCCCTGTCCTGGTCCAGTTCGGACCGCCGCGTGCCGGAGACTTGAGCAGGCACCGCGAGGAGGCAACCATGACCAGACGGACGGTGATCCGCCGGCTGGAGGACCACCCCAACTTCGACGAGGTCCTCAGCGTGCTCGCGATGGTCGCGCACATCCGCGACGAGGACCTGCCCCGGCTGGCCGCGGCCTGGGCCAACGGCCCGGTGGTGGCCGCCGCCCGCTCGGCCGCCCTGTCGCCGGACAGCCCGCTCGTCATCGAGGTGCTGGCCGCCTTCGAGGCGCTCGTCGCCCTGTTCGAGGACGACCTGCGGGGCGAGGCCGACTACGTCACCGTCGACCCGGCGCTGACCCGGGTCGCCCTCAAGGCGGTCCGCGACGCCGTCGCGGCGGCGTACGCCCGGCCCGTGCTGAGCCGCACCGAACACGCGGCGCTGATGCGGCCGTGGCGCAGCGTCTACCCGGTCGCGACGATGGCCGAGCCCGACCTCGGACCGCAGGCCGAGCGGGTCAAGGCGCTGTTCGCGGTGTTGCCGCGGCGGGCCGCCCGGTGCCACGACCAGGGCAGCCGGGCGCTGTACGACGACCTGGTGGACCGCTCCTTCGCCGGCGAGAACGACCGGGCCGATGCCCGGCGGGCCGCCTTCTCCGCCGCGGTGCTGACCAGCCGGCGCCGGGCCTGGGCCCTGCTCCGGCGCAGCGCGGCGGAGCTGCTGTCCCGCCCCTGCCCGACCTGCCGGGTGCCGGCCGCCACGGCGGAGACCCTGCGCGAGGTCGAGCGGGTGCAGTCGCTGCGCCTGGACGCCGCCTGCGCCCTGCTCGTCGCCGACGCGCTGCCGGACGCCTGCACCGACCTGCTCGTGCAGCCGGTCAGCTCGCTCGTCCCCCTGCAGCGCGACCCGTCCAGCTGAGCAGGTCGTCGACGCCCCAGGCGTTGACGACGCGGTCGGGCGCCACCCCGCACAGGTGCGCCCGCTCGCAGCCGAGCAGCTGCCAGTCCAGCTGGCCCGGTGCGTGGGCGTCGGTGTCGATCGCGACCCGGCAGCCGGCCTCGACGGCCAGCCGCAGCAGCCGCTTCGGCGGGTCCAGCCGCTCGGGCCGGCTGTTGACCTCGACAGCGACGTCGAACTGCACGCACGCCGCGAACACCACCTCGGCGTCGAACTCCGACTCGGGCCGGCCCCTGCCGCCCCGGCCGTGACCGACCACCTGGCGGCCGGTGCAGTGACCGAGCACGTCGGTGTGCGGGTTGCTGACCGCCGCAACCATCCGCGCGGTCATCTCCTCCCGCGGCATCCGCAGCTTGGAGTGCACGCTCGCGACCACGAGGTCGAGCCCGGCGAGCAGGGCCGGCTCCTGGTCGAGGCTGCCGTCCTCGAGGATGTCGCACTCGATGCCGGTGAGCACCCGGAAGGGCTGCACCCGTGTGTTGACGTCGGCGACGACGTCGAGCTGCTCGCGCAGCCGCTCCGCCGACAGCCCGCGCGCGACCGTGAGCCGGGGCGAGTGGTCGGTGAGCACCAGGTAGTCGTGGCCCAGCTCGCGCGCGGTGAGCGCCATCTCCTCGATCGGGGAACCGCCGTCGGACCAGTCGGAGTGGGTGTGGCAGTCGCCCCGCAGCGCCGCCCGCAGCTTCGCCGCGCCGGCGGCGACCGGCGTCCCCTCGAGGGTCTCGACCCGCCGCAGGTAGACCGGCTCCTGCCCGCCGAGCGACTCCGCGACGGTGCGGGCGGTGACCTCGCCGAGGCCCTTCAGCTCGGACAGGGTCCCCGCCGCCGCGCGGTCGGCCAGCTCGTGCGGGCTCAGCCCGTCCACCACCATGGCCGCCGTCCGGAAGGCCTTCACGCGGTACGACGGCTCCAGCGCCCGCTCCAGGCAGAAGGCGATGCGGCGCAGGTCGGCCGCCGGGTCGCGCCCGCTCACCGGACCGGCTCCGGGTCGACGCCTTCCTCCAGCGGCTGCGCCGGTCGGCCCTCGTCGGCACGCCAGGCCGAGAACACGGCCGTGCAGGCGGCGACCCAGCCCCAGCCGAGCAGCAGCCCGGCCACGACGTCGGTCGGGTAGTGGACACCCAGCAGCACCCGCGTGGCGGCCACCACGACCCCGACCAGCAGCGCCAGGAGCAGGAGCGGACGACGGCGACGGTGCGCGAGGTGCGGCAGCACGACCACCGCCAGCGCGAGCCAGAACGTCGCGGCTCCGGTCGCGTGGCCCGAGGGGAAGGAGGCGCCGTTGGCGTGCGCCACCGGGTCGGGGAAGGACGGCCTGGCCCGGCCCACCGCCAGCTTGCCGGTCGTGCTCAGCAGGTAGCCCCCGGCGATGCACACCGCGAGGAACAGCGCGCTGCGCCGCCGCTGCGCCCGCAGCAGCATCAGCGCGATGACCACCCCGGCCACCTGCACCAGCGTGGGCGCCCCGAGCTGGGTGAGCGCCTTTGCGCCGTACAGGAGCCAGGAGTGCGCGACGACGGCACTGTGCGCCGCCCGGTCCACGCCGGTGTCGAGCCGGGCCAGCGGTGCCCACTGGTCGCGGACGAGCACCGCGATCGGGAGCACCAGCGCCGCTCCGGCCAGCACCGCGAGGGCGAGCAGCGTGAGCCGCAGCCCGGCCCTGGCATCCGGGTCCAACCGGCGGCCCGGCAGCGTCGTCACCGGTCCGGCGGCCGGTAGACGACCAGGGGGCGGGCCGCGGCGCGCAGCAGCAGCAGCTGCTCCGGCCCCTCGGAGACCTCGCCGTCACGGGCGATCTGCAGCGGTCCCTGCAGCGAGCGGACGGGCAGCTTGGCGACGATGCGCTGCTCGTAGACCCGGCTGCGTCCCAGCCTGCCGGTGAGGACGGCGGCGACCAGCCGGCTGCGGGCGAAGCGCTGCTCGGCGTCGATGAGCCGGATGTCGATGCAGCCGTCGTCGAGCCGCTCCCGCCAGCTCGGCGCGAAGCCGGCAGGGTGGTAGTGGCCGTTGCCGGCGAACAGGGTCCACAGCGTGCGGGGCCGGCCGTCCACCTCGAGGTGCACCGGTTCGGCGTCGCGGACCAGGCGGACCAGTGCCAGCGCCAGCGCCGGCCACTTGCCGAGCGCGCCCTCCCGCGACTCCCGCTCCTCCACCAGCTCGGGGTAGATGCCCAGGGCGAACGTGTTGAGGAAGTACAGCCCTTCGCCGTCCCCCTCGGCGCTGCCGACGGTGACCTCGATGCCGCTGCCGGCCCGGACCGCCTCGACCGTGTCGGCGACACCGCGCACCCCGACCTCGGCGGCGAAGTGGTCCAGGGTGCCGGCGGGCAGGACAGCGAGCGGGATCCCGGCCTCCAGCGCGTGGCCGGCCGCGCAGTTGACGGTGCCGTCGCCGCCGGCGACCCCGAGCACCTTGGCGCGCGCGGCGGCGTGGGCGAGGGCCTGCCCGAGGTCCTCGTCGGGGCCGCTCCGGACCACCTCGACCCGCGGCAGCGCCTGCTGGAGCTCGGTCTGCAGCGCATCGGCGTGCTCCCCCGCGCCGGCGGTCTCGTTGATGACCACCACCAGCCCCGCGCCGTCGGGCAGGGCCGGCGCGTCGGTGAGCGCCGGTGGCGCGACCGCGGGCCGGGACGGCCGCACCGGCCAGACCCGCTTCACCACCAGCGCGGCGGTCGTGCCGAGGGCTACGCCGGCCAGCACGTCTCCGGGGTAGTGCACCCCGGTGTGCACCCGGCCGTAGGCGACCCCCGCCGCCAGCACGGCCACCGGCGGCGAGAGCCGGGGGCACTCGAGAGCAACGCCCGTCGCGAAGGCCGCCGCCGACGCGCTGTGGCCGCTGGGAAAGGACGTGCTCAGCGGCTGGCGCAGCAGCTGGCGCGCGAGGGGCACCGGGTGCAGCTCGGGCCGGGCTCGTCGGCTGGACAGCTTGGCCGGGACGTTGGCGGTCAGGCTCGCGAGTCCCAGTGAGGCCAGGCCGCGCAGCGCAGCCCTACGCCGGGTGCCGCCGGAGGCGGCGAGCAGGCCGGCGAGCGCCATCCACAGCACGCTGTGGTCGGCGGAGCGGGTGAGCGGCGGCAGCACCCGGTCCAGCCGGGGCGTCTGGGCCCGGGCCGCGCGCCGGTAGAGGGCGAGGTCGAGCCGGTCGAGCCGGGTCAGCAGTCGTCCGCTCATCGGCTGCGCCCCGCACCCGGCGCTGTGGGCAACATCAGCGGGCGCAGACCAGCAGCCGCGAAGGCGGGCATCGGCGCTACGGCGCCGGCCGGCTACGCGGGCCCGGCGACGGGCGCGGCCGGGGCCGGCGGGTCAGCGGCACCTCGTCTTCGCCAGTGCTGCTCCGGCCCCGCTCGCTGCCGGCATCGGCGCCACTGCCACTGCCGCTGCCGCTGCCGCTGCCGCTGCCACTGCCAGACTGGGCCTGGGTCTGGCTGCGCACCTCCTGCGCCTTCTGCTGGGCCTTGCCCTGCATGTTGGCGATCGCCTGGCGGGCCGGGTCGATGCCGCCGACCCCGAAGGCGATGATCGGCGGCAGCACCAGCAGGGCGAGCAACGCGTAGAAGATGCCGCCGACGATGAGCGGTGCGATCTGCAGCTGGTCGAGGGCGAAGAAGACACCGAGCGCGAGCACGAGCAGCGACGCGGCGTTGGCCAGCATCGCGCCGTAGGACAGCCCACCGAGGCTGTTGGACAGGATGTCCTTGACGGCCGCGGCGGCCGCGGCGGCGATGACGAGCACGAGGACGGCGACGAACAGGTTCGGCAGGAAGGCGATGATCTTCGCGAGGAACTGGCTGACCGGGTTGGCGTCGCCGAACACCCCGAACGCCGCCGCCAGCACGAGCAGGAAGACCAGGTAGTAGACGATCCGCGCGAGGATGGTCGCCGCGTCGTACTTGCTCTTGGACAGCGCCTGCTTGACGCCGCCGCGCTCCACCAGCTGGTCGAAGCCGACCCGCTGCAGGATCTTGGTCAGGACCTTCTGCAGCGCCTTCGCGACGAACACGCCGACGACCAGGATGACCAGGAACAGCAGGAGCTTGGGCACGAACGACGCGATCCTGGAGAAGGCGTCGGTGACACCCTGCCCGTAGTCGACCTTGGCCTGGATCGGCATCTGCGAACTCCTCCGCGGTGACATGGCGGTCGTGCTGACGGCCGGTCTGTGCCCCGAACGATCGAGCAGAACCCTCGCCGAGGGCCGTTCAGACCACCTGGTGCAGCCAGGTGACGGGCGCCCCGTCACCGGCCTCGCGGTAGGGCTCGAGCTCGACGTCCCAGGCGCCGCCGAGCAGGGCGTCCAGGCCGTGCGCCAGCTGCACCCCGCTCAGCTGCCCGAGCAGGCCACGCAGCCGGTCCTCCCCCACCAGCACGTCACCGTTGGCGCTCATGGTCGCCCGGTGCACCCCGAGCGACGGGGTGACGGCGTAGCGCTCCCCGTCGCAGCCGGGGCTGGGCTCCTCGGTGACCTCGTAGCGCAGTGGAGCCCAGCCGCGCAGTGCGGCCGCCAGCCGGCCGGCCGTGCCGGGACGAGCGCGCCAGACGGTCTCCGCGCGCAGCATCCCGGGTGCCGCGGGCTGGGCGGTCCACGACAGGCTCACGCGCACGCCCAGCTCGGCTGCCACCGCCCACTCCACGTGGGGGCACAGCGCCGGCGGGCAGGAGTGCACGTACAGCACCCCGCCCGCGCGAGCACCGCCACTTCGCATGCCGGTCACCGAGCCTCCCAGGTCCGAGGTGCGCCTTCCCCGACGGCCTCGCCCTGCTGGGATCTCGTGGCGGTCAGTCTGGCACGTCCGCTGCGGTCACACCAGCCCCATCCACACCAGCTGCAGTGGCACCACCGCCAGGGCGTACGCCGGCCAGCCACCGCCGCACCCCGGCCAGCAGCCGCGCCTTGACCTCCTCCGGTGCGCAGCTCGCCCGGACCGAGCAGGCGGCGAGGTCCGCCAGAGCCGCGGGCGAGAGCTCGTGGGCGGCGCGCACCGCGGCGTACTGCTCCACTAGACCGGAGCGGAACAGCAGCGGGTCGTCGGCGCCGAGGGCGACGTCGACGCCCGCAGCCCGCAGCGCCGGTACCGGCACCCGGCTCACGTCCGGCAGCACGCCGAGCGCGACGTTTGCGGTGGGGCAGACCTCCAGCGCCACCCCGCGCTCGGCGAGCAGCGCGAGCAGCGCCGGGTCCTCCACGGCTCGGATGCCGTGGCCCAGCCGGCCGGCACCGAGCCGCTCGACGGCGGCCCGGACGCTGCGCGGGCCACGCAGCTCGCCGGCATGGGGCACCGCGAGCAGGCCGGCGTCGCGGGCCAGGCGGAACGCCTTCGCGAACGCCGCCGTGTCGCCGCGGGTCTCGTCGTTGGACAACCCGAACCCGACGACGCCGCGGCCGGCGAAGCGCCGGGCCAGGCGCGCCAGCGTCTCGGCCTCGGCCGGGTGCCGGGTGCGGTTGGCGGCGACGACCAGTGCCATGCCCACGCCGGTGTCCCGCGCTGCTCCGGCCATCGCGTCGAGCAGCAGCTCCACGGTGGCCTGCAGCCCCCCGAGCCGCGGGGCGTACGTCGTCGGGTCGACCTGCAGCTCCACCCACCCCGAGCCGGCCGCCCGCTCGTCCTCGGCGATCTCCGCGACGACCCGGCGGACCTGCGCCGGACCGGCCAGCAGCGCGCGGGCGGCGTCGTACAGCCGCTGGAACTTCCACCACCCGCGCAGGACCGTGACGTCCAGGTCGGCGGTGGCCGGGTCGAGCAGCCCGCGCGGCAGCGAGCGGCCCTGCTCGGCCGCCAGTTCGAGCAGGGTGGCGGGCCGCATCCCGCCGGTGAGGTGCAGGTGCAGGTGCGCCTTGGGCAGCCGGGCCAGGCCGGTCAGCTCGGGCAGGTCGGCCGGGTCCGCCGGCTCGGGGTCGGCGGGTTCCTGCACAGGCTCATCGTGTCGCAGGTGCCGGTACGGGTGCCGGTCGGCGACACTGGCAGGGCCCGTCACTCCGACCGGCAGCCCCGACGGAAGGACCCAGTGACCGCCCCGGCCGCCTCGCCGCCACCCGCCCGCGACGCCAGCAGCTACTCCGCCAAGCACCTCTCGGTCCTGGAGGGGCTGGAGGCTGTGCGCAAGCGCCCGGGCATGTACATCGGCTCGACCGACTCCAAGGGCCTCACGCACCTGGCCTACGAGATCGTCGACAACGCCGTGGACGAGGCGCTCGCCGGGCACTGCAACCGGATCGAGGTGACGCTGCACGCCGACGGCTCCGTCCAGGTCGGCGACGACGGCCGTGGCATCCCGGTCGACATCGAGCCGCGCAGCGGTCTGACGGGCGTCGAGCTGGTGCTCACCAGGCTGCACGCCGGCGGGAAGTTCGGCGGCGGCGGCTACAAGACCTCCGGCGGCCTGCACGGGGTCGGGGCCTCCGTGGTCAACGCCCTCTCCCAGCGCATGGACGTCGTCGTACGCCGGTCCGGTCGGGTCCACACGATGTCGTTCTGCCGGGGCGTGCCCGGCACTTTCGCCGGCGAGGGGCCCGCGGCGGCGTTCACCCCGCGTGACGGGCTGTCGGTGGCAGGGCGGTCGCCGCGGGGGGCGACCGGCACGACCGTGCGGTGGTGGCCGGACGCGCCGCTGTTCAGCAAGGGCTCGGCGGCCGACGTGCCGCAGCTGCAGGCGCGGCTGCGCCAGACGGCCTTCCTCGTGCCCGGGCTGAGCCTGGCGATGCTCGACCGGCGGGCCGAGGAGCCGGTCGAGGAGGTTTTCCGCTTCGACGGCGGCACGGCCGACTTCGTGGAGCACCTCGCCCCGGACCATCCCGTCTGCGACCCGGTGCACGTCGTCGGCAGCGGCACCTACAAGGAGACGGTCCCGGTCCTGGACGAGCGGGGACACCTGCACACCGAGACCGTCGAGCGCACCTGCGAGGTCGACGTCGCGCTGCGCTGGGGCACCGGCTACGACAGCGTCGTGCAGTCGTTCTGCAACGTCGTGGCGACCGCGCACGGCGGCACCCACCACAACGGCTTCGAGCGGGCGCTGCTGCGCACGGTGAACGACGCCCTGCTCGCGACCCGGGTGCGCAAGGCCAAGGACGACGCCGTGCAGAAGGACGACGTGCTCGAGGGGCTCACCGCCGTCGTCACCGTGAAGGTGCCCGAGCCGCAGTACCTCGGGCAGACCAAGGACGAGCTCGGCACCACCGGCGTCAGCAAGATCGTCGCCGACGTCGTCGGAAGGGGCCTGCGAACGCAGTTCCTGGACAACCGCAAGACGCGCGCGGCGGCCCGCACGGTGCTGGAGAAGGTCGCGGCGGCGGCCCGCACCCGGCAGGCGGCCAAGGCCAGCAAGGACGCGGCCCGGCGCAAGACGGCATTGGAGTCCTCCACGTTGCCGGCCAAGCTCGCCGACTGCCGCTCCACCGACGTCGGCCGCACCGAGCTGTGGCTGGTGGAGGGCGACAGCGCGCTGGGCACCGGCAAGATGGCCCGCAACTCCGAGTTCCAGGCGCTCCTGCCGCTGCGCGGCAAGATCCTCAACGTCCAGAAGGCCAGCCCGTCGGAGATGCTCGCCAACGCGGAGTGCGCCTCGATCATCCAGGTCGTCGGCGCCGGCACCGGACGCACCTTCGACCCGGCCGCCATGCGCTACGGCAAGATCGTGATCACGACCGACGCCGACGTCGACGGCGCCCACATCCGCTGCCTGCTCATCACGCTGTTCGCCCGCTACATGCGCCCGGTGCTCGAGCAGGGCCGGCTGTACGCCGCGGTGCCGCCGCTGCACCGGGTCGAGGTGGTGGGCGCCGCCACGCCGACCTACACCTACTCCGACAAGGAGTACGCCGCCCTGCTCAAGCGGCTGGACGCGCAGGGCAAGCGGATCAAGGGGGTGCCCCAGCGCTACAAGGGGCTCGGCGAGATGGACCCCGACCAGCTGGCCGAGACGACGATGCACCCCGCCTCGCGCACCCTGCGCCGCATCGGGGCCGGCGACGCCGACGCCGCCGAGCGCACCCTGGAGCTGCTGATGGGCAACGAGGTCGCACCCCGACGGGAGTTCATCGTCAGCAGCGCCTCCCGCGTCAACAAGGAAGCTCTCGACACCTGATGGCACGCAAGCGCGGCAGCATCTCGACCATCCCGCCCTTCGAGGGCGAGGGCACCATCGTCGACACCGACGTCGTCGGCGAGATCGAGTCGTCGTACCTGGACTACTCCTACTCCGTCATCTACTCCCGGGCCCTGCCGGACGCCCGCGACGGCCTCAAGCCCGTGCATCGCCGCATCCTGTACTCCATGGCCGACTCGGGGCTGCGCCCGGACCGGCCCTACGTCAAGAGCGCCCGCGTCGTCGGGGACGTGATGGGCAAGTACCACCCGCACGGCGACATGGCGATCTACGACGCGATGGTGCGCCTCGCCCAGCCGTTCGCCCTGCGGGTGCCGCTGATCGACGGGCACGGCAACTGGGGCAGCCCCGACGCCGGCCCGGCCGCCTCGCGCTACACCGAGTGCCGG
>JAABUT010000771.1_pt1 | contig 44203 bp, 44 predicted proteins | sample 5559281 | NCBI WGS metagenome assembly JAABUT01 (sample SAMN10711880, study PRJNA513359) | rock metagenome | isolation source: Antarctica rocks | place: Antarctica: Victoria Land, Ricker Hills nord | collected 2016-01-04
CCGGGCCATTCGAGTCGCAGCTCCACGGTGTCGACGTCGTCATAGACACGGTCGGCGGCGCCGTGGAGACGCAGTCGCTCGAGGTTCTGCGTCCAGGCGGGCTGCTCGTCGCGGTGCCGATGCCCCCCGACACCGAACGCGCCACCGCACGCGGGCTCCGGGCCGAGTTCCTCTTCCACGCCTCCGACGCCCAACGGCTCCGCACCGTCATGGGGATGGTCGACGCCGACACCCGGATCCTGCTCGACCGCAGGCTCACCCTGGAACAAGCCCCCGAAGCGCTGCGGTACCTCGCGGCCGGCCACGCCAAGGGCAAGATCATTCTTGCAGCCGAAACGGTGTCCGCCTGAAATGTCGGGCTAGCCGTGCACGGGTTCCCGAAGCGCGTGGGAAGTCCAGACCCGTGATTCACGACCTGGCGCCCGGGTGCAAGCCCGAGCACTAACGGCGCTGGACGTGGACGGTCTGGCGTTGACCGACATCGCGGCTCCCGTCCATGCGGCAGGAGCACGACGGTGGCGTCGGGCCGGAGCTACCCGTGCGGGAGGACGGGGTGGCTTCGTCGCTCGCGCGAGGGAGGGCAAGCGCTCCGACGGGGGCCAGGCCGCGCACCACGGGTCGACCTTCGCCCTGCCGCTTGTCGTGGTCCTTTGGGTCGATGAGCTCCAGGGTGGGCTTTCCGATGACGTCCTCCGGGCGCCAACCGAGGACGGTGCACAAAGAGCTGTCGACGTCGAGGATGCACGCGCACTCGTCCTTGCGGATGCTGCAGACATGCGGACGGAGCGTCGGGTTGTCACCGCCCGAGTAGGTGAGCTCGCTCGCACCAGGCATGTCGACCAGGGCGAGGTGGACGCCGTACTGCTTGCTCGTGTCGTAGACGCGGATGACCGCAGGGCAGCTCGGGTCGAGGGCCGGCCTCGTGGCCACGTTGGCCCCGTCCGGTTCGGCGTACCTCGGCCCACACGTCCATGATCCGTTCTCGGTCCGCCGGAACGACGAAGTCGATGCCCGAGGTGTAGCCCGTTATGGGCCGCTGTCCCCGTAAGGGCACCGTGGCCGGGATCGGGAGGAACAGGCCGCGCTCATCCAGGGCGACCACGGCGAGCCCCGGCTCGGTCCGCAGTGCCACGGTCGCGGCGGCGAACACCTGCGCACGCGTCGGGACGTCGGTGAGAGAGCCCGCCAGCGGGGCTGGCGGCACCTGCACGGGACCTGACATTGAGCTCTCCCTCAGGTGAGGGCGGGCGCGCCTGCCGCAGACATCGGGGGCTACGCACATTCTGAAGGCGGTTCCATCGAGATGACCCGCTTCGGCTACTCCGCGACTACTCCAGGGCTACTCCACGACCGTGCCCTCGGGCCGTCACGGTCGCTTTGGTCTCACACGGCTTGCTGCGGAGCCGCCGTCGCGCGGGCGACAAGCCTGCGCTGACCGCTCTCGGAAGCGGTCGTCGAGAGCCTGGCGGACCCATGACGAACGGTCCAGATCGCGCTGACCGTCCAGGCTTGAGGCGAGAGTTCGGGCCGGGGCGGCGGCACTACAAGTTCTGCCTGGACGACTCCTGGTACGGGATGCCCGGACCTCAGCGCTGGCCAACAACACTCCGAACCAAGATCACTCAAGCTCGACGTGGAGCCGACTGAAACCCGGGGCTAGCGTGTTCAGCCGGGTCGCCACGCACGCAAAGGCCCTGCTGTACCGGGTGCTCTGGTCTTGCTGCACCGGAACGTCACGGCGCGAGTCCGTGGGGGTGTAGCTGACGGCCAGCGAGGTGCTGGGTACCGATGACCGCCAGCATCTGAAGCTTGGAGTGGGCGTCGCTGCCGGGTGCGGCGGTAAAGACCAGTAGCGCTTGGCCGTGGTGTTGGGTGAACAGGATCTGGCATTGGAGTTCGATGGGTCCGAGTTCGGGGTGCACGATCGTCTTGGCGTCGTCGCTACGACCGGTCACGTCGTGGCGTTTCCAAACCCGTTCGAACTCGGCGCTGCGCTGGCGTAGGTGTCCGACAATGACAGCGGCGCGGCTGTCCGGGCCGCCCCTGGTCGCGGCTACTCGCAGGTTGGCCACCTGAATGCTGGTCTGCAGGTCGTGGTCAGTCTCGGGGTAGATCTGGCGTTCGCGGGCGTCGGTGAACCATCGGAAGACCGCGCTGCGGGACAGGCCGTCGAAGCTGGTCTGATCCCCGAGCAAAGCGGTCGCGAGCGGGTTCTGCACGAGCGTCTCGGCGATGTCGGAGACGACCTGCGCGGGGGTGTCGTCGAGGCGGTCCAGCACCCGCATCAGCCCGGGGCTGACGTGGTCGGAACGGAAGACACGCCTCGGCGCGGTGTGTCCGGCGAGGCGGAACAGGTGATCACGTTCGTCCAGGGTCAGGCGCAGGGCCCGCGCGATCGCGGCGACCATCTGCTCTGACGGCTGCGGTGCCCGCTGCTGTTCCAGGCGTGCGTAGTAGTCCGTCGACATGCTCGCCAGTGTCGCGACCTCCTCACGCCGCAGGCCAGCGGTCCGCCGCCGCAGCCCGGGCGACATCCCGACGTCGCCCGGTTGCAGGGCCTCACGACGTCGGCGCAGGAAGTCAGCCAGGCCCGCGCGGTCAGATCGCTCCACGCCCAGATCCTCCCCGGTCGCCGGCGTTGCAGCCAGAGACCGGCAGTCCGTGGATCAGCGCTCCTCTTCACGCGAGGAGCCCGCAGCGCCACTGTCGAACGAAACGGGCGGGCAGCCGCTCCACCACGACAGGAGACATCGTGCGCATGTCCGGCAACACCATCCTCATCACCGGGGGAACCTCCGGGATCGGGCTGGGACTGGCCCAACGGTTGCACGCGGAGGGCAACACCGTCATCATCGCGGGCCGCCGCGAGCAGTTGCTGACAGCCATCACCGCACAGCACCCCGGGATGGACTCAGTCGTCCTGGACTTCACCGACCCTGGCTCGATCAAGCGCGGCTGGGCCGAGGTCACCAGGAGACACCCCGACCTCAACGTGGTCGTCAACAACGCCGGGATCATGCTCACCGAGGACCTCACCGACCCGAACCACCTCGCGGTCGCCGAGGAAACGGTGGCCACGAACCTGCTCGGGCCGATCCGGCTGCTAGCCGAGGCCGTGCCGTTCCTGGCCGGCCAGACCGCAGCTGTGATCGTCAACGTCTCCTCGGGCCTGGCCTTCGTTCCGCTGCCCTTCACCCCGACCTACTGCGCTACCAAGGCAGCGATCCACTCCTTCACGCAGAGCCTTCGGGTGCAGCTAGCCGGCGCTAACGTTCAGGTCGTAGAGCTGATCCCGCCCGCGGTGCAGACCGACCTGATGGGCCAGGCCGCCAGCGGACGAGGGATACCCCTGCCGGCCTTCCTGACCGAGGTCATGGACATCCTGCGCAACGACCCGGGCGTCGTCGAGGTGTGTGTGAGCGATGTCCTGCCGCTTCGCCACGCCGAGGCGCAAGGCCGGCACGGCGACGTCCTCGCGATGCTCAGCGACGTGCACTGATGGCCGGTACGCCGTGGACCGCGCTGGACCTGCCGGACCTGTCCGGGCGCACCGCCGTGGTGACCGGCGCATCCGGTGGCCTCGGGGAGGTAGTCGCCGGCGAGCTGGCCCGCGTCGGCGCGACCGTGACCCTGGCCGTGCGCGACCTGGTCAAGGGCCGCGCCGCAGCGGGGAGGATGGGCGGGCGCACCGACGTCCGGCGCCTGGACCTGGCGGACCTCGCGTCGGTACGGGCCTTCGCAGCGGACTGGACCGGCGACCTCGACATCCTGGTCAACAACGCCGGCATCATGCAGGTGCCGAAGGGCCTGACCCGGGACGGCTTCGAGTTGCAGATGGGCACGAACTACTTGGGACCGTTCGCGCTCACCGCCGCACTGTTGCCCCACGTCCGCAGCCGGATCGTGACCGTGTCTTCCCAGCTGCAGAGCGCAGGACACATACACCTTGAGGATCTGAACGGGGAGCACCGTCGGTACAACGCGTTGCAGGCATATCGGGACTCCAAGCTCGCCATCACCCTGTTCACTCTGGAGCTGTCGCGCCGGCTGGCGGCCGTGGGCAGTGAAGTGCGTGCCGTCACCTCGGACCCGGGCTTCGCTCGAACGGGGCTCGCCGCCCACGTCGGCGGCCCGGGCGGCGTGGTGCAGCGAGTTGCTGTCCGACTGTTTAACGACCCTGCACGTGGCGCCGCCACCACGCTCTACGCAGCGACCGCGGACATCCCGCCTGGTTCCTACGTCGGACCCGACGGGTTTCGGCACCTACGCGGACACCCGAAAGTCATCGAGCCACCCCGCGCTGCTCGCGACGGCGACCTTGCCGAACGGCTGTGGGATCTCACGTCCCGGGTCACGGTTGAAGGGCGTGACGACTGAGGACCTTGCTGGCCGGCGGTGCCAGGAGAGTTTCCTACGAGGCAGCGGCAGGCCGCACGGACGAAGCAACCCGTTGCATCGACAGCAAGGCCGGCTACGCCCGGGGCCCTGTCTCGGTTTGTAGCGGTGAGCAAAGGCCGTCGTCGTTCTCCCGTGTCCGGTTCGGTTCGCTCGGTGCCGGTGCTCAACCCGTGGATGCAACAGGTTCGCCTGGGGGCGCAGTCGCTGACAAGGCTGCCGGCGACAGGAGGACGACCAGCGCGGTCAATGCAACGGGCAGCAGTAGCGCCGTGCGCAGGCCAACGACGGAAGCCGCGGCGCCGACGATCGGGGGACCAGCCAGGAACCCCAGGTAGCTCAGGGTGTTGACGCGGGCGAGCGAGCGTCCGGCCGGCAGCCCGGTGAGTTCGACCGGGAGGTTGCCGGCCGCGGAGAACAGGATCGGGATGATGACCGCGAGGCCGCCCCCGAAGACGGTGAATCCGACCACTCCAGCCACAGGGCCGCCGGCGACCAGACCGAGGAACAGCCCCGTCGCTGCGGCCCCGGCTGAGGCGGGCAGCAGGCGAGGTGCCGGAAAGCGAGCGCGGACCCGGTCCCCGAAGATCCGGCCCACGAGCATGGCGGCCGAGAAGCCGGCGTAGGCCGTTGCTGCGATCGTGCTGCTGGAATGCGTCCCGTCCGTGATGTAGGTGGCGCTCCAGTCGGCGGCGGCGCCCTCCCCGAGCAGGCAGGCGAACCCGACGACGCCGAGAAGCAGGACCGGGCCAGGCGCGATCCTCCGAAAGCGACGGATCCGGTCGGCTGGGACGGGGCGGTCCGTGACGTCGGGCGCTTCGTAAGGGCTCAGCCCCTCCACCCGCAGGCGCGTGCCGGCGAGGAGTGCGGCGCCGCCGGCAACGACGGCGACGACGGCGAAGTGGGTTCCGACGCCGAGGTGCTCAGCAGCCGCCGCTCCGGCGGCGGCGCCGAGCAGGCCACCCCCGCTGAAGGCCGCGTGCATGCGGGACAGGGCGGGCCGTCCCAGGGTTGCCTCGACGGTGACGCCGTGGGTGTTCATGGCCACGTCGAGGGCGCCGTTGCCGGCGCCGAAGGCGAGCAGAGTGACCGACAGCGTCCAGATGCTGCCGTCGGTCAGGGTGATCAGGGGGAGTGTGGCGCAGAAGAGCAACGCACACACTGAGGTGACGGGCGCGCTGCCGTAGCGCGCCGCGGCCCTGCCGGACAGCTCGAACGCCACAAGTGCCCCGAGCGCGGGGGCGAGCAGGACTACGCCGAGCTGCGAGATCGACAGGTGTGCGGCCTGCTTGACCGCGGGGATGCGCGACGCCCAGCTGGCCAGGACCAGGCCGTTCACGGCGAAGACCACCCAGAGACATCGCTGGGCCCGAAGGGCCTCGGGGCTAGGCACGCCGCACCTCGACGCCCTCGGCGAGCGACCGCAGACATCCCCTCGGGCTCCTACGTGGGACCCGACGGCTTCCGGCACCTACGCGGACACCCCACGGTGATCGAGCCGCCCCAAGCCGCTCGCGACGCCGACCTCGCCCAACAGCTCTGGGACCTGACGACCCAACTCCTCGCTGAACGGCGCTGAGGATCCCCGGTGGACAGGCAGGCATCCCCATCTGAAGGTGGCATCGCAGCGACCCGATATCGGCGATCCGGCGTACCGTCTCGGGCTATCCGGACCCCCAGTGAGAGCAAGACACCAATCGCGCTGATCGCGCGTCGTCCCGGTGTGACCGCTGTCGATAGCTGGCGGGTCTTCGCGGCGGTGTGTGGCGGCCTCGTGACCCACTGATCGGGACCTCAGCCAAGCGCGGGGTGCTGTTTCGAACACCTTGCGTGTCCGCCGGCAGGGAAGGGCGCGGCGGCCCGCGCCGACGGCGGCCGGTGGAGGCTGCGGGCGTCAGCCGTCGAGCCCTGACCGCATGCCACGAGGGTATCGCCTATGGCCGATGGGGCGGTGCGGTCGTGGGCGAGCGTCGTGGGGTGGTCGCAGATCGGGTCTTCCGGGAGATCGGTGTTTACGACTCGCACTCCGTCGACCAAGCCCCACCCGATGCTCGCAGCCCTGTTCAGAGCTTTCCGTCGCGAACGGCCTGATAGATGGTGGCCACCTTGGGGTGGAAGCCGAGGCTCCGGGCGAGGCTCACGTCCATGTAGCCCTTCCACGGGCTGGTGAGGGGTTCGGCGGAGTCCTCGTAGGGGTGGTCGAGGATCTGCGCGATCTCGTAGATGGACAGGGGTGACTCGTCGGCGATGTTGACGGTTCGACCGTCCATGACTCCTGTCAGTGCGAGCTCGAACGCGGTGGCGATGTCTTCGTGGTGGGCGACGCTGAGCTTCTGCGCGGGGTGCCAGCTCATGGCGGCGACCTGGGCGGGGAGCGCTTCGAGGTGACCGTCGCGGTCGCCGTAGATGAACGGGAGCCGCAGAACGGCCCAGTTCAGTCCGCTCGCGCGCAGCTCCTTCTCCGCCTCGATCTTGCTGGCCGGGTAGGCGAGCGTGGGGTGCACCTCGTCGTCCTCACGGCCGGGGTGGGACGTGTCGGGGTCGTAGACGTTGGAGGTGCTGGCCATGAGGAAGCGGGCGTCGGGTGCGTGGGCCTGTACGGCGCTGATGAGGTTGCGGGTGCCGTGCAGGTTCACCTTCCAGACCTGGTCCTCATCCAATGTGCGGAACAGGGCGGCGAGGTGGACGATCGCCGACACGCCCTGAACGGCTGCCGCGAGTGAGTCGGGGGTGAGGATGTCCCCTTCGACGGCGGTGACTCCTGCGGGGAGCTTCTTGCCGGGTCGCGCGAGTGCGCGGCAGTCGATGCCGGCCTGGACGAAGCGTTCGAGCAGTCGCGGTCCGACCAGGCCTGTGCCGCCGGTCACCAAGATCGTCATGGTGTGGTCGCCTCCTTCTTGTGGTTGATGAGCTTGCGGGTGGCGTCGCGGAGCACTCGTTGTGTCGTCGCTACATCAGCGTCGTCGACGCCCTGGAAGGCGACCGCGGTGATCAGTGCGATGGGGTCGGGTACCAGTGCGAAGAGGTCCGCGCCGCGGGCCGTCAGGTGAAGCACCTTCTGACGCTGGTCCTGCGGATCGGGTGTCTGCTCGATGAGCTCCTTGCGCAGCAAGGCAGTGATCACCGCGCTGAGGGTCGCGCGCTCGACCTCGAGGGTGCGGGTCAGGTCGCGCTGCTTCATCGGTCCGTGGTTGGCGAGCAGGTGCAGGACGTACCACTGGGTGCCGCCGAGGTCGAAGGGTCGCAGGACGTCGTCCATCACCGCCTTGCTTGCGAGGAAGTACTTCTTCGCCCACGAGCCGGCGGCCTCGAGGTTCGACCCGTCGATGTGGTTAGGCACCTGACAAAGAATGTCAGGTGCCTAACCATCAGTCAAGGCGACGCTGCCCGTCCCCAGCAACATCCACCACCACCGAGAGACCCCGCAGATCGTGGACCTGCTCATCGTCGACGAGGCCGAACGGCTCACCCAGCCATCCCTGGAGCACCGGCACGACCAGCCTGATCCTCATCGGAATGCCCGGTATTGACGGGGCCGGTCCCGCCACCCCCAGCCCCACAGCCGCATCGGCTTCGCCCACCAAGACCGGACCCTCGGCGACGACGAGCTCGCGTTCGTCCTCACCAGGCACTGGGCCAAGCTCGGCCTCCACGCACCCTGCCGCGGGTGGTGTGCACCGCACCCATCCCACCGTCACCGAGGTCGCGCAGTTGCAACCTGACCCTGGATGTCACCGATTTCACCGACGCCCAAGGCCGTCGCCACGGTCGGACGCATCACCCGCAGGAACTTCCGGCTCGTCCACCGCCTATTCGCACAGGTCGCCCGCGTCACGAAATCAACAACCTCCCCGTCATCACCAGCGACGTCATCGAGACCGCCTGCGGCACCCTCGTCATCGGCGAAGACGCCACATAACGCCGTCAGAACCCGCCAGTTATCTGCGGCAGTCACAGTCTCGGATCAACGCCGGAACGCCTCGCAAGTGGCGGATACGAGGACCAGGCCGCTCGGGATGATGGAGTCGAGCTGCCGGGGCAGATGTGCGGCGAACTGCTGCCTGGTGAGTCGCCTTACCGGGCGGCCTTCACAGGTCGAACAGCTCTCGCAGGCCGTCCTGCAGGCTGGCCGGCTCGCGGCCGAGCAGGGAACTGAATGCGGTCCCGGTCTCGTCGAGCTGGCCGTCACGGATGTCGAGGAAGAAGCCGAGCAAGCGCCGCGCGAGGTGTTCGGGCACGCCGCGCTGCTCGACGGTGCGCTGTACGTAGTCCTCGTCCGAGGTCGGCCGGTAGGTGACCTCCCGGCCGCTGAGTTCGGTCAAGGCGGCGGCGACCTCGGCGAAGCCAGCGGCGCTCGGGGCGACGACGTTGTGGGTGCGGTCTGGCCCTTCGTGGTCGAGCACGCCGTTGGCCAGGGCCTCGCCCAGCTCGCGGCGGAGTGCGTAGGCCACCTTGCCGTCACCGGCCGGCAGGGCGATGCGGTGCTCGAAGACGGCCAGCCCTCCGACGTACAGCGGGACGGTGTCGAGGTAGAGCGCGTTGCGGAAAAGGACGTAGGCCAAGCCGCTGTCCTTGATTCGGTCCTCGGTCTCGAAGTAGTCGCCCATCAGGGTGTTGCGTGAGGCGGTGATGTCGCGCAGCGCCCGGCTCGCGAAGCCCAGCAGGCCGACGTCGGCGCGCACGGCGGCGTCGATGACGTTCTGGTGCTGCTGTACCCGTCGGTCGGGGTCGTTGCTGGCGACGAGCAGCACCCGCTCGACACCGATGAACGCTCGATCCAGCGCTGCCGGGTCGTCGTAGTCCCCGACCCGAACGTTCACGCCACGCTCGGCCAGGGGACGTGCCTTGTCCGGGTCGCGGACCAGCACCGCGACCTCCGCCGGGTCGACGCGCTGGAGCAGGCGACGCACGATGGCGCCGCCGAGCGGTCCGGTGGCGCCAGTGACGAGCAACATGCGTTCTCCCTCGAACTGTATAGTTGGCTAAGCAAATGGATAGCATGCTTATCGGTAGGGGGCAAACGTGGGGTTGGAGCCGGACACCGGCTACTACGTCGTACTGGCGTCTCGTGCGTTCATGCGTGTCGCCGAGGCGCGACTGCGTCCGCTGGGGCTCGGCGCGGCGCACATGCCCGTGCTGCTCGCGCTGACAGAGCAGGGATCGCTCACGCAGAAAGAGCTCGCCCGGATCACTCAGATCAAGCAGCCCACGGCTGCGGCCCTGCTCCAGCGGATGGAGGCCGCCGGCCTGGTCGTGCGGGCCCCAGATTCCCGGGACGGCCGAGCCACCCTAGTGAGCCTGACGGAGCGGGGGACGTCTCTGCTGCCGGTGGCACTCGATCAGCGACGACAGGCCATCGAGGCGGCCACGGCGGGAATGTCGCCCCAGGAGGTCGAGTGGCTCAATAGTCTGCTTGCCCGCGTCATGGTCAACCTGCAGGCATTGGTCAACGGGTCGGACGACGGCCAGCCAGCGCCGTGACTGGCCAGTGGGAGCCGACCCGGCACTTACCTCGTCACATCGAGACATCCACCTACTTCGTAACGCGTCTGGGATCGTGCCCTGGTCATGCTCGGCGGCTGCCGGGGCTCGGTGGGCGCGTCGCCTTCGGCTTCCCCAGCCCGGAGGTCATGAACGGCCGCGCCATGCTGAACCTCGGCGGGCCCTGCCCGCGTCTACGGGGTCGCCGCTGGGTAGGACTACCAGGGCCAGGGCACGCCAGGCCCGCAGATTGCACACTGGACTTGTGGAGGTGTGGGAGTTCGGTCGAACGGTCCGTCGCTGGCGTGACCGGGTCCCGCCGGCCTCGGTGGGCGTGCCCGCGGGCGCCCGTCGCCGGGCGACGGGACTGCGGCGCGAGGAGCTCGCTGCCCTCGCGGGGATCTCGCCGGACTACCTGACTCGGCTGGAACAAGGCCGCGCGACGTCGCCCTCGCCGCAGGTGGTCGAGGCCGTCGCCCGCGGGCTGCGCGTCTCCGATCCCGAGCGCGTGCTGCTCTACGAACTCGCGGGACACATAGCGCCCGGGCCTGACGTCGTACCGTCCAGCATCACCCAGAGCGTCCAGCGCCTTCTCGACCGGCTGGCCGACACCCCTGTGGCGGTCTACGACGCCACCTGGACGTTGCTCGCCGCGAACCGGCCGTATCACGCGCTCATGGGTGACACCACGACATGGCGCGGGCACGAGCGGAACTCGGTGTGGCGCAACTTCGTCGGTCCGGGCACACGGGTGGTCCACACGCCCGAGGAACGGGCCGGGTTCCAGGCAGGCATCGCCGCCGACCTGCGCCGCACCGCCAGTCGCTACCCCGCCGATCAGGGCCTCCAGAGGCTCATCGCGGACCTCACCGCCCGCAGCCCGCTGTTCGCGCAGTTGTGGACCTCGGAGGTCGTCGAGCCTGATCAGAGCCCGTCGAAGCGCAAGGTCATCGATCACCCCTCCGTAGGGAGGATCGCTGTCGACTGCGACGTCCTGTTCGTCGCCACGGACGACGTGCGCATCATGGCCTACACCGCCGAGCCGGTTACGCAGGACGCGGACCGCCTCGCCCTCGCGATCGTCCTCGGCACACAAGAGCTGGTCGACTGAGTTGTCCTGGCCCTGCCAGTCCTAGGAAAAGGGGACGACTGGTTGAGGCTCGCCGGTCGTTCCAGACTCGACTCGTGAGCGACGCCAAGCAGGTCAAGTCCTGGATCATCACTGGGCCAACGTCAGGCATCGGACGACAGACAGCCCTCCGGCTCGCGACGCACGGCACCGTCGTGCTCGTCGGACGCGACCCGGCCAAGCTCGCTGAGCTGCAGACCCAGATCGCAGGACCGACGGTTTCTGTCGTCTGTGACTTCTCCGACACGCGAAGCGCCCAGCGGGCTGCTGCCGAGATCGTGGCTCTGGACCTCCCGATCGCAGGCGTGCTCAACAACGCCGGCGTCATGACGTCGCGCCAGGACCGGACTGCTCAGGGCTGGGACCTGTCGTTCGCGAGTAACCACCTCGGCCCCTTCGCCTTCACCGAAGCGCTGCTGCCGCACCTCGCCGATGGCACGAACGTGGTGTTCGTGTGCTCGGCTGTCGAGGACCCGGAACGCAAGCCCGCGGTGACCGCTGGCTTCCGTGGCGGTCGGTATCTGTCGGCGCAGGCCAGTGCCCGCGGTGAGTGGAAGCCGGGTGGTTCCTCGAAGCCGGGCTACGACGCCTACGCGACGTCCAAGCAAGGAAACCTGGCCACGGTGCTGTCGCTCGCGCGAGAGATGCCGCGGCTTCGCTTCAACGCCGTCGAACCGGGCTTCAACCCGAGCACCGGCCTGGGCCTTGACGCCAACCCTGCCCTCAAGTTCCTGGCGAAGTACGTCCTCGGGCCACTGGCCCCGTGGATCAAGTACTGGAGCACCCCGAAGCGAGCCGCTCAAGTCATCACCGACGTCGTGACCGAACAGTCCGATCGCACCGGGGTGTATTTCGACGAGAATGGCCAGCCCATGCTCGGCTCAGCCCAAGTGCGCGACCCTTCTTTTGCAGACCGGTACGTAGCCGAGACCCGCGCGCTGCTTGCCACGGCCAGATCCGCCACGACCGACTAGGACAGGCCCATGTCAGCACGCGCGCTCGTCACGGGCGCCTCGTCAGGGATCGGGAAGGCCTTCGCGGAGCGACTTGCCGCCGACGGCTACGACCTCGTCGTCGTCGGACGACGCGAAGATCGGCTCCGAGCCCTCGCGGCCTCTCTGCCCGACGCCGATGTCCACGTCGTCACGGCCGACCTGGCAACCCTTGACGGCATCGACCAGTTGGCCGAGCTCTGCGCCGGCGAGCCACTCACGATGCTGGTCAACAACGCCGGTCTCGCGCACTACATGCCGATGCTCGACCTGCCCGCCGACAAGGCGCGGGAGCTCATCCACGTGAAGGTGCTGGCCCCCACGATGCTCACCCGCGCCGCGCTGAGCGGCATGGCCGCCCGTGGCGCGGGCACGATCGTGAACGTGGCCGGGATGCTCGCGTTCTCCGGACCGACGCCGGCCGCGGCGCCTGCTGGGCAACGGGCCGTCTACGTCAGCACCCTGGCCGCCCTCGTCGCCATGACCCAGGTCCTCGACGCGGAGCTGGAAGGCACGGGCCTGCACGCGCACGTGGTCTGCCCGGGCATCGTGGCGACCGAGTTCCACCAGGTCCAGGGCATGGACCTGTCAGCCGTCCCTCGCATGTCCGCGACCGACGTCGTGACCGCCGCACTGCGCGGTATCGAGCTCGGCGAGGTCGTCATCGCCCCCGGCGTCGAGGACAACAGCCTCCTGCGCGACATCTTCCGTGCAGACGTTGCCGCTTTCAGTGGGCAGCAGCCGCGCCTCGCCACCCGCTACCAGCCGGGCTGAACTCAGCCGTCAGACGCGCGCGTTCAGCAGGTCTCAACGCAGCAGGCCCACGTCCGGACGTGCAGGGTGTGGTCTGGCTGACGTGCTCGGGCCGAGAGCACATCCCACGAGACAAGGGACCTGCCTGGTTGGGCCGTCACCGTGGTGGTTTCGCCGCAGTCACCCACGGCTGGCTGAGCACTGGTCGTGCTGCCGGGTGAGAGCGGCTGGCTGCAGACGCCGTCGTGGCGCTGGGCCAGCGTGCACCGGGCCGGCCTGCTGGTGCCTGGCGTGGCTCGGTGCGAGCCGTGAAGGTCGGTGGTGGGCTCGGTAAACGCTGAAGGCGTCTGGTGCCTCTACTGGTCATGATCTGCCGGGGCCTGTCGCCCCAACGGCTGTCTGGCTGCCGAAGAGGGAGCTCCGCCTTGCGCGTCCCCGCTTCGTGACCGTTGTGGCTCCCAAGAACTATGAGCAGCGTGTAGCTGCTGGCTTCGCCGTGACCGACGCGGTTACGGGTGAGCTGCTTGGTGCGTGCGGCCTCGCTGCCGTGGACGCGTCGACGCGCAGGTCTGGAGCTGGGTACTGGGTCGCACCGTGGGGACGTGGGCGTGGGGTGGCCACCTCCGCTCTCGGACTCGTATCGGCATGGGCGCTCCAGCCAGCTCGACTCCGCAGCATCCGCATGGAGATCGAACCGGAGAACCTGGCCTTGGCGGCCGTGGCGCTGCGAGCCGGATACCGTCGCTTGGACCTCCCCCCGTTGACGGAGCTGCATCGCGGCGAGAGCGAGATTCGTGTGTTCGATCTGTATGAGCGGTCGATTGCCCCGTCCCACTGATGCGAGGGGTGACGTCAGGCGAGGTCGTCCGGCCGGCGTTCCGGCCAGGCCAGGCCAGGCGCTGCGCGTGAGCGCCAATTGCGGTGGCGGCCGAGTGGGTGTAGATCGCGACCAGATCTACCGTCGGTCTGTGACCATCCGTGTCCTGCCGTACTCACCAACGTGGCCCGGCCTGTTCCAGCAGGAAGCGACACTCCTGCGGGCACGCCCTTTGCCCTGGTTGAGCGACGGCGTCGAACACATCGGCTCAACCGCCGTGCCTGGCCTCGTCGCCAAGCCGATACTGGACATGCTCGCCCCAGTCGTGGACCTGAACGCGGCCCGCGACCATTCCAGTACTTGCCGAACTCGGCTATTGGCACGCGGACCACCGACCCGAAGAAGCCCTGTGGTTCTACAAGCAGCCGGGCGAGAACTACGACAGCCGCACACACCAACTGCACCTAACCCGCTCCGGCAGCTGGCTTTGGCGAGAGCGACTGGGCTTCCGCGACGCCCTGCGGGAAGACGCTGGCTTGCGTGACGCGTACGCCACCTTGAAGCACTCGCTGTTGGACGCATCCGACCTCACCGCGTACACGGACGGGAAGCGGGCGTTCGTGTCAGCAGTGCTTGCAGGCAGAGGCCCGGACGCAGACCGTGAACCACCTCCACCAGCTGCTTATGGAACTGCTTCCCGCTGGTGCAGAGCAGAAGTTGACCGCCACGAAGGCAAAGGCGCTGCTCGCGACGGTGCGACCACGAGCCGCTGCGGGCAAGGCCCGCAGGCAACTCGCTGTCGACCTGATCGATGACCTGGTCACCCTGGACCGCAAGATCAAGGACATCAACAAGCGCCTGAAGGTCGCGGTCGAGGCAACGTCGACGAGCATCACCGACATCAAAGGCGTCGGTATCACCACGGCAGCAGGGTCCTGGGGGAGGTCGGTGATATCCGGCGGTTCCCGAGCAAGCATCACTTCGCCAGCTACACCGGCACAGCGCCGATCGAGGTGTCCTCCGGCGAGGTCGAACGACACCGCCTATCCCGAGCCGGCAACCGCAAGCTCAACAGCGCCCTGCATCACGCAGCCATGAGCCACAAGCGCACCGACGAGGCCGGGATCGCGTACTACGGAAAGAAGCTCGCCGACGGGAAGGGCAAGAAGGGCGCGCTGCGGTGCATGAAGCGACGACTGTCCGACGCGATCTACCGTGCCCTCGTCGAGGACCAAGTCAGAGCTGAGGCGGCGGGCCCGGAAGGACCCTCGGGGGCGACAACAAAGTCCTGCGCGTCTGACCCAACCCCGATGGTCAGCCCTTCGGAAAAGTCACTCACCGGACCCGCCACACTGAACGCTACGCCCGCCGCCGCAAGAGCCGTCAAGCGCGCCAGTTGACACAGAGGGGAGTCGTTACTCATGATCATCTTAGGCCTTCCAGAGGCTCAGATCAGCAGCTTGTTGGCGGCCTCGGTCGCAGCGAGTAGGGCCGGCTGTGTGTCAGGGCCAACATCTGAGAACGTCCCTTCTCAGGCGCTGCGGGTAGTTGCCCGTTGCGGGCGCCCGCCAAGACCGCCTACGCGCCAGCGCCCTCCCCCGATCGCCACGAGGCCTTTCGGGCAGGCGCAACCGGCCTGGCCCGCGGAAGTCGAATGGCCCTCTGCGTGGCGCCCAGCGTCGAGGGTTCACGAGGATCGCTCGCCTGGCGGCTGGTCGCCACATGCCCTCGGTTGTAGCGGTGTGGGGCGGCTGAGCTCTTCGGGCGGTTGAGGGCTTGCTGCGCCCCGGTCGTCCGGCACCAGGAGGTGGTTGTGGTGGCGGCCACCGATGGCGTTGCTGCTGAGCCTGGCGGCGGTGAGCCGGGCGAGCGTTGGGCGCGTTGTGCGTGTGGCGGGTGATCAGGCCGTCACGGTGGGGCCAGATCAGACTGACAGGGCCAAGGCGGTGGCGAGGTCGTACCGGCAGGTCGGCCGGATCGGCCTGCTAGCGGTGCACGACCAGCGGCAAGCCGTCGTGGGCGGAGGAGGCGAGCTGTGCGACGTCGTCCTGCCGGGGCTGGGCGGTAGCGATGACCCGTTCTGGGCAGCAGCAGTGCGAGGTCGCGCTGCGGCGCAGGCAGCCTGTCGGCGGTCCCGCCGGTTCGACCTGGTGATGCGGGCTGTGCCGCCTACCGGCGGGGACCTCGTGAGCCTGACGTGGGCTGGGTCGGGTGGTGCGGTCCTGGCTCGTACTGCCGGGCCGGCTCAGCAGCCCGACCGCCGCCCAGACCACTGGACGCCGGCACCGGCGCCGCGGGGCGAGCCACCGGCATGCCAGCAGCGGCGTAGCGGACCGTGAGGTCCCGCAGCGCCTCAGCTGCCTGCCGCGCTGCGCGGGCCTGCCCAGCGCGGTCCTGAGCCTCCCGGAGCCGGGTCACCGCGTCAGTCAGCGCCGACAGCTGCGCCATCAACGCCAGCAGCTGCCTGGTCTCACTAGGCAGAGCGACCTGCGCCGACAACAGCAGCCAGCCAGCGGCGCGCAGGCCGGTCCCGGCCGCCGTCGGAGCCGGGACCTTGCCATGCAGCTCCCGGGCCGCCTGGTCGTAGGTCTGTGCGGCCTCCGTCAGCAGGCCGCCCCTGCGGCCCTCGACGACCCGCGCGGCCGCGGCCAGGAAATCCGACGCCGCCCAGGCCGCATCCGCTGCGCTCGACGGGTCACTCGCGACACTGGCCGCGATGTGCTCACTCGCCCGGGCGGCCGCCAGCGTCGCCTGCTTCCAGATCCGCAGCCGCTCCATCTCCGTCAAACCGAACCTGTCGGTCCGGACCGGCCGCCCGCCGAACTCGCCAGCGGCGCCCGAGGCCGCCCGTCGGGCCGCGGAGGCGGCCGGCCCGACCCGGCTGCCCGCACCGGCCGCTGGCCCGTGCCAGCGGCGCTGCAGGCGCGGCAACGTCAAGTCCGGGGCCAGCTTGCCGCCACCGAAGAAGACCGCCGCCGCCCCAGAGCCGTAGCGGTCGGACAATGCCACCGCGTAGCCCGTCACCTCGCCGGGGTTGAGCTCGCTCAGTCGCTGGCGGACCAGCAGGCCGTCGGCCCGCAGCCGATCGAAGAACTCGCTCTGGCCGCTGGCACCAGCGGCCGCGACCCGGACCTGACAACGCAACAGTTCACGGTCGGTTGCCGCGGGCGCCGCCCGGCCCTCCCCCGCCCGCCGCCGGGTGGTGTCACGGTGCTTGCGCTGCTCGCCCCGGCTCGGTCTAGCGGCGCCGGCGTGTCCGGTGGCAGCCGTGGCGACCAGCCCGTACTTGCGCTCCACGAACCGGCTCGCCTCCATCGAGCGGTAGTGATCATTCGACAGCCGCGGCCGTCGGCCGTCCTGCCGGGCCAGCGTCGCCACGATATGCACGTGGTCCTCGGCGTGCCGGACCGCGACCCACCGCACACCCAGGTCGTCCTCGCGGCGGGCCAACCCGACCCGGTCCATGTACTCCTGCGCAATGTCGGCCCACTCGGCGTCGGTCAAGGTCCGATCCAGCGGCGCGCCGGTCTCGGGATCCTTCGCCGCCGCGACAGCAAGGTGATAGACGGGCTTGATCGTGCGCAGCTCCTGCCGGCTGTAACCCAGCGCCGCGACCGGCTCATTGAGCCGGTCGGCGAGCTCGGTGAAGTCCCGCTTGCCCGACATGCCCAGCCCAGACTGGACCGCGTCCGGCCGGCCGTCCCAGCTGGCGATCACCCGGGCGTCGGAGTGATCGGACTCCAAACCCTTCTCACCGGCCAGCCCCTCAGTGAACAGGTAATACAGAAGCCCCCGCACCCCGAAGCCGCGAGGCAGCACCTGACCGATCACCAGCTCAGGCCAACCGACCGGCCAGCACGCTCGCGGCCTCATCGATCCTGGCCGTGGCCCGCTCCGCGCCGGCCACCGCCGCCGCCAGCCACACCGGCGGCTCGGTCACGCCCGAGTTCATCGCCGCGGCGATCTGGTTGAGGTTCGTGCCGTACTGCCGCACCGCCGCCCGACTCCGGATCAACTCGGTCAGCAGCTCGCGGGACTCGCTGTGCGAGGTCGGCGGCGCGGCGCCCCGGGCGCTGGCCAGCGCCGCCGCCGCCACGTAACTACTCGGACGCAACCCGGCCCGCGCGGCCGCCCCCGCGACCGTCGCCAGCTCGTCCTCGCCGTAGAGCACCTTCACCGCCCGCGGCCGAGCCGCAGCCCGCCGCACCCGGTACCGGGCCGGCGACCCAGGCGTCCCCGCGACGGCCGCCTGCGCGTCCTGGAAGCCAGGCCGGCCCCCCGGCTCAGCGCCTTGAGCCCTCGCCTGCGACGACGGATCGTCCACCACGACCAGCTCCTCGGTCCGGCACCACCAACCCGGCCGCGCCCTCACCCTTGGTAAGTGCGGTCAACACCCCACCTGTGACAAGCGATCATGAGCCTGTTTCGCACCCCGTCTCGGCACCCACCGCCCAGCGACGCCAACACCCCGGCCCTGGACCTGCTGCGAGCCCGCGCCCGGGCGAACACAAAGCCCTCAGCGACCCGCGGTCGCGCCTCGCGAAGGGGAGCCGTTCGGGCCGCGCAGCGGGCCGAACGGTAACCCTTTGCATACCTTGCTCCATGCCCTCACGGCATCGTCTGCCGTCTGGCCGGCAAGGGTGGTGGGCCGCGCCTTTAGGCGCGTCAACTGCGGTCCCTGACGGGGCGGCGCCCCGATGATCATGATCGGTTGGCTCGCTGGCGGCCGCGTACCGAGCGTGCGGCGGGACGGCTCGCACAGCGACCGCAAGAGCGCCAGAAGGCTGGGACCATGGCCGTCCCGGCGCACCCACGAGGCGACCTTGTGTCCGGGCGCAGGTCCGGACGGAGACGTGCGCGGGTCGTCGGCGTGGTTGCCCCGCGACCCCGTAGCGGCCCGAACCGGGCGGCTGGCTCAGGGGTCGTGCCGGGCGGCAGGGGCACCGGCCTCCACGCTCAGGACGTCAGCGGCGAGCAGCTACGGACAACGATCTCGCGGGGGTCGTTGATGACCGGGACGAAGGCCCGGAACACCAGGTGCGGGCCGCTGAGTTCCCGGTCGGCGCGCTCGGCCTCGATCGTCTCGGCCGGCCGGTCGAGGTGGGGCTGGTAGGTGATGTGGAACTGCACGGGTCGGCTCCGTTCGTGGTGAGTCTCGACCCTCACGGCGAGCCTGCCACGCGGCCCGGACATGGCGAGGGCCCGCCCCCGGGGGATGGGCGGGCCTTCGCGCTCAAGCGGGGGTCAGCGGGTGCGGCCGCTGACCGGTCCCATTGGTGCCAGCCGGGGGTGGGCGGGCAGGGGCGAGGCCAGCGGCGCGGGCCGGTCCCCCAGCTGCTGGCCGAGCACAGCGCGCAGTTGCGCTCGGGCGGCGCCGACCTGGGCGCGGGCGGCGGCGGCCGCGATACCGGTCCGGTCCACGGCCGGCTGGTGGCGGCCGATCTGGGCCTGGGCGGTCCAGACACCGGGGGCGACGCTCTCGCCCGCCTTGGCCAGGGCACTGGCCTGCTGCTGCACGACCGGTGGTTCGCTGGCCCAGCCGCGGCCTCGGCCGCAGGGAACCCACAGCAGATTGGTCTGGTTGGTCTTGTCCGCGGTGCTGGGGATGAGCATGAGCCCGTCGGCCAGCGACTCGCGGACACCGATCTCCACGGCCCGGGTCAGGTTCGGGATGTGCTTGGCGAACTCCAGAGCCGGGGCCGCGAGCCGGCGCAGGTCGCCATCCGATGCGGCGCCGGGCAGGTGCCGCTCGTGGACGGCCAGTGCCCGGACCCGCTGCTGCAGGTCGCAGCTGTCACGCAGCACGTCCAGCCGCTCCGAGCCGAGGGTCTTGGTTGGGGCTGCCCGCAGCTCGGCCGCCAGCTCGGCGACCGTCCGCAGGCCGTGGGCGGCGGACTCAGCCCCCGGGACCGCCTGGGCGCACCGCTGAAGCACGGTCGCGGCGTCCAGGCTCCCGAACTGCAGCAGCCGGGTGACCGCACGCATGTCCCCGATCGACAGCTCACCGGCCCGGTCAAGCACGGTCCGCACGTAGCCATCCATCGCCTTGTCCAGGTCGCCGGCACCCATCACGGTGCGCAGCGCGACCTTGCCGACGGGTGAGGCAGGGTCGGCCGGCACCCGCGCCCGGATCTCGGTGGTGCAGACCCGGACAGCGTCGTGGGCGGGGTGGGTAAGCATCGCGTAGGGCACCGCCAGGTCCTCACCTGCCTTGAGCCACGGCAAGATCACTTCCGACAACCCGTGGTCCAGCGCCGGGAGCGCGGCTGCCAGGTCGGTCAGGTCGCGCAGCACACCCCAAGCGTGGTTCTCACCCAGCTTGGCGACACCGTCGATGAAGCCCTCGAGCCCGACGCAGGCTCGGGCGGCGTCACGCCAGAGCTGCTCATACGGCGGCAGGTGCTTGGTGAAGTAGAAGTCGGTGTCGCTCGACCCGAACTCGGTGCAGCGGGGCAACGCGGCCAGGGCCTGGTAGAGCGCCTGTCCCGGTCGCTGGGTGACGTCGAAAACCGTCATCGGCCGGGCCGCGGCGAACCGCGGGACCTCGCTGACCGCCCCGACAAGCCCGCGCAGCTCAGCCACGACGGCGTCGCGGCTGGCCAGCGCCCCGCGGGTGTCGGTCATCGCAGTGGTGCGGACGACGTCGGCCTGCAGCAGCCCGGCAGTGGCGGCCGCTAGGTCGTCCATGCGCTGTCCCCAGCCGGTCACAGCACGCGCCCGTCGGGCAGCACGTACGGCGCCGGCGGCCCGGCCAGCCAGGGCATCGTCATGAGCAGCTCGCGGTCCAGCGAGCCCCGGACCGCCTCGGGGTCGAACGCGGCCCACGACGCGCGGCTCAGCAGCCGACCGGCCCGGCCGAGCTCCAGCTTCTCCGCGACGGTCGGCGCGTCCACGATGCGCTGCGGGATCCGCTCGATGACCTCCCGGAGGGCCTGCAGGTGATCGCACCGCAGGCCGGCGTCGGGCAACACCATGTCCGGGTAGGGCCGGCCGCCGTTGAGCGACCAGTCCAGCAGCGCATCGCAGATGTAGCCGGTGACCTCCGCCCCGAGCTCAGGCGAGCATTGCAGCCAGGCCAGGACCTGCCGGTCGTGCTCGAGCGGCGGCATCGGCTCGGACGGCCCCTGCTCACTGGCCGGCGGGACGGTCGGGTCAAGCAGGTCCTGCAGATAAGACGCCGGGTCGGCGCCCTGCAGATCAAGGAAGAACGGATTGTTAGACGTGGGACGGTCGGACTCGGGCACAGCAACCTCCGGCAATGGGCGATCGGCCCCGGACGGGCCGCGTCCAACCTGGGACCGCCGGCCTGCCCGAGGACGGCCCGAGCCCACATCGGTGGACAACCTCCGTCGTCCACAGGCCAGGGCTGCCGCTCGCGACGACGGGTGCTGCGCCGCAAGATGCAGCTCGGTCCGTCACCCTTGGTAAGTGCAGATTCAGGTCGGGCTGTGACAAACGATCATGAAGAATCTCACGGAGGGGGAAGGGCTCTGGTCCTGGGGCTCTGGTCCTGGGGCTCTAGTCCTGGGGCTCTAGTCCTGGGGCTCTAGTCCTGGGGCTCTAGTCCTGGGGCTCTAGTCCTGGGGCTCTAGTCCTGGGGCTCTAGTCCTGGGGCTCTAGTCCTGGGGCTCTAGTCCTGGGGCTCTGGTCCTGGGGCTCTGGTCCTGGGGCTCTGGTCCTGCGCGACTGGGTGGCGTGACAACCGCGCGGGCGGACGATGACCGAGCTGGACGCGGCTGCTCGCCTGGCCGAGGACCTGCAGCAGCTCGATAACCACCGGCTCGAGCTCGAGCAGGACACCGTCCGCACCGTAACGATCGCCAAGGCTGCAGGATTGACCTGGAAGCAAGATCAGCGCGACTCTCGGGCTACCCCGTACCCGCAGCCGTCCGAGACGCCATCGCTCTGGTCCCGAAGTGGGCCTGGCAGGTCGCGTCCAACGCCTACGGACTCCTGCGCGAGCGCGCGCCGAGGTGGTGGGAGGCGCTGCGTGCCGGCAGTTCAACCGGGGCTGCGGGGTCCCCGTTGCGGTCGGGCGCATCAGGGTTGGCCGCGGACTACGCGGCTGTGGCGGGATGACTGCTGAGCCGTCTGCAAGGGGGCCCGCGGTGACAGCCGAGGAGCGGCCAGCGGGGACTCCGCCAGGTAGGGCGGCCGCACTGGCGGGGCTGCTCGGCGGACTCCAGCGGGGGACACGGAAACACCCCTCGCGCCGGGGGTCCGCTCCTGCCGTTGCGGAACCGGTGCGGCCGCTAGCGGCGGCCAGCGGCCCGCCCAGCTCCGGCCCCAACGGCTGCGCGTCGCCGCCCGGTTCCTACGGTGTCCCGGTCCGCAGAGCCACGGCGCGCCGTGATCGTCCACCTGACCGGGCCGCAGCTGGAGACGCTCCGGCGGCTCGGCGACGCGGCCGCCCTGCCGTACGGCGAGGTCGTCCTCGATCTCCTCGAGCGGCACTGGGTCGCCCTCGAGGCGGTGTGGCAGGCACGGGAGCGTGCGCACGGCCTCCCGGCCCCCGAGAGCCGGTGAGCGGCCTGCGCGCTCAGGTCCAACTACGGCTCCCCGGGAGCGCCGTCGACCAGAGCGACCAGCGCGCAACGGAGGTCTCCGCGCCCAGCCGCACCGCGATCGTCGGAAGGCTCCTCGACCTCGCCGCGCAGCAGTAACCACATGGAGACACCTAGGCTGCTGATCCCTCAGGTCAGCAGAGCGAGATCCGCAAGCACGTCGTCCGCCGTGCGCCAAGCGAGGACCTGCACGACTTGGAACGCCAGGTTCCGGGTCGTGGGACTCGCGTATTGCGCTCCGAAGTCAGCCTTGAGCGTGTCGAAGCAAGCGGTCACGCGAGCCCGAAGCGTGCCCGCTTCCCGATGCATGGACTGATTGCGAGCCTGCCAGACCACGGTCGCGAGGCCCTGTTGGCCAACCTGGCGACCAACTGGCGCTGAAGCCGGGCCGCTGTGTGCCACCGACAGCCCCTGCTTCACGACCTGCAGCAGGCTCCCCGCCAAGGTGTCCAGGGAAAGGCGCGTACACGGAGCCGCTCTCGCACTGCTTCTTGGAGCGCCGCAGCAGTCGCGTGGCGCTCCTACGTCAACGCCGAAGTAGGTGTCCCAGTGGATCGCGATCGCGAGGCCCACGGCATCAGCGTCTTCCGCATCCAGGGCAATGGCCTCCGACTGGCGGTAGCCGGCTTCGGTCGCTCGCTCATGGCGATGGAACTCAGCGTGGCGCGTTGTGCTTGCGCGGTCTTCGCAGCGGTCACAGCAAAGGCTCAAAGCGAGGGAGCAGCGTCAGTGTCACGTACTGATGCAGTCCCTCCAGCAGCAGCGTCACCGGCTGGTCGGCCTGCCATGGACCCGCCTCTCCAAGCGCCACGAACGTCTGCCCACTTGCGGTGACCTCGGTGTCGGGATCCGGCATGGCCTCGAAGTCGAACACCCCGATCACGTTGTCGTCCCGCAGCGCCGCAGTCTGGAACTGCCCCCCGACCAGCGACGTTCCGTCAGGTGACCCCACGAAGATCTGACTACTCCGTAGGGCAAGGGTCGCCAGGTGCAAAGTGCGGTGCTTGTCGATGTTCCAGAGGCGGTTCAAGACATGCATCGGGTGCTCACGGGGGTTCGGTGCCCTATAAGGCTGAAAGTCGGCCACCCGAGCTAGCGCTTCGACGCCTACTCCCCCGTCGATTCGCAGTTGCGCAGGTTCGGTCAGGTGGACGGGGAAGGCGGTCTTAAAGGTCGGCTGGCCCCCGTTCGCAACTACAAGTCCGTGGGCCAGGTGTTCCACTGCCGATCGAAGCTGGTGGGCGACCTCTCCTACAACGACGGACAGCTCAAGCGCCGGTGCCTTACGCTGCTCCAGCACGAAGACCTGCCGGCGACCGTCAGGAGAAATCTCCCTTCGGATCCCCAACGGCTCAGAGTCGAGATACGCGCGACCCGCTGGTCAAGATCGAGGAGATGTTCCAAAGCTCGCGCGAGCTTGGCCCGGAGACCGTCCGCCTGGCTCACCGACACATCATTGGTGGTTCCTCGTCCAGACGTTGTCGCGGTGCCATTCCAGGTATTGGCCGCCTGGACCACTGGCCGTTGGCGGGAGCAGAAGACGCTCTGCCAGCGGCGGACGGCCAAAGGCGGCGCCAGTTGCGGTGTTGTCCCGCGCTGCCTGTTCCAGTTCTGGCGAGATGTGGATCCCCATGCCGCCGTTGACCATGAGGAGGCCGGTGTCGAAGGCCACGTCGTGCGTGGGACAGGCGGTCAATCCGTTCGTCACGTCGAGCCGCTCTGCTGGGCTGCTCGTGCGCCACGGCTTGATGTGACTCGCAACGAGCATCCGTGCGGCACGCTGACCAACGGTCGTGACGCTGAGTCCGCAGAACACGCATCGGTGGTCGTGGTTTCGCAGGACCTGTCCGGCGAAGCGGTGCTGTCCGACGCGGGCGGCCGCGACGAGGAGCCGCTCGGTCACGCGGTTATCGAGGTCGATTCGCTGCTCGGACCAGCGCTCAGCGGAGTCTTGCACTGCCGCTTCCACGTCTTGTTGTCCGAGTTCCTCCTGCCCGAGGAGAAGCAGGTCTGCCGTGTCGTGTTCCAGCAGCAGGAAGTCAGGGAGGGCTTGTGTCGTGATGCCCACGTCGCGGGCGGCCGCGAGTACAAGCCTGTAAATGGTTGCCATGCTTCCCGGTGTGCTGAGCAGGCGGGCGGCGACCTCGATCTCGTGCTTCGCGCCGTTGCTGCGGCTTCCGTCAAGATTCAAGATTCGCCATTTTGGCAAGCACGCTGCTGTTCGGACGCCGGAAGAGCCGAGCCAAAGTTGGGACCGGTTCTTCGGCATTGTGGCTAGTTGATCCGCCGTACCGGCGGTGATTGACGAGGAGGCCTGCGGCGAGGCACGTCAGGGTCTCGACCAGCACGAAGTCGACCTGTCGGCCGGCCGACATGGGCCGTCGGGTCAGGATGCCGCGCCACTGCGTCCGGGCGTCGGCCAGCGTGAGGTTGAGGTAGTCCCCGACCGAACGCACGATCCTTCAGCCTCCTCGTCCAGCCGAATCTAGAACGTGCCGAACCGCTCTGCGCGCAAGAACATCACCAAGCACGCTCGGTGGCTAGGGGGAGGATCACCTCTGGGCGCCACGCTCCCAGGTCGTTGCCTGTCTTTCGCTCCTGCTGGGCCGCTTGCTGGGTCGCGCGCTGAACGGCAGCGTCTGCAAGCGGGTCGCCGCAGGGCCACTTGGCGAGGGCGACATTGTGGTGCCGCCTGCACGAGCGGTCCTGCGTGTGCTTCCTGATCCAGAGGTGGGTCGCGTCTTGCAGGGCGAGCTCGAGCGCCCAGGCGTAGTCCTCAGCGGTCCGGAGCGAGTGGGCGGTCCGCGAGCCGTACCAGGACGGAGGGATACAGGAGTAGGCCGTGCCACTCCTGAGCGATAACTCGGCTTCCGAGAACGGCGATTGGGTTGGATGCTTGGCTGCGGATGGCGTCCCGGACGGGCGCCTCGCCTGACGAGCATGCCCCGAGTACAAGTGCTCGCACATGCGGTGGCAGCGGGTCCGGCAACACGTCGGTCCACGGCCGGTTGCTCGCGTCATCACTGGCGCCACCGAGGCTGATGGTCTCGGCGGCCGGCCAATAGCCGTGACCGTCAAGGATCACGACGTCCGCAGCCCAGACATTGGAGGTCGCAAGCTGCTCGGCGGGGACGTGGCCGGCGAAGTGCACGTTGATCTTCCGAAGGCACCCACGATGCCTCCACGCCTGGATGAACTCGTTCGCCTGAAGTAGGGGCTCGAGGATGCCCGGGTCTGGTGCGGCGCTTACGAGAGCAACCGTCAAGGCTGGCTGGGTCACAGGCCCGTGTGCTCTCGCAGTGCCTTGCCAATCGTTGCGGCGACCTTGACGGCCACGGCGTTCCCGATGATGGCCATGACGCGAGACCGGGGACCCGGGAACTGGTAGTCCTGCGGGAAGCCCTGCACCAACGCAGCCTCACGGACGCTGAGGTACCGGACAGTTCCGTCGAGTTCGCGGAGCATGGCCTCTCCGCCCGCGACCCCGTGTACGCCCGCCTTGATCGTCTTGCTGGGCATGTCCATCGGACTGCCGGTATGCTTCGCGTAGGTGCGGGCGCCCGGGATGCTCTTGTGATTAGGCCACTCGAGGTCGTCGTCGGTCGTCCTGGGCGCCGGCACGTCCAGAAGCGCGTCGCGCAGCGTCCACCACGGCTTCAGCGTCTCGTCCACTCCGGTGAGTTGGAGCCGCTCGACGTGACGCGCGAGCCGGGGCGGGACGCCGGGGCACGGGAGCCCATGCGCCTTCCAGTAGGTGCCGGTGATGTACTGGTCGTGGAGCAGCCGGTCGCGGTTGTGCGTGGTCGGGATCTTGTCCCACGTACCGGCGCCTGCTATGTCGGCGCGGATCGCGATTATGAAGACACGCTTGCGGCTCTGCGGCACGCCTAGGTCTGCGGCGTCGATCTCATGCTGGTAGACGCGGTAGGCGAGGTCTTCCTTCGACGCGCGGATGCGCTTGTGGTGGTGGTCCCAGAGCTCGTCGCTGTCGAGGGGCTTGATGTCGGGTCGGCGCAGCTGGTCCTTCACGTAGTCGAGGTACGGCTCGAACGTCGGGCGGAGCAGGCCGGGCACGTTCTCGAACAAGACGAGCTCGGGTCGGAGCTTGCGCACGACCCGGAGTGCGCTGGGGAACTGGTTGCGCTCGTCGGTATCGCCGGCGTGCGCGCCCGCGAGGCTGAACGGCTGGCATGGCGGCCCTCCCGCGACCAGTTGGACGGTGCCGCGTTCACCGAGTTCGTCTACCGCTTCGTTGACGTCCTTCTCGATAACGCTGTCGGGCTTCCACAGGGTCGGCTGCCGTTCCGCGTTGTGTCGCAGGACCCGAGCAGCAGGCTTCCACCACTCGACGAGGCTAGTGTGCTCGAAGCCAGCCTCGCGCATCCCGAGCGCCATGCCGCCGCCGCCGGCGAACAGCTCGACCGACTGCCTCACCTCCGTCATGCTGCTGCCCTTCGCATGCCAGGGCCATCGGCGCGCACGGCAGCCGCTACTCGCTCGGTGACGACGAGGAGGTCTCGCTCGATGTCGCTTTCCCAGCAGCGAAGGACGGTCCAGCCAGCTTCGGTCAGCGCGGCCGTGACTTCCTTGTCTCGCGCGATGTTGCGCCGGATCTTCGCCAGCCAGAACGGTGCGTTGTCACTGCGGCCGTAGTAGGCCTCGAAGTTCGCGAAGCCGCGGGTGCGCCAGGCATTCCCGTGCCAGTAGTCACCGTCGACGAAATCAGCGACCTTCGTTCGGACCAAGACGATGTCGGGCTTGCCGGGCAGAGCGCTCCGGAGCCGGTAGCGGAGCCCAGCAGCGTGCAACGCCCGACGTAGCGTGAGCTCGGGCTTCGTGTCGCGGTTACGGACGGCGCTCATGATTCGTCGGGTCGTCTCGGGGTCACGGCTCATGGCCGGTCGCCCGCGGTCCCGAGGACCTCCCGCATCCGGTGGACAGTCAGGCCGCACCGCTCCGCGAGCTTCTGCTGCTCCTTCACGAGCTCGGACGCGCTGGCGGTGCCAGGCGGCTCAAGCACGACCAGGTGCGCGTCGACCCCGTCGAGGGCGGACGCCCGTAGCGCCGCCCACAGCAAGTTCTTGAAGTTTCGGTCGTCACCCCAGGCGACGTACGAGGCGGTCCCATCAACCTCGCCGAGGCAGTGGAGGGGCTTGCTGCCGAGCGATCCGTCCACTACCGCTGCGGTCGGTCCGAGCGCGTGACGAACGACGTCGACGGGCCCGGTGCCGCCTTGGCGGCCGTACTCGGCGAACCGGCCGGCGCCCCGGAGCGCCCGGCCGTACTCCTTCATCGGCCCGTCCTTAATCCATGATCGCGCCTGCTCCGGCGTCATGAACCGCGTGAGCGGGCCGCCGACCCGATCGTCCTCGATCCACTGGTTGAAGGTCGCGGTGCGGTCCGCGAGCGACAGCGTCTGCCAACCAAGGCGGTCAGCGTCGGCGTAGATCGCGCGCACGACCCGCTCGCGGACCGCTGCCGGAAGGAGCTTGTCCCGAGCGCTCATGCCGGGAGCACATCCGGGTCGAGGAACTGCAAGCGCGCTTCGTCGTTCGCGGTCTCGATGTCGGCCGCGTCGAGGATCCACTGCTCCAGCAGGCTCGCGGCACGCACGTCGCTGAACTCGATCTTGGTGTGCATGACGCGAGGAAGCACTTCGACGTCCTCCGCGCCGATCTGACGCTTCAGGTTCAGCAACGCCGCGACCCGTCGGATGTCGCTGACGAAGTCCAGCGCGAGGACGTGGCTCTTACCCTGGCGGAGACGCAGTCCGCGACCGAGCTGCTGGACGAAGATCCGGCGGCTGTGTGTGACCCGCGCGAACGCCAGGATGTTCACGTCCGGGACGTCGACGCCCTCGTTCAGGATGTCGACCGCGATGAGGAGCGGGACGCGCCCTGCCCGGAAGTCCAGCAGTCGCTGCTGACGCTCCCGCTTCGGCATGTCCGTGTGGATCGTGTCGGCCGCCCGCCACTGCGGGTGCTTCCGCAGCAGCGTCTTCATGTGCTCGCAGTGCGGGATCGTCTGGCAGAAGACGATGCCGCGGGGGCTGACGGTCGAGTGCCAGGCATCGACGAGAGCGTCGACGACAGCCTCGTCTCGCTGCACCAGGAAGAGCTTGCTGTTCAGCTCCTTAAGTGAGTACTCGTGCTCACTCACGGCCTTGACGGCGTCCCAGTCGATGTTGTCGACGAACAGCCGGTAGTCGACGGCCGCGAGGTAGCCGCGACGCATGCCTTCCTCGATCCCGAGGCGGTAGCTCGCGCGGCCGAACCGGTGCTCGATGTCGTACTGGTCGTTGCGCCAGGGCGTCGCGGTCACACCGAAGTGCAGGCTGTCGTCCAATTCGGTCAGCAGCTGGTCGAATTGGCCCGTCTCAGCGACATGGTGCGTCTCGTCGACCATGATCAGGCCGGGTCGGTAGCCACGAAGAACCGCGTCGAGCGCGCTCGTGACGGTCGCGCACGTGACGCCTCCGAGATCGCGCGGCTTGTCGTCGCCGGTCAGGACCTGCGTCTTGACGCTCTTGGGCAGGTGGCGCCACAGGGAGCGCTCGAGCTGGTTGACGAGGTCCTTGGTGTGAGCGACGACGAGGACGTCCCGGTCCCGATGCTCCCGCAGGTACCGGCCGATGAGCTCGCCTCCGACAACGGTCTTGCCGAGTCCGGTCGCGAGGATGAGCAGAGCGCGCCGGCTCGCCGCCAGGTCCGCCCACATGGCGGACACGGCCTCGTCCTGATAATCGCGCAGCCCAAGAGCCTCATGCTCGGCGGCGTTGCTCGCGAGCCCCTGCAGCATGCTGCCGTTCCATACCTTGACGTCCCGGCCGACCCTGCCGAGCACGCGCGCGCGTTCCAGCGCGGCCGCCGACAGGTGCGTGTTCGTGAGGACGACACCGCGGTCGGCGCCGTAGTGGTCCCACGCTCGCGTGACTTCCTCGACCGCGTCGGCGTTTACCGCGCCTCGGCTCTTCCACTTCGCTTGGAACACCCAGAGCTTGCCGTTGAGGGTGCCGAGCAGGTCCCCGCCGTGATCTCCACTGCCGTCGATGTTGACGACGTCCGTGAACCCGAGCTGTCCAAGCAGCCGCTCCATCTGGCGGGTGAAGCGGTGCGGTCCGCCGTCCAGGAGCAGTTGCGGCGCGACGTACGACGTCATGCCGCGTCGTCCGCGAGTTCGGCTTCCAGCAGCCAGGTCGACAACCGTCCGCGCTGGAGTTCTTCGGGGCTGCGACGGATCGGCTGATCGGACAGGGCAGCAACGTCCGACAGCAGGTCCGTCACCCGCTCGAGTCCGGCGCCGCGTGCGGTCTCGTCCGTGAGGCTGGCGTAGGAGGTCCGGAACACCTGCGCGTCCAAGAACGCGTCCGGGCGCGTGTTCACAACTCGCACGAGGCACAGGGCCGGCGCGTAGTCGAGCCAGTCGCCGCTGCTGATGACGTCCTCCCAGTCGCCGCGACCGCCCTCGATAGCGAACTTCCGCTGCGTCGCGGCGCGCTCCACTTCAGTGAGGCGCTGCCAGTAGCCGCTGCTGTTGCCGGCGACGACAGGCTGCATCGTCTCCCGGATCCGGGAGACGAGACGGTCCGCGTTCTCCTTTAGGTGCGGCCCGGTGACCTTCTGGTCGGGCAGGCAGGACTGCTTGAGCCGCGCGAACAGATCACCAAGATCGTCCGTTCCGCCGTCACGGGTCCGCATGAAGTCGGCAAGCTCGAACACGACAAGGTCGCGGATCTCGACGGCAAACTCGGTAAAGATTGGGTGCTCGGCGTCGATGAAGATCTCTACTGCAGCGCCCCGCACGGTCGCGATGTACACGGGGCGGGGGTCCTCCCCCGAAGGCCCGATCTGGTCACGGTGTCCCGTCACGCGCCAGGCCGCCTCGACGCGGACCGCCGAGCCGCGGCCCGGGAGCGCGAACGGCGTTTCGAGGTCCGGTACGGGCCTTGAGGCGGCACGCCAGCGGGCCCGCCGCTCGTTCTCGGTTTCACGGACCGGCTGCGGCTCGGGCTGTTCGCCACCAGGCGCGGGGTCGTCGTCGAGCCCAGCTTGGCGCCGAAACTCATCCGCGTCGCCCCCGGCCGGCGGGTCATCAGCCGTGGGCGTGGGGTTGTCGTGCTCGTGAGCGGCCTGATACCAGCGCTCGTCCGTCTCGAATTCAGACTGGCCCTTTCGGAAGAGCTCGGCCCACTCGCGGGCTCGCTCGTGGATCGGGCCGCGGTCGTCGCCGGGCGTCAGGTACTTCAGTCCGGCGTCGTTGCGCCGGTAGCCCGTGATCAGCCTGGCGAGCGGGCTCGTGTTCGCTGTCGTGAAGCCGAGCTGGCGCGCCTTCTCCGGCAGCAGGGGCCCGTCGCCCCGCAGTGCGCGCTTGACCCTGTTCCAATCCGGGCTGCCGTACTCGAACGCGTTCTTCTGGTAGTTGACCGCGACGTGGTCGATGTGGATCTCGCCGATGAGACGGCCCTGGCCGTTCGGGATCTCGACCGGGTACTCACGCAGACCTCCACCCGAGGGCTCGTCCGGGTCGATCCACGTGAACAGGCTCTTGTCGCGAAGGAGGATCTTGCGCCCGTTGCGGAGGAAGTCGATCCCGAAGTCGCTCTGGTGCAGGTACCGCTGGACACCGGCCCAGCCCCAGATCCGCCGCTCACGCCGGTCCAGGTCGCGACTGTCGCAGCGGACACAGGCATGCTCGCCCAGGTCGTCCTGCCACTGGCCGCACTGCAAGCAGGCGAGCCTGTCTGTCAGCGGGATGTCGATCTCGATGATGGCGGGGATGCGGTCACCTCGGCGGACCACGTTCCGCTCGGGCGCCCACGTACAGGGTCGGCGGGGCTTGACCGCCTGGCGGTCCACGACCAGCCGGAAGTCGCGCTGCGTCAGCAGGTAGCTGTAGACGTCCCCAAGCACGCTCCGGATCGCCTGCTGCCGCCGCACGAGCGCGTCGTGGTGCTCCGGCTTCAGGTCCTTGATCAGGATCTCGGTGCCGTGATCGCCGGGGTTCTCCTTGGGCTCGGTGCGCACGGGTACGTCGAAGTGCCCTTGGGCCTGCATCGCGGGCAGGTCGATGGTGACGACCGTCCAGTTCGGGGCGTCCGCGCGGGCCGTGCGGACGACCGCGGTGCTGCCGAGTCGGGCGGTGGCGATGTTGAAGCCCATGCCGAACAGGCCGAGCTGCCCGAAGCGGTCATTGCTGGTCCATCCTGCGCGCAGCGCGTTCTGAAGATCGCCGAGGGTCAGGCCAGGTCCGTTGCCCTTGATCCACACCTCAGCGGTCCGTGGGTCGCTGTTGCGGCCGGGAAGCGTGACGGTGACGGTCGGGTTCTCGAGGCCCGGGTGCCGGAGGAACTCGTCGAAGGCGTTGTCGATGAGCTCAGCGAGGCATTGCCACGGCGCGAACTCGATGTCGCCGAGCACGGAGAGGAGTCGAGGGTGGGGCTGGAGGTCGATTACCTCAGGCTGAGCCTGCGTTGCCATCGTCACCTTCTCTTAGAGGACTGCTCTAAGCATCTCAGCGACCTCTGACAGAAGCGGTCGAACGCGCCAGAGATATCGTGCCCGGCCTCGTCGTAGAGGTCCGGCGGCTGTGGTGCTTCTCCCAGCCGGCGCCGCGCCCTGCGCGAGGAACGCCAAACTTACGCCGTGAGGTCCTTGCCCGACGGGGCCTGGTCCGAGAAGATGGCCTACATCCGTGCCCACGCAGACGACCCCCGCGATGACTGCATCGAGCGCTGGAAGCGATGGATGGTCGAGCGGTCTTCCGCAACGCCATGAGCGAGGCAGAGGAAGGTGCCGTCCTTGGTGGCAAGGAGATGACTGCCGAGGTGCGCGAGCACCTGTTCGGGCTCCTCGGTGACTTCGACAAGCGGGACCGCTCGGTGATCGCTCGCCGCGAAGAGTGGCGACGGTTCGGCTACGTGCTCAACGCGAACGCCGAGGAACTCGACCAACTGCTCGGCGCAGTGGACGTCGGTCTTCCTCTGCCAGAGGGGGATGCCGTTGCGGAAGTCGAGCGGATGATCTTCAACTGCGCCGCCGCTGCTCATGCCCGGATCGACCACCACCGGCGGGCGAAAACCAAGGAGTCCGAGGAGTTCAAGGTCGAGTACGAGAAGGCGGTCACCCCACTGCGGAACAGCGACGACCACATCATTTTGACGGGCCTACGGAACTACGCGACGCACATAGGGCTCACCCCGGTCACCTACCTGGGCTTCCCCGGCCTCGGATCGCTGGACGGCTTCGAGTTTTACATGCACCGCGACGAGTTGCGACGCTGTTCGCACTTCAACACCATCAGGAACCGAGCGGCTCTCGACCGCCAGGCCCCCGCCATCGAGGTCAGGCCCCTCGTCGCCAGGTACGCGGAGCCCGCCGCCGACCAAGACGAGGAGGTGGTGCGAATCTTCGAGAAGGTCTACGCCGAGGAACTACGAGCAGACCGCGATGCCTGGGCGGTCGTGCTGACTGCGTGGACTGCTGCGGGGTTCGGGGCGTGGTTGGGCGCACGCGAATAGACGAAGTCCTCTCCTGAGCCTTGACCTGGACCAACCCTGACGGTCCTGCTTCTTGTGGCGTTCGCCCGGACGGTCGTACCGGTATGGCAGCCTGCACGTCGGAGGGTCGAACTCCTACAACGACAGCGACCCATGCCGACCTACCGAGTGATGTACACCGACGACAAGGACTCCCGAGATCGTCGAGGCCGAGCGAATGACCGTCGAAGGCTCCCACGGGCTCCTCGTGTTCCACCACACGGTCACCGTGATGGGGAGCCCGAGGGAGATCGTGAGTCGTCGCATCTCCGGTGCCGTCGTCACCTCCGTGGACGAGGTGGCAGGGCCATGATCAGTCGCCTCATCTCCACGACGTCGCCGGGACGGGCGTGCATCAAGCCATGAACTCACCCACTCCAACCGTGGTGCCCCCTCGCGGTCGAGGGCGACTGGCGGGTCGAGCCCGACCAGGTGCGCAGCGAGGCCCTGCTGAGGGCGATCTTGAATCTCGTGGTCGGACGCGTGGACAAGGCCACCCTTGCCCGCTGGCAGCGAGAGGTGGCTGAGCACTCCGGAATCGAGTAATGCGTGGCGAGCCCTGAACCAACGGATCTGGTCGCTGGGATGGCAGCGATCGCTTGGAGCGTCCGCCGTCGATACCCTCGTGCTGTGACGGAGCAGGCGGAGCCCCCGGAAGGGCCAGCGACTGAGCGACTGACCGGACCTGACTCCTGGGTGAACCTTCGGGTCATGGCGGCGGGGAAGGACCCAGACAGCACGATCGAGTTCACGCTGTATTCCGACGCCCAGTTCCTCGGCGGCCCACTTCTCTCAGCCGGTCCCATCTCCCTGATCAACAATCTCCCCGCGTATCGACGACCTCGAATGGCTCCGGCTCTGACACTGCGGCTGGAAGAAGCGCTTCCGCCGCGCGAGTTCGACATGTCGAGATCGCAGCATGAGCAGTGGCTGGGTATGGACTTTGGCGAGGAGCACGCCGCGCTTCTCGCCCTGGCACTGGGTGTCAGAGTCCGGTCCGGCGGCGTTTCTCGCAGATTCGAGCGCGATGCGGACCCGCGAGGACGCCCTACTGGATGGGCGAATCGCACTCCACAATGGCAAGCACCGGAGGATGACAGACTCATCCTGCCCGCCCAGTTCGGGCGCGGGGTCTACCTGGACGAGTGCCTCAATATCTTTGCTGCCCTCAAATGCCTCGACTCGGCCAGCACTACGGTTTGCCTCCGAGCCGCACGGCAGTACGCCGACGCGCTCTGGCTCGGCGACACCGATCCTGACTCAGGCTGGCTCCTGCTGGTTTCAGCCCTCGAAGCGGTTGCGGTCCATGAGGCACTTCACAAGGTGTCCGTCGTTGAAGCGGTTGAACTCTGGAAACCAGACCTTGTGTTGCTACTGCGAGAAGCAGGCGGGGATGCCCTCGTCCAGAGCGTCAGCGAGCACCTCGCCGATCAAGTGCAAGCGACCAAGCGGTTCCTTGGCTTGATACGGGACTTCACGCCCCCGCCGCCCGAGGTGCGACCCTCCGTCTTCGCTCAAGTCGATTGGGTAGGACTCAAGAAGCCCTGTAGTCAGGTCTACGGCTACAGGTCAGATCGGCTCCACGCCGGTAAACCGTTCCCGGCACCTCTACTCCAACATCCTCTTCCCGACGATGAGGGTCGAAACGCCGAGAAGCCGACTGGACTGGCTCACGGCGATGGGGTCCACGTCTGGCAACAGCGAGAACTGCCCATGTACCTACAGACCTTTGCCTATCTGACCCGTGGCGTTCTCCTCGCTTGGCTGACCGAACGCTCGGGCGTTCATGGCTTGCTTGGGCTAGGCCAGGGCGGCCTTGTCGAAGTCCCCGACCCCTACCTCGGCATCCCTGAACCATCGTCTGATTCCGATTCCGATTCGTAGACCACGAAGGTGTCGCCCACGTCGTCGGGAACACCAGAGGACTTGTCGTCCTCACTCTGCTGGCCTTTCCACTCCGCGGGGACCTCAGGACATGCTCGACGCGGTTCGTGGCTTCTTCGAGAAGCACTAGGACGTGGCGGCCAAGTTTTCGAAGCCACTCACGCCCGGAGCGACACGCCTTCCTGTGGGTGGACCACCATCGGTGGGGTTCCTGGCGGCTCTGGACGCCAACCAGATGCCCGACCGTGCTCCTGACCTACCCGAGCGCGTGACACATCTCTAGGTGGCTCGTGGACCTCCTGGGGGCACGAGGAGGACCAGCGCGCCTGGACATGGACGGTCCAGGGGGCTGGTCGCAGGTGAGCGTGCCCGCTGCCGAGATCACTGGCTCGCTCTGAGCACTCCTGGCAACTGTCGAGTGTCCGTCAGGGCTTTGGTGGTGGCATCTGCTCCTGGATTGCTCCGTCGTACACCGACACTGGGAACGGGACCGTGAAGTACCGGCGCTCGACTCGGCGGGCCAGTAGGGCGGCGAGGTCGTCTCCTCCGAACTTGATCAGGCGGAAGTGGCTCGGGTCGCCCTGGCGGACGTTCTCCACCATGTACAGCCAGAACGTGTCGGGGTGCGCGAGCGCCTCCTCCACCTGCCGTACTTCGAGCCACATGTCGTTGCCCCGTGCTGATCCTCCACTGGCCTTGACCTCGATGACGTGGTCCCCGCTCAGCAGGTCCCCGGCAGCCCCTTGGCCTCGCGCATCTACGGCTTTTCGGCCTTCGAGTTCCTCCTGGGCGATGACGAACCTGAGGGCAGCGTCTTCGATCTGACGGTTGGTCGTGACGGGCTCGGTGGCAAGCTCGCTGACGGGGGGTGCAGGTCGGGCCTTTACTCGCGTGCTGCCGAGGGGCTGTAGGCGATCTCGGTAACCCGCTCCCGGGCGGCGCTTCCAAGCCCGTGGGTGAAGGGCAACTCCGTCCATGCCAAGGACAGGGACGTCGAGTGCGAACAAGGTCCGCTCGAACCAGGCCACCTCATCGCACCATGCGGCGCGCACCGGACGAGGAAGGTCCCCGTTGCCCCAGGCAACGACGACCTCATCGACGTCCCGCAACGCCGCCGCAACAACCTCTCGGTTCTGGGCGCATGGCAGCCGAACGTCGTCCTCCGTCGCCAGGCCGAGATGGCGACCCCGGAAGGCGAACACGTTCAAGAACCCGATGCGGTTGGTGGGCCGGTCTGACGGCTCGTCGCAGAGGTTCCGTACCTTGCCGAACATCTTGTTCTTCTCATCAGGGCAGCTGGGGTTGAGCATGATCGCGGCCAGGACACCCCCTGCGGGATGAGGCACCCGGCGCTCCAGCCAGTGTGTGAAGCGAGTGGTGGTGTGAGACCGGCACAGACCCAAGGGGCAGGCGATCCGCTCCCCTTCGGTGCCGGGGGCGTGCCGCCAGGCGTCCGGTCCGATGGGCCAGCCCCCGGAGGGGGTGGTCACGTCAGTCGTCCGTGCACGCCGTGCTGGAGCATCCCGCGGAACAGCGTCATGAGGCGCTCGTTGCGATCCAGGGCCGAGGGATCAGGACCCGGCGTGGCAGGTGCTCCGTCATCGCCACCCACACCCGCGACGTGGCGGCGTCCCCGTCCAGTAGGAACACGACCAGCGAGCTAAGGTCGCCTGCCCAGACCTCCTCGCGACGCGCTGTGATGGCCCGGTGCAGGTGTTCTCGGTCGCGTGGAGCATGCGCCGCCAGCCGCCCCATCCACGACCCGTCCTGGATAACGAACTTCCCCGCCTCGCGGGCTCGGCGGACTACCTGGTGATGCTGGACAGCGTCCGCATCAGGGTCATCAACAGCAGGTCGGCCCGTCAGCACGGGAGGGTTGCTCCACAGCAGGATGTTTCCTGCCTAGCATACCAGGGGTTCGGTTCGGTTAGTCCGAAGGCGCACTCCCGGAGTCGCTCCACGAGTTCGCGTCGCTCGGCCTCGGGTCCCTCGGTCACCAACCAGCCACCGGGCAGCAGGTCGAGCGGGTACTTGAGATGGCGGCCGACCTTCGGCTGGATCGTCATACCCAGCAGCGTGACGGCTGACAGCCGAGAGCAACATCCCGGCCCTAGGGTGGTTGACGAGGCTGAGCACTAACCGGACATCCGTTCTGAGTGGTTGTAGCGAGGATCACCCCGAGTAACGACATCTTTACTTTGAGTGGCAGACAGCCAAAAGCGCATCGGTCATACCCACTACTCGACCCCCTCCCGGCGCCTCAGTTTGGTGGTTCTGCGAACCGCGCGTAGAGCGGTGCGAGGTAGATCACGAGGTCAGGGCCACCCAGAACCGCGCCCGGTACGGGGAGCTGACGCAGGAGCAGGTCGGTGGGCAGCTCGGCATGGCGGGGCAGCGCCGGTACCGGAGCTCCGGTCCAGAAGTCCCCGTCCGCCAGGACCAGGTCAGCAAGCGCCATCGTCGCCCCGACACGCGCTGTGTCGGCGGTCGAAACCTCGGTCTCTGACGGCGTGACGGGGTCGCCGCCGCGGAGCTCGCGGAGCCGGCCAAGGAGGGCCTCGCGGCCGCGGCCGCGCCAGAGGAGGATGGCGAAGGGATCGTCGTCGAAGCTCTCCGCGAGCAGGTAGAACGTGGCGGCCAGGTGCTTACACGGGACCTCCCAGTCCGGGCAGGAACAGCGCATGTTCAGGTCCTGCACCTGCCGCGGGAACAGCGGCGCGCCGGCAGCGGTGAACACCTCCTCGAGGTCGCCCGGCATCTCCCCCGCGAGCAACCTCGCGCTGTGGATCGCCTGCTCAGCAAGGGAAACCTCAACCTTGGCCCACACGAGCTCGCTGAACGCCGGCAGCGCGATCGTCACCTTGTACGGCTTTGCTCGCGAGCCCTGCACCGACGCGGAGACCATCCCTGGAGCCACCGTCAGCGACAGCACCTGACCCCGGCGTGCATAGTTCTTGCCGCGTGTCAGCCGGGACCCGAGCGCGAAGGACTCCAGCACCCCCAGGAAGCGACGTGACCACCAGTGCTCCCCGATGGCACCCCGGGCACTGCGAGCAACCAGCCCACCCTCGACGCTGCGCGGTTTCGAGGGGGGCGGGAACCCCGAGGACCAGGACTTGCTCACTCCACCACCGACCCTACGTCGAGGGTGAACAGCTCCCGTAGTGCCGACGTCGACAGCTCGGTGAGCCAGCCCTCCCCGGTGCCCACGACGCTGGCGGCCAGACCTCGCTTGTCGTTGATCATCAGGGCGATCTTCTCCTCGAGCGTGCCCGCGCACACCAGTTTGCGGACCTGTACCGACCTGGTCTGCCCGATCCGGAAAGCCCGGTCGGTGGCCTGGTCCTCCACCGCGGGGTTCCACCAGCGGTCGACGTGGATGACATGGTTGGCAGCCGTCAGCGTCAGGCCGGTACCACCTGCTTTCAAGGAAAGCACGAACAGCGAGGGCCCGCCCCCGGCAGGGTCTTGGAACCGGGCGACGAGCTCGTCCCGCTGAGACTTATTCAGGCCGCCGTGCAGGTACGCGACCTCCCGACCGAACCTGGCGCCGAGGTGGGCGCGCAGCAGGTCACCGAACTCGGTGTACTGCGTGAACAGCAGCGTCTTCTCCCCCGAGGCGAACACCTCCTCCAGGGTTTCCTCCACGCGCGCCATCTTGCCCGATCGACCGGCAATGCGGCTGCCGTCCTTGAGGAACTGGGCTGGGTGGTTGCAGACCTGCTTGAGTTTGGTCATCGTGGCAAGGACCAGTCCGCGGCGCTCGATGCCCTCGGTGTTGTCGATGCGGTCCATCATGTCCGCCACGACCGCCTGATACAGCGAGGCCTGTTCGCGGGTGAGCGAGCAGACCACCTCCATCTCGATCTTGGCCGGCAGGTCGGTGATGATCGAGGTGTCGGTCTTTAGACGGCGCAGCACGAAGGGCTGCGTCAGCGACCTCAACCGGGTCGCTGCCTCGGTATCGCCGTGCCGCTCGATCGGCGTGGCGAAGCGATGCTTGAACGAGGCGGCTTGACCGAGCAGGCCCGGGTTGGCGAACTCCATCAGCGACCACAGGTCACCCAGCCGGTTCTCCACCGGCGTGCCGGTCACCGCGAACCGGTGCGTCGACGGCAGGGACCGCACCGCGACCGCCGCCCTCGTCGCGGCATTCTTCACCGCCTGGGCCTCGTCCAGGACGACCCGACGCCAGCTCATCTCGGCCAGCGCATCGGCATCGCGGATGACCAACCCGTACGTGGTGACCACCAGGTCCGAGGCGGCCACCACCTCGTGGAACGCCTTACCCTTGGGCCTTTCGGCGCCATGGTGGAGGTGTACCCGCAGCCCGGGGGCGAAGCGCGCGGCCTCCCGCTCCCAGTTGCCGACCAGCGACATCGGGCAGATGAGCAGGGTTGGACCGGACTCGTGCGGGAGCTCGCCGCACATAAGGGCCAGCAGCTGCACGGTCTTGCCCAGCCCCATGTCGTCAGCCAGCACTCCGCCGAGCCCGACCGACTCCAGGAACGACAGCCACGCCAGACCCCGTTCCTGGTACGGGCGCAGCTCACCCTTGAACCCGTCCGGCGCGGTCATCGGCGTGAGCCGATGGTCCACCTCACCAGACAGCAGGTCCGCGAGCCAACCGGACGCCTCGACATCCACGACCGGCAGGCCCGCCGGTCCCTCCTCCGAGGAACTAAGGGTCGCGAGCACCGCGCCCAGGGTCATTCGTCCCGACCCGTGGGACCGCTTCGCCAGGAAGGTCCGCGCCCTGGCGAGACGTTCGGCATCGACATACATCCACTGACCGCGGACCCGCACCAGCGGCTGCTGAGCCTCGACCAGGTCGGCAACCTCCTGCTCGGTCAGGGTGTGGTCCCCCACCGCCAGGTCCCAGCGGAAGTCGACCAGCCCGTCCCTGCCGATCGCCGCCTTTGCGTCGGCTGAGCCCGGCTGCGCGGGCGTCGCCACTGAGAGCTTGGCGCCCAGCCGCATGGCGGGGTTGGTCCACCACCCTGGGAGCAGGACGCCGAAGCCTGCAGCGAGCAGGATCGGTGCGGTCTCCGAGAGAAACCGGTGCGCCTTCCGCGCGTCCAGAGTCAGCGACGACGGCTTCGCCGTACGCAGTGCGACCTCGATGTCCGGGAACAGCCGCACCGCCCGACCGAGCTCACCCAGGAGGGTCTCTTGCGGATCGGCCACGTGCCGCGCCAACGCCCGCAGCGCACCCTTTGCCCGCCACACCTGCGCGGCGTCAACGACGAGGCTCGGCTCTTCGGTGGACTGCAAGGCGAAGTCCACTCGCCAGGTTGCCGCTTCCTCGTCCGCGGTTTCGTCTGGTTCGACGAGCCGGAAGCAGGCCCGTACCGCACCCCCCGCTGTGATCTCCCGCTGCCAGTCACCTAAGGCCTCGTCCAATGCGGCCAAGGCGACCGGGGAGGTGGCGAAGTACGCGTCGGAACCCGTCAGCGCGGAACGGAACGACGCCGCTCCCCGCCGTCGCGGGACCGGACGAAACCGCGAGCGCACCGCTGCGTCCACCAGCGCATCCGTCGCGGCGGCCAGCGCCTGCAGCGCGACCGCACCTCGGTCAGCAACGGCCGGGAGCGCCGCCGTGATCGAACCCGGCAGCCCCGTCGCCACCGTGCGCAGCCAGACGGCGTCGGCCCCGGTCACCACCGCCGTCCACACCGCCATCGCGCGGCCGTCGCCCGCACCCCACACGCCCGGAAGCACCCGGCCGCGGCCGACCAGGTCAACGGCGAACCGAGCAAGCGCCTGCAGCATCCGCAGATCAGCACCAGCGACCGGCTGCTCGCGGTCGCCGTCGCGCTCCTCGCCGAGCCCCAGCAGGAAGCCCAGGGCGGCCTGGGAGTCCAGCGCCAGGGTCGCGATCTCCCACCGCCCCGCGGGCAGGAGCTCGACGGCCTCCGCGGGTTGCAAGCCGACGTGAGTCCGGCGCGCCTCGGTAGAGGCAGCCGGGCCCCGACCCTGCGTGGGCAAGGTGAGGACAGCGGTACCCGGGGTACCCCCGGGTACCGCTGTCGCGGCGGCCAGCGCCAACGCCGAGACGGCGAAGGGGTGCACCTGCGTCACCGGACGACGACCTCGCCGCACAGGTGGCTGCGCCGGCCCCTCGGAGTCCTCGGCCCACACGATCAGCTCGCCGCGGGGGTCACGCTCGAGCGACCACCAGCCATGAAGGACGATCAACGTTGCTCCGCTCGGGCGATCTCACCTGCCAGGATCGCAACCTAGGCGATGAAGGGACCGGTCATGAGCAGCCCCCGAGCCACTCCCGTCTTCGGACCGGAACTGCACGGCGAAGTACGGGGACAGCCCTGGTCGCACTGGGACGTGTGGTTCTGCCTCGTGGCAGTCCTGGACCACGACGGAACTCTCGCGGCACTGGAACAGGTTCTCGTCGCCGAGCTCACGCCTGGGCCCACGGCCCGCTCCACCTTTGAGGCCAAACTCTCCCACCTGCAGGACCTGCACGATCGGCTCGTCGCGGCCGGGCTCACCCCCGCAGACCTGGTCACCGCGGACCTGCTTACTGACAAGGCGTCGGTGGCGAAGGCCCGCAAGAAGCTGCGGGATCGACACCTCGACGGCCGCACGAAGACCCAGGCCAGGCACGACACGCCCGAGGTTCGATTGACCCGGCTTGCCCGCTACGGCCGGTGGCCGACCTTCCCCAGCGACCCCGCCCCCTTCTACGCACACTTCCGCAGCCAGGTCGAGGTGAGGGACGCCATCTCCGAACGCCGTAGCTTCGGGGCCGTAACGCAGATGGAGCGCAAGCTCGACACGCTGAACCGCCCGAAGCTGACCGACCCGCAACACCTGGCGCTGCACCGTGCCTTCCACACCGCAGCGTTGGAACTGGCCGACCGCGCCGACGACTCCTGCGGCGTGATCGGTGAGATGCGCAGCCAGGCATGGCGCTACTACCTGGAGCTGGACTGGGCTTGCTGCGGCATGCAGCCCGAGGACTACTGGGCTGACCTGTGCAGTCTGGTGGTGACCGAGCAGTACGGACTCGGACACCGGGAACAAGCCCTGCCCTGGACGCGGGTCCCACCCACGCAGGAGTCCCTCGTCGAAGGCCTCCTGTCGTCGCTGGAGAGCCAGTGCCGGTCCGGCCACCTGACCTACGCCGCTGAGGAGGCCCGGCGGCAGCAAGCCTGGCTCGCGGTGGGTACCCGTAGCATCGACCGGTTCATCGAGGTGGCTGGGCGTCTCGGCACCGACCACTGGGCTGAGATCGAAGCCCTGGCAGAGGGCGCCATGCGCACAGGCGGGCGCACCGTGGCGATCGGGGTCTTCCAAGCGGCAGACCGGCCGGGTCGCCACCGTGACCACTTGCGCAAGATCTGCTTGACCATGACCGGGACCGAACTCGGCGAAGCGTAGGCCCCCGCCCGGGCTCGCCCCATACAGCCCGGACGTCCATGCCGGGATCTCAGCCGTCACCTGCGCTGTCGGCACGCCTGAAAGCGGGAGCCATGTCCTCGCACTCACGTTCTGACAGGCCGTGCTTGCGCGCGATCTTTCTCCATTGACCTACCGCGGTGAGGACGCGGACGAGCTCACTGTCGACGGCCTTCGCGTCGAGCCGGAAGTAGCCGGCGACTGCCCGCACGTTGTCGAGGGTCGCCGTGGTGTTGTGCTCATCGATGGCGGTGCTGAGGTACGTCGTCCCGGGCGCAGGGTTGGGGTTCAGGTCAAAGGCGGGCGACAGAGCCCAGACGTCCCCGCCGGCGTGAAGGAAGCCGTGGTTGCGGAGGTGGTCGTCGGTGTTGGAGATCAGCACGGAGAACGCGATCCGTCGCCAGAGCTCGCGAAGCTCAGCGGAGGTCTCGGTCGAGTGCTGCTCGATGATCGCGGCGATGTCGAGGTAGCTTCGCTGCTCGCCGTCTGCTGCTTCGAGCATCGTCAAGGCGCTGAGGTAGCCGACGCGGACATCGCCTCGCCGGTCGAACCGGTCGATGACTAGCACGTTGCGCCCGCCGATCCTGAGCAAGGTCGAGTCCGGCACCCTGATGCCGGCTCCGCGCGCGAGGTCCAAGGCCACCTTCTCCCAGGCCATCACGTTCCAGGTGTCGGAGCCGGCGCTGGGGAACTTCGCGATGGCCACGTTGCCGCCTGCGTCCAGGACGTGCGCCTTGGGTCGGGCGCCACCGAGGGAGCTGCCGTCCCGGACCAAGCGCCGGAGTTCGTCGTAGCCGGCGTCGTCTGCTTCGGCCCGGGCCGCGAGGTCGAGCAGGGCTGGAAGTTCAGTCAGGGCTGGCACTCCGAGGTCGTCTTCCGCCAGGAACGGTCCGCCGCCGGGGGCGCGGAAGCGCAGGGCCCCCTGCCGCAGGTCATCACGAACTCCGAGCAGGAAGTCGATCTCGCTCAGGGAGCGGACCGCGGTGCCTGCTTGTTGGGCGCGCTTGGTCTCCAGCCGCTTGATGAGGTTGCGCCCCCATCGGTCAGGGGCGCTGTCGGAGAAGGCGGCAAATAGCGCCTGCCCGTTCCGGGTCTGCTGGATCCCGGTGCGCAAGGCCAGCCCCGGATCGAGCGCGTAGGCGCTCGGGCTGCTTAGGTAGGTCTCGGCGTAGACGTAGCTCGCGCTCTCGGTGTTGCGCCGTCGATGGGTCCAGAGCGATCCAGCCAGGATCGTGCCAGCCTCGGCGCTCGCTCCGCTGCAGCTGTGGACCTCAATCGGATCCGCCATCAGGGTACCCTTCGCGACCGCACCCGCTGCGGCAGAACTTCCTCCGCGCGGAGCCGTCCGACGTCGGTCGCGTACGGGTCTAGGGCTGAGGCGAGCGAGTCCATCACCCCGAGCGCCCGGGCAACCCTCAGCAGCGTTCCCGTCCCGACGTCGTGTCCGGACTCCAGTCGGGTCACGGTCTGGCGCGTCACCCCGGCCCGGTCCGCCACCTCCGCGGCGGTCAACCCTCTGAGCTTGCGCCAGGTGGCCAGGTCCTCACCCAGCCGTCGCATCGCTGAGGACACCACCACAGGTGCCTTCGACATCGCCATGCCCCTCCTCATGTTCTAAAGACGTTACTCTAACAGGCTTTACGACAAAGATAACCAACATAGGGGAGGTGCTGCGCCCAAATAGGGCACTGCGCGCAACCGCCTGAACCAATCAACGTGGTTTTACACTCGATCACCCCACCGGGGTACGAACCCACTGTGGATGACTCGAGTCAATCCTCGATCACCGTGGTGATCATCGTATGAAACGTCGCCGGTCAGGGGCTATTTGTACTGCTCAGCGAGGCCGAGCACTAACCGGACATACCAGTCCCCGTGGTTGAACACCACGCTGGGCTGGGTCGACAGCAGCAGCAGGATCCACGGTGCGCAGAGGGCGAGCCGGGCGGCGTTGACCGCCTTCAGCAAGACACGTAATAGGCCAGGTGGGTTATCCATTTCACTTCCACCGTGCAGGTTGCTCACTCATGGCTTGCTGAGGCCCGCCAGGGTCGGTCTTCGGGCGGCTGGTCGAGGCTACCTGGCCTGGATCGTGGTCCCTTGAGGCCCCCGCACCCCGGACACACCGGCCCCGCCGGCCAGCGCAGCCAGTCCAGGTAGTCCATGCACGCCTCGTCGTCGGGGAACCACGCCCTCAGCTCGGCATACGAACCCGGATAGTGCAGACCACGCGAC
>JAABUT010000772.1_pt1 | contig 44196 bp, 39 predicted proteins | sample 5559281 | NCBI WGS metagenome assembly JAABUT01 (sample SAMN10711880, study PRJNA513359) | rock metagenome | isolation source: Antarctica rocks | place: Antarctica: Victoria Land, Ricker Hills nord | collected 2016-01-04
GTGCCGGTCACCCCTCGACGTGCTCGGCAACCATCTCGAGGACGAGTCTCCGCGCGGGGCACGCTCACGGGCCGGGACCGGCCACATAGCGCTGTTGAGAAGCGGCCACCTAGCGCTGCAGTTCACAGCCGCCGCTTTCCGGGCTCTCCTCACGCTGTAGCGGAAACGAGCGTATTTGGGACGCCCCCGTGGCGCGCGTATCCGGTCTTCTGGGCGGCACGTTCCCAGCCGGGCAAGCGACCGCATGCCGACGACAGGGCATTGGAGCCCGCAGTTCGATCACTCGCCGACCGGCTGTGACGTCGTGATCTGTCCGGCCGGTTCGCGATACTGCCGAGCATGACCATTGGGGACGACATCGCGCAGTGGGCCGGGTCGCGGCCAATCTGGCAGCAGGAGATCCTCCAGACCCTCGCGGAGGGGCTTCCAATCACGGAGGGAGAGCTTGCGGCAGCCATAGATGCGTTGCTGGATCCGTCGGGCACGGCACCCACCAAGCCGTTGAACCTCGCCCTTGCGTCAGCTGACGACGTCACCGTGACGCTTTCGGCGCTGCGCAGCTGTAAGGGGGTCAACGCCCTGACAGAGGATCAGGAACTCGACTTCGCGACGGGTGGCCTCACCGTCATTTACGGCGACAACGGGAGCGGCAAGTCGGGGTACGCACGCCTCATCAAGGAGGCAGTTGGGGCCCGGCACCCTGCTCAGATTCTTCCGGATGTGTTCCTAGACCGTCCCAGCGAACCTTTTGCGCTCATGCACTACGCGGCGGACAACGACACAAGGGAGCACAAGATCCCGGGACCGGCCGACCCGATCGTGAGGCAGATGCACTTCTACGACGAACACTGCGGTGACGCGTACCTTGCCCGTAAGTCGGTCATCACTTACCGGCCATCAGCCCTGGTGCTCCTCGACGGGCTCATCGACGTGTGTGACCGACTCCGCAACGCGCTGGCCGACCGGCTGCGAGACAACCACCTGCGCACGGTCAACCTCGACCTCCCAGCGGGCACCGAGGCTGCCCGGTTCGCTGCGTCGCTGACCGCTGACACCACCGAGGTCGCCATCAACTCGGCCACGACGCCCGACGCCGAAGCGACCCAGAAATTGGCCAATGCAATCAGTGAGGTGGCTCGGCTGGAGGCGAGTAGCGCCAGCGCCGAACGTGCCCGACTAACCGGTGTGGCGCACGCTTCAGCAGCACTCTCCTCCTTGCTCACCGCTGCTGCTGAAGAGCTCGGGGACGGCTCACTGGAGCGGGCTGATGAGCACTTGCGGCGTGCCCAGGAGCTCCGTGCGGCCGCCGTTGTCGCCGCCACGGCCGACTTCACCGATGAGCTTCCCGGAGTTGGCAGCGCGACCTGGCGAGCATTGTGGGAGGCCGCCCGCGCCTACTCGACCACTGACGCGTACCGCGGCGAGCCGTTCCCCGTGAGGCACGACTCGGCACGTTGCCCTCTCTGCCAGCAGGAGCTCAGCACTGCCGCCCGCTCACGCCTTCACCGATTCGACCAACACATGCGCGATACCACCGAACGCGACGCGGCCGCCGCAGAACTCGTGGCGCGGGACCACTTGCAGCGGTTGCGCGACCTGTCCGTGGGGGCTGGCATCGGAGCTGCTCATCTGGCCACCCTCCGTGAGGCAGCTCCCGAGCTGACAGCGCAAGTCCAGGCTCGTCTAAAGAGCGCCGGCACAGCTCGTGATGCAGCAGTGAGTTGGCTTGAAAGCGCTGGTGACCGACCGGAGGCGATCGTGGTCTCTTCGGGGATCACCGACCTGGACGCCCAGACGGCCGCGATGGCGACTGCTGCGGCAGCCGTCGACGTAGCAGCCTTCACAGCGTCCCTCGACGGGGCACGGTCACAGGCACGCGAGCTCGACGCGCACATCAGACTGTGCGAGTCCCGCTCGGCCCTTCAAGTGGAGGTCGACAGGCTCGAGGAGCGACGGATGCTTGAGGCTGCGCAGAGCCAGGTCGTGACTACGGCGATTACCGCGAAGAGCACGCAGCTCACCAAGCAGTACGCCGGCGAAGTCATCAAAGATGCGTTCGTTCGTGAGACCGAGCGGCTGCGGCTGCGCCGCGTCACCATCCGAGATCTGGGTGGCAACAAGGGTCAGCTTGAGCAGCAGCCCGGACTGCTTGGGGCGAAAGCCCGCGACGTGCAAGCGGCACAGGTCCTCAGTGAAGGCGAGCAAACCGCGATGGGACTGGCCGGGTTCTTCACCGAGGCAGCGTTCGACGCAAGCCGGTCTGCCCTGATCCTCGACGACCCTGTGACCTCGCTCGACCACGTCCGGCGGAAGTACGTCGCGGCACGCCTGGCGGAGCTTGCTAAGGACCGTCAGGTCATCGTCTTCACCCATGACGTCACCTTCGCCGGGGAGCTTCAGAAGCAAGCAGAGAAGTATGACGTGACGGTCACGCCGCGGTCGATCGAACGCAAGGGCGAGGTACCTGGGTTCGTCCGGCCCATGTTGCCGTGGAAGGCCAAGGACTTCGGCGCTCGGCTCAGCCAGATCGAGCAGCAGCTTGCAAGATTGACCAAGGAGAGGGCCGACTACGGTCAGGACGACTGGGACAAAGCAGTCGGCTCGTGGGCAGGAGACCTTTCAGAACTCTGGGAGAGCAGTGTCAACACGGAGATTCTCGATGAGGTCTTCGACCGAGGTACGGCTGAAGTGCGCGTGATGAAGTTCCGCATCCTCGCCGCGGTCACCCAGGAGGACGATAGGGAATTCCAGGCGGGGTACGGAGCATGCTCCACCTGGGCTCGACGCCACAATAAGGCGCAGGAGACCAACTACGTGCCCCCGGAGCCGGACGAGATGAAGGCCGAAGCCGAGCGAATCCGCGAATGGCAGAAGCGGGTCAAGAAGTACCGCAACTGAACGCACCGGGCCGGCCTGCTCGATCTCGTCGAGTTGCGCCTCCCCCCTGTCCGGATCTGCCGCTGTGCGATCGCCACACGGTGCCGTCAGCCATCCATAAGCGCCGTTCTGCCTCGGCAGTCGGTCGCGCTGTCGAAACGGCCGTCAGGGAGGCCGTCCGAGCACTACGTTGCCGCTGCGCATGGGAGGTGCGGATGGGCCGTCGGCAACAATCACGGTGGTGCCCTCGTGCTCGCGAAGGAGGGCCGCACTCGCACGGCCAGGAGCGCGGTCTTGATTCGGGTCCGTTCGGTCGTCGGGTCAAGTCATCTCACGGGTGGGAAGGGAAACTCGATCTAGAGGAGCGGAGACCACATGGCACGAAAGGCGGCCGGGCCAGCCGGTCAGAGCGTCTACATGTTCTTCAACCGCCCGAGCACCGCGGAGTACGTCGATGCTTCCGATGCGGATCTGACGCGCGGCTACGACGTCTACACGGCTCAGCGGCACGACCGCTTCTCCGTGTCGGTGAACTACGACTCGATCGCCAAAGGCGACCTCGCCATCGTCTACCGGTTCAGCGACGCGCCAGCCCTCGCCGGGATCGCGGCGGTCGCACGCATCCGCAGCGGAGGGCTGACCGACGCGACGGGCTTCCGCCATGTCCGATGGGACCTGCTCCGTTTGCCTCCGGAACTGATCCTCACCCGGGACGAGTTCCTGGCCGACCCTCGCTGGCACGGTAGGACGCCGTTCGTCGCCAAGCAGCGCGCTCGCGGGCCCGTCGAGCTCTCAGTTGACGATTGGAACTGGATGAGCGCCCGGTTGCCTGCCGGCGCCGTCACCTGGCTCGTGAGGTAGTCATGCACGAGCGACCATGGCCCGCGCGCAGGGCGTCATAAGCGCCCGCTACGCAACTCTCGGCGGGGCAACGAGCAAGCGTCCGGTAATGCCAACTCACGTCGCATGCCGCCCGCCAGCACCGCCCCCTCTAGCCGGGGGTCGAGGATGATCCGCGCAGCCATTAGCGCTAGCGAGGATCTGGTGTCGGTTGAGCTGGTAGGTCTACGGTTCGCGGAGCATGCCGCTGGAATTTCTGACTGATGCGCAGGTCGCCGGGTACGGGCGTTTTGAGGGTGTGCCGTCTCGGGCTGATCTGGAGCGGTTCTTCGTCCTCGATGAGGTCGACAGGAAGCTGATCGGGGATCGACGGGGCGAGCACAACCGGCTCGGGTTGATGCTGCAAGCGACCACGGTGCGCTATGTGGGCCGGTTCTTGGAGGACCCGCTGGATGTGCCCTGGCCGGTGGTCGAGTATGTGGCCAGCCAGCTGGGCATCGCCGATGCGTCGTGCGTGAAGCGTTACACCGACCGGCAGATGACGGCCTATGAGCATGCCTGGCAGATCCGCGACGCCTACGGGTTACGGGTGCTCGAGGACGCCGAGGTGACCGCGCAGTTGCGGCAGTTCTTGGATGGCCGGGCGTGGACTCACGCCGAGGGGCCGGGGGCATTGTTCGGTCACGGGGCGGGGTGGTTGCGGCGCAACCGGGTGCTGTTGCCGGGGATCACGGTGCTGATCCGGTTGGTCGTCACCGTGCGGGAGGCCGCGGCGCAGCGGATGCACACCACCCTCGCGGCGGCGGCCACCGCGGTGGACCCGATGTTGCCGGGGCGGCTGCGGGCCTCGCTGGCCGTGCCCGAAGGGTCGCGGTTTTCCGAGATGGAGTCCTGGCGGCGGGCCCCGACCCGGGTGTCGGGTCCGGGCCTGGTCAGGGCGCTGGACCGGGCTGCGGACTTGGAAGGGTTGCGGGTGCGTGCGGCGGATTGTTCGGCGGTGCCGGGCAACCGGATCAGCGCACTGGCCCGCTATGGGTTGGCGAGCAAGGCCCCGACGTTGCAGGCGCTGGCCGAACCACGGCGCACCGCGACCCTGCTCGCGATGACCCGGCATCTGGACGCGGTCGCGATCGATGATGCGCTGGACTTGTTCGCGCTGCTGATGGCTACCCGGCTGATCAACCCGGCCCGCACCGCCTCGGCCACCGAACGACTTGCGTCGCTGCCGCGTCTGGAACGGGCCTCGCGGCTGCTGGCCGTGGCCCACCGTGAACTGTGCAAGACCTTGGACGCTGCCGCGCAGGCCGAGACCGGGTTGGACGTCGCCGCGATCTGGGCGGTGCTCGAGCAGGTCGGCTCGCGCAACCAACTCGTGGGCGCGGCCGCGGTCGTGGAAGAGCTGGTACCCGCCGGCGACGGCTCGGCGGAGTCGGCGATGCGGGTCGTGCTGGGTGAGCGCTACCGCACGGTACGCCCGTTCTTGGGACTGTTGGGTGGCTCCGGTTCGCTGGCCGCGGCGACTGGCGGCGAGAAGGTCCTGGCCGCGGTGCAGGCGTTGCCGGATCTGGCGGCGCGGAAGGTGAAGGCCAAGCCGTTGCAGCGCAGCGAGATCGACGCCGACCTGGTGCCGCCGATGTGGCAGCGGGCGATGTACGCCAACCCGGGATTGGCCGAGGGCGCGGTGGACCGGGACGCCTACGTGGTGTGCGTGCTCGAGCAGCTGCACAGGGCACTGCGGGTCCGTGACGTCTTCGCGGTGCCCTCACACCGGTGGGGTGATCCCCGCGCCCAGCTGCTGGCCGGTCCGGCGTGGGACGCGGTGCGCCCGCAGATCCTCGACGGGCTGGGATTGAGCACCCCGGTGCACGAGCACCTGCGAGGGTTGGTCACCGTGCTGGACGCGGCCTGGACGCAGCTGGCCGACCGCCTCACCGAGGCCGGAGACACCGCCACCGTACGCATCGTGCCGGGCACGGGCGAGCGGATGCGCCTGGCAGTGGAGCACCTCGACGCCCTGGACATCTCCGACAGCCTGACGGAGCTGCGCGAGGTGACCGCGGCCATGCTGCCACGCATCGACCTACCCGAGCTGCTGCTGGAAGTCCACTCCTGGACCGGGTTCCTGGGCGCCTACGTCCACGTCTCCGGGGAACAGACCCGGATGGGTGATCTGCCGGTGTCGGTGGCTGCCCTGCTCATCGCCGAGGCCTGCAACGTCGGCCTGGTCCCAGTCACCGACCCCAACATCGAAGCACTCACCCGGGGTCGGCTGTCCCACGTCGACCAAAACTACCTGCGGGCCGAGACCCACACCGCCGCCAACGCCTTGCTGATCGCCGCCCAGGCGCAGGTGCCGCTCGCGAAGTTGTGGGGTGGCGGACTGCTGGCCTCGGTCGACGGGCTGCGGTTCGTCGTCCCGGTGCGCACGCTGAACGCCGGTCCCTCCCCGAAGTACTTCGGCTACAAACGGGGCTTGACTTGGCTCAACGCCGTCAATGACCAGGTGTCGGGGATCGGCGCACAGATCGTGCCCGGCACCCCCCGCGACAGCCTGTACACCCTCGATGTACTGCTCAACCTCGACGGCGGCCCGAAACCGGACCTCGTCGCGACCGACGAGGCTTCGTATTCCGACATGGTGTTCGGGGTCTTCGCGTTGCTGGGCTACCGGTTCTCCCCCCGAATCGCCGACATTGGCGACACCCGCTACTGGCGCGCCGGCTGGCCCGGCGATCCCCAAAGTGATTACGGGGCGTTGAACGCGATCGCCCGCAACACCGTCAACCTCGCCAAGATCACCGCCGCCTGGACGGACATGCTGCGGGTGGCCGGGTCGCTGATCAGCCACCAGGTGCGCACCTACGACGTGCTGCGGATGCTCGGCCGCGACGGACGGCCCACCCCGTTGGGGCAGGCGTTCGTCGAGTACGGGCGGATCGCGAAAACCCAGCACCTGCTGGCCATGATCGATCCCGTCGATGACACCCACCGCCGGGCGGTCAACACCCAGACCACCGTGCAGGAATCGCGGCACCGCCTGGCCCGCAAGATCTGTCACGGCAAACGCGGCCTGATCTACCAGAGGTACCGCGAAGGCCAGGAAAACCAGTTGGGGGCGCTGGGCATCGTGCTCAACGGGGTCACCCTGTGGAACACCCGCTACCTGGACGCTGCTGTCGACGAACTCCGCACCCAAGGCCATCCGGTCTCCGAGCAGGACGCCGCCCGCTTGTCCCCACTCGGGCATGCCCACGTCAACGAGCTGGGCCGCTACGCCTTCCCCGCGATGGCTCCCGACGCCGGCCTGCGCCCCCTCCGCGATCCGCACGCCGACGACGACGAGCCGGTATGACGTAGGAGAACCCGTGTCTGCTGGGTGAACGGGGGCCGCTGCCTACAGTCCTCACCGCACTCTGCGCCGATGGCTGGTTGCCGTCCACTATGGCATAGGTAATACTGGACGACATGTCGTATGTGGATGTGTTGATCCTCAGCCACCTGGCGGGGCGTCCCTCGCACGGCTACGAGCTGCGCCAGCGGGTGGGGGCGGTCACCGGGTTCGTTCTGCACAACAACTCCCTCTACCCGGCGCTGCGTCGGTTCGAGGAGGCCGGTGCGGTGGCCAAGACAGCCCAATCCCAGGAGGGCCGTCCGCCCCGGCATGTCTATGCGATCACCGCGACGGGCCGGGAGCTGTTGCACGACATGCTTGCCGAGCTGCCCGTCGAGCAGGCCGACGATGACACGGAGTTCCTCACCCGCCTCGGCCAGTTCGAGTACCTGACCCCCGAGGAGCGCTGCGCCGTGCTCGACGCCCGCCTGGCGGCGCTAACCGCCCGCCTGGAGCACCTGAGCGAGCAGATCGAGCGCAGCCGCGAACACCCATGGGGCGTGGTGGTGCTCGCCGAACTCATGCACCGCACCGTTAGTGAGCGCGACTGGCTCGAACGGCTGCGCGCCCTCGGCGGTGAACTACCCGCACCCGAAGGGACCCAGCCATGACCGCCGGCGGTGACAGTCCGTCTTCCGAGCCCGACCGGTTGGGCTTCCTTGCCCAGTACGGGCTGCTCGCCGGGCCACTGTTAACGATGCTCGACTCCAGCATCGTCAACGTGGCCGCCGCCCCGATCGCCACCGAACTGCACACCGGGTTTGCCACCGTGGGATGGACGGTCAGCGGCTACCTGCTCGCGTTGGGGGTCGGACTGACCGGCACGTCCTTCCTGGCCCGCCGGTTCGGCACCCGGGCCGTCTACGCGGTCAGCATGATCGGCTTCACCCTGGCCTCGGCCGGCTGCGCCGCGGCACCCACCATCGAGGCGCTGATCACCGCCCGGGTGCTGCAAGGCCTACTCGGGGCGCCGTTGGTGCCCCTGGCGATGAGCATGCTGCTCGGCGGCCGCGGCAGCGCCCGATCCATCTCGCCGGCGGCGGGCATGATGCTGTTCCTCGCCCCCGCGCTCGGACCCACCCTCGGCGGCGGCCTCATTGCCCTGGGCGGCTGGCGCACGGTGTTCCTGATCAACGTGCCGGTCGGGCTGGTCGCCGTCCTCGCCGCCCGGCGCATCCCCGCTCATCTGACGCCAGGTCGCGCCCCGATCGCCCCCTTCGATCTGCGCGGCCTGGTGCTGCTCGCCGCCGGGTTGACCGGTGTGCTATTCGGTGCCAGCCAAGGTGGCACCAGCGGATGGTCCAGCCCGGTGAGCTGGGCAACGCTGACCGGTGGGGTGCTGCTGCTGGCTGGCTACACCGCGTGGGCCTTCCACTTCCCGCACCCGATTCTCGATCTGGCCCTGCTGCGCCGGCGCATCCCGACGCTGGCGCTGCTGCTGAGCGCGCTTGCTTCGGTGGTCACCTTCGCCGCCGTGTTCCTGCTGCCGGTGTTCGTCCAATCCGTGCAAGGCCACAGCGCCGCGGCCACCGGACTCGCGCTGCTGCCCCAAGGCATCGTCACCGGGCTGGGTACCATGCTCGGCCGTAGTCTGTTGACCCGCATCAGCATTCGCACCACTGTGGTCGCCGGCTTCGGCATCCTCACCGTCGCCAGCCTCGGCTTGTTCGCCATCGACGCCCACACCTCCCTCGCGGTCACCGCGACGATCCTGACCGGTCGTGCCGCCGCGATCGGTATGGTCATCACCCCGCTGCTCTACGCCATTACCAGCACCCTGGACACCGACCAGCTCGCCGATGCCAACAGTCTGTTCAACATCTGGCAGCGCATCGCCGGCTCCCTGGGCATCGGACTCATCGCGGCCCTGTTCACCACCCAGACCCACACCCACGGGCCGGTGCCCGCGTTGCACACCACCGCCCTGCTCCTCACCGCGATCGCCGCCGCCGCGGCTCTCGCCGCGACCCTGCTCCCCAACCAGCGGATCGACGCCGACCCCGTGGCGCAGCCAACGACGTCAGAATTGCCGGTGGGCGCCGGCACCCTGCGGCCGTGCCAACCAGTCCGCGTCATTGACCTGCACCCACCGCCAGGTGGGTCTATCCCAAACGAACGTCTGCGTGAGACCCGCAGCCGTGGCGAAGGACCAGTGCTTCCGCAGCTCTGACAGCCTCACAAATTCCGCAACGCAATCACCACCACGCAACACCGGGCGCGGCATGAGTTCCGATAGATTGCGGTGGTGGCACACAACCTGGGCTACGCCCGCATCAGCACCGCCGACCAAGACCCGCAACTCCAACTCGACGCGCTCGCCGTCGTGGACTGTCTGAAGATCTACACCGACACCGCATCCGGCACAAAAGCCGACCGCCCGCAATGGAACGCCTGCCTGGCCGACCTGCGCCCCGGCGACACCCTGATCATCTGGAAGATCGACCGGCTCGGGCGCAACCTGCGCGACCTCATCGACATCGTCACCACCCTGCAAACCCGCGGCGTCGGGGTCCGGTCGCTGACCAACGGGATCGTGGACACCACCACCGCGCAGGGCAGCTTCGTGTTCGGCATCTTCGCGCTGATGGCCGAGTACGAAGCTGCCCTGATCAAAGAACGCACCCAGGCCGGGCTCACCGCCGCCCGCGCCCGCGGCCGCACCGGCGGCCGCAAACCCAAGATGACCCCCGCCCTGATCAACAAGGCTCAACGCATGTACGACGCGGGACAGTTCACCATGGCCGAGGTCGCCCAGTCCTGCGATGTCACTCCGATGACGATCTACCGCAACATCACCACCGGCCAGACCACCGCGAACTGAACCCCACAAAGGGCCGCGAGGCAGGACCAGTCGTCGCCAGATCCTCGCTAGCGCTAATGGCTGCGCGGATCATCCTCGACCCCCTAGCCGGATCCTCTACGGCGACGCGACGGCGGCTACATCCAGCTGAGGGTCGGCGCGCAGCTTGATCGGGCGGACGCGGCGCAGTAGGCGCCGCGGCGCGACTCGTAAGAACCGACGTTCCGGCACGCGAACCGTCACCGGCATAGCCACCGGCGGCGTTCATAAGCGCCCGCTTCGTCCCTGCCATTCTTGCCCGCCCGGCTTGGCCTGTTGCCGCAGGTGGGGCCCGTGCCCGCACGAGGCTGTCCGCCAGCAACTTGATCGACGGTCGTGCTTGGTCGGAGCGTCCTTGAGCGAGTCAAGACAGACTCGACCGCCGCCGCTAGACAACACTGCCGCTGTGGACGCAGCGACAGTCGTTGCCACCGTCTCGTCCGTGGCCGCCTTGATCGGCTCCGGCTACGGAGGCATCAGGTGGTTGGCTCGTCGGCGACCCCCCCAGGCCGAGACTCGTGGTTGAGAACGTCGCTTACGGAACTTCGATGACCCGTTCGACTTTCTTTTGGCTCCAGCCGGGAGGGCCCGCCGTGAGCGTGAGCGCGGATGCAGCGTGGCTGGACCTGCGAGGTGCGCGGGAGCCGCGGGTGCGCCTGCAAGACTGCGGCCGTGACCACTTCGCACTGGGACCTGCTTACGTTGATCCCCGACGAGCTCCCAGCTGTCGACCTCAGCGTCGACCACGGCGAAGTCTTCACCCGCCGCTGGGTCGTTGAGATGATCCTCGATCTAGCCGGTTACACAGCGGATCGCAATCTTTGTCAGCTGCGGCTCGTCGAGCCTTCTTGCGGTCAGGGCGCCTTCCTCACAGTCATCGCCGAGCGTGTCGCGGCGTCGGCGGGCCACCACGCCCGCACCATCAACGACATGGCCAACGCAGTGCGGGCCTTTGACTTGCTGGGCTCTCATGTCGACGTTGCTCGGGACGCTGTTGCGCAAGTCCTCATTGGTCACGGGATCGCTCCCGTCGATGCCGACGTGATCGCCCGAGCCTGGGTGATCGAAGACGACTATCTACTGAGCGACTTCGAATCGGAGTCAGCCGACGTCGTAGTCGGCAACCCGCCCTACATCCGCCTCGAGGACGTAGGGACCGCTCGGTCTGCTGCCTACCGGCGCACCTGGCCGACGATGGGTGGTCGGGCCGACATCTTCGTCGGCTTCTTCGAGCGGGGGCTCCGGTCGCTTCGACCGGGCGGTAAGCTGGCCTTCATCTGTGCTGATCGCTGGATGCGCAACCAGTACGGCCGTGACCTGCGGGAACTCATCCACCGGCACTTCTCCATGGACGTTGTGGTCACCATGCACGACGTCGATGCGTTCGAGGACGAGGTATCGGCTTACCCGGCCGTAACGGTCATCTCGAACACGAAGCAGGGCCCGGCGATCGTCGCCGACACCACTGCCCGCTTTGGCCAGGGCCAGGCCCGCGCGCTCGTTACCTACGCCAAAGCTGAGGTGTCGTTGACACCGCCGCTATCGGATGCCTACAAGATCGCGGCGCTTCCTCACTGGTTCGAAGGCTCGACCTCGTGGCCGCAGGGCTCACCGGAGCGCCTAGCCATGATCGAGTACCTGGCCGACAGTTTCGCCCCACTCGAGGACCGGCGCACGGGCACCAAGGTAGGAATCGGCGTTGCCACCGGTGCCGACAAGAGCTTCATCGTCACCAACCCGCCCGACGTCGAGCCCAGCCGACTGCTGCCCATGGCGATGGTGCGCGATCTCGCCACAGGCGAGCTCAAGTGGTCAGGTCACTACCTCGTCAGCCCTTGGCAAGAAGATGGACTGGTCAACCTCGCCGACCATCCCCGGCTGGCGGCCTACTACCAGGGGCACGAAGACGCCCTTAGGCGTCGTCACGTCGCCAAGAACAAGGCCGGTTGGTACCGCACGATCGATCGTGTCGACGTGAAGCTCACCGCTCGGCCAAAGCTGTTGATCCCCGACATGCGCATGTCGATCCATCCCGTGTTGGACGACGGGCAGACCTACCCGCACCACAACCTGTACTTCGTCACGTCGGATCGCTGGGACCTGAGGGTTCTCGGCGGACTGCTGCTCTCCCGCGTGGCCAACTCCTTCGTCGAGGCCTATGCGGTCAAGATGCGCGGCGGCACGTTGCGCTTCCAAGCGCAGTACCTACGCCGCATCCGAGTGCCCGAACTCAAAAGCGTGTGCGACAAGGACGCTACGGCACTGGCTTTAGCCTTCGACCGGCGCGACGTCGACGCCGCTACTGCTGTTGCGTTGCGCCTATACGGGCTGGACGACCTTCCGGAGTGACGTGAGCACCTCTACACCAACTAACGACGACTACGCCGAGGCCTTCGAGGCGGCAGTTCGCAAGTACTGGACTGTCCGTGCCACCCAGGCCCAAAGGCAGATCGACGCCGGCAAGACCGACGCTGGTACTCGGGGTGAGGTGACCGGCGGCGCCCATCTGGACGCCATGGCGGAGTTAGTCGAGCGCGTATTCCTCGACGCTGGGATTCCTCAGACCTTGATCCGCCGGCGAGGCCGGCTGAACCTTCCCGGTTTCTATCGTCCGGCCAAGGAGTGGGACCTCCTGGTCATCGACGGCAACCGGCTCATCGCCGCTATCGAATTCAAGTCCCAGGTCGGACCGTCGTTTGGGAACAACTACAACAACCGCTGCGAGGAGGCCATCGGCACGGCGACCGATCTCTGGGCGGCCTACCGAAGCGGCCTGCTCGGAAGCACGAAGCCCTGGGTCGCGTACATGATGTTTCTGGAAGAAGCGCCTGGGTCGACGTCGCCGGTCACCATCCCGGCCATGACCTACGCGCCGGACCCGAAGTTCGGCCGAGCGCCGTCGTACAAGGACCGCTACGCGATTCTGCTCGATCGCCTGTTTAAAGACGACGTCTACAGCGCCGCTTGCTTCCTGACGTCTTCGGCTGACCCGACCACCCCGATCCACGAGCCGGTGCCCGAACTGTCGTTCCGCAACTTTGCTGCGGCAATCAAGGGCCGGGTTACCCAGGTGCTCAATATGGAGCCCGCTGATCATCCGGGTGGGCTCTTCTAGACCTCGGCGGCGGCGAGCTCGCCGCGGCTCCCCAGCGCTGTCACACCCCAGCGGCACATTGGAGCCGTGAGGCAGCCGACAAGGAGGGGGTCCATGGTGTCGGTGCCGCCGTACGCTCCTCATGACGAGGTCCGACGTCAGCCCTACTGTCCGGGCGTGACCCGCCACCGCATCCCGATGGGCCAGCTGGACCTCGGACGTCTCTCGAACATGCGCCAGGTAGTTGACATGTCCTGGGCCAGGGCGGATCGAGTCATGGACTCCGACGTCGGTCAGATCCTGACGGCGCGCCGGATGGACGAAGCCCAGATCGCGGGAACCCGGGTCTACATCGGGGCCCACGCGCAGCTGTTGAACGCGATGGACAATCTCGACGGGCTATGGGCGCTCTTGCAGCACCACGGCGCAACGACCTGGGCCCCTTGGAACCTGCTCCGTCCAGCCTTCGAGGCTGCGTTTCGTGCGCTATGGGTGCTCGAACCGACTGAGGGCCTGACGCGTCGCCAGCGTGGCCTGCGCCTGGAGGTCATCAACTACGTCCAGCGACTAAACCATCTCCACGAGCTCGTGGCCATACCGGGGCTCAGCAAGCTCGTCGGCGAGGAGATCGCGCGGAGCCACGCTGACGTCGAGTCGGTCTATCGACGGGAGGGGGTGGCTCTCGGCCTGACCTACGGCCAGGCGAGGCAGGAGATCAACGTGGTCGATGAGCTTCGACGCCTGGACGCCACTAAGGCGCTCGGCCCTGATTCCGTGGCGATGGTTCCAGCCTGCTGGCGCGTCCTCTCGGGCTCACAGCACGGATTTCCGTACGCGGTGCTCCAGAACTCAGATATCGAGGTCCAGGCCCCGGTGCCCGGTGGGCAGCGGGTACTGGCCAGCATGAAGGACCAGGCGTTCGAGTCCCACACGAGCGTGACTCTGTGGCTCGTCTGGCAGGCCTGCGACCGGCTCACAGACCGCTGCACTCGTCCGTAATAAACAGATGCTTGCCGTGTAAGGCAATCCACTTGGCCGGTGGCGCTGCGGACACCATGCGGGTAGGTAGGCGAACTGATGGTCAGCCCGCGGTGTCGAAAGATGTTGCAGCCCACCGGAGCGTGGGTGCAACTTTCCTTCGGTCGGGCGCTGCTGCGCCGGGACTTACAGGGTTACAGAGGCGCGGAGTTCCAGCTCGGTGGCTCCGGCTAACAGGTCGCTTCTAGTGAGCAGTAGATCGATGGCGACGCGGATCAGCGTGTTGTCCGTAATGCGTTCGCCGGTGCGGCCGCGGGCTCGGTTGAGCCGACGGGTGAGTCTGGCGAGGTCATCGGCCTGGTCGAGCCGGATCCGGAGCTCTTTGCGCTCGAGCTGCAAGTAGCGTGGGGGCGTCGTAAACGAGGCGATCGCAGTCGCCGGCGTCGCCGAAGGTTGGGGGCCCGAGCTGTGCCCGTCTCCCCCGTCTTGGCCTTGGCCGATGGATTGAACGGAAACAATCAGCGGCTCGGTCTGGGCGTGAGGACTCTCCCGATGATGCTCGTAGGGCACGGCGGGTTGGTTGTCCACGCCATCGGGGACGACGCGGTTCTGGGGAGCGGGATCGGCCGGGGCGTCGTCTAGGAGGCTGGCGAGCGTGGTTCTGGGCACGGCTCAGAGCACCTCGACGAGTCGAGTCGCGCGGTCGGTGTGGCTCCATTGCGCGTAGAGCTCGAGGGCGACCCGGCGGTAGTCATCGAGCGCCTTGGTGGCGTATCGGTCTGCGGGGTACTGCGTCACCACCAGGCCTTCGAGCGGGGCACGCTTGTGCGCCTTGTACTCCCTGACGACAGCCGCGAAGGTGCTGATGCGCTGGCTGTTGAGCAGCTGCCGCGCCTCGACGGAGTCGACGGTGCTTCGAGGGTCGACGATGTTGAGCAGGACTCGATAAGGCACTCCGCACGGCAGGATCACGTCTCGGACAGTGCGAATCAGCGGCATCACCGCGAGCGCGGCTGGTTCGGTAGGCAAGATGACGAAGTCGCTGCTGCTCAACACTGCGTCGAGCACGTCATGGCCTTCCAGCGACCCTGGAGTGTCGACGAAGACGACGTCATATTGCTCGAGGCTACGAAGCCGCGTGAGCTGCGCCGGGTCGCTGTCCGCGGTGAAATCGAACGGGAGCCGGTCGCCTGCTCTCTCGGCCCACCAGGTCGCCGATCCCTGGGGGTCGACGTCGACTAGCAGTACCCGACTGGCTTCGGCGGTCACCGCAGCCAACGACATGGCTGTTGTCGTCTTGCCGACCCCCCCTTTCTGTCCGGCAATTGCGACGATGCGCACCTCGTACCTCCAGACTCTGTTAGTCCGGTGAACCGCGACTACCGCGCCGCCGGACTCTGTCGTTAGCTAGCAAACCCGACCCCTCGGTGGTTGGAACTGCGTGACACGCCGATGAATGCTCCCGGGTTTGTGGCGCTGACAGACCCCGTGAGTGCCGGAGACAGGTAGTACCGGAGAGCCAGAGTGCGTTAGTCACGGAGTCTGTCGGGTCTTAGGTAGCGACCAGCCCATGCGCCGGCGAAAGCCGTGCAGGTGGGTGGTGATTTGTTCCGGGGTCGCGGCAGCGCGCTCAGCGGCCTGCCGTTTGGCGCGGTCTTGACTGCGGATGGCCTGTCGCCTTGCTTCATCGGCCCGCCGCTGTTCGGCCTGCAGGGTGATGGGTCGGAGGGGTCCGTGTTGGCTGAACCAGTGGGTGATGCGCCAGGTGAGGAGTCCGGCGGGGTGGTGGAGGTGGGCGTGTCCGCCGAGGCGGTCGGGGAGGGCGGGCAGCGGATGGCGGTTGAGGAGGTGGAGGTAGTCAGGGGTGGTCCATCCCTCGGTGTGGGCGTGGCGGATGGCGGAGGCAAGGGCGGCGGTGCTGGTGCCGGCGAACACGTGCGGGGCGGCGGCGCGGAGGGCTTCGGCGGCTTGCTGGCGGTGCCAGCGGCGGGTGCCGGGTCGGGGTGGTGGCCGCCGCGGCCCACCAGACGGCCCGGGCACCCCTTTTTCCGCGGGTGCGGTGTCTCCGCCGGCCGTCAGGCCGGCGTTGCCTTTGCGCGCGACGGGAGTTTTTTTTCTTAAACTAAGAGACCGCGGTGGGGTGCATGAACGCACAGGACCGGAGCCCGGGGCGGGCCTGTGCGGGGATGGTGGGGGAGGGGCCGGCGCCGGCCGGTCTGGCTGGTGGGCGGGGGCGTCTGGTCGGGGGTGGGCGAGGCGGTAGACGGCGGCGTTGCGGGCCCGGCCGGTGTGCAGCTGCTCGACCAGGCTGGTGTGCCGGCCGCGGTGGACGCGGATGAGCAGGCCGGCGTCGATGAGCCGGGCCAGGTGGGCGAGCAGGGTGCGCCGGGCCAGCCCGGTTCGCCGGGCGAGGTGTTCGAGGCCGGGGCGGGTGGTGCCGTCGTCGTGGTCGGCGTAGTGCAGCAGCCCACGGGCGAGGACCAGGGTGGTGTCGGTCAGCCCGGGCACTGTTCGGCCGTCTACGGCGGTCTGGACGGCCGGCAGCCACCCGCCCAGGCCGCCCTGGCAGGGCCGGTGGGGGACCGGTGGGGTGTAGCGGGCCGGCATCCCCGCCCGCACAGCTGGGTGCGGCCGGTTCCGGCCCGTGGCGGAGGCACACGGGGCTGGCCGGCCGCCGACACCCGGAAGGGAAATCGGCAGCACGGCATGGCCCCGCGTGGGGGCCTGGGGTACGCTGGCCTCCTAGCTGAGCTTTGAAGACCTCGTCGCCCTCCCGCCGCCAAGCAAAGAGGGGCACGGGGTCTTCGGCTTTCCGGCCCGCGGTTGCGGCCCGTCTGCCCGCCTGTCTAGGCCGGGCACCTGGGGTCTGCGACCGGCCCGCGGTTACGGCGGCCGGACGGATCTGGCTACCCGGCGATCGGCAGCTCCTCGGCCTGGCGTGGCTTGGGAGGCCGCCCCATCCGCACCCGCGGCTTGGACGCGCCGAGGACGCGCAGCTCGAGGAGCTGTTGGATGGTCAGCCCTTCCGCGGCCGCCTCGGCCCGCAGGCGTTCCCGGTCCTCGGCCGACATGCGGAAGCAGTAGCCGATGGCACGTTCGGGGGTGTTGGGCTCCAGTTCCATGCCCCGACATGCTGCCGGTGGTATCGACATAGAACGCCACGACACGCCGCAGCCGGTCGAAATCGGCCGGTTCGCTAGACACTGGCGGCTCATCCGGCCCGTCCGGTCTGGTCGTCGTCGACGAGCCAGCGGCCGCCGAGCCGGCGCAAGGCGAGCAGCGCGGGCTGTTGGGGGCCGGTGTAGGGCCACAGGCCGGGCAGGTTCCTGGCCGGGACGGGGCGGCCGCCCGGGTCGATGGTGCGGTCGGTGACCGCGCACACCACGGTGGCCACGGTCGGGGTGGCCGGCGAGGCGTCGGGGTCGGTCCGGCAGGTCACGTTGGCCTGCACCGACCAGTGGTGCGTCCGGGCTTGAGCGGCGGGGAACCCGCCGCGGTCGCCCAGGGCGACCGCCAGCCGGGCCCAGCCGGTCGGGGTCATCACCGGCCGGACCTGGCGCAGCCAGTCCCGCGGGGTGGGGTGCGTGTAGGCGATGGCGTTCTCCCGGGCCTGCAGGTAGCGGACGGCCGCCGCGCCCAGGGCCGGCTCGACCGCGGCCGGCGGGACGGGCGCACCGGCCGGCCGCATCCCCGAGCCAGGGGAGTGTGGGGCCGCCGCCGGGCGGCCCGGCGACACAGCCCGGGTCCCGCCGCCGCCGCCGCAGCCCGCCGTCGCCGTAGCGGTCAGGGCGAGGCCGGCTGCCAGCAGCCGGCATAGGGGCGCCCGCTCGTCTCGGCCGGCTCGAGCGGCGCCGCGGGGGGCGGGAGGCCGGGTCATGGCGAGGCAGCCGGCGCGGCGGACAGCGGTCGGGTGGCGGCGTAGAAGTCCCCGCCGTAGATGGGAACCAGCTCGGCGGCCAGGCCGGGGTGCGGCTCCTCCAGCAGTATCCCCCCGCCGGCGTAGATCGCCACATGGTGGATCGACCCGGCCGAAGCCCCCCAGAACAGCAGGTCCCCCGGCTGCAGCAAGGCCAGGTCCAAAGAGCCGGCCACGGTCCGGCCGGCGGTGGCGGCGTACTGCTCGGCCGCCGTGCGGGGCAGGGTCAGCCCGGCGCCCTGGAAAAAGGCGTAGCGGGTGTAGGAGGAGCAGTCGAACCCCACAATCCCGGCGCCGGCGCCGAAACCCTCACTCGGCCCGTCCAGCGTGCCCCCGCCCCAGGAGTACGGGGTGCCCAGCCAGCGCTGCGCCGCCGCGATCACCGCCGCCGCGTCGCCGGTGGCACCACCCGGCGGCAGCACCCCACCCGGCCCGCACAGCCCGTCCGCGCCGGTATAGCCGGCCGAGACAGCCGCGGGGCTGCCCGGCGGCGGGTTGAGCACGGCAACCGGGGGAGCGTCGGCGTTGGCCGCGGCCAGCTGAGCCGCCTCCGCTTCCCAGCGGGTGTAGGCGGCGGGGTAGGCGCTGCGCTGCACCCGCTGCGCGGCAACGGTGACCGGCAGCCCCGCCCAGCCCGCCACGTCGAGCAGCCCCGGGTTGGCCGGCGGCACATCCGGGCCGCCGAAGAACGCCGTCGCCGCATACACCGGGCTCATCAGCTCGGCCACCGTGCCCCAGCCCGACTGCGGGCGCTGCTGGAACAGGCCCAGGCTGTCCCGGTTGGCACCCGAGCCGTCCGACGTCATCGACAGGCTCACCGGATAGGCCGGGTTGGACAGGTTCCGCAACCCGGACTCCTGCAACGCCACCGTCAGGGCGACAACCCAGCCTTTCGCCGGCACGCCCCGGGCCTTGCCCACCCCGATGATCGTCCGGACGTACGCCGTCTGCCCCGCCTCGACCGGAACCGTCCCGCCGGCACCCGTGGTGAGAGCGCAACTCGCCTGGGCTTGCAGCGCCGACCCGCCGCCGATGATGACGACGACGATCATGACGAACGCCAGGGCGATCGCCACGGCCGCGCTAGCCGCCCAACGGATCGCGGACACGCGCAGACCCCCTTACCAATATGTCAGTCCGAGAGACAGCCTCATTGCTATGACTGACACGCCGCAGCTTAATCCCGGGGTACTGGCAGAGGTCAAATCAGGGGGGCGGCCCCGGTGGTGCTACTGAGCCGACTCAGGGGCGGAGGGCTACACGGCCAGAGGCCTGCCTGCGATTGTCACTCCCGGCTACCTTTGACCCTCGACTGAACGAAAGGAGAAGACCGCATGGCTGCCGCCCTGATCAGCTCGTTCGGGCAAGCGTTGCCTCCGGTGCGGCGACAATCGGAGTTGTGGGACGGGTTCTTCGCCGAGCACTACAAGGGCAACAAGGTCGCCGCTCGGGTCTTTCGCAACGTGGGCGTACAGGCACGACACGGCGCCGTCGATCCCTGCCATGAGGACGTCTCGCAATGGGGGACCGGTGCTCGGATGGAGCGCTTCATCACCGAAGCGCTGCCCCTTGGAAAGGAGGCGCTCAGTGCGGCATTAGGTTCGGCTGGTCTGCGTCCCGACGATCTCGGGATGCTCGTCGTTGCTTCGTGCACGGGCTACGCGACACCCGGTCTGAACGTCCTGCTTGCCCGGGACCTTGGGATGAGGCCCGACCTCCGTAGCCTGATGCTTGGACACATGGGTTGTTACGCCGCGATCCCAGGTCTGGGCGCCGCGGCGGACTACGTGGCGGTGCATCGACGCCCGGCAATGCTCTTGTGCCTGGAACTTACGAGCTTGCATCTTCAGCCTGCCCTAGAAATATCGCACCCGCTCGCTCCTGAAGCCGTGCAACAGATGGTCGTGCATGCCCTGTTCGGTGATGCCGCGGTCGCGGTTGTGGTCGCCCCGGAGCCGGAGGCTGGCTTCCTGGAGGTGGTCGACGTGGCCGCGGTGACCGACACCGCGGCTGCGGACATGATGACGTGGGATGTGACGGATCTGGGGTTTGCGATGGGATTGTCCCGGGAGGTACCCGACGTCCTGGCTCGGCACGTCCGCCCGGCGGCCGAGCAACTCTTGACCCGGCATGGGCTTGGTCTGAGCGACGTCGAAGGCTGGGTGGTTCACCCGGGCGGCCCCAGAATCCTGGAAGCTGTGAGCGAGGCCCTCGGCCTGGCCCCAGAGGTGACCCAGGTCTCGCGCGACGTTCTACGCGAGTACGGGAACTGCTCGTCCAGCACTGTTTTGCTGATCCTGGAACGGGTCAGAAACCAGGTGTCCCGCGGCGGTTATGTGGTCGCCTTGGCATTCGGCCCTGGTCTGACGCTCTACGCGACGCTTCTTCGCGTGCGGTGATCCCCATGGCTGACATACAGGGTTCGGGATCCAGCGGGGGGGTTCTCGGCCTACGGGGGAGTTGTGGTGACTGACGAAGCGCCGCCCCCGTCGCTAGCCGAGAAGCTTGATCGGTTGTTCCGCGTTGTGCGACCGCCGGGGGAGGACCGCGAGTACAGCTACCGGGAGGTTGCAGCCGGCGTTGCGGAGCGCGGCGGTCCAGCTACGTCGGAAAACTATCTCTATCTGCTGCGTGCCGGGCGCCGGGACAACCCTGGCAAGAAGCTGCTGGAAGCGCTCGCCGGCTTCTTCGGCACTAACGTGTCCTACTTTTACGACACCACTGCAGCCACTCAGGATCTCGAGGACGAGCTGAGACTGCTCGCCGCGCTGCGCGACAGCTCCATCCGGCAGCTGGCCCTGCGTTCGGTGGACGTTTCGAAGGGGAGCTTGAAGCACATCATGGGCATCGTGGAGCAGGTCCGGGAACTCGAAGGGCTTCCAAGGGAGGCCCGGCCGCCCGTGGAACAATGGAGCAACGAGCCAACCGATGAGCCGGAGGCTGCGCGCAGTGCGGACAGGGATGAGCCGGAACGGGAATAGTCGGCGCCGGCTGGAAAGGTCCTGTCGGACCAAGATCGCCGACCTCGACCTCCCCACGCCGTTCCGCCTGAGCGGGTTACACCAGCGCCTCGAGCTACAGCGAGGGCGCGAACTATGGGTGCAGGGCAGCGAGGATCTGCCCGCGGAGATCACCGGACTGTGGATCGGAACCGTGACCCGGGACTACGTCTTCTACCGGGCCGGGCTTGACGGTTGCCGCCGCGACCAGACCATCCTGCACGAGTTCTCGCACGTAATTTGCGATCACAGGTCTGCGCGCGTCACGGACCAGGCATGGCTGAGGGACCGCTGCCCCTGGCTCACCGGTCTTGGCGACGTCGAGCATATGTGCATGCGGACGGACTATGGCACGGACGACGAGCGGGAGGCCGAACTCATGGCCTCGCTCATCCTCTCCCGGGCCACCCGCCGAGGCCGACTGTCGAGCCCCGAGCTTGAGCCAGAGGAGTTGAGGGTGCTCCAACGCACGGAGAGCATCTTTCGGACATGAGCAGGGCAACGCCTCGGACCGAAGTGACGCCGGCCACGATCATGAAGGTAGTGCTGCCGGTCGTCTACGCCGGCACGGGCTTGCGTCTGCTCGCGCTGTTGCGGGAGCGCGACGACCCGGCGGTGCGGGAGATGGGTATAGCTCTCGCCTCCGCTGCAGCCGCCGGCAGCACCCTGCCACCCGCCGTTCTCAGCGGCATCGAGGATCTCTTGGGGGACGCGAACTACGGGCGGTTCTTCAGCCAGCTCGGCACCGTGATCGCCGCCGCGTACGGCGACGCCGTCCTGCTCCGTTCGGCCTACCCACCAGACCAAGTTGGCCCGAAGGTACGGTCACGGCAGCGGCGTATGTTCGGCACGCTGCTCCTGATGAGCTTGCTCTTCGCGCGGGACCGGTCGACCGCCGCGGAGCTCCAAGTCCCCTCAGACCGGCTGTACACGCGGTTCACCGCTACGTACTGGCTGATCTTCGCTGAGTTCATCGTGGAGGCCGCGACCGAGGTCGGCGTCTTGGCCCTGCGGACGTCACGGCTCACTCAGGAGACGTCTCTGCGCAGCGGCCTTCGCTGCGTCGGTGCAGGAGCGCTCCTCATGGGCGGCTTCTATGTCCAGTACGCCGCGGGTGTCGCGGGCCGCCTGGCGTGTCGCCGCTTCCCGGCGCCCTTGCGCGGGGTGCCGGCGCAGGCGGTCCTTGGGGTCGGTACCTCGCTGATCGCGGCCGGCGCCAGTCTGCCTGGTGCCATGTGGCGCGTGCGGACGCTGCGGGGGCAGTTCCAGGACCTGCGCCAGGGCGCCGCACTTAGGCCCGTCTGGCGGCACTTCCGACGTGACGATCCTGCGACCACGCTCTCTGTGGGTGGCTTTGCCAGCCCCGACGTGCGTTTGTTCCGCCGGGTGATCGAGACTCTCGACGGGCTTGACCGGCTGGCGAGCAGGCGGGACCCACGGGGGCGGGTGTATGCGCTCGCAGCAGACTTTGCACGGCAGTACGGCATGGCTGGCGAGGACGTGACCGCCCTCCAGCGGGCAGCCCTCATCCGCTACGCCACCGACTACCCTTTGGAGCCGGACAGCCACCCCGGCAGCGGCCAACCAGCGACGCCGGTTCCGCTGGCGGCCGCCTCGGTGCACGCCGACTACCGCGAGGAGGCGCGCCGCCTGCTCCAGACGCGGGATTACCTGCGTAGCTCGCCACTCCCCTGGATGGTCGCTCAGCAGGTTCGTCAAGCGAACACTCGGTACGAGAGGACGGCCGGCGCCATGGCTGCTGCAGGTACACATGATGCAGAGGACGAGCAGGACCGGACGGACGACCTGGTTGTGCAATGCACCTGCCTACCGAGCGACCCCGACTCGGTGGGATATCTGGAGTACGCCTTGGGGCGGACAGAGTGCGAAAAGGCCATCGCTGAAGAACGCCGACAGTGCGCTGTTCACGGAGATGCCACGCTCGTCAGCTAGAGGCAGCGCGCCCGCCCTCTGCGGTACCGGCCGGCCAGTCGGTCGGTCTGGCACCAAAGACCACTGACAGCAGAGCTTGCGGGCCGCCCCGCACCCACCCAGCGGAATGATCACCACCCCAGGCGGGGCCACCATTCATGCAGAACGAAGACCAAAGTGGGGCCAGATCAGGTGATCACACGCACATGCCCCGTGGAATGCGGCGGGCGGGCAGCTTTGGCAGCCCTGGGCCAATTTCTGACCCTCACCTGGGGGTCGAGGATGATCCGCGCAGCGCACCTCGTCCGACAGCAGCACCCCGCGTGTCGGCCAGGTGGGGCCAAGTCAGGTCGTCACCCGACCTCCGGCAGGGCTGCTGAAGGTCGGGTGGGGCCAAATCAAGGCCGTCACGGTGGGGCCAGATCAAGCGGACACGGCAACGCGCCAGCAATTGAGCCCTTCCCTTCCGCGCCAGGCTTGACATCGGCCAGGCCGATGTGTCTACCCTACGCCCTATCAGTCAGAGGCGAATGGCGCTGCTTCTGACTCACATCAGAGGCGGTGTCATGGTGGTTCAGCAGTCGCCCCATACGGCCACACTTCAGGGCGCACACGAGCGTGCTGCAGCCCCCCTCGTGAGCGTCCCCCCTGCCACGCGGCGATTGTCCATCCGATCGACCCCATCTCATTCGGCCGACGGGCACCGGGGGACTCAGCCCTGGTGGCTTCTCGCCGTGCAGGGTGGCGCCGGCGTCAGCAGTCTCATCCGGGCGGGCGCCGACGGCCAAGACGCCGACCGGAGCTGGCCCACCGGAGGGTTCGTCGTGGCAGTCACTCGCCGCACGGCTTACGGGCTGGAGTGGGCGCGCGACGCCGCCCGGCAACACGCCTCCAGCGGAGTTTCAGGGGGCGTTGTTCTGGCGGGGCTAGTCGTGGTGGCCGACGCGCCGGGCCGCGCGCCACGCCGTCTCGCCCGCTTCCTTGACCTGGTGTGTGGGGCCTATCCCCGGGTCTGGGAGGTGCCGTGGGTGGAGGAGTGGCGGCTGGCGGGCCATGCCGAGCCGCTGCCGACGCCTCCCGCGGTCCGGCAGCTGCGCGATGACATGCGGGCGCTGACCGGCGCCGGCACTGATCGAGAGAAGGAGTAGATCGATATGGCGGTCTTGAAGGCGGCGGCCTCGTACGTGGCCGGCAAGGGCGGCGCGGTCGTACTGGCTGCGGGCAACATCCCGACCCCGACGGGCGTCCAGCCGCCCGGCACGACCGGGCTGACCACGGTGCTGAACTGGGTGTTCTGGGGCGTGACGTTCCTGTGCGTGGTCGGTGTGCTGATGGTCGCCGGGGCGATGGCGGTGGCGCACCGCCGCGGCGAAGGCGGGGAGCACCTAGCGAAGCTGGGCTGGGTGATGGGCGCCTGCGTGCTCGGCGCGGCCGGCTCTCAACTGGTCAACACGCTGGTCTGACCGTGACCCTGAACCGCATGACCGAGATCCAGTCCGAGCCCCCCTCGCCCCGCCGCCCCGCCCGGGAGCGGCTCGGCCGAACGTGGACGGTCACCGCCGCAGCGATCGTGGCGCTGATCATCCTCGCTGCGGTTGTGGTCATCTTCGCTACCCGCGGCGGTGACAAGGCGCCGGCGGCCAGCCCGCGGAAGCCGTCCCCGGCGGCTCCCTCGGCCGCGCGTGGCAGGTCTGCACCGTCGCTGCCGGCGCAGGACCAGACCGTGCCCACCAGCCCGCCAGCGGGAGTCACCTGGTCGCTGTTCCAGGGAGTGGCCCTAGCTTCTAGCGCAACGGCCGGCCCCGCCCGGGTCGACGGCCCGGTGTACAGCGGCTACGCCCACACACCGGTCGGGGCACTCCTCGCTGCCAACCAGATCGGTGTCCGGTACCTGCTGACGCCTGGTAACGGCTGGCGGCGCGTCGTCGAACAGCAAGTGGTACCCGGCCCCGGCCGGGACGTCTTCATTGTGAACCGCGCGAAAGTGACGACGACCGAAGCGGCGCCTGGGACGTACGGCCAGCTCGCCGGCTTCCGCTTCGTGACCTACACCCCGGACGTCTCGGTGATCCAGTTCGTCACCCGCTTCTCCAGTGGGACCCTGCAAGTCACGACGAGCACGATGCAATGGGCTAGCGGTGATTGGAAGCTGCAGCTGCAGCCGGACGGGGGAAGCAGCCCTACGGCGCAGCGCATCGACAACCTCAGTGGATACGTGCCCTGGGGCGGCCTCTAATGCCCAGTGTCTGCGACGTCCCCGGTGTCAGCCGGCTCTGTCACGGCGTCGGCGACGCGATCCAGGCGGCGGCCGGGAGCTTCTTCGATGTGGTGGCGCAGAAGCTGGCTGAGGGCCTGGCGGATGCCACCAAGGTGGTGATGACGTTCTGGACGGATCTGCCGATGCCGCAGCTGTCGTCGGCTAGCGGCCCGGTGGCGCAGCTGCAGTCGATGACGTACTGGCTGTCGGGGTTCGTGGCGGTGTTGTCGCTGCTGATCGCGGCCGGGCAGATGGCCTGGTCGCGGTCGGGGCAGCCGGCCGGCCGGGCGGCGAAGGGGATTCTCACGCTGATCGTGGCGTCCGGTGCCGGCGTCGCGGCGGTCAACGCGCTGGGCTATTTCGGGGACCAGTACTCGCAGTGGATCTTGGACCGCTCCGCTGGCGGGGATCTGGGGGCGCGGCTTGGCCAGCTCGCCGCGATCACCGGCGTCCCTGGTCTGGGGTCGGGGCTGGTGCTGATCGTGGCCCTGGTCGCGATCTTGGCGTCGCTGGCGCAGATGGGGCTGATGCTGGTGCGGATCGGGGTGGTGACGATGCTGGCCGGGACTCTGCCGTTGTCGGCGGCCGGGACGTCGACGGCGGCCGGGCAGGCGTGGTTTGCCCGGGTGTGTGCCTGGCTGCTCGCGTTCGTCTTGTACAAGCCGGCGGCGGCGACGGTGTATGCGAGTGCGTTCCTGCTGGTCGGTAAGGGTCAGGACGCTGCCAGCGTGCTGTCGGGGCTGTTTTTGATGATTCTGGCGATCGTTGCCCTGCCGGCGTTGCTGCGGCTGATCACCCCGGCGGTCGCCGCCGCGACCAGTTCGGGTGCCGCTGGCGGTGCGGCCGCGGCGGCGGGGGTGACGGCGTTGGCGACCGGCGCGCGGATCCTCGCCGACCGCAGCAGCAGCTCGTCTGCGTCTCCGGCGGGGGCGCAGCAGCCGGGGCTGGTCCCCGGCTCGCCCGGAGGTGGCCCCAGTGGGGCGACGGGCGGGTCTACGAGCGGCGGGGCCACGGTTCCCGGCCCGCGCGGCGGTGGCGGCGGGTCGGGGGCCGGCGGGGGCGCGGCGGCCGGGGCCGGCGGGGGCGCGGGCGCCGCGGCGGCCGGGGGCGCTGCGGCCGCTACGGGCGGCGCCGCGCTGGCCGTGCAGGGCGTGGTGAAGGGCGCCCAGGCGGGGGTGGGCGGCGCGAAGTCCGCGGCGTCGCAGGCCACCGGCGACGACAACTCCTAGACCGCCCCACCGAGGGAGCAGCTCGATGACGACGACGTCAGCGGATGAGCCGCGCACGTACGGCAACTGGCGCAAGCCCACCTCGCCGGGCCTGCCCCGGCTGGGCCTGTTCGGCACGGTGTTGGCGCTGGGCGGGCTGGTGCTGGTCATGTTCGTCCAGCTCGCCGCCGGGCTGCTGGTGGCTGCGGCGGCGGGGCTGGGTGTGCTGGTGTTGCTGGCGCCGTTGGCGTGGCGGAACCGGGCCGGGCGCAACGGCTGGCAGGTGCTGACCGCCAATGTGGCGTGGGCGTTGGGCCGCCGGCGCCGCCAGCACGTGTATCTGGCCGGGCTGGCCGGCCCGGTCGCGTTCGGCTCGGCTCGGCTGCCGGGGCTGCTGGCCGCCTCGGAGTTGCTGGCCGCGCAGAACTCCTACGGGGAGCGGTTCGGGCTGATCGCCATCCCGGCGGCCCGGCATTACACGGTGGTGTTGCGCTGCGACCCGGAGGGTTCGCAGCTGGTCGACACCGAGACCGTCGACGCCTGGGTGGCGATGCACGGCCGCTGGCTGGCCGGACTCGCCCACGAACCGGCCCTGGTGGCCTGCACGGTGACGGTGGAGACGGCGCCGGACCCGGGTAGCCGGCTGGCCGCCGAGGTTTCCACGCTGCTCGTCGAGGCCGCCCCGGTCCTGTCCCGGCGGGTGCTGACCGAGACGGTCGCCACCTACCCCAAGGGCTCCGCGGCGGTGTCGGCGCGGGTCGCTTTGACGTTCACCGCGACCCGGCCCGGTGCCCAAGAGCGGGAGGGCCTGCGGCTGCGCCGCCGCACCGCGCCGGCGGGGCGGGTCCGGACTGCCGAGCAGATGGCCACCCTGATCGGGGCGCGGCTGCCGGGGCTGTTGCATCAGCTGCGGGCGACCGGCGCGGGCGCGGCCCGCGCGATGACCCCGCAGGAGATCGCCGAGCTGGTCCGGGTCGCCTACGACCCGGCCGTCGCCCCGGCGGTGGAGGCGCTCCGCGCCGCCGGCGGCGACACCGGGATCGGCTGGGAGGGCGCCGGCCCCGCCGGGCAGTTGGAGGCGTGGGACTGCCTGCGGCACGACTCGGCGGCGTCGATCACCTGGCAGATGGTCGAGCCGCCGGCCAGCGCGGTGCAGTCCCGGGTGCTGGAGCGGCTGCTGGCCGCTGATGAGAGCGTCGACCGCAAGCGGGTCACCCTGATCTACCGCCCGCACAGCGCCGCGTCGGCCGCGACGATCGCGCACACCGACGTCCGGACCGCGCTCGGGCACGCCGGCGCCGGCCGCGGGGAGACCCGCGCGGCGGAGTCCCTGGCGGTGCAGGCCACCCGCCAGTCCTCGACCGAGGTCGCCGGCGGGGCCGGGCTGACCCGGTTTTCGATGCTGGTGACCGGCACCGTCGCCGACCCGGCCCGCCTCGGTGCGGCCGCGGAGGTGGTGTCCCAGCTGGGCGCGGCGAGCCAGGTCCGGCTCCGCCGCTGCTACTTCGCCCAGGCGGCCAGCTTCGCCGCGGCGCTCGGCGTCGGCGTGATCCTCTCCGCCCATGTCGCCGTCCCCGACCTGCTCCGCGACAACCTGTAGAGGAGAGACCGACATGCCATCAGCAGCCGCCGGGCCTGTGGCGGGGTTGACCAGCCGGGGGCTGCGCGGCCGCGGCTGCGGCCGCGTCTCCTACGTGGAGGCCCCCCCGGAGTGGCGCGCGACGACGGTGCAGGTGTGCGGGCTGTTCCCGTGGGCGGTCGGCGGGCTGTCCCCCACCATCGGGGTGCCGCTGGGCCGCAACCTGATCACCGGCGGCACCGTGTGCTGCGACCCGATCTCCTGGTTCGAGCGGGCCCGCCTCATCCTGAACCCGTCGGCGTTCGTCCTGGGCCTGCCCGCGCTGGGCAAGTCCACGCTGATCCGCCGCCAAGTCATCGGCCTGGCCGGCGCCGGCGTCGTACCGCTGATCCTGGGTGATCTCAAACCCGACTACGTCGACACCGTCCGCGCCCTGGGCGGGCAGATCCTGCGGCTGGGCCGCGGGCTGGGCTCGCTCAACGTCCTCGACGTCGGCGCGCTGGACACCGCCGCCGACCGGCTACCCGCCCAGGAGGCGGGACGGCTGCGGGAGGAGGCCCACGGCCGCAGGCTGAACATGGTCTCCGCGCTGGTCGAGCTGGCCCGCGGCGCCCGGATCAGCGACACCGAACGCACGGTGCTGTCCGCCGCGCTGCGCCTGCTGGCCGCCAAGCACCGGCGGCGCAAGACCCCGCCGCTGCTAGGCGACCTGGTGCGCCTGCTCGAGGAAGGACCCGACCCGGTGCGGGTGCCGACCCTGGACCGCGGGGACGACGCCCGCTACCGCACGGTGGTCGACCCGCTGCAGCGGTCCCTGCTGTCCCTGCTCGACGGCCCGCTCGGCAGCGTGTTCGCCCACCCCACCACCGAACGCATCCACCTGGGCGCCACCGCCGTGTGCGTCGACGTGTCCGGGATCTCCGCCAACGACACCACCTTGCAGGCCGCGGTGCTGCTGGCCTGCTGGTCAGAAGGGTTCGCCGCGGTGGAGGCCGCCAACGCCCTCGCCGACGCCGGCGCCGCCCCGCAGCGGCGGTTCTTCATCGTCCTCGACGAGCTGTGGCGGGTGCTCAGAAGTGGGGAGGGGATGGTCGACAAGGTCGACTCCCTCACCCGGCTCAACCGCAACGAAGGCGTCGGGCAGGTGATGATCTCCCACTCCCTCGCCGACCTCCGGGCGCTGCGCAACGCCGAGGACCGGGACAAGGCCAAAGGGTTCGTCGAACGCGCCGGGCTGGTCATCGTCGGGGGGCTGCCCGCCCAAGAGATCGCCGAGCTGTCGCAGATCGTGGCGTTCTCCCGCGCCGAACGGGCCCAGGTCACCTCCTGGTCGACCCCGCCGGGCTGGGACGCCGAGGCCGCCCCGCCCGGCCGGGGGAAGTTCCTGCTCAAATGCGGCCAGCGCCCCGGCATCCCCGTCCACGTCGACCTCACCGCCGCCGAGACCGACGCCCAGGTCCACAACACCAACAAACGCTGGGCGGTGGGTCTCTGATGGCCCGGCCGGTATCCGCCGGCGCCGGGAGCGGCGGCGGTACGGGCGGCGCGTGGGTGGTGCCCGCGGCCGCCGCGGCGCTGGTGGTGTCGGGCGGGGCGCTGTGGGTCGCCGGCGGGCTGGCCTCGCTGCTCGCCGGCCGCGGCTGGCGCTCCGCGCCGTTCTCCCTGTTCTTCGCCGTCCACGCCCTGCGCGACGGCCCCGCCGTCTACTGGCCCGGGACCACCCCCCGCATGGTGTGGGGCCTCACCGCCGGCCTGGCCGCCCTGGTCCTGCTGCCCGCCGGAGTGCTTGGGCTGCGCTGGGGCCTGCGCCGGCCACGCGGCGACGAGCCGCTGCGCTCGCTGGCCCGGCCGGCTGACGTGGCGCAGCTGACCGGCCGACCGGCGGCCGAAGCGGCCCGGCGGCTGCGCCCGTCGCTGGCCGGCACGCCGACCGCCGGGATGGGCACGGCGCAGGTGGGGCTGGTGCTGGGGGAGCTGCTGCGCCCCGGCCGGCGCACCGGCCCGCAGCTGCACGCCTCCTGGGAGGACGTGCTGCTGGCGTTCATGGCCCCCCGCCAAGGCAAGACCACCACCTACGTGGTCCCGCCGACCCTGGCCGCCCCCGGCCCGGTGGTCCTCACCTCGAACAAGTCCGACGCGTGGGCGGCGACCACCACGATCCGGGCGCAGCAGACCGGGCAGCGGGTGTGGACGTTCGACCCGCAGCACATCGCCCACGCGCAGCAGACCTGGTGGTGGAACCCGCTGGCCGGCCTGGACACCGTCGAGGAAGCCGAACGCCTCGCCGGGCACTTCGTGCTCACCGTCGACGACGAACGCTCCAAAGACATCTGGGGGCCGGCCGCCCAGGAGCTGCTCGCCGCGCTGCTGCTCGCCGCGAAGGCCTCCGGCGGGACGATGCTCGACGTCTATGACTGGCTGGGCGACGAGGCCACCCCGGTGCCGGCCGACATCCTGCGTGCCGGCGGGCTGCGGGGGATCGCCGCCTCGCTGGTCGGCACCCAAGGCAGCCCACCGGAGACCCGCGGGTCGGTGTACTTCACCGCCCGGGTCGCCGCCCGATGCCTGCGAAACCCCCAGATCACCGCCTGGGTCACCCCACCGGCCGTCCGGGAGCTGACCGAGTTCGACACCGAAGCGTTCCCAGCGTCCCAGCAGACCCTGTACCTGCTGAGCAAGGACGGCGGCGGCAGCGCGGCGCCGCTGGTCGCCGCGCTGACCGACCGGGTGATGCGCGCCGGCGTGACCGCCGCCGAACGCCGCGGCGGCCGCCTCGACCCGCCGATGCTGGTCCTGCTCGACGAGGCCGCCAACATCTGCCGGATCGCAGACCTGCCCCAGCTCTACAGCCACCTGGGGTCGCGGGGGATCGTCCCGCTGACCATCCTGCAGTCCTACGCCCAAGGCGCCGGGGTGTGGGGCGAGAACGGGATGAAGGCCCTGTGGTCGGCGGCCACGATCAAGGTCATCGGCCCGGGCATCGACGACGCCTCCTTCGCCGAAGACCTGTCCCGGCTGGTCGGCGACCACGACGTGGCCGTGGAAGGCAGCAGCGTCTCCGACGGCCGCCGCACGCGGTCGACGTCGCTGCGCTCTCAGCGGATCCTGCCCGCCTCCACCATCCGGGCCCTGCCCAAAGGCCGGGCGCTGGTCTGGGCCACCGGCGCCAAAGTCGCCATGGTCAAAACGCTGCCCTGGTACGCCGGCCCGCGCGCCACCGAGATCGACACCGCCCGCCGCGCCGCCGAACGCCAGCTCACCGACGCCGCCGATTGCACCGGCAGCGCTGCAGCCGACCGCGGCCGCCGCCCGGCGGCCGACGACCACCCGACCCAGGCGGCCTGATGCACCCCACCCCCGAGCAGCCGACCCCCGACAACGACGGCCCCGACGGCGACCAGGCCGTCGACGCGGGGGTGGAGGCGCGGCTGCGCCGGCTGCGCGACGACGTCGACCTGCTCGGCGAGGTGGTGCGCGACTTCATGCACCCCCGCGGCGACGACGGCCCGCAACCCGGCCCCGCAGACGCCCCGGTGGAGCCGGCCTACCCGGGGCTGGAGGAGTGGGTGGTCGAGCACTTCGCCCGGATGTTCACCCGGCCGGTGAGCCCGGCCCTCCGCTGGTGCCCGCAGTGGTGGGCCCACGCCGAGGCGATGTCTCGGCTGGAAGCGCTGTGGCGGACCTGGGAGGCGGCCCGCCTCGACCCGCTGCAGGGCATCGCGGTCTGGTACCGCGACTTCGCCGACCCCCAGCTGCTGGTGCTGTTCAGCCCGGCCGGCCCGTTCGCCCAGTGCACCGCCGACCGGCACTCCCCAGACCGGCCGCTGCCCACCGTCCCCGCACCGGAAGGCCACTGGGACGACGACGAGCCCGACGGGCAGCCGCTGCCCGACGACTCCCCCTACCAGCCGCCGGCAGCCCGGAACACCACCCCAGCCGGCCGGAACACCCAGCAGCCCGCAACACCGGGGGACAGGAGCAGGTGATGGGCGAGCAGCCGCATGAGGACCCGGTGGCGCATGCCAGCACGAAGATCACCGCGTATGTGAGCGTGGCCGCGATGGCGGCCGAGGCGATCGCGCAGGTCGCCGCGGCCCGGGCCCGGGAGCGGGCCGCGGCCGACGAGCGCACCGCGTCGGCGCTGCGCGCCCAGCGGCTGGCCGCCTACGGCCAGGCCCGGCTGGGCTGGGCGCCGCTGCTCGACCCGAAGCTACGCGGGCAGACCACGGCCACCGACGCCGCGGCGGTGTGGGCGCGGGCGCAGGCCTGGCGGCCGGACCCCGAGGCCGAGCGGGTGGTCGACTTGGCCGAGGAGCGGCTGCGGCGGCTGCGCCCGGACGCGATGGAGCACTACGACCGGCTCCGCGAACACGGGGTGGAACCGGTGCAGGCGATGCGCCAGGCCGCCCCGTTCTTCGACCGGCCCCCGGCCCGCCCCGGCGAGCCCGGCCCGGACCGGGCGGCGCTGACCGAGGCCGACACCGCCCGGCGGGCCGCCGCCGCCGAGACCGGCCGGTACCGGCAGCAGATGGCCGTCGTCGACGACCCGGCCACGGCCGCGGTCAACGAGCACGCCGACGCGGCCGGGCGGGCCGCCCCACACCGGGCCCGCGCCGCCGGCGACGACGCCACAGCCCGCAGCCTGGCCGCGACGACCCCCGTCGAGAAGACCCCGGTCGACCTGGCCGGCGAGGACTTCCCGCAGCCGGTCACCACCCCCCGCCCGCCGGCGCAGACCAGCACGGCCGCGGCCGCGCCCGCCCTGCAGCAGACCCCGGCCCGGACGGCCACCACGGCGGGGAGGACCCGATGAGCGAACCCGTGGCTGCCGCCGGCGGCCGGTCGGAAGCTGAAACCGGCAGGCAAGCGGCGGCGCCGCTCGACGTCGTCGCGGTGCTGGCGGCCCTGCAGGACCAGCTCGACGACCTGACCGCGACCGTGCAGGCGCAGCAGGCCACCCTCGACGCCCACCTGCACGCCGACCACCGGCCAGCCCACGGCGGCGGCTGATGGCCGGCCGGTACCGGCAACCGGTCACCCCGGCCGAACGGCAGCGCCGCGACGACGCCCACGCCGACAAGCTGACCGCCCTGCACGGCCGGCTCACCGACGCGGTCGCCGACCTGCACTCCGGGCCACAGTGGCGGGCCTGGCTCGACGTCGCCGGCCGGTTCCACACCTACTCGTTCAACAACGTCCTGGCCATCGCCATCCAGCGGCCCGACGCCACCCTCGTCGCCGGCTACCAGACCTGGCGGACGCTGGGCCGGCAGGTCGGCAAGAGCGAGACCGGCATCCAGATCCTCGCCCCCATCGTCCGCCGGGCCGCCGACGACGGCGACCGGACACCGGGCGGCGACCACGCCGGCCGCGGCCAGAACACCGCCCGCCCGGCCGGGGAGGGCCCCGGGGCCGCTGCCGCGCCGTCGCCGGCCGGCCAGCCCGACCCGACCCGGGGTGAGCCGGCCAGCCGGCGGCTGGCCGGCTTCCGGATCGCCTACGTCTGGGACGTCGCCCAGACCACCGGGGAGCCGCTGCCCGAGCAGCCCCGCCCCCGGCTGCTCACCGGGCAGGCGCCCGACGGCCTGTGGGACGCCGTCGCCGGGCTGGTGGCCGACCGGGGGTTCACCGTGGAGCGGGGAGACTGCGGGCCGCGCAACGGCTACACCGACTTCACCGCCCGCACGGTCCGGGTCCGCGGCGACGTCGACGAGGCCCAGGCCGCGAAGACCCTGCTGCACGAGGCGGCCCACACCCTGCTCCACCACCCGACCGACCCCGCCGGCGCCGGCGCCGGCGGCGGCGCTGCCGGGGCCGGCGGCGGGCCGGGCGGCAGCGTCGACTGCCGGGGCACCCGGGAGGTCGAAGCGGAGTCGGTGGCCTACCTGGTCGCAGCCGCCCACGGCCTGCCCACCGACGACTACACGTTCGCCTACGTCACCGGCTGGGCCGCCGACGCCGCCGGCCCCGGCCGGCCGGCCGCCGAGGTGGTCCGGGCCACCGGGCAGCAGGTCCTGCACGCCGCCCACACCATCCTGGCCGTCACCCAGCCGGAACCCGCCGCCACCGGCCCGGGTGAGGCGGTGCAGGCCCGGGCGCAGGCCGGGCTGGACCGCACCATGACCGCCCGGGAGTACGCCGTGACTGTCCTGGCCCAGACCCGGCCGCCCGCACCGACCCCGGCCGCGGCCCTTGCCTCCAGCCCGGGCCAGGTGAGTGCTGACAGGCGGGTGGAGGCGCTGGCCCGGCTGCACGCCGACGCCGCCGCCTTCTACACCGCCCAGCTGGCCGCGGCCGACCCGGACGCGGCCCGGGCTCGGGCGGTGCTCGCCCACCGGGCCGTCCCGCCGGCGGCGGCCGCGGCGTACGAGCTCGGCTACGCCCCACCCGGCTGGAGCGCGCTGACCGACCACCTGCACACCCTCGGCTACACCGACGCCCAGCTCCTCGAGGCCGGCGTCGGCCTGACCACCCGCCGCGGCACCGTCGTGGACCGGTTCCGCGACCGCATCATGTTCCCGGTCCGCGACCCGTCCGGGGAACGGGTGATCGCCTTCATCGGCCGGGCCATGGTGACCGCCGAGGGCACCCCGAAGTACCTCAACAGCCCCGAAACGCCGCTGTACCGCAAGGGTGACGTCCTCTACGGGCTCGGCAACACGCCCGTCCGGCAGGGCCTGGCCGCCGGCGCCCGCCCCGTCCTCGTCGAAGGGGCGCTGGACGCGATCGCCGTCACCACCGCCGGGGCCGGCCGCTACGTCGGCCTCGCCCCGTCCGGGACCGCCCTCACCGGCGCCCAGGTCGCCGTCCTGGACCGGGCGGCCGGACCGCTGGCCGAACGGGGGGTGCTGGTCTGCTTCGACGCCGACCCGGCCGGCCGGCAGGCCGCCCTGCGCGCCTTTCCCCTGCTCCGCGCCGCCGGCGCCTGGCCGGACTGCCCCGCCGTCCCTGGCCTGCCCGCCAGGTCCGACCCGGCCTGCTACGCCCAGCAGCACGGCGGCGCCGCGCTGCGCGCGGTCCTCGACGCCGCCAGCCCGCTGGCCGACCTGGTCGTCGACGAGCGGCTGGCCGGCTGGCCCGACCGGGGTCAGTGGGTGGAAGGACGGGTCGGCGCCGCCCGGGACGCGGGCCGCCTCGTCGCCTCGTTCCCTCCCGGGCAGATCGCCCGCCAGGTGGGCCGGATCGCCGCCCGCACCGGCCTGGACAGCTCAACCGTGACCGGGCTCGTCGTCGACGCGGTCAGCCGGGACACCGACGTCCCGGGGCGACCGCATCGGCCGGACTGCCATGACGAACCCTTTCGCGGCCAGGCCGCACCCACCGTGACCGCCCCGGCGGACGCGGTCAGGGTCGCCCGCGCCGGCTACCCCACCCCCATCGGCCAGGCCCAGCCTCCGCCGCCGGCCGCTCCGGGGCATCCCGCGCCGGCGCGGGCGGCCCTGGCGTCGCCCTACGCCGGCCGCGGCCGGTGAACACCGCCGGTGTTGTCCACAGGACCACGCCCGGGCGGGCCGGCCGGCGGCCGCACCGGTGACGATGACGGCCCAGCCCGAACCGGCCCAAGGAGAAGCGCATGACCACCGAGCCACCTGTCGGGTCGACGCTGCTGGACCCGCAGATGGAGGCCGACCGCGAGCTGCTGCTGGCGGCCCTGCGCCGACACGCCGACAGCCTGCCTTCGCTGCTGCTGTGCGACCTGCGGGCGGCCGCCGACGAGCTGGTCGACCCGCTGGTGCTGCCCACCCTGAGCCACGTCGACCCGGCCGACACCGGCGACCTGCTCGGCGTCGTCCGCACCGTCCGGTCCCGGCTGCGCCAGCACATCCGCGACTGCGCCGGAGTGGGCCAGATGATGGCCTGCGCCCGCGCCGCCCGACAGCTGGCCCAGGTCGAACAGGCACTGACCACCCCGGCCGGCCGGTGAGCGGCTACTACCCGGCGGTAGCCGGCCTGTCCGCTCAGCTGGCCGAGCTGCTCGCCGCCGGCCCACCGCCACCCGGTGACCGGCTGCCCGCCGCACAGGTCCCCGAGGTGATCGGCGCCCGCGACGTGGTCAGCGCCGAAGTAGCCGCGCTGGTCCGCCGGCTCATCCACGCCGGCCCGGCCTCGGCCGCCGACCTGCAACCCGGCCATCTGGTGACCGACCCCGCCCACGTCCTGCACGCCGCCCTCTACGACCTCCCCCGCGCCTCCTACTCCGGCGACGACCAACGCCGGTGGACGGCCGGCACCAGCCCATGGGCCCACGCGGCCCGCGCCGCGGTCAGCTTGGAACACGACCACGAACGCCTCGCCGCCCTGCCCGGCCCCGCGGCCTGGCAGGCCCTCCGCGACGCCGCCGCCCTCGCCGCGGCACTGCCGCACCTCGACGCAGACCTCGCCGCCCGGCTGCCACCCGGGCACGAGACCGCCCGCAAGGCCCTGGCCGGTCCCGGCCCGCAGGCCCTGGTCGCGATGGCTGCCGGCCAGCTCCGCTACCAGCTCGCCGACCTCGACGCGGACGGGCCGGCCGAGCTGCTCGACCCCACCCCACCAAGAGAAATGGTGCTGCGCTCGGCAGCCGACCTGCCCGAAGGGATGCGGCGACTGGCCGCCGTCCTCGACCAGGCCCAGCGGATCGCCGCGGTCGACGTCCGGGCGGTGGCCACGGTCCTCACCGCCGCCGCCGAGCGCGCCGGGGCCGACCCCCGGACGCCGGCCCCGCCGCGCCACGCGCTGAGCGCGGTGCAGGCCGGTCTACGCCCCGTGCAGACCGGCGCCTGGGACACCGTGAGCCCACGCAGCTGGCGGCTGCAGACACTCACCACCGAGATCCACCGGCAACTGCGCGACCCCACCGGTCAGGCCGGGGACCGACTTGAGTGGGCGGCGGAGCTCCCCAACGTGGTCTCCGCGCTGGCCGGCGCGGTCGAGCGGACCGCCGCCGACCGGCGGGTCGCCGTCCCCCGCGACCACCTCCACGAGAGCCGGAACAAGGCCCTGCTGTGGGTGCCACTACCGCCAGGACGCGCCCCCGAGCAGCCCCTGCTCGCCGGCCTCGACCAAGCACGAACGGCGGCCCGGCAGGCCCAGCAGCCGCTGACCGCCGCGTACGGCCAGCCAGAAACCCCAGCGAAACGGGGAGCGCTGGCCGCCGGCCGCGCCCTCACCGAGCTCCAGGCCGCGCTGCGCGACCGGCAAGCCAGCAGCACCGGCGCCCCACCCCCCGACCGGCCCGCGCACCCCGCCCGCCGACACGGGTGGACCCAGCCGGCACCACCCCAACAAGGCCGCTGACCGCCCCGAGCAGGAAGCTCGGTGGCGCCGGCGGCGGCCCCACGGGTCACGTGACAGGCGAGCTAGGTCCACGGCGACGCCCCGGGCCGGTACTGACCCGACCACCGGGCTCCCGACAGCCCGGGAGGCCTTATTGGCAAGGGCCAGCCGAGCCGCGCGAGTTTGGTCGCAACAGCCTGACTTGGCCCCGGCGGTTCGGTCTGGCCCCACCCGAGCAGTTGGTCTAGTACTGACTTCATGGCTAGCGCGGTGAACGAATGGGGGCCCGGCTGGGACGAACAGCGGCGAGGAGTTGGTTGCGTCCTGTGTGGACGTTCAGCCGTGGACGACGATGAATGGGGTACTCGCATCTTCACCGGCCACGCCGTCGACGCGTTCATGTGGAAGACGGGTCAGATCCCCGGCTACGTGGTCGCGGTGTGGAAGGGGCGTCATGTGGCCGAACCCACCCAGCTGACCGCGTTGGAGAACGCGAACTACTGGGTGGAGATCAGTCAGGTTGGTCGTGCGGTCGAGGCCTGCTTTCAACCAGCGAAGATGAACTACCTGACTCTAGGCAACAGCGTCCCGCACCTGCACACCCACATCGTGCCGCGACCTTGGAGCGGCGACCCCAACCCCAACGGCCCGCTCCTCTTCGACGCGCTCGACCATCCACGCCAAACCGACAATGCGGTGCGCACGAACGCCGTTCGGGTCCGCCAGGTCCTTCAGCGCACTAGCCCTGGGGACGAATCAAGCCGTCACTAGGCCAACTCAGGTTGACACAACCACGCGTTTGAGGCCGAATGGCCTGGTGCCGTCCGGCGGTGGGCGCTAGTGGTCGCCGTCCCCCGCGACCACCTCGAGGACGGACGAGACAAGGCACTGCGGTGGGTGCCACTACGCCAGGGCGCGCTCCCGAACAGCCCCTGATCGCCGGCCTCGCCCAGGCACGATCAGCGGCCCGGCAGGCGCAGCAGCCGCTGACCGCCGTGTACGGCCAGCCGGAAACCCCCGCAAGACGGGGAGCGCTCTCCGCCGGCCGAGCCCTCACCGAACTCCGAACCGCGCTGCGTGACCGACAGACCAGCAGCGCCTGTCAACGGACGGCGGGACTTCCCTCTGGGTGGACAGTTGATCTCCTCGCTGGCGGACAGTTGACCTCCTTGTCCACGGGCGGCTGATCTCCCCTGCGTTGGTCAGGTCAAGGGCATCACTCCTCGGCCGGCGCTGGCTTCGGAGAGCCGCAGCGAGGTGCCCTCGGTGAGCACAACGTGAGCGTGGTGAAGCAGACGGTCGACGGTGGCGGTGGCCAGGGTCTTGGGCATGATCGTGTCGAACCCGGAGGGGTGCAGGTTGCTGGTGACGGCGATCGAGCGTCGTTCGTAGGCGGCGTCGACGACGCGGTAGAAGGCCTCACCGGCGGCTTGACCGGCCGGAAGCATGCCGATGTCATCGATCACGATGAGCTCGGCCCTGGTGATCCGGGCGATGGTCTTGGCGACCGACCCGTCGACGGTCGCTCTTCCGATTGCTGCGGTGAGGGACTCGAGGGTGAACCAGGAGACCCTCAGCCCGTTGTCGATGACCTTGTGCGCCAAGGCTTCCACGAAGTGTGTCTTGCCTGTCCCTGATGGACCTGCGACCGCAAGATTCTCTGCTCTGCCAACCCATTCCAGGGTGGTGAGCCCGGTCTGGGTGCCAGGTGCGATGGAGGAGTCGGTCTCGCGCCAGGACTCGAAGGTCTTCCCTGCCGGCAGCCCAGCGGCTTTGCGTCGCATCCTGCGGGTGGCGTCGTCTCGGCCGCGGATCTCTTCGGTGATCAGGACACGGAGGACTTCGGCGGGGTCCCAGCGTTGCGCCCTAGCGGTGGCCAGCACGTCGGGTGCTGCGTCGCGAAGGTAGGGCAGTCGCATCCGCTTGAGCACGGCGAGCAGCTCGTCGGGCAGGGCGGGTGCGGTGCTCGTGCTGGTCGTCCGGGGACGTTTGGTGACCGCGGTGGCCGTGGCCGTCATCAGTGATCACCACCCTCGACGTCGGTGTGGGTGCCGAAGGCTGACCAGGCGCTGGTGCCGGGTTGTGAGGAGTGATGCTCGTCGGCGACTACCAGCGCGGCGATAGACGCCCCATTGGCCCGGTGCTGGACGATCGCGAGCAAGTCACCCTCGGCGAACCGTCCCGCCGCGGCGGCGACGCCGAGTGCGGCGTCGACCGGTCCGGTCCCGACCAGCGCGGCGAGCTCGAGCGCGGCGGTCATCTTCGACCGGACCCGCTGCGCACCGACCGCGGCGGCCTCGATCAACCACGAATAGGCACCCGGACCCAACGCCAGGAACGACTTCTCCTCGGCGTTTCGAGCCTTGGGCTGGGGTGGCTTGGGAGACCCGTCGGGCTGTTGGGGATGGTCGGGATAGTGCGACAGGTCGATCCGCGGGTTCCCCGGCGTCGAGAGCCGGTGCCGGGCAACCTCAACCAGACCCGAGATGCCAGCATGGTTGCGTTGGGCGGTGATGACGAGTTCGTCGCCGTCGGCGCGGACCCAGACCTCATTGCCGACCAGGCCGGGTGGGTGGAGTAACGCACCGACCCGAACCGGACCGTCTGATCGACGTTGACGCTGCGGGTTTCACCCAGCGCGGCGGTGAACGGGGCGAGCGGGATCGGATGCAGCCGCCGCCGCTCGACCAGCAGCGCCTCGGCCGGGACGCGCGCGGTCTCCCGATGGACCCGACCGTTGACCTTGACGCAGAACGCCTCACAGGCCTCGGCCAGCTCGGCGAACGAGTTGTAGCCGGTCAGCAGGTTCGCCTTGGTGGGGACCAGGTCGGCCTTCGCGATCCGCACCGTGGCCTCCGACCCGCCCTTGGACTCCGGATCGAACGGGACACAGGTGTGCACGGTCAGGCCGTAGTGGCGGCCAGCGGACACGATCATCGGATGACGGACCGGGACCCCGGCGACGTGCTCGACGGTGACGGTCTTCTCGTTGTCGGTCAACGCATACGTCGGTGCCCCACCCACCCTCCGCAGGGTGGCGTCCAGGCAGGTCAGCAACGTGCCAAGCTTGCGGTCCCACGTCGGAATCACCACCCGGAACCGTGACCACGCCAGCCACCCGCAGAACAGCAACGTCTGCCGAGGCCGGCCGTCGGGGCCGAACACAACGGGCCCGTGACCCCAGTCGAACTGCAACCACAAACCGGGCTCGGTGATCCACGGCCGGTACTGACGGCGGTGCCCGTCACGCCAAGCCTGCTTGGCGTTCGCGACCGCACGACGCGTGGTCCGCTCATCGCCGGTGAACCCCAGTGCCTGCAGCCGTTCGTGCAGCACATCCGCACGGATCGCACCCTCGGACTGCTCGACCAGCTCCTCGATCTTCGCCAAGAACGGATCGATCAGCTTCGGCCGCCGCACCGGCGCATCGACCGGCAGGCCCGCCTCGCGCGCCTCGACGTACCGCCGCACGGTCTTGGGGTCCACCCCCGCCAACGGCGCCGCCGAGTGCGCACACCCGGTGGCATCAAACGCTTCCAGAATCTCCATGATCTCCCTGTCAGACTTCTTCACAGTCCCTCCGGTGAGGCAGCTCGAGCGTGGTTAGAGACCTCGAGCGTTGCCCCGGAGGGACCCACAATCTCGGACCGACACGACCGGTCCCGACGTCCCTGGAAGGGAGATCAGCTGTCCGTCGGAGAGGGAGATGAAGTGTCCGCCTACAGGGATCTTGGACTGTCCGCTGTCAGCGCCGGCACCGCACCTCCCGACCGGCCGGCACACCCCGCCCGCGGCCACGGATGGACCCAGCCGACACCACCTCAGCAAGGCCGCTGACCACGCCCGGGAGCTTCACGACGCGAGCGTCGGAGTCGCAGGTGCTCGGCGAAGCCGGGAGCCCTTGGCGCCGGTCGCGGCCGGCCCAGGTCGCGCGACAGACCCAGCCGGACTGTGTCGACCCCCGGCGGGTCCGGTTCCCATCCGGGCAACGGCACTTGAGTCCGCGCCGTGCTCGAGCAGCGGGTCCGAACAGCGTGGACTACCCAGACCTGTACGGCCTGCACGCCAGGCTGCTGGCCGAGCCGGGCAAGGACCCGGGGCGCTCCCACTGCGAAGCCATGGACGCGACCACCGGATGGGTCCGCGGGACACAAGGGGCGGCCCAACTCAACGTGCTGCGCCAAGATGTGTACGTGCCAGCTCTCCCAGACGATGAGTATTTGGCTGCGGTCGGGCGGACGGTCTATCTGCTCAACGGTCTTGAGTGGTTGGTCATCGAGGTAGTGCGTCGGCTTGACCCGTCGACCAGCATTGAGCTGCTGGCCGGCATGACGAGCTACGGCATCGCCGAGCAGCTCGCGGCCAAGGTGCGAGGGGTTAGTGGCCTGCGTCCCGAGCAGGCGACAGAACTGCAGCGGCTGGCGGGGGCGTACGCAGCCCTACCCCCTGTCCGCAACGACGCCACTCATGCCCGGCCGGCCACCATGCCCGATGGCCGACAACGCCTGTACCGCTGGGCTCCGACAAAGACGCGATTCACGGGGTGGATTGACGAGCCGGCCCTTACCGACCTGTGCCAGCGGGCCGCGCAGCTCGAGGGAGGCTTCGACGCTGCTCGGAGTTGGCTTCCGCCACTGCCTGCCTGAGGGCACCTCCACTCGCGCATGACGGGAGCCGTGCGGCCTATCGGTGAGGTCCGCGGCGAGGGCCGTGCGGGGCCTGAGCCGGCCCTGGCCGTTGCCGGTCGCCGTCGAAGGACGGTCCCGGGCGCCGGGTCTGGGCCGTCGTGGCTGTTGGCGCGCCGGCCTGGGCCTGTTGAGCGCTGGTGAGCCGCAGGTGTTCGGCGGCCCGGCGGGCTGCGGCGGCTTGTGCGGCCCGGTCCTGGTTTTTCCGGAGTCGGGTGACGGCGTCGGTGAGTGCGGCGAGCTGGGCGAGCAGGGCGAGGAGCTGTTTGTTCTCGTTGCGGCCGACGAACCGGGCTGAGGTGAGGAGCACCGACGCGGCGCGCAGGCCCTGGCCCGCCCGCGAGGGCGGGGGCACCCGGCCCCAGAGCTCGCGGGCGGCGCGGTCGTATTCGCCGGCGGCGTGGGTCAGCGGGCCGCCGCGGCGGCCTTCGACGACCCGGGCGGCGGCGGCGAGGAAGTCTGAGGCGGCCCAGGCGGCGTCGGCCGCGGCCCGCGGGTCGGCGCCGGTTTCGGCGCGGACGTGCTCGCTCGCGCGGGCCGCGGCGGCGGTCGCTTGTTCCCAGATCCGGGTCCGCTCTTCCGCGGTCAGGCGGTGTGGGTCGTTCCCCGCCTCCGACCCCTCCGCTGTGGGCGACGTCGAGGAGGACGCTCCGGTTGGCCGCCGCCGGTCGTCAATCTTGTCGTTACTCGCCGCGGCTCGAGAATCCCCATCGGGCGTGGCGATCTCCCACCGGCGCCGGAGCTTTGGCAGGGTGAGGTCGGCGGCGAGCCTCCCGCCGCCGTAGTAGATGGGCTGCCCGCCCAGGTCGGCCGAGTCGGGCAGGGCGACGGCGTACCCGGTGATCTGTCCCGGGTTTCGTTCGCTCATCCGTTGGCGGACGAGGAGCCCGTCGTCGCGCAGCCGCTCCAGGAACTCGGCCAGGCTGGCCGCGCCGGCGGCCGCGGTGCGCACCGAGCGGCGCAGCGTGTCCCGGACCGGCTCCGTGTGGCCGCGGCGGGCGGCCTTCTGCGTCTCGGCGTACGTCGGGCGTTTGGCCGCGGTGCGGTCACTGGCGGCGGTGACGGTCAGCCCGTACTTGGCCTCCACCTCGCGGCTGGCTTCGCCGGCCCGGTAGAAGTCGTTGCGGGGGAACACCCGCCGGCCGTCCTGCCGCGCCAGCGTCGCCACCACATGTACGTGGTCGTCGGCGTGCCGCACCGCGACCCACCGCACCCCCAGGTCGTCCCCGTGCGGGGCCAGCCCGATCCGGTCCAGGTAGGCCTCGGCGATGTCGGCCCACTCGCCGTCGGACAGCCACCGGTCGACCAGGCCGCCGGTCTCCGGGTCCTTCCTCGCGGCGATCACCAGGTGGTACACCGGCCGCTTCTCCGGCCCCACCCCCGCGGCGGCCAGCGGCTGCTCCAGCAGCGACACCAGCCGGCGGAAGTCCCGCCGGCCGTCCTCCCCCACCCCCGGCTCCAGCACGTCAGGCTCGTCGAACCCGCCGACCACCCGCGGGTCGGCGTGCGGATTACGCCGGCCGCGGCCCTCCTGCTGCGCCGGCCCCGTCGCGTACAGGTAGCGGATCAACCCGGCCACCCGCTTCCCCCGCGGGCACACCTTGGCGATCACCTGCCCCACCCCAGTCCGCAAGCGGCGCTCACGGGCGGCGCCGCATCAGCAACTCGGCAGCCTCGTCGACCCGCCGCACCGCCCGCGCCGCCAGCTCCACCGCCTGCCCCAGCCAGACCGGCGCCTCCCCCGTGGCGTTCAACGCCGCCACCGCCTGGTTCACGTTGCCGCCGAACCGGCGCACCTGCACCCGCGCCGCCACCAGCTCCGCCAACGCCTCCCGCGTCTCCGACCCCGCCGGCCCGACCGTCCCGGTCGCCGCAGCCAACGCCACCGCCGCCACGTACCCCGTCGGGGTCAACCCCGCCCGCCCGGCCGCCAGCACTACCGCCGCGTATTCCTCCTCGGCGAACCGCACCTGCACCGGCCGCTTCCGGCCCGGGAACCGGTGCTCACGATGCCGACACACCACCACCGCGGTCCCGCCCGGGCTCTCGGCTGGTACCTGTGTCACCGGGGTCACCCCTCTCGCCGCCGCTCCGTCCCGGCCTTCGTCTCGACCGCGCCCGGTCGGGACACCCCCGCCCGTCCCGCTACCCCGCCGGGTCGCCTAGAACTACCGCGATGCTGCCATCTCTCGCCCGCCAGGGCGAGAGATCTGCTAAGCATTAGCATATCTTGCTTCCGTCCGCTTCCGCAGTGATGGCAGCCACGGCGCTGCGATGGGGCGTGGTCGGTGAGAACGCGGACTTGGGCACCAGCTCGGCGAACGGCTTCTTCCTGGCCGTGCCCAA
>JAABUT010000773.1_pt1 | contig 44182 bp, 45 predicted proteins | sample 5559281 | NCBI WGS metagenome assembly JAABUT01 (sample SAMN10711880, study PRJNA513359) | rock metagenome | isolation source: Antarctica rocks | place: Antarctica: Victoria Land, Ricker Hills nord | collected 2016-01-04
TCGTGCCGCGGACCACACCTGCCGTCGGACCTTCGCGTCGCCTTCAGCCGATCCGGAAGGTGTCTGCGCACAAGTTCCAACTCGTGCTGCCGCGGCATCAACTGCCCAAGTTGGGCGTTTAGCGGGCGCCTGCCGCTGCTGCACGGCACCGAAGTGCCCAGGTTGGGCGTTCAGCGGACCTGCGGCCCTGCCTCTGGTCACCGAACTGCCCAAGTTGGGCGTTTAGCGGGCACTTGCCGCGGTCAACCGACACCGAAGTGCCCAGGTTGGGCGTATAGGCGGCCCACCGCCCTCGGGTCTGGTCACCGAACTGCCCAAGTTGGGCGTTTAGCGGGCACTTGCCGCGGTCAACCGACACCGAAGTGCCCAACTTGGGCGTTCAGCGGCCGGCATCAGGTACACAACGCCGCTCAGCGTGACGGGCCGGCAGAGCACCCGCCGCTGCCGCACGCAGCTCAACGCCCGGCATGCCGCCGTACCGGCCGTTGAGCTGCTGCGACCCGGATACCCGGGGTTCATCTCATGACGACGACCCTGATTGCTCGGTACCGGGCTTGTCGGCGCCGCTGGATCCGGCGGCGGCCGGCGCGCGGCGGGGACGCCGGGACAACCCGACTGCCCACGCCATCAGCGACAGCGCGGCGAGGACGATGCCCACCACAGCCAGCGTTCTGGCCGTCCCGTCCGAGCGGGGCACTGTCACCGCCCCGGCGGCGTTACCGGTTCCGCCCACCGTCAGCGTCGGCACTGGGTGTTCCGGCTCTTCGCCGCCGGCCGGGGTCGGGTCGGCCCATCTGACGATGCTGCCGTCGTCATACTTCTGATCGGTCGGGAAGGTGAGTGATCCGACGTCGGGCAGCGGGCCGACCTGGAGTTCGAAGTCGGCGAAGGCGCCTGGCGGGATGGCGGTGCCGGAGTCGGCGGTGAAGGTCACCGAGGTCACCGGGTCGGTGACCTCGAAGTCACCCTCGACGACCGGTGTGGCCAGGTGCGTGCTGACGGCCTTCGCGGTCCACCCCGGAACGTCTCTGTAGCGGACAGTTGCCAGCGGAGTCTTGGTCGGCATCGTGATGGTGAGCCCGACAGTGTGGGCCTTGGCGGACTCATTCGGTACCCGGAAGGTGAGGACGACGAGTTCGGTGCCGGGCGCAGCCGTCGACGGATCGACCACTACGTGGGCTGACGCACTGCCGGCCCCGACCGCGAGCCCGGCCGCGGCGAGCAAGCCGACGGCCAGCGCGCTGGTGGTGAGTTTCATGGAGGTATCTGCTTTCGATGTGATGGCGGCGCGGCATGAGCGTCGCCGGGGGGTGCGGGCAGACGCCGCCAGGTTGCGGCGTCGTTCGGGCGCACGGGTCAGGCCCGGCGGTCGACCACCGGGTTCGGTCTCGATCCAGCTCGTCAGCTGGGCGGGGGCCCGCGCCGAGGATGCCGCATTAGCGCTGGTCCGGCCGGCAGTGCCCACCTGGTCGAGGTCCGGACCGACCAGCCGATGGTGTTCGGGGCACAGTGCAGCCGGGCCACCGGTCGGCGCAGCACGCGCAGCCAGATCGCCGCCAGCCGGAACAGCACCGCGTCGCCGTGGGCAAGCAGGAGCGCCGACAGGGCGGCGGCGATCGCGTGGAAGGCCACCATCCTCACCACATCGAGGCCGGCGCACGTCTCGGACATGCCGGCCGTTCCCGCCATGCCGGACATGCCGATCGTTCCCGCCATGCCAGACATGCCGGCCGGCCCTTCCATGCCCGGCATGCCGCCTGGTTCTGCCAGGCCGGTCGCCGCAGGCCTACCGCACATGGTGGTCGTGCTGAACAACAGATGGAACAACAGTTGCGAGGACGCCAGCAGGCTCAGAATGCCGAGGAAGCCACGTTGCCGGCTGGCCAGCCCCACAGCCGCCATCGCGATCAGGCCACCGACCCCGAGCACAATTGCGGGAGATGGCAGCATCCCGCCTCCGACCAGATGGCCGAGAGCCGCGAGCTGCGAGGAAACCATCGCGAAGAGCCCACCGCGCAGCAGACGCCAACGCATCGAGGTGGGATCCAGCACGCTGGCCACGCTACTGCGCTGGAATCGGGATGCCGACGCTGTACTGGATGCCGACGCTGTACTGATGGTCACGGATCCGCCACCACCGGCGCGGCGAGCAGCGCCGGTCGTGTCCGTCCTGCTCGGCGCATCTGAAGGACCGGTGTCTCTCGTTCGCGGTGCGGGAGCGGGGTCGCGCGGCGGGTGCGTCGGTGCGAGCGATCGCCGCGGATCCCGGGCGCAGGTCCGATCAGTGGGAAGGTGCCAGCTGCGGTGCGTGCGGTGCGGCGCGCCTGTTGTGTGCGGTCGGATGCCGTCAGCGGCTCGCCGGGCAGTTGTGATAGCTGGTCACCAGCCACCGGGAATCGCGGCGCACCAACACCCAGGTGGCCAGAACCTCGCGCTCCGGCGGCAGCGTCTGTTCGCCGGCCATCAGGACCCCTGCCTTACTCACCACGACCGCTGTGTCGCCGTCCACCCGGACACTGATCGGGTCGTCGATGCCGCGAGATCCCTTCAGTGGCCCGGCGAATGCGTCGGCCATGTAGTTCCGAACGGCGTCCCGGCCGGCGTTGAAAACGCCGGGCATGCAGACGGTGGCTCCCTGGGTGTAACCAGCAACGAAGGCGTCGGCGTCGCCGGCCGCCCAGGCCAGGTAGTGGCTGTCCAGTGCGGCGCGTACTGCTGACTCATCGAGCTCGGGGGGCTGGACGCCCTGGGCGGACGGGCTCTGGGTGGACTGGCTCATGACGATCTCCTGGGTACGTGCCCGCCGTGGTCGACGTGCTGACGGGTACTACCCGGCCGCTGCTGCAGACTCATCGGTGAACCGGGAACATTTTCCCGCGAGGGGATTCGGGTGACGACAGGGCCACAGGACAGCGATCTGGAGCAGCTGCGTCCGGAATTGATGGCGCACTGCTACCGGATGCTCGGCAGCGTTCACGATGCCGAGGAACAGGTGCAGGAGACTCTGCTGCGGGCCTGGCGAGCCCGGGATTCCTACGATGCCGAGCGGGCGTCACTGCGTACCTGGGTCTACCGGATCGCCACCAACACCTGCCTGACCAGCATGTCCGGCAGGGCTCGTCGGCCGCTGCCGTCCGGCCTGGTCGCCGCCAGCGATGACCCGCTGGCTCCGCTCACGCCGGCGGTGGAAGTGCAGTGGCTGCAACCCATTCCGGACTCCAAAGTGGCGCTGGGCGCCGACCCGGCGGCCCGGGTCGTTGGCCGGGACAGTATCCGGCTGGCGTTCGTCGCCGCCCTGCAGTTGCTGCCGGCACGGCAACGGGCGGTGCTCATCCTGCGCGATGTCCTGGCGTTTTCGGCGGCCGAGGTCGCCGACATGATCGATACCAGCGTGCCCGCGGTGAACAGTGCCCTGCAACGGGCCCGTCGGACGCTGGACAGCCAGGCGCCCCGGCTGGATACCACGACTCCCACACCCGCCGAACTGAGGGTGGTCGATGCCTATCTGGCTGCCTTCGAGCGCGCGGACGTCGAGGGTCTGACGAAGCTGTTGGCCGACCAGGCTGTGCTGGAGATGCCGCCGGTTCCGCTCTGGTACCGCGGGCGCGCGCACTACGCCGCCTTCATGCAGCGGGTGTACTCCCTTCGCGGCACGCACTGGAAGGTCGAGCGGATCACCGCCAACGGGCAGCCCGCGTTCGTGGCCTACGCATTGCTCGAAGGGCACTATCGGCTGCACACGCTTCAGGTCCTCACGGTGGCCGATGGCCAGATCAGTCGGAACGTGGTGTTCCAGGATCCTGCTGTCTTCGCCGCCTTCGGCTTGACCTGACGGCGCTCGATGCTGCCCACCAGGCGAGCAGCGGGCTCAGGTGCGGGTTCGGGCGGTGAACAGCAGGTACTCCCAGTCCATCGCCCCGGATCCGAGATCGTGACGTCGCGCCAGGTCGGCCACGTCGTGGTCCAGGGCAGCCACCTTCTCGGGTTGGGCGGACAGGCTGTTGTACACGGCGATGGTGGGACCGTAGTTGGACTTGAAGTATTCGCGGAAGTCCTCCGCCGTCCGGAACAGCTCGACCCGCAGTGCCTGTCGGCGAGCCGTCACATCGGTGATCCGGTCCCCGAAAAGCTCGCGGACGTGATCTTCGCTGCCCCACAGTGGAGGCGGCTGCGCACCCGGCGGTGGCGGCGGGGCGTACGGCTTCATCGCTGCGAACATCTGGCCGATGAACCCCTCCGGGGTCCAGCTCAGTAGTCCGATGGTTCCGCCATCTCTGCAGACCCGAACCAGTTCGTCGGCGCTGGTCTGGTGATGCGGTGCGAACATCACCCCGACGCACGACATCACCGTGTCGAACTCGTTGTCCCCGAAGGGCAATGCCTCGGCGTCGGCGGCTTGCCAGTCCAACTCGACGCCGCTGCCCGCTGCTCGGGCGCGACCGGCTTCCAGTAGCTCGGGTGTCAGGTCGGTGGCCACTACCCGCGCGCCGAGCAGGGCGGCCGGGATCGCGGCGTTGCCAGAACCTGCTGCCACGTCCAGCACTCGATCGCCGGCTCCGATGCCGGCCGCCTTGACCAGGATCGGGCCCAACTGCGGGATCAGGTCGGTGGCCATCGCCGGGTAGTCGCCGGAGGCCCACATTGCCCGGTGCTTCGCCTTCAGCGCGCGGTCGGCCTCGACCGCGTCGATGGTGTCGCTCATGGTCGTCTCTCCTCGATGTGGGGTCAGATACCTGAAGAGGCGCTGGGGAGGCCGGCAGATTCCTCAGGGCGGCCGATTGGTCGCTCTCATCTCTGGGGACCGTCGTAGCCGTGACAGGGGCACCCACGAGCCCCTTGCAGATGGTCACCGAGATGGTGACGGTGTGGGGTCGGCGGTGCGGTATCGACCGGTGGTCGCCGGCACGGGTTGTCCGTCGGGGACCTGGTTGTCGACTACCGATCTGAACCTGGTCCGGTGCGGGTCAGGTAAACGAACGGGTCTGCAGCTCCGAGATCGATGCGAGGACTTCGAAGTCGGCGTCCTGGTGGACGAGAGTGGCGCCCGAGCGGATGGCGATGGCGGCAATCAGGCAGTCGATGACCTTACGGACCGTGCGACCGCTGCGGCGGGCGGCGCGGTAGAGGGCCGCCGCCGCCGAGAAGTCCACAGACGGGTCGATGCGGGTGAGCGTCAGGCTTTCCGTCAGTTGGGTGATTCTCGCCAGGGTCCGCTCGTCGGTTGCCCCCAGGAGCAGCTCCATCGTCACCGGCTCGGTGATCGAGATGACCGAGGGCGTCGTGGTGAGGACCTGTCTGACGTGCAGGTGAGCAGTGGAGCCGGTCTTCCGGAGGAACTCGATCCACACAGAGCTGTCGAGAAGCTCGGTCACCATTCGACGACGCTCTGGCGCCGGATCTCGTCCAGGTCGCCTTCCCAGCCGATGCCCTCCAGGCTGAGCGCGAACTCGGGAGTGATCTTCGGCCCAGCCAGGCGACGCAGCGCGAGGTCGACCGCCTCGCGTTTGGAGGACAGGCCGTATCTGCGGATCACGTCAGCAACGAGCTCATCGTCGATGTCGATATTGGTGCGGGTCATACACCCACGGTACACCTTCGAGGTGTAGAGGAACCGATCTTCGTGCATAAGCCGACGCACTTGCTGATCCGACGATCTGGGACCCGGCACCTGCTTGTCTCTCCTTGCCGGAACTCCGGCGGTCGGCGCCGGATGCCGTAGACCGCGGGTCGACGACAACCGAGCCCGGCGGCGAGCGGCTCAGCGGAAGAGACAGAACGGATGCCCGTCCGGATCGAGCAGGACCCGGACGTCGTCCTGAGGTTGGAACTCGGCGAGCACCGCGCCATGTGCCAGCGCCCACTCCACTCCCGCCGCCAGGTCGGCCGCCTCGATGTCGAGATGTTGCGAGGCGGTTTGCTGGCCCTGGACACTGGGCCATACCGGACGAGCGAAGTGACGCTCGTACTCGAAATTGAGGGTGGGGCCGGTGACGCCCGTCGGCGGCCCGACCTGCGCCCAGCCGCCGTGCTCGGGCTCGTCCGGGCCTGGTTCCTCGTCGGCCTTCACCGGCCAGTCCAGCAGCGCCGAATAGAAGCGGGCAAGCTCCCGCGGCCGTGACGTCCCGATCGTCACTGAGGTCGCTCGTAGCTTCGGACCCGTCATGACGCCTCTCCCACCTGCCAACGGTGGACGCGTCGCCATGGCGTATCCCGCTGCGGATCATCACCCTGTACGACCAGCAGATTACCCGAAGGCCGCTCGGCCTCCCGGGGCCTAGCGGAGCCAACCCCCGTCAGTCCGTGAGCCCTCGGAGCGAACCGGTCGGCGAGAGCGTCCCCACTCAGCGCCAAGTGTGGTCGACCAGCTGAGAAGGACATCCACCCCCGAGGGCCGGCCGGCAGCGGCATCCCCCCGCATTACTGGCGACCGGGTCTTGCACGATGCCCACTCGCAGCCGTATATTCGTTCACAAGTATTCGGAGGCGAGGATGATGGTCGAGCACCGCAAGGTCGCGAACCTGCTGGCGCTGGCGGTCTTGTCCACCGTGGTCCAGCGACCGATGCACCGATATGAGATGGCGTCGATCATGCGTGCCCGCGGCAAAGACCACGACATGCTGATCAAGTGGGGATCGCTCTACACCGTGGTACAGAACCTGGAGAGGCACGGCTTCCTCGAGATCATCGGAACCGACCGGAAGGGAGCCCGTCCGGAGCGCACCGTCTACCAGATCACCGAGGCCGGCAGGCAGGAACTCGCGGACTGGACCCGGGACTTGATCTCCAACCCACAGCCGGAGCACCCCCGATTCGCGGCAGGCCTTTCGGTGCTCACCGCACTCCCGCCGGACGAGGTGATCGCACTGCTGCGGATCCGACTGGGCACTCTCAGGGAGTCGATCACCGATCGGCGCGCCCTGATCGACGAGCACAGCGCGGAGATTCCGCGGGTGTTCCTCATCGAGAACGAGTACACCGTGGCGATCATGGCGGCCGAGGCGGCGTGGGTGCAGTCGCTGCTGGACGAACTGATCTCGGGCACCTACCCGGGTCTGTCCGCATGGCGGCAATGGCATCGCACCGGCGAGATACCGGAAGAACTCGCCGAACTGGCTGAACGGGGGGCAGCACCTGGCTGACTGAAGACCAGGTCCCGGTGGAGTGCTGTCACACCACCACCGGGACCGTTCCTCCCACCGATGCCCGCCGAAGACGGACCCGGCCACGAGGTGGCAACCACAGGATATCCGGATTCTCTTCCGCGGGACGGTGACATCCACCCGAACCGCAGGTCGGCGGCGCTAGCCGCCGCCGCACACCCCAGGGAGAAGTCGCATGTCCCCAGTACGAACCGCACTCGTCATCGGCGCTGGTATCGCCGGCCCCGTCACCGCGGCCGCCCTGCACCAGGCCGGTCTGCAGGCGACCGTGTACGAGGCGTACCCCGCCGCGTCGAACGGCATCGGGAGTGCGCTGGCACTCGCCCCGAACGGGTTGGCCGCCCTCGGCATCATCGGCGCCGACGCAGCCGTCCGCGCCATCGCCCTGCCGATCACCGGCACTGCCATGTCGATCGGCGGCAAGAACCTGGCGCTACCCGCCCTACCGGGCCTTCGCCGCTGCAGATGGTGGAGCGCGCTGACCTGCACCGGGTCCTTCGAGATCGGGCCACCGCGGCAGGCGCGCGGTTCGAGTACTGCAAGCGCCTGGTCGGCGTGAACGAGGGCGTGGACGGCATCACCGCGCGGTTCGCCGACGGCAGCACCGCGACCGCCGACGTCCTCATCGGCGCAGACGGTGTCCGCTCGACGGTCCGAACCCTGATCGATCCGAACGCGCCCGGCGCGAACTACACAGGCCTGCTCGGTTTCGGCAGCTACGTCGACGCCGAAATCGACCTGGAACCGGGCACGATGACCTTCGCCTTCGGGACCCGCGCGTACTACCTGTACTGGACGATGCCTGGTGGCAGAGTTGCCTGGGGCGCCAACCTGCCGTCGCAGAAGTACTTGACGCTCAGCGAGGCTCGGGCGGTCCCCGCGACGGACTGGCTGCACGGATTGCGCGAGACCTACGCCGGCGACGTCCCGGGAGAGTCGTTCGCCGAGCGCACGACAGCGAAGTCGTTGGAAGTTCTCGGTGCTATCCACATCATGCCGCCCGTGCCGCGCTGGCACCGCGGCCGGATGGTGTTGGTCGGCGACGCTGTCCACGCCCCGTCCAACAGCACCGGCCAAGGTGCGTCGCTGGCCGTCGAGAGCGCGATCCAGTTGGCCCGCTGCTTACGCGACCTTCCGGATGCATCGTCAGCGTTCGCCGCCTACGAAGCGCTACGCCGGGCACGGGTGGAGAAAATCACCAAACGCGGCGCGAAGCTCAACCACGCGAAGACTCCGGGGCCGGTGGCGCGGAAGATGATGCAGCTGGTCATGCCGCTCATGTTCAAGGCCATGAACCCAGAGAAGACCCTGGGCTGGGAACAGCGTTACACCATCGACTGGGAAGTCCCGGTAGCGAATTCAGGGACGCAGAGCGCTCGGCTGGATGGCTGAGCGTCGGGCGCCGCGGGGCTGCTGGTCGCAGTTCTCCCGATATCGGCTGCCGATGACCTGTCGCTCAGGCCAGGTCGGCGAGCCAGCGGCCGGTGCCGAAAGGCTTGCCGCCGCAAGCTGTTCCGGCAACCGTCGGGCCGGGCAGGTACCGCATCCGCAGGTTCTCGGTTCGGCCGCCGACGATGCCGGTCACCAGGCTACCAGCGCCCTCGGTGTGCTCGTCGGTGACGACGACGGCGTCCGGGGCAGCCGGTCCGAGTTCACGGCGCCAGGCGATCTCGGCGGCCTGCGCAACAGGCGACAGGTCCGCCCGGCCACGCAGCTGACGTGGGTGCACCAGTCCGCGGGCCGCGTCGTCGGCGATTCGGGCAGCGGAGTCGGGGTCCAGGAATCCGTAGCTGTACCCCCAGGGCAGGACCAGCAGCGTCCCGGCGAACCGATGGCCGCCCAGGTGACTGATCTCCGTCACCCGGTCGCCGCCCAGCTCGGCAGCCAGCCGCCGGGCGATCGGCCGGCCCAGCAGGGCGCAGCACCGATCCCGGGTCCCATTGGTGCAGACCGCGATCAACGGGCCGTCGATCGGGTCACCGGAGGCTGTTCCGGTCACCACCGACTCCAGCTCGGCGGCCGACGGTGCCTCCGCGAACGCGATGATGCCGCCCGCCGCCTCGACCCGCCCGGCCAGGAACCCGCGGCGGTTCGCCGCCCGCCTGCTGCCCACCGGCCGGATCGCGAACGCTCGCAGCCCCGCCCGGTTCGATTCCACCCATTGTGCTGCGAACGGATCCAGCTGTTCCCGGACGGCGTCGTCTCCCGCCTTCTTCCCCCAGCCGCCGGGGTCGGTGATCAACAGGAAGGAACGGAAGGAACTGCTGGACCCGGCCGGATCGTTGTCGACCGCGAGCGAGGCCTGCGCGCAGCGGGGCAGAGGGAGCACCCGTCCATCCTTCCCGACCGGCGTCACCGGCACTCCGGGCGGCTCCCGGCCCGAATACTCTTGGCATCATGGACTCCCAGCATCTGCGGGTGGAATGCGTCGACAGGACGGCGCGGATCACCCTGACCAATCCGCAGCGCCGCAATGCGTTGTCCGAACCCGTGTTGCGCGATCTGCTGGTGGCGCTCGACCAGGTGGCGGTGACCGGAGCCACCGGGCTGGTACTGGCGGCCGAAGGACCGGTCTTCTCGGCCGGGCACGACCTCGCCGACGTGGCGGCGCGCGACGTGGTAGGGGTGCGGGCGCTCCTTCACCGATGCCAGGTAGTGATGGAACGCATGCACTCGATGCCGCAGGTGGTGATCGCCAGGGTGCACGCGCTGGCCACCGCCGCCGGTTGCCAACTCGTCGCATCCGCCGACCTCGCTGTCGCTGCCGACACCGCGGGTTTCGCGCTGCCAGGCGGAAAGGGTGGCTGGTTCTGCCATACCCCGTCGGTACCGGTGGCCAGGGCCATCGGCCGGAAACGCCTGATGGAAATGGCGCTCACCGGCGATGTCGTCGACGCGGCAACGGCTTTGGACTGGGGGCTGGTGAACCGGGTGGTCGCTGCCGATCAGCTGGACACCGCCGTCGACGAGCTGCTGAGCAGGGCGACCAGGGGCAGCGCCGCGTCCAAGGCGTGGGGCAAGCGCGTGCTGTACGCGCAGCTGGACCGGCCCGAGGCAGACGCCTACGCCATCGCCGCGGAGGCGATGGCCGCGGCGTCCCAGTCGCTCGGCGGCCGGGAAGGCATGACGGCGTTCCTTGAGAAGCGTCACCCGTCATGGTCGGACTGACGGCAGCGGCCCACATGTTGCGCCCGGCAGCGGCAGGAATACTCGCCGACCTCCGGTGGTTCGGCCAGGTGTGAGCAATCCGTGGGGACTGACCCGCCGCCGCCATGTCGACTTCGGTCGGCTGCACGCGGCGAACTGTCCGGGCTTCGACGCAGCATCCTTCGTCGCCCGCTAGTCCCCGCTCCGCTCATCGAAAGGCATTCTCCATGCTCCGCGCTCTTCGCCGCGTGCCCTTCGCGGCCCAGATCTTCATCGCCCTCGCCCTCGGTGTCGGGCTCGGGCTGATCGCCCGCGGCCTCGGCCCGGTCGCCGGCGGCAGTCCCAACTGGCTGACCAGCACCCTGCAGACGATCGGCAACACCTTCGTCTCGCTGCTGCGGGTCATCGTCGTCCCGCTGATCTTCACCGCTGTGATCGCCAGCATCGCCAACCTGCAGAAGGTGTCCAACGCGGCCAGGCTGGCCGGTCGGACGCTGATGTGGTTCGCCATCACCGCCCTGATCGCGGTCAGCATCGGCATCGGCATCGGCCTGCTGACCAACCCGGGACGGCACACCTCGGTGACGGCCCAGGCCGCAGAGGCCGTCGACACCCAGGGCTCGTGGTGGGACTTCCTGCTCGGCCTGGTGCCGGGCAACATCTTCGGTCTGCAGGCATCCGGCGGTTCCGGAGGCCCCAGCCTGTCGTTCAACGTGTTGCAGCTGCTGGTGATCTCGATCGCCATCGGCATCGCCGCGCTGAAGGTCGGTGCAGCGGCCGAACCGTTCCTGGCCTTCAATCGCTCGGTGCTGGCCATCGTGCAGAAGGTGCTGTGGTGGATCATCCGGCTGGCGCCGCTGGGCACCCTCGGCCTGATCGGCAAGGCGGTCGCCAGCTACGGCTGGGATTCGCTGTCCTCGCTGGGCGTCTTCACCGTGTCGGTGTACGCCGGCCTGCTGCTGGTGCTGTTCGTCGTGTACCCGATCCTGTTGCGCAGCAACGGTTTGTCACCCCTGCGGTTCTTCGCATCGGCCTGGCCGGCCATCCAGCTCGGGTTCGTCTCCCGGTCCTCGATCGGCACCCTGCCGGTGACGGAACAGGTGACCAGCCGCAATCTCGGCGTGCCGCGTGAGTACGCCAGTTTCGCGGCGCCGCTGGGAGCGACGACCAAGATGGACGGCTGCGCGGCGATCTATCCGGCGCTGGCGGCGATCTTCGTCGCACAGTTCTTCGGCATCCATCTCGGGATCGGCGACTACCTGCTGATCGCCCTGGTCTCGGTGGTCGGTTCCGCGGCCACGGCCGGAGTAACCGGCGCCGTGGTGATGCTGACCCTGACGCTGTCCACGCTGGGCCTGCCGCTGGCCGGAGTGGGTCTGCTGCTGGCCATCGACCCGATCCTGGACATGGGCCGTACCGCGGTGAATGTCGCCGGGCAGGCCCTGGTGCCGACCATCGTGGCCAAGCGCGAGGGAATCCTGGATCTGGAGGTGTTCTCCTCGACCAGTGCGAGCGACCCGTTCGCCCCCGACGCAGGCACCGAACGGGAACCGGTGAGCAGGTTCCGGTCGCCGGAGCCGGCGACGGTCTGACATCCCGGCCCGGGGTGACGCGGCCGGCCGAGCCGACGGCTGCCGTTACCCTGGGCCGGTGCGTCTGGTCGTTGCCCGCTGCTCCGTCGACTACCTCGGCCGGCTGACCGCGCACCTTCCGATGGCACCCCGGTTGTTGTTGATCAAAGCCGACGGCTCGGTCTCCGTGCACGCCGACGACCGCGCCTACAAGCCACTGAACTGGATGAGCCCGCCCTGCAAGCTCACCGTCTCCGGCCCCCGATGGCAGGTGGAGAACAAGGCAGGCGAGCGGCTGGTGATCACCATCGAGGAGATCCTGCACGACTCCTCCCACCATCTCGGCGCCGATCCGGGCTTGCTGAAGGACGGCGTGGAGGCGCACCTGCAGAAGCTGCTCGCCGAGCAGGTGGAGCTGCTCGGCTCGGGTTATTCGTTGATCCGCCGGGAGCATCCCACCCCGATCGGTCCGGTGGATCTGCTGTGCCGGGACGCCGGCGGTCAGGTGGTCGCGGTGGAGATCAAGCGCCGGGGCGAGATCGACGGCGTGGAGCAGCTGACCAGGTATCTGGAGCTGCTGGGTCGCGACCCGCTGCTGTCGCCGGTGGCCGGAGTGTTCGCCGCGCAACAGATCAAGCCGCAGGCCAGGACGCTGGCCGAAGACCGGGGGATCCGCTGCCTGGTATTGGACTACGACGTGATGCGGGGGGTGGACGACCCGAGCAGCCGGCTGTTCTGACCCGTCCGTCCCGCCCACCGAGGTCGGGTTCGCCGGTGGCGAACCAGCCCCGAGCCGCCTCGTGGCTGGACTAGCCTGGGGTCGACGGCCCCGGCAGGAAGCGTTGCCAGGGATGACGAGAAGGGGACCGCGTGGAGGTCAAGATCGGCGTGACGGACAACGGCCGGGAATTGGTGGTCAGCTCGGCGTCCGAGCCCAACGAGATCGAGGCGCAGGTCACGGCGGCGTTGAAGGATGTCAAGGGCACCCTGGTGCTCGAGGACGACAAGGGCAAGAGGGTCATGATCCCGTCCGCCCGGATCGCCTATGTCGAAATAGCCAAGCCGGACTCCCGCCGGGTCGGCTTCGGAGGCTGACGACGTCGCGGGTGACGGTCAGGAGTGTCGGGGGAAGCGAGATATGCCCCGCCAGGCCAGGGTGGACAGCAGGGTGACCGCTTCGTCCCGGCCGATCTGTGTGCCTCGGGCCAGCCAATAACGGGCGCTCACCTGGGACAACCCGACCAGGCCCGATGCCAACAGGCGGCCGCGTTCCACGTCGACGCCGGTGTCCTGGGTGATCGTCTCGGTGAGCGCCTCGATGCACCCGTCGGCGGCTCTGTCCACCACGCGCTGCACCTCGGGTTCGCTGCGCAGATCCGATTCGAAGATCAGCCGGAACGCACGGTCGTTGTCGGCCACGAAGTCGTAGTACGCCTCGATGGTGCGGTGCACCCGGTCCTGATTGTCGTCGGTGGCGGCGAGCGCGGTTCGGACAAGTTCGACCATCTCGTCCGCGGACTGGCTGAGCAGTGCGAGGTACAGCTCGAGCTTGGACGGGAAGTGCTGGTACAGAACAGGTTTGCTGACCCCGGCCTGCTCGGCGATGCTCTCCATCGCCGCCGCGTGGTAGCCCTGCTCGACGAACACGACTCGAGCGGCGCCGAGGAGCTGCGCGCGACGGTCACCGCGGGACAGCCGGGTGACGCCCTTGCCCGGGTTCGCCATCGGTCATCCGCCTTCCGGTACGTCCCCGAGCAGCGGCCGGCCCGGCGGATGCCGACTCTACGTGGCACGCCGATGACGGCCCTGGCGGCGGGCTGTGCCGCGCGGTGGCGGTTCAGGGCACTGGCCATCGTGGTCCCCGACTACCTGCCGATCAGGGACCCGGCCAGGTCGCCGTGGACGGCGAGCCGATCGGCGACGTCACCGGTGTCCGGGTCCAGCGGCATCCCCGCCGTGACGGCAGCCAACTCGTCCACCGTCAGCGGGAGCACGACACCTGTTCCGTCGGCCGAGTCGACCAGGCTGTAGGGAGCCGGCACCAGCGACCCGTACTCGGAACTGGCCAGCCACGCGCGGCCGTCGGCGGCGGCCGCATCGGTGGTGGCGATCTCCGGCGCCCGGTCGGCGAGCGCGTCGGCCAGCGGACGCAGGTCGGCCAGCCCGGTGACGAAGATCAGCAGCCCACCCTCCCCATCGGTGGCCGGCACCGGGGAACCTCCAGCGGCCACCACGGCGTCGATGATGGCCAGGGCCGCGGTGGCGGCCGTGGCGATGTCGGTTCCGGCTCCGACCGTCAGCTGAACGCTGGACGGTGAGCCACCGTCGGTCTCCCAGCAGAACCAGCGCGCGCCGCCCTGGACCTCGCGCAGGACGTCGGCGGCGGACCGCGGCGCGACGGACAGCGCACGCTGCCCGGTGATCCAGCCGCCGGCATGCACCTTCCGCCCGTCCAGGTGCCTGGACAGGGCATCCGCGGACTGCCGGTAGTACTCCGCCACGGCCAGCTGATCAAAGGTGTGCACAACTCCATAATCCGGGGCGGCCGTGTCAATCGCATATCTGCGCTTCCAGGCCCTGGCACACTTCGGTCTGCGATCTGCGCAAGTGACTGAATGAACTCGGTTCCACCGTAATAGCTACGAGCTGGACAAGGACCCTGGATCAATGAACGCTGATATCGGGCAGGTCCGTGCCGTGAGTCATGACGCGACTGCTCGACTTTCCTGGAGCGTGAGGTTCCGGTGACTTGGTTGTCAGCGTTGGGGCAGTTGACACATCGATTGAGGGCCGCCGAATGAGCCGGATGCGAACCTGAGGATCTTGCCGCCTCGGTCGAAGATGATCTCCGTGCCTGACGCTGGGATGATTCCTCCTGGGTATCCGAGCTTTCGTATCGTGTCACTTGTCTGGCGAGTGAGCTGCATACCAACGCCGCCGATTGGCCGATCTGGATTTGCGTCCTCGATGGACCCGAGTACCAATCGAGAATGCTCGGCAGCCGCTTCCGCCAGCCACGATTTTATCGCCGTCTTGCCGGTGCCATCGATGGTCTCACCCGTGCGGTATCGACAGGCGCTGAACCATACCTTGGGAGAATCTGCGAACAGCGCGAGCGCGCCCGCCACGTCGCCGGAATTGTAGGCATCAACGAACTGTACGACCGTTGCGACCTCTCGTGCTTGCTCACCGTTCAGGGCAAACGTCGTTGCCGCTGGTGGCGCTGTCACCGTAGATGACCAGGGTGTCGGCGTAATCGACGCTGCCGCTGGTACTCGGGTGCTCTTGCCGGCGCCGGTCGTAGCGCTTGTCGTAGCGCCTGTCGGCGCTGTTCTCGCGGTAGATGACGGGGTCGTTGTCGCCGCCCTCTTGTCGACTGCGTGACTAGCGGGCTGGCTCACCGCTACCGCCGCGCCGGGGGCTGCAGGCGTGCATGCGGTGCTGGCCACGAGAGCGGCCGTCGCGAGTGCGCTGAGGCGTGGCCAAAGCATCTACGTCATCTTCGCGAAAAAACCGAGGTCAGCACCTGCGGAGCGTCTAGAGGCAGCTCCTTGACCTGGAACGGCGGCGTGGGTGCTGTCATCAGCTCACTTCCGCTTCCCGCTTGCATCCTCAAATCATACGCGACGAGATGCCGAGCTTCCGCGAGGTCCTCACTCAGCGTAGACAGTGAGCTGCTGCCATGCCTAGTCACCGCTCGCTGTCACAGCACTCAGGTTGCGAAAGAAGATGTAGAAATTGCCCATGTCATCCTCCGAAAGCAAGGGCCGCGAGAACGGCTGCGCCCACGAGCGAGCCGACTCCGGCGACGCGTGAAAAGGCCGTATACCAAGCGTCGTAGGCGGTCGTTCGCCTTTCGATGTCGTCGGCCGTGAGGGATGCGATGACGGCGATAAGGGCTCGGGTGAGTCCGAATGTCGCCATGACGCCGATGGAAGCCCCAAAGTCAGGTGCGAGAAGTGCCGCGATCGGCACCACGAGGAGTGCCTGGTAGGAGATTCGTGTCGTGACCGCCAGCGCTAGGTCCGCGCCCCACGCGAAAGTGGCACCTGGGACGCCAAGGACGCATTGCCAATTCCTCGGCGTCTGGCGGTTCCGTTTACGGCCGAACCCGAACGGAAGCACACCGATATCGGCGAGGCCTGCGGTGCTCAGACAGGCCACCAAGAGGGTGGTTGCGGCCACCCGCCAATCATGGGGCCCGGCGATGGCATTGAGTAGGGACCCCGCCCCTCCGAGAAATATGCCCGCCGCAATGCCAGCTGTCAAACCAAAGATCGGCCTGCCAACCGGTCTGCAACCGCGGTGGAAAAATCCATCCCGACTCATCCTCCTTTAGTTCGAACGGTTCGAGCAATTTCGGCGTCAACGGACGGCTCATCATCGGGATCGGCCACGAACTGTCAACGGCGGGTGAATCTTGACCCCTTTTCGGCACTTGAAAGTTGACCCCCTGCAGTTGGTTGATCATGGTTAGCGGTTGCCTCGGTGGTGGGCGACGCGGCAGCGGGTGGAGCAGAAGCGTCGGGGTTGTCCGCGCTGGTCTTTGCGGTGGATGAGGTGGCGGCACCACATGTTGTGGCAGCGCAGGATGAAGCAGCCGGGGTGCTGGGGGCAGGGTCCGGGGTCTGGGGGTCCGGTAACGATATTCGCGTCGGTGGTCATGTGTTCTCGCGTGATGCTGCGGGGACGCGGCCGAGGTCGCGGTCTTTGAGCCGGTAGCTGTCTCCTTTGAGGGCGATGACCTCGGCGTGGTGGACGAGGCGGTCGATCATGGCTGCGGCGACAACGTCGTCGCCGAAGACTTCGCCCCATCGGCCGAACTGTTTGTTGCTGGTGACGATGAGCGAGGCCCGTTCGTAGCGCGATGAGACGAGTTGGAAGAACAGGTTCGCGGCTTCAGGTTCGAAGGGGATGTAGCCGACCTCGTCGATCACGATCAGCGGGTAACGGCCCAGCCGGACGAGCTCGGCTTGCAGCCGGCCGGCGTGGTGGGCGTCGGCGAGCAGAGCGACCCAGTCCGCGGCGGTCGCGAACGCGACCCGGTGCCCGGCCTGGCAGGCCCGGACCGCCAGCCCGATCGCGAGGTGGGTTTTGCCGGTGCCGGGCGGGCCGAGGAACACGACGTTGTCCTTAGCGGTGACGAAGTCCAGCGTGCCCAGGTGCGCGACCAAGTCTCGCTTCAAGCCGCGGGCGTGATCGAAGTCAAACTCCTCCAGCGACTTGCGGGCCGGGAACCGGGCCGCACGGATGCGGCCCTCACCGCCATGAGCCTCGCGGGCCGAAACCTCGCGTTGCAGACAGGCGACCAGGAACTCCAGATGCGACCACGACTCAGCGACGGCGCGTTCGGCAAGCCGATCGACGGAGTCCCGCACCGTCGGCGCCTTCAACGCCCGAGTCAGGTAAGCGATCTCGGCGGTGAGGTCCCGCCCGGTCTTCGCGGCCGCAGTGCTCGATCGGGCGGCCATCACGCCACCCCGCCTTCGGCGTCCTCGACGTCGACGTCGAGTCCCAGGGCGGTGTCGTAGTCAGCCAGCGACCGCTGTTGGACCTCCGGCTCACCACTTGTTGCTGAGGCTGGGCGCAGCACCCCGACCCGCTCGCGGCGCAGCGCCTTCGCGGCTGCGAGATGCTCAGGATCGGTGATGGTTTGATGCCAAGCCCAGACCCGGTCGTGATCAGCCACGACCCGCCCATCACAGAGCGCCCGAACGCGGTCCAGGTCGACGATGATCTCGATGCGGCGCCCGATCACGCCCGGGTGGATCGAGTAGTCGTTGGAATCGACACGGACGTAGTGATCGCGCGGCAGACGGGTCGATGACCGCCAGCCGAGCGCGGGTGCGACCGGCGGTAGGGCGAGCATCGCGGCCTTGTCGGCAGCGACCCGCTCGCTCGGCGCGCAACCCAGCACCCGCCGAGTCCGCGTGTTCACCAGCGCCAGCCAGTTCTGCAGCTGGGCGTTGAAATCATCCGGGCCAGTGAACGCCCGGCCAGGCAGGAACGACCGCTCCAGATAGTCATGCGCGCGTTCGACGATGCCCTTGTGCTCCGGCTCGCGCGGACGCAACACGATCACCTTCGTGCCCAGCGTGCCGCGGAAGGCCTGACACTCCTGCGTCAGTTCACTCCTGCCCTGGCGCCACCGGCCGATCGCGCCCTCGCCGTCCCAGACCAGCGTGCGCGGCACCGCCCCGAGCCGCTCGATCACCTGCCACCAGCCCGCGAACAGATCCGGCGCCGCCCTGCTCGGAATCAGCTGCCCCGACAGCCACCGCGAGTAGCCAGTCACCATCGTCAACACCGGCAGCCGAGTCGGTGGCCGAGACTGCCCGAACCCGACCGGCACGGTGATCGGCGGGAACCACAAGTCACACTGCGCAATATCGCCAGGCTCATAGCTCGTGCGGCCTGCCGGGTCCGGCGGCAGATACACCGGCCGCAACTCCGCCACCCGGGCCGACAGCACCCGGATCGAACGGGTCCAGCCGATCCGCTCAGCGATAACCGTCGCCGGCATCGTCGGCGTCGCCTGCAACAACTCGCGGATCCGCGGCTCGACCGCGTCCACGATCGACCCCGCCGCATCGCGCTCGTACTTCGGTGCGCCGTCGCTGGCGATCGCGGCCCGCACTGTGTTCCTCCAGATCCCCAGCACCCTGGCGATCACCTTGATCGGCATCTTCTCCGACCGATGCAACCGGCGGATCTCAGCCCAGTCCTCCACGGATAACACTCCTGTCCCCTCTGCCTCGGTTACGAGCCAGAGTCAGCGGGCAAGGGGTCAAACTTCAGATGCCGCGCGGGAGTCAGGATTCACGTGCCGTCGACACGAACGGCCGGCCAGCTTGTAGAGTGCCTTCCTCGGCGATCAAGGACTCAAGTCCGCGCCAATCGTTGGCGACTGAACCAACCAAAACTGAGACACTGCACTAGCACGAACGCGCGGTGACGGGCGTAGAAGAAGGTCATCCAGTCGACGTCCTGGCCGTCACAGCGGCCTTGGAACCCAACCATCGGATCAGCGCGGACTGCGTGGAATTGTTGGAGCAGGTCAGCGATCTTGGCGGCGGTATTGAGTAGTGGCCGCAGATTGCGGGCGACCACCATCGGTTCGTCGCCTGTGAGTGCGGCGGTCGGCGAGGATCAGGGTCGAACGTGCCCGGCCATGGCAACCCAGATGGTGATTCGGTCTTCGTGTTCGGTGTCCTCTTGGCTGCAGGCCTTTCAAGCTGGTTTCCGCTGGATTCTTGGAAAGACGCGGATCTACCGGTCGATGTCAAAGATGCAATGTTTGCTGTGTTCGGTTCGTGGCTGCTGGGTTCCGAGCGAAGTGCGGCGTTCGACCGTTGCTGGTCTCCGTTCGCATTGCCTTGACTGGATGGACTCGGGCCAGGCAGTTCGGGGTTGCGCACGCCCGCGGTTTCGGCCACAAGTCGCGCTTGTTGGCAATCTCTTCTGCGTGGACGATGATGCTCAGATGATGCGGCAGCCGCGCTTGGGTCATGAGGACCCGCAGGCGGGACCCCCGAACGGGATCGTTAGACGCCTGGGTGTCTGTTCGCCGGAGACCTGGACGTCGAGGGCAACGCACGCTGGCATCGGGCCTTTGATATCGAAACCTCCCACCCAGCCCGTGTATGAGCGGCCGGGGCACGCCTGGAAGACAACGGACATTTCCCCTTGTAGGTTAGGTCCGGGCCCGGGCCCTTGATGCAATCTCAGGTATGGCCGCGCCGAGGGAGCTACCGTGATGGTGACCATGGCACCGGCTTTCACTAAGGTCCCCATCTTGTAGAACCTCGACCCCTCCGGCCCGTCGGGTACCTGACCGCCACCGTAGAAGTCCGACAACCCCGCGGGTGAACCCACCAGCTTCGCATTGGGATACACCACCGGGCCGGCGGTCACATCGTTGGACGTGCGCGTCAAGTCGTGAACCGTTCCGTAGGTGCATCGGCGAACCAACACTGCTCCCGATGATGAGCTCTCCCGTGATGCAGCAGTCGATGACACTCCTGAACTAGTCGATGACACTCCTGAACTGGCCGTCTCCGTCCTTGAAGGGGCCGGCGCGATCGACGAGGTCGCACCATCGGTACGGCCCGGCGAACTGGAGGACTGCGTGCAGGAGGTCATCGCGGTCGTGACCATGATGGCGACGGCAAACAACCGCCCGGTGCCGGAGCGAACAAGCCTCATCCGAATCGAACCCTCCAGCCGGCTGTGTATGGACTATGGCAAAGAGTTGGTCAGGCACTAGTTGTCATCTGAACTGATCAGACACCCAAGCCCTGTGCCGAAGTAGGTCCAATTTTGGGCACGGATGTCCGAACCGAGAGGAACAGCATAGCGGGAAAGAGATCTGCGATCGCTGACACTACTCACTCCCGGTCAACTCAATCATTTCTCCTGACTGCATCGATTCTGTTTCACAGACCCACGTAGATCAACGCTGCGGCGGATCCAGTCAGAGCCGCACACAAGAACTGAACATTTTGGACATTCGCGTGAAGTGTACCAGCTAACTTCAATGTGCCCGAGCTGGACATTTTCGGGTCGTCCAGAGGCCAAGCCAGCGCTGCAACAAGCGGTAATCCGAAGCCCAGCGCATACGCAATCCCCGTCCAGGCCGGTGTCAGGCCCAGCGCCGCGGCTAGGAACACGACCCAGGTTGTCGCTGACACCCTGAAGGTGGAGACTGCAGTACCGGTGTCGAGGCCCCACAGTAGTACAGCCAGTCGCGGATGAGTTCGGCTGTATAGTAAGGATTTCGGTGTCTGCCTGCGCGGTCCGGCCGGACTCAGCTGCTTCTGTGTAGCCGCATAGATGTCGAGTCCGGCGGCCAGCGCAGCGGTTGCCGTCAGGACGATCATCGACACCGAGAGTGGCACCACAACAATAGCTGCCGTCCCCACCACGAGCCAGACGGCGGCGAACGAGACGACAGCTGATACAGAAAATCCGAAGAAAATGAGCGCAATCAGCTGCCAGCCTTCCCTGCTAGGCCAACCATCACTTTCAGCTGAGGTTTGAACCAAACCTCCCGCAGCACCCACGCGCGTTCGACCGCGAAGGGTTCCGACGAAGGACACGCCTCAAGGACTGAACAGCTGCGCAAAGCCTGCCGCCGCGGCCAGCAGCACGAAGACGATGGTCAGCATGAGTCAGCTCACGGGCAGTAGTTGTCGTCCCACCAAATTGAACACTTGAACGGGCCCACGTCGCAGCTCGTCGAGGTCGCCGGAACACATTCACCGCAACCAATCGGCCGCGCACCAGCCATGCAATACCACCAGTGGCGTTGAAAGTTGGGCGGGCAGTCGTATGACGAGCAGCCTTGCTTACAGTTGGACGGACAGCGGCTGGTGCCGCACCTGGTGTTGGTGGCCAAGCCGCAGCACGGCGATGCAAGTCCGGCCGAGGCCGGTTGCGCGTTGGCGAGCATCGAGGCGATCGCCCCGATGGCGGCGATGCCGAACGCCCCGAAGGTGAATCGCCCACGGCTGGGTGCCAACACCTCCTCGCCTTCTTGAAGAGCGTTGCTCATCGCAAATCCTCCGTTCTCTTTGGGCTTGGACTGTCGACGGATGTCACAGCCGAACAGCGCGGCCGCGGTCGAGGAACTCGTGCAACTGCCTAACCGAGGGCACGGACTGTGCCTCATTCATCACGCCATCGACGATCGAGATAGCAGCCGGGGTTGCTTTGATGTCCAACGCCGTCATGATCGACCCGTCGGTGTCGTCGATCACTCGGTCACCCAAGTCCCACACCGTCGGCAGCTCCGATGTGCGGCCCCCCGGATTGCTCAACACGATCTGCAGGTGCGGTGGAACGGAGCCGTCCAAGGCAGCAGCCAGCGACCGGCACGTACCGCACCGATCGGACAACACCAGAATCGCCCCGGTCATCGCCTTAAGACCAAGTTCAGTCGGTGAACGCCCCTGCATCGCGCCAAGGTCAAGAGGGATGGGCCTGTCAATCATTCCCGTCAACTCCCGGACCTGTTTCATATCTCGAAACAGTTCAACCTGCGCCGTCAGCAGGACGACCAACGAAAACGCAACGACAGCAACGATAACCGTCAAGACATAGATCATGGCATGCCCTCCTCACACCGCGACGGACGAATCTGTGCTCTCGGACAAGGCGTTCCGGTCCGCCGCGCCTGCGCGGACCACCCGGGCCGTCAGCACCGCTTGCACCAGACACATCACCGCCACAACACCAGCCGTGACCGACGAGGAAAACCGGCCCGACCATGCCGGTGGGACGATGATCTGAACAGCTGCCGCAGCCCAGAACAATGGCATTCGAAGAATCTGGGGCATCCCAAGAGGTGTCCGGCTTGTACCGAAGCACGCACACAGCACGACGCGGTGAGCCCGCAGGGCGACGCCGGCAGCGGCGCCGAAGGACGAACCCAGGACTGCGGTGAAAGTCCCGGCAATGACACGCGTTGCTGGCCACACCGCCGCTACACCGGCCATCAGCTCGGCGACCACCAGAGCAGGCGCAAGAACGCCGACGAAGCGCCCGGGAACACCAACGTCTTCAACCATTCGTGTCACCGACCTGGGCATCGCCAACTTCTTCGCGGCGCTCACCAGGAAAAGGCCGCACATCCCTGTCGGAACGATAGTTCCGATCAAACCAGCCATGGTGGTCACGATGATCAGATCAATCAGGCTGACGCCGGCCGTGACCACATGAGCCGCTCAGCTCCAGAACTGTTGTCGCTGATCCAAACCTTCGTCAGAATCCCTGCTGTCAAGATGGGTGAACGGGTTCCCGGAGCTGCGCGCAGCGTGTTGCGCCCTGATCGCACTGTGCCGTCCGCCGCCGGAACGGTCTGTTCGAATCGAACCAACGGAAAAACCTGAAAGTGCCCCGCCACTCCTAGTCGGTCGGAGACGGCGACCCGCTCGCCGACCGTCGGGACGTAACCCTCTGGGAATCCGTGCATAGGCAGATTGGGTGTCACCGCACCACCATCGACGGCGACCTGGGCGGTACCGCCGCGAACGCTGGCGACGGATCCGAAACGGGTCTTCGTCGACCGCTGCGGCAACGCTGCGGTAGGAGTCTCGGCTCCAGCGGAGCCCACTGACACATTGGTCAGCGTGGCGGCAGCAACCACTCCTACCGCGGCCCCTTGCTGGAAAAACTTCCTTCGATTGAGTTGAAGGCCCACGGTCTGATCCTTTCTACGGTGGCAGATTGCCCGACCCACTCGGGGGCGTCCTCGTGGTCTGTAGAACTAGTAGACACCTGGTCGAGTGGGGCTCTTGAGTGTGTTACCAGATCGTTACTAGACTTTTGGCCACTAGTCTGTGCGTGGGCAGCGCGGGGTGGCGCTGGGTCACTTCTCCATGACGCGTTGGCCACTGTCCCCGACCTGCCGGGTCAGTCGGCGGGCGTCGAGGAGTTCGAGGAGGGGGACTGCGACGCGCCGTGTTGTGCGGAGTGTGTTTCGTGCTTGGCTGACGGTGAACGGTTGGGGTAGGGCTCGGAGTCTTGACGCTGCGATCTCTACTGCGCCTGGCAGCAGGTAGATTCCGGTGCCGATCTTTTCCAAGGTTCCGGTGCGGGCGGCTGCGTCGAGTTCGCGGGGTCCGAGTCCGAGTTCGGTGAGCCGGTGGTTCGTTGGCGCGGCCCACGGGTTCGCCGTGAGGTCGGCGTGGATCGCGTCGACTGCCCGCCGCACGTTAGGGGGGAGGTTTCCGGCGGAGCCGACGAGCGTGAGTCGTCCGTTGCGGATCTCCAGCGGCGCCTCGACCAGGGCGCTGACAAGTCGAACGTCCTGCAGATCGAGTTGTCGCCGGGCCAAGTCGAGTGGGAGGCCCGCCTCCAGGGGGAAGCGGTTGGCATGCTGGTTGACGGCGGCGACCAGGGACGTCTGGAGGCTCTGCCAGTGCTGTGGTTCGGCTGCCCAACCCGGGGCGACTTCCGTGACATGGTCGGTGATTCCGAGGGCGCGCAGGTCGCGGGTGCGGATGAGGAACCGGCGGCGCAGTTCGTCGCCGGCGTCCGGGGTTCCGGTCATACGGGCGAGGCGGTCGGCGCGGTGGCGGGCGTCGCCGCGGCGGTGTAGGGGTGGTGGTTGCGGGTCGAGCACGGCGGCGCCTCCGAGGATCTGGTGGCGCCCGGGGTCGCGCAGTAGGGCGATGTCGCCGACGTGCAGTGGTAGTTCGATGTCCAGGGTCAGTCGGGCGGTGTTGTGGCCGAGTGGGCGGACGCGGGTTGGGACTGCGGCGGATCCGATGTGCGCGGTGCACATCGCCGGAATGTGCTTGTCGTCGCCGCGGATTCGGACGTCGACGATGGCCGTGGGCAGCCATGCCTGGGGGGTGAGTAGAGCGTGCCCCCGCCGAACTTGTTCGACGCTGACCCCGCGGAGGTTGACGGCGACCCGGGAGACCGGGGTTGCGGTATCGGCTGGTTCCCCAAGCATCTCAATGGCGCGCACCGTGACGCGGTGGCCGCCTGGGTGGATGGTGAGCTGGTCGCCTCGGGAGATGCGGCCGGAGCCGAGGGTGCCGGTGACGACGGTGCCGGCGCCGCGGATGGTGAAGGCCCGGTCGATCCACAACCGTACCGGAGCGTCCAAGTCGGGTGCGGGCATCCGGCTGATGAGCCGGCCGAGTGCGTCACGCAGCTGGTCCAGGCCCTGCCCGGTGATTGCACTCACCGCGACGGCCTCGGCGTCGTCCAGGCTGGTCCGGTGGATGTGCTGGTAGGCCTGTTCCATGGCGGGAGCTGGGTCGGCGAGGTCGCTGCGGGTGACGGCGATCAGTCCGTGTCGGATGTCGAGGGCGTGGAGGGCGGCGAGGTGTTCGGCGGATTGCTGTTTCCAGCCTTCGTCGGCGGCGACCGCGAACAGCACGGCTGGTACTGGGCCGGCGCCGGCGAGCATGGTGGGCACGAATCGTTGGTGGCCGGGGACGTCGACGAAGGCGACCTGGTGGCCGCCATCGAGGGTGGTCCAGACGAAGCCGAGGTCCAGGGTCATGCCGCGGCGGTGTTCTTCGGCCCACCGGTCGGGTTCCATCCCGGTGAGCGCGCGCAGCAGGGCGGACTTGCCGTGGTCGACGTGGCCGGCGGTGGCCAGCACGTGCATCAGGTCACCCCCGCCGCGGACGGCGGACTGCTTGCGGCGGCGAGGATGGCCTGCCGCAGGACGTCGTCGTTGTCGGCGGGGACGGCGCGCAAATCGAGCAGGCATCGGCCGGATTCGAGCCGGCCGACCACGGGCAGTGTGCCGTTGCGGAGTTTGGCCGCGTATGGCTCAGGCAGGCTGACCGCGGTACTGGGTAGCGGCTGTTCGGGTGCGCCGCCGCCGCCAACGGTGGCGGTGCTGGCGACAACGTGAGCGTCGACGCCGGCCGCGGTGAGGGCGTTGGCCAGCGTGTCGGCCCGGCGATGTAGGGACTCGATGGGCACCGCCAGGGCTCGTGCGGTGGGGGTGGGTGGGCCGTTCAGTGTCGCCTCGAGGGCGGCCAGGGTGAGCTTGTCGACGCGTAGGGCCCGGGCCAGGGGGTGCCGGCGGAGTCGGTCGATGATGTGTTGCCGGCCGAGCAGTAGTCCAGCTTGGGGTCCGCCGAGCAGCTTGTCGCCGCTGGCGATGACCAATGCCGCGCCGGCCCGCAGCACCGTGGTGGCGTCCGGCTCCTCGGGTAGCCGTGGGTGCCGGGTGAGCAGTCCGGAGCCGATGTCGACGACCAGTGGGACGCCGAGCCCGGCGAGGTCGGCCACCGGGACGGCGGCGGTGAATCCGCGGATGACGAAGTTCGACGGATGAACCTTCAGCAGCATCCCGGTGTCGGGGCCGATCGCTGCGGTGTAGTCGGCGATGCTGGTGCGGTTGGTGGCGCCGACCTCCCGGAGCCGGGCGCCGGTGGAGGCGACGAGGTCGGGGATGCGGAAACCGTCGCCGATCTCGACCAATTCGCCGCGGGAGATGATGATCTCCCGTCCTTGAGCCAGCGCGGTGGCGGCCAGCACCAGGGCAGCGGCGCCGTTGTTCACGACGTGCACGGCCTCAGCGTCGGGGACGGCCGCGGCCAGCGCGGCCAGCGCGCTGCGCCCGCGGCGGGCCCGCTGCCCGGTGGTCAGGTCGAATTCCAGATCGGTGGTGCCGGCCGCCGCGGCTACGGCGTCCACGGCGGCAGCCGACAGGGCAGCCCGGCCGAGGTTGGTGTGCAGCAGCACCCCGGTGGCGTTGAGCACAGCGCGTTGCCCACCCGCGGTCGCCGGCAGCGCGGCCAGAGCAACGGCCAGCACGGCGTCGGGGCCGATCTCGCCGCTGCGGGCCCGTGCCTGCGCGGCGGTGACCGCGGACTTGACGGCCGGCTGGCCCAACCGAGCAGCCGCGGCGAGCAGCCGCGGGTCGCCGAGCAGCGCGTCGGTGCGCGGGATGCGCCGCCGAAGCTCACCCGACGGCGGTGAATGCGCGGGCATGACCGGAACGATACGACCGGAATTGCCGGGTTTGGCGTCGTCGCTGTGGCGGAGGCGGACGGGAATCGAACCCGCCAGGCCGAGATACTCGGCCTCGTCGGTTTTGAAGACCGCGGCGCCCACCAGGACACACACGCCTCCCCGCGCAACGGACTTCAGCTGCGGTTTACCAGTATCCCGCCGCGGTCGTAGTTTGACCATCATGGCAAAGCACCGAGTTCGACTCACCCAGTACGGCCACGGCGGCGGCTGCGCCTGCAAGATCCCACCCGGTGAGCTGGAGTCGATGATCACCGGCCTGGCAGGGATAGCCCCGGTCTCAGGTGGCATCGGCGAGCTGCTGGTCGGGCTCGACGGCGGAGACGACGCCGCCGTCATCCAGATCGAGAACGATCGGGCGGTGATCGCGACACTCGACTTCTTCACACCGGTAGTCGACGACCCGTTCGACTGGGGACGCATCGCCGCAACCAACGCGTTGTCCGACATCTACGCCATAGGCGGCGAACCGCTGATCGCGGTGAACATCCTATGTTGGCCCCGCGAGGTGCTGCCCCTGGAGCTGGCCACCGAAGTGCTACGCGGCGGACTGCAGGTCGCGCACGCTGCCGGCTGTCATATCGCGGGCGGCCACAGCGTCGATGACCCGGAACCCAAATACGGCATGGCAGTCACCGGTCTCGGCGACCCGACACGACTGCTGCGCCTGGACGCAGCACAGCCCGGGACACCGCTGTCGCTGACCAAACCGCTGGGCATCGGAATGCTCAACAGCCAACACAAGGCCACCGGCGAGGTATTCGATCAGGCAGTCGAGGCGATGACCACCCTCAACCGCGACGCCAGCCGCGCCGCCCTCAACGCAGGCATTCGGGCAGCCACAGATGTGACCGGCTTCGGCTTGCTTGGTCACCTGCTCAAAATGGCCCGCGCCTCCGATGTCACCGCGGTCATCGACGCCGCCGCCGTGCCATACCTAGACAGTGCCCGCAGGGCACTGCAACAGGGCTACATCAGCGGCGGTACCCGCCGCAACCTGGACTGGGTCCGCCCACACCTCCACACCACCATCGCCGAAGACGAGTTGCTACTCCTCGCCGACGCCCAAACCTCAGGCGGCCTGCTCATCGCCGGAGAAATCCCCGGCGCACCAGTGATAGGCGAACTCGTCCCCCGCACCGACCACCTGCTCATCGTTCGCTGAATTCGGGAGGCCCAGACGCGCAGATTCAATGATCAACAAGCCTTGGCCCGACGCTCTTCGGCTGAGCTTGCTGCTTTGGTCTCGCATCAGGCGTCGGTTGGCGGCGGGCGCGCCAGGTCAGCCGCTGTGCAGCGAGTTCGGCCTCAGAGCGCGATGCTCGGGTGAGTGCTTCGCGCGCTTGATCTGGAGGTCTGGTGCTTCGATCGAGGTCGGCGATGTGCTCTCCGAGTTCGCTTCGGGGCTCGGGTCGAGTTTGGCTCCGAGGTTCCCGGGAGGTGATTGCGGAGGTGGTGCGTTCGCGGCGTAAGTGGCGGATCTCGTCGGCAAGTGGGAGGTCGGATGGCAGACCGACAGTGGGGCTGGTCAAACTGTGGCAGTCGGTAATCCGGCTATCTGCTGGTCACCCATGTCCTTCTCGATGGCGCCGCGGATCTCGGGCTGTTTGCGGACGGACCACCCCTGAGAGGGTCGCCTCCCGGGCGACGCCAGTGAACATGACCCGCTCGCCCCGGGCCAAGACGGCCTGAACTGTGCTCAGAGTGTGGGCGCATCTTCGCTGCACAGTATCGGCGAGCCTGCAGCGTGATTCACCGTCCATGTGGCCGCCTCACCGGGTGACCGGCGGGGATGCAGGCGACCGCTCGGGGCGTTGCCCAATTCTCGACCGGCGACTTCGACCGCGCTCTGGTGTCGGCAGCCAGGGACTCAAGGTCCGGGACGAGATGTCACGAACCGCCGCAAGAAGTCACATCCGCAGCAAGAGCGTCAGGCTGGTCATTGATGTTGTTGATCCCCAAGAAGCGGATAAGAGCGATTGACGAAGCCGTATGGTCCGATCGACGTTCGTTCCTCACGGCGTGGACGGGGTGCAGATTACCCCGGGCGTCGCTTCATCCGGGACCGGCGCGACATCCGGGACGGCTGCGTCATGGGTCCGTATTTCATGGCCCGCTGCGCCCCGGTTTGCGCCTGACCCTGGACGTTCTACCCACCAGCACCTGAGCCACCGCCAGCAGGGCAGCCCCGCTCAGGTAGTTGGAGATGGCGTGTTGTTCGACCGGCGCGATCGCATTGGAGACCGGGCGGTTGGACGGTGCGTCGATGACTTCGGCCCCGAACTGGGCGCCGGCCGGATCCGTTCCGAAGGGCTGCGGGATTCCGACCAGCAGGTACCGGGCGGCATTGACCGGAGGTGACAACCCGAGGACCCAGGGATGTCCGGCCGCATCAGCGGCGACATCCGCGCGGAACTGGGTGACCGGATCGTCGTCGTAGCTGAGCACGAATACCTCCTCGGGCTCGACCGACGCGTAGTCCACGGCTCGCTGCGCGTCGTATCCGGCACCGGGGGAAGCCAGCAGGACGATGTTGTCGACCGGCAGGGGAAAGCGAGCGGCTTCCGAGGTGGTGGTGGAACCCATCGAATGCCCGATCAGGGTGAGGGTCGCATCCGGTGAGGCCAGGCTCTTGATCCAAGCGGCATCCCCGGCCAGCAGTTCCCCACCGCGCTGCGCGGCGTGCGCGTCCAACGCCGCCGTGACGTCCCCGAAGTCCTGATCGAACTCATCCGGTGGGCTGTCGACCGGATCCTTGGTGAAAGACCCAGGGATGTCGTATCCGAACCAGAGCACCACCGCTGATTCCTCACCCGGCGCGATCGACTCCGCCTCGGCCTTCAGTCCGAGCGCTGTGACGGCCGTCGGCCCCATGTCGGACGGCGAGTTCAGGATGCCCGGCGTCAGTACCGCGACATGGTCCGCGGTCGCCAGGTCTCCGATCGATACCGACGCGCGGCCCTGACCGTTGAACGTGCCGGGCTCGTAAATCAGCAGGTCGGCCTTCGTGCCATCGGCCCGCGCCTGCTGCAGGCCGGCCAGAACGTTCCGGGCGAAGGACCGCCGATAGGCGAACGGCGACAACAGATCGGCCCGCAGCTGCACCTCGTTGCGAGTGGCAACCTGCTCGGTACGGGGCGGCGGACCGGGCGGGGCGTAGCCCCGCAGGATCGGCAACGAATCCATGGCCGACTGTGGGTCTGCCCGGAAAACGCCGTCCAGCCCGTTGACGGCTGCCGCGATGGTTGCCTGTGCTGTCCGCAGCTGCTGAACGAGCGCCCGGCAGACGGCGGTGCGTCGGTCGGCGGCCGGGGTTCCATACGCCTGATAACCCTGCGACCAGTCGGTTGCGGTGTTCGCGGTGTCGATGGCCCGGGCGGCAGCGGCCTGAGTCGTCCTCAGCGTCTGGATCACCGGCAGCACGGCGTCCCTGGCAGCGTCGATGACGGCTGCCGCGGAGGAGGTGGCCGATGCCAGGCCGCGGAGGTAACCGACCGGCTCGGGTGCCGACCATCCCGCCGCCAACTTATCGGCCTGCCCGTCGATGTCGAACACGCCGTAGTTCAGCACCGGACTGAGGCCGATCAACGTGCCGACCGTCTGCTCGATCCGGTCCGGGCGGGGCGCGCCGATCGAATGGGCGAGCTGGTTGGGATAGGGCGGCGGACAGGTATTGGCGGCCCAGGTGGCGGCGTGCGGGTGCAGCGTCGGCAATGTCACTGGTGCACCATCCTCATGCCGGATCCATCGCCAGGGTCGCCTCGGTCTTCTCGAACTCGTCGGCGGCCAGTAACAGTGCCTCGCCGGTCGCGTCCACCCGCAGGGCCAGCTCGCGCAGTGCTTGCTGACCGCGACGGGCGAAGGTCACGATGGCGGCCGAGAGTTCGACTCCCAGCGGTGAACTGCCGAATGCGTCCGGCTGGTTCTCGATCAGCTGGCTGGACATCGGTGATCCCAGCCACGCCAGCGCGATCATGTTCAGTTCGCCCGCCACGCCCCTGACTGTGACGGTGTCGACCTCCATGTGCTTGCCCCCTAGCTCGATGGACCCGTGCTACCCGCGTCCTGATGCTCTCTCGGAGCGGAACCCCGAGCCGCCGCCCACGGCGGCGGGTGTGGACACTTGCAACCGTGTGGACAAGTCGGTGACCGGACTCACCGGCCCGCGGTCCGTGCTGCCCGCTCCGCTTGGCACCATGGGGGGGTGAGTGCACCGTGGGGCCCGCCGACCCGACTGGATCGCGAATACGTGGCGGCGGCTTCCAACGCCCGGCTGGCGGATGATGACCTGCCGCCCGCGCCGCCGATCGCCACGGAGCCGCCGCCCGGCCGGTTCGAGCTGATCGACGACCGGGGGGTCTATCTGCGCGAGACAGCGGCCGCCGACGGCCGATCACCCGATCCGGCGTTACCGGTGACCCTGTACATCCATGGACTTGCCGGCTCGTCGACGAATTTCGCGTCGCTGGGCACGGTAATGGCGGCTCATAGCCGGGGCGTTGCCGTCGATTTGCCCGGCTTCGGGCGCAGTGACCCGCCGCCCGGGCGACGGTTCTCGTTGCTCGGCGACGCCGACCTGATGGCTGCGCTGATCGCTCGAATTTCACCGGAGGCTCCGGTCCATGTCGTGGGCAACTCGCTGGGCGGGATGGTCGCCGTCGCGCTGGCCTCTCGTCACCCGGGGCTGGTGAGCACCCTGTCGCTGATCTCGCCGGCCGTGCCGGACCTGCGGTTCACCTCCGATCGAGGGGCCGACCCACGGCTCGCGCTGCTGTTTGCGCCCGGAACGATGCGGATGGCGACCCGGCGGCTGTCGGGTATCGGGCCGCTCGACCGAGCGCGGGGGATGGCGGCCCTGTGTTACGGCGATCCCAGCGCGCTGACCGACGCTGACATCGAACTCGCCGCCACCGAGCTGGCGTGGCGGTATTCCCTGCCCTGGGCACACGCCTCGACGGTGCTGGCGCTCCGCGCGCTGATGCGCAGCTACCTGCGATACGGAAGATGGTCGTTCCGGGCGGCCGCGGCGCGAACCACGTCGCCCACGCTGGTGGTGTGGGGAACCAGGGACCGGCTGGTGGACGCTGCCCTCGCGGTGCCGACCGCCGCGGCCTTTCCGAACGGTCGGTTGCTGGTGCTTCCCGGCCGCGGACACGTGTCGCAGATGGAGGATCCGGTCACCACGGCCAGGGCCATCCTTGCGCTCTGGCGGGATGCCGAGGGGAGCCGGCAGCTTCCGGTGCAGGGCGCGCCGCTCCCCGAGCGGCCGGCGCCTGTGGCAACCTCGAACGCGTGACCCGCCCCGGAGCCGACCCTCGTCGGCGTCGCGTCGACCCGTCCTTGATCGGCAGCTCGTCGGGTGCCCGTCAGCCTGCCCGCGGAGGCCGGCAGGTCGGTCGGTCGTCACTGTGGGCGAGCTCGACTGGATCCGCGGGGACAGCTTCCTCGCGCGGCGCCGGTGGCCCACAACCGTTGCGGGCCAGCTGGACCCCGGTGCCCGAGGGAGCGATGCGACGTCGACCGGGCGCCCGGTCGAGCTCGCCTCCGGCGGATTCGCGCCCGGCCAGATCCGCGGTGCAAGAACCACCGGCTGGGCAACGGGCGCAGCGCTCGGCTGGGCGCCCCGCAAGGCACCGCAGCGCCGCGGGTTGGTTCGTGCACCGCTACGGCTGGCGGGCTTACGCCCTGCCGTTCCTGGTTGCCGTGACCGTCGCGGTGCTGTTACAGGCATTTCGGCCGGCAGGGCCTGTTACGGACGCTACGGCTGCGGCAGCCCCGACCCGCGTTGTCGGGCCGCTGCTCAATGCCGCGCCGACCACCGTCACCGTCGCAACACCCGGCCCGACCACCACGGTTGTGGCCACCCAGCCGGCCGGCCAGCCGGCTCCCACCACCCTCGGCAGCGTCGGGAGCACGCCGGAAACGGCGGTGGTCACCGGACCGGACCCGACCGGAAGGTTCGGCCCGGAGATCGAGGACGGCGAGCTGCCACCGGGCGGGAACTTCGTCGCCCGAGGCACGGGGACCTTCCACGTTGTCCTCGGCGCCGGCAAGCCGGTGGGTAAGGGTCCCGAGAAGTTCACCTACACGGTCGAGGTCGAGGACGGAATCCAGGATGCCCAGGCTGACCGGGAGTTCGCGCATTCGGTCGAAACCACCCTGGCTGACAGCCGCTCATGGATCGCCACCGGTCGGTTCACCCTGCAACGCATCGATACCGGCACGCCGAGTTTCCGCGTCACCCTGACCAGCCAGCTGACGCTGCGCGGTGCGGGGCTGTGCATGTACGGCACGCCACTGGAATCCTCCTGCTACCGGCGGGCGGCGGGGCGAGTGGTCATCAACAACGCCAGATGGGCCAGGGGCGCGGTGGCGTTCAACGGGGACATCGGCTCCTATCGGGTGTACGCCATCAACCACGAAGTAGGACACGCGCTCGGCTTCCAGCACCAGCCGTGCGGTCAGAACGGTGGATTGGCACCGGTGATGATGCAACAGAGTTTCTCGACCTCCAATGACCACCTGCATGCGCTGGATCCGCAGGGAATCTCCGGCGGCGTCCCGATCCCGCAGGACCACAAGGTCTGCCGGTTCAACCCGTATCCCGAGCCGCTCGGATCGGGCGGCTGATCCGGAGGACACTGGACCGGTGAGCCTGCCGCCGTTGGTCGAACCCGGTGATCCGCTGAACCGTGAGGAGCTCGACCGCTACTCCCGCCAGGTGATCATCCCCGGAGTCGGTACGAACGGGCAACGACGCCTGAAGAACGCCAGGGTGCTGGTGATCGGCGCCGGCGGGCTGGGATCGCCCATCCTGATGTACCTCGCCGCTGCCGGTGTGGGAACTCTGGGCATCATGGACTTCGACACCGTCGAGTCCTCCAATCTGCAGCGCCAGGTGATCCACGGAGTTGCCGACCTCGGACGTCCGAAGACCCGGTCCGCCGCCGAAACTGTGGCCGCCATCAACCCGCTGGTGCGGGTTCGGCAGCACACCGAGCGGCTGGACTCCGTCAACGCGCTCGAGCTGATCTCCCGCTACCACCTGGTGCTCGACGGCACCGACAACTTCGCCACCAGATACCTGGTGAACGACGCTTGCGTCTTGGCCGGCAAGCCGTATGTGTGGGGGTCGATCCTGCGGTTCGAGGGCCAGGTCAGCGTCTTCTGGGCCGAACACGGCCCGCAGTACCGCGACCTGCATCCGGTCCCGCCACCCCCAGGGTCGGTGCCCAGCTGCGCCGAAGGCGGGGTGCTCGGGGTGCTGTGCGCGACCATTGGCTCGCTGATGGCGACCGAGGCGGTCAAGCTGATCTGCGGCATCGGTGTCCCGTTGCTTGGGCGGGTGCTGACCTACGACGCGCTGGAGGCGACCTTCCGCACGGTGAATCTGCGGCGCGATCCCGATGCGCTCCCGGTCACCGGCTTGACCGACTACCAGGAACTCTGTTCGGATGGTCCTGCTGCCGCCGACACCGAAGACCTTGCGGCCCATACCATCTCGGCCAACGAGTTGAAGCGCCGGTTGGACTCCGGCGAGCCGATACTGATGGTCGACGTGCGCGAGCCCGCCGAGCGAGACATCGTCAGGATCGAAGGTTCTGTGCTGATCCGCTCCGCCGACCTGCTCTCCGGCAGAGCGTTGACGCAGCTGCCGTCCGATCGGCAGATCGTCCTGCACTGCAAGTCCGGCGGAAGGTCGGCGGAAGCACTGAGAACGGTGCGCCGCGCCGGGTTCAGCGACGCGGTGCACCTCGGCGGCGGGATACTGGCCTGGATCGACGAGATCGACCCGGGTTTGGTCCGGTACTGATGCTTCAGATCCGCCGCCGCCCGCGCCGGGCCCACTGCGGGCAGGCGCCGGGCCCACCGCCGGCAGGCGCCGGGGACGCTGGCAGGCGTGGGTGCGATCCGGCAGGCGGCGACACGGAAGCCAGGTGCCGAGGCCGGGCGTACCCAGGCGGTAGCGTCCGCTGGTGTGACGAATCCGCCGGCCGAACACGTGCTGGCCGCGTTCGGCGTGGCCGCTACCGAGCCGGAGCTGCTGGCGGGCGGTCAGGGCGCGACGTGGCGGTGCGGTGACACCGTGCTGAAGCCGGCGGCCAGTTCGGCGGAAGCCGCCTGGATCGCCAACACCTTCGAGCAACTGCGGGTGGACGGGATACGGCTGGCGCGTCCCATCAGGTCATCCGACGGCCGCTGGGTGGTGGGCGGCTGGACCGCGCAGCATTTCGTCGCCGGCCGCCCGGACGATCGGTACGCGGACATCCTGCAGGCCGCGGATCTGCTGCACGCGGCGATCGCCGACATCCCGGAGCCGAACTTCCTCCGGCGCCGTGACGACCTGTACTCCTGGGCAGACCGGTTGGCCTGGGGCGAGGTCGAGGATGTGGACGGCCGGATAGCCGAAGGGCACGCCGCCCAGCTGTATGCCCGTCTGGCTGCCGGTCGGGTCGCTGTCTCTGCGACCCCGCAGGTGGTGCACGGCGACATGTTCGGCAACGTGTTGTTTGCGGCAACGGCCCCGCCGGCGATCGTCGACTTCACCCCTTACTGGCGCCCCGCGTCGTGGGCGGCGGCGGTCATCGTGGTGGACGCCATCTCCTGGGGCGGCGCTACCACCGAACTGGTGCAGGCCTGCGCGGATCGAGAGGATTGGCCGGAGATGCTGCGCCGCGCGCTGCTGTTCCGGCTCGGCGTGAGTCTGGCTCATCCACGATCGACGGCCGAATCGCTGGTGGAGATCTTGGCGGCCGCCGAGGTGCTCACCGATCACATCGACCGATAGCCGCCTGCGTCCCAGTACTGATCGTCGAGCAGTTCCTGCCTGACGAGGTCGGCGCCGAGGGCATCCAGGATCGACGGCGCGAGTCCGGCGGACATGATGTCCTGCAGCAGTTCCGCCAACCGGTGATCCGGGCGGGTCTGCAGGCACCTGTCTACCGAGACCTGGGCCAGGGCGCCGTCACCCGAGCGGTAAGCGGCGCTGGCGAGGATCGCGCAGAGGTCCTCCGACTCGTCGCCCGGTACTTGCACGACCGCGCTGATCAGCGCCGGTAGCCAATCGGTCTGCCGATCATCGATGATCCTGCCGATCATCAGATCGCGGATCGTGGTGTCCTGCGCGAGCAGCGCCAGGGTCGCCGCCGTTACCGGGGCCACCGATCGCTGCCGGTCGAACTCGGCGAGCGCCGAGTCAAGGATCGAGTGGAACGGCGCCTCCGTCGAGGCGAGATCCCCGCACTCCGGGTAGGCCTGTTCTCGCGCCTGCTTCATCGCCTGGCGTGCCCGACGCAACTTCGATGCCCGCGGTGCTCGGACACTCGCCTCCAGCGCCGCCCGATTGGGCAGTACCGAACGGCCGGCGAACGCGGTCTCGGCGTCCAGCCGGGCGACGAACGCATCCTGGCTACCCGGCACGCTGACCGGGTCGCGCGAGCGTCCGTTGCGGTCGGGCAGGAACATCGCGGTATCGCCGTCAACCACGATGGCATCGATGACCGCCATTCCGGTGGCCAGCATCGCCTCCAGCACCCTTGCCAGTGCTTTCCGGGCATCGCGCCGGCCCGAGAAGACCAGCAGCGCGACGGCGTCCGCGTGCCGGACCGACTGCCGCGCAAGGTGATCGGCCAACGGCGCTACCTCCCTCATGGGCGGCAGGTCGGCCCGCATGGCCGGGCCCATCGTCTTGCTTCGTACGCACAGGACCACGATGCTTTCCTCTGGCTGGAAACCGAGGAGCCGTGGCACCGTGGCAATGAGACCGCCGGCATCGGTGACCGACAGCATGTGCCGAGTTTTCGTCATGCCGGGGAGCAAACTCTCCCGACGGCGGCGGCGCGTGAATTGGTGATCATCTTGTGGACGAAGTGGGGTGGGTGGACAACTCCGGTCCGGATGTTCACAACGCGATCAGGCCACGCACCAGGGTCGCGGCAGATCCGATGACGGCGATGGCGATGGTCAGCGACCTCGCCCGGCCGGCCCCGATCCGTGGAGCCAGCCTGCCGCCGACGAACACCCCGACGGCAATGGCCGCAGCGATGCTGGGCCACACCCACCATGGCACCAGTCGACCCGGATCGGTGGCACCGAACACGGACTTCAGCAGGAACGAGCTGAGCCCGGCGGTGAGGAAGATCGGCTGCAATGTCGCGGTGAAAGACCGCTGCTCCCAGCGGGATGCGATGCCGTACACGGCCATCGCCGGTCCGGCGACACCCGCGCTGGCGTTCATGAATCCGCCGGCAAGTCCGGCCAGCATCGCCGGGACGGGCCCTATCACCGAGATGCCGTCCCGCATCCAGTAGGAGGCGGCCAGCGCCAGCAGCACCAGGCCGCCGACGATCACATCCAGCCAGGCCACCTGCACCGCCCGCACGAGCAGAGCACCGGGAACCGCGCCGCAGACGATGAGCGGACCGATCCGGGCGAACCTCCGCCAGTCGACGTGCCGCCAGACCTGGACGAGCACCAGGGTCGAGGAAATGGTGGTGCCGATGTTCCCGACGCTGACCCCGGCCACCGGGCCGAGCAGCAGCGACAGGATCGGAGCGGCGACCAGAGCCAGGCCGAGTCCGGCTGTGCGTTGCAACGCGCTGCCGACCAGAAAGGCGCCCAGCATCGCCGCCAGCACCCAGGCCGTGATCACGCCCGGTACCGGTAGTCCCGCAGCTCGACCCTGTTGTTGCTCACCGCCACGCCCTCGCCGCGCAACAGCGCCGCCTGCCGCGCGGCCACCTGGGGCGCGAAGCTGCCGTCGGCGCGCAGCACCCTGAACCACGGGGTGTCCTCGTCCGCCAGCTCGGCGAGCACCCTGCCGGCCAACCGTGCGGACGGTGACCCGGCCGCGGCGGCGACGTCGCCGTAGGTGCTGACCCGTCCGGGTGGGATGGCCGCCACCACGTCCAACATCCGGCGTGCCAGCCCCATGTCCATACCGCACATTGTCGGCGCTACGTGATTGCATGCGGACATGGCCCCGAGAACAACACCCGCCGCCGTCGGGCCCGGCCCTGCCCGGCACCGGAGTAACACCCGATCGACGGTCCCGGTGGCGTCGGTGCTGGCGTCCGGGCCGCCGCCGGTCCGATATCGGTTGCACCGCCCAACCGGCCCCACCGGACCACCGTGGCAGCCCAGCCCCGATCAACGTCGGGTGATCGAGCACACCGGTCGCCGGTTGCGGGTGCTGGCCGGCCCCGGCTCCGGCAAGACCGCCACCCTGGTGGAGGCGGTGGCACAGCGGGTGCAGCACCGGGGCATCGATCCGGCACAGATGTTGGTGCTGACCTTCTCCAGGCGGGCGGCCACCGAACTCACCAGCCGGATCTCGCAGCGGCTGGCGATCACCACGGCCGAACCCTTGGTCCGCACACTGCACTCCTACGCGTATGCGCTGCTCAAGGCGGAGGCGGCCAGGAGCGGCTCACCGGCGCCCCGATTGCTCGGCGCCGCTGAGTCGGACCGGATGGTCGCCGACCTGCTGGCCGGGCACCTGGAGTCCGGCGCGACCGACTGGCCGGCTCACCTGCGGCCGGCGCTGGCCTCCCGGGCCTTCGCCAGCGAGTTGCGGGACCTGATCCTGCGGACCGGTGAGCGGGCGCTGTCCCCGGCCCGGATCGCGGAGTTGGGTCGCCGGCATAAACGGCCGGAATGGGTCGCGGCGGCCCGGCTGGCCAGGGAGTACCAGCAGGTCGTCGATTTGCGGATGGGCACGACGGGTCTCGGTGCCGCTCTGGACCAGGCCGAGCTGACTCTGTCGGCGCTGGAACTACTGGGCCGAGACGAGGTACTTGCCGTCGAACAGGCCAGGATCCGCCGGCTGTTCGTCGATGAGTATCAGGATGTCGACCCTGCTCAGGCGACATTGGTGGAGCGGCTGGCCGCCGGCGCCGACGAGCTGGTGGTGGTGGGCGATCCGGACCAGTCCATCTACGGATTCCGGGGCTCGGACCCGGCGGCCGTTCGCCGGTTGGACGCCGACTCCACGGTAGCGCTGGCCGTCAGCAGGCGGGCCGGCACCGAGTTGCTGGCTGCCACCCGCCGGGTGGCCGCCCTTCTTCCCGGCACCGCGGACCATCGGAGAATGGTTGCGGCACCCGAGATCCCGCCGGGATCGGTGGAGATCCGGATACTCCCCACGGCCGCCAGGGAAGCTGCGTACATCGCCGACCGGCTGCGGCGCGCCCACCTCACGCACGGGGTCGACTGGGCGCGGATGGCCGTGGTGCTCCGTTCTCCGGCGGCTGCGTTGCCCGCGCTGCGGCGGGCCTTCTCCGCCGCCGGTGTCCCGCTGACAGTGCCCCCCGGAGATCGCGGCCTGCTGCCCGATCCGGTGGTTGCCGCCCTGGTGTCCCTGGTGGAATGCGGCCTGGATCCGGACCTGTTGGACGGCTCGCGCGCGCATGCTCTACTCACCGCACCGCTCGGCGGAGCCGGCGGCATGGACGCGCTCGCGCTGCGTCGGCTCCGCCGGTCGGTCAGGGTGGCGGCCGCCGGCCGGCGCGGGGAGGCATCGGACGTCGATCGGACCACGCAGGCGTCGGCCGCCGATCGGCCGACGGAAGCCCCGCTCGATGACCCGCCTGCGGAGGCGTCGACCGCGGATCTGCTCGCCTGCATGCTCAGCGAACTGGCCGACGGCGAGCAGTCGACCCTGCTGGCCGGTGCGGGTCCCGATGTTGCGGGTACCGCTCGCCGCCTGGCCGGACTGTTGCGCACCGCCCGCGAGGTTGCTCGACTGCCGGACGGCGAGTCCGCACTGTGGCGGATCTGGTCGGCGACGGGTCTGCAGGACGAGCTGACCGCGGTCGCCGAACGTGGGGGCCGGGCAGGTCAGCGCGCTGACGCGGCGCTGGACGCCGTGCTCGAGCTGTTCGGCCGGGCCGCCGACCTGGCGACCAGGCTGCCGGGCGCGGGCGTGCGGGCGTTCGTCGACCAGGCCCGCGGTGAGCAACTCCCCGGCGACCCGGCGGCCGGGGCGGCCCGCGCCGGGGACGCGGTCACCGTGCTGTCCGCGCACGCCGCGAAGGGTCTGGAGTGGGACCTGGTTGCCGTCGCCGGCGTCCAGGAGGGCAGCTGGCCGGATCTGCGCGCCCGGGGCGGCCTGCTGGCCACCGGAGACCTGCTCGACCGGGCTGCCGGCTTGGACGAATCGATCTCGAGGGTGGCGGCGACGTTGGCCGACGAGCGGCGACTGTTCTACGTCGCCTGCACCAGGGCCGGGCGCGAACTGCTGGTCACCGCGGTATCCGACGGCGAACGGGCTCCCTCCCGGTTCCTGGACGAGTTGGCCGGCTCGGACGGCGACAGCCGCGCACTCCGGATCGCCGAAGGATGGCCGCTGGAGGGCCTCACCGATCGGCGCGGCTTCCACCTGGCCGAGCTGGTCGGCGAACTCCGCCGGGCGATCACCGCGCCCGGCGCCTCGCCGGAGGCGGTGACGCACGGTGCAAGGCAGCTGGCCAGGCTGGCCAGGGCCGGCGTGCCCGGCGCGCATCCCCGGTATTGGTACGCGCTGGCCGGACTGTCCACCGATGCTCCGGCGGTGCCGGTCGGCACCGAAGTCGCGGTGTCGCCGTCGGCGGTCGACGCCCTGCAGCAGTGCGCGCTGCGGGGAGTGTTGGAGCGTCGGGGTGCCAGAGGCCCGATCGGCGATCCGCAGATGATCGGCATGGTGGTGCACGCCGCAGCGCACGGACTGTCCGAAGGAGTTTCCCGCACCGACGTGGTGGCAGAGATCGACCGTTTCCTTGCCGGTCAGGAACAGCTGCCGGATTGGCAACTGCGGCGGGTCCGCCGCGCCGTCACCACCATGACGGATGCAGTTGCGGACTGGCTCGAGACCGGGCCGGCCGCGGGGCGGCGCACACTCGGTTCCGAGCTGTCCGTCGATCTTCCGCTCGGTCCGGCAGCCGCCATCGACGAACCCGACAGCGCCGCTGCGGGTGCCGATGTCACCCATAACCCGGTCCGGATGACCGGCCGGATCGATCACTTGACCCAACTCGACGACGGGTCGATCCTGGTGACGGACTTCAAGACCTCGGCGTCCATGGTCAGCGTTGCCGACGCCAAGGAGAACCTGCAGCTGGCGGCCTATCAGCTGGCCCTGGCACTGGACGGGGTGCCGGGCGCACACGGTGCACCGGCCGGCGCCCAGCTGCTGTATCTCCGCGGCGGGAGCGCGAAGTCGAGGGCGCAGGGCGCCCTGGATCCCGAGCTGGCAGCGACCACCGTCACCGCGATCCGCAGCTCGGCAGGTCGGCTGGCCGGTGCCCGGCTCATCGCCCAGGAGAATCTCCGGTGCGATCGGTGCCCGGTACGCTCCTGCTGCCCGTTGCAGTCGGAGGGCAGGCAGGTGACCAGATGACCGGCGCTCTCGCCCACATCACCGCCGTCCCGCAGCCGGTGTCGGCCAGCCAGCTGGCCGACCGTCTCGGGCTGCCCAGGCCGACAGCGGAGCAGCGGGCGGTGATCGAGGCGCCGCTGGGGCCGTCGTTGGTGGTCGCCGGCGCCGGCGCCGGCAAGACCGAGACGATGGCGGCCAGGGTGGTGTACCTGGTGGCGAATGGGCTGGTGCTGCCGGAACAGATCCTCGGTCTCACCTTCACCCGGAAGGCGGCCGGGCAGCTGGCCGAACGCATCCGGGTTCGGCTTCGCGGGCTGTCCCGAGCCGGCGGCCTTCCGGCGCAGGTCGGGCAGGCGCTGGCCGGCGCGGAACCGGAAGTCTCCACCTACCACGCCTTCGCCGGCAGGCTGATCGGCGAGTACGGACCGCTGGTCGGGGTGGAGCCGTCGTCCAGGGTGCTCACCCCGACATCGTCCTGGCAGCTGGCTCGCAGCCTGGTGGGCAGGTGGGACGGCGACCTGGACACCGATCAGTCACCCGACCAGGTGACCGAGACCCTGCTCGCACTCTCCGGTGGTCTGGCCGATCACCTCCGCCGCCCGGAGGAACTCGCTGCGTTCCTGGACCAGCTGGTCGGTCGGATCGCAGCAGCGGTGCCGTCCAGAGGTCAGCAGGGCGAGGTGCACTCGGCGCTCGCGGCGCCCCTGAAGAACCTCACGCAGCGGCGCTGGGTGCTGCCGTTGGTCGAAGCCTTCGTCCAGCTCAAACGCCGGGAGGGGGCCGTCGACTTCGCCGACCAGATGCAGCTCGCCGCGGATCTGGTGACCCGCCACGGCGTCATCGGGACGGCCCTGCGCTCCCGGTATCGGGTGGTTCTGCTGGACGAGTACCAGGACACCGGCCATCCGCAGCGGGTGATCCTGCGGGCGGTGTTCGGGACCGCTGGCGAGGGAACCGTTAGGGACGCCGGCCCCCCCGGTGTTGGCCCCGCCGGGCATCCGGTGACAGCTGTCGGCGATCCGGTCCAGTCCATCTACACCTGGCGAGGGGCGTCGGCGTCCAACCTGAGCCGGTTCACCGAGGACTTCCCGCAGGCGGACGGGACCCCGGCGCCGCGCTTGAGCCTGCTCACCAGCTTTCGCAACCCTCCGCAGGTGCTGGACCTGGCCAACGCTCTGTCCGCCTCCGTCCGTCACGATGTCGAGGGTCTGCGGGCCCGACCCGGGGCAGCAGAGGGCAGTGTGCGGTATGGACTGTTCGACACCATCGGCGAGGAGAACCGGTGGGTCGCGGGTCAGATCGCCGGCCGCTGGGAAGCGGCAACGGCGCCGCCAACCACAGCGGTACTGATGCGCCGTCGCCGCGAGATGGCCGACCTTGCCGATGCGCTGCGGGCGGAGGGGCTGCCGGTCGAGGTCGTCGGTCTGGGCGGCCTGCTGGACGAACCAGAGGTGGCCGATCTGGTCGGCATGTTGCATCTACTGGTCAACCCCAACTCCGGCGCTGCCGCGCTCCGGATCCTGACCGGCGCACGCTGGCAGCTGGGCGCCGCCGACCTCGCCGCCCTGGCCGCCCGAGCCCAGCAGCTGGCCGGAAGGCAGCGGCGGAACGTCGGCGGCGATGCCATCGAATCGGTCCGGGCGGCACTGGCCGAGGCGGCCACCGGAGCCGAAGAATCGGAAGACAGTCCGAGCCTGGCGGATGCGATCGCCGATCTTGGTGAGCCGGGCAGGTACTCACCGGAAGGTCACCGCCGGATCTCCCGGCTGGCCACCGAACTCCAGTCGCTGCGCCGGCGGTTGGCGCAGCCGCTGCCTGATCTGGTCGCCGACGTCCAGCGCACCATCGGGCTCGACGTCGAGGTGGCGGTCGCCGGATCCGAGGGGAGGGCTCATCTTGAGGCGATCTCGGAGGTGGTCGACGACTTCTCGGCGGTCGGTGGCAGCGTCACCGAGCTACTGGACTTCCTCACCACGGCAGCCGAACGGGAGGAAGGGCTGACCCCGGGCGAGATCGAGGCGGCAACCGGCCGAGTACAGGTTCTCACCGTCCATGCGGCGAAAGGTCTGGAATGGGACCTGGTATCCGTGCCGCACCTGTCCTCCGGGGTGTTCCCGGCCGGTCGGAAGACCAGCTGGTTGTCCGATCCCGCGCAGCTCCCACCGGACCTTCGGGGCGACGTCGCCGACGTGCCGGCGCTGCGGCTGCCGAACGCCGGTGGCCAGGTCGACCAGGGTGACCTGGTCAAGATCCTGAAGCGGCATACCGCCGACCTCAAGGAATGGCAGGACGCCGAGGAACGCCGGCTCGGCTATGTCGCCGTCACCCGCGCCAAGCAGCACCTGCTGCTGTCCGGACACCACTGGGGCGCGACCGGCGTCAAGCCGCGAGGGCCGAGTGAGCTGCTCCGGGAGCTCGGCGACGCCGCCCTCGCGGCCGACCCGGCGACACAGCCGGATCACTGGGCGCCGCCGCCGGCACCGGGCGACAGCAATCCGAACACCGCGGAACCGCGGACCGCGGTCTGGCCGCGGGATCCGTTGGGAGACAACCGACCCGCGGTGCGGACTGGAGCGGACGCGGTGGAAGCGGAGCTGGCGGCGCCCAGCGAACCAGCCGCCAGCGCGCCGGACGATCCGTTCGGCTGGGCCGAGGACGTCACCACGTTACTGGCCGAGCGGGAGGCGGCCCGGTCAGCCGTCATCGACGTCGAGTTGCCGGCAACGGTGTCGGTATCCGCGCTGGTCGACCTGGCATCGGATCCGGCCGCGCTGGCCCGTCATCTCCGCCGGCCGGTGCCGATGCCGCCGGCCCCGCAGGCACGGCGAGGCACCGCGTTCCACCTGTGGCTGGAACATCGGTTCGCCGGCGATGCGCTGTTGGGACTGGATGAACTGCCGGGTGCCGACGACCGGGACGCCGCCGACGACGACCGGCTGCACGTCCTGCGGCAGGCCTTCCTCGCATCCCGGTGGGCCGACCGGGCGCCGTTCACCGTTGAGGTCCCGTTCGCCACCAGGATCGGCCCGGTGGGGGTGCGCGGACGGATCGACGCCGTGTACCGGGATACCGACGGCGGCTACACCGTCGTGGACTGGAAGACCGGACGCCGGCCGTCGGCGGCGCAGATCGATGCCGCCGCCGTCCAGCTGGCCGCCTACCGACTGGCCTGGGCGGATCTCAGCGCAACGCCGCTCGAGCAGGTCAGGGCGGCCTTCCACTACGTGGCCGACGGCCTCACCGTTGCTCCCGTCGATCTGCTGGATGCCGACGGTTTGGCGGCGCTGATCGAGCGGGGCACCATCGGCCCCGCGGCGTCCTAGGAGACCCCTGAATAACTGTGTTGGTCCGCCGCGCTGATCTGCAGGTTTGGGACAATGGACCGATGCAGGGTCGGGCGCGGGATCAGCGGGATCTGTTGGATGTGGAGTCGGTGGCCGGGCAT
>JAABUT010000774.1_pt1 | contig 44177 bp, 47 predicted proteins | sample 5559281 | NCBI WGS metagenome assembly JAABUT01 (sample SAMN10711880, study PRJNA513359) | rock metagenome | isolation source: Antarctica rocks | place: Antarctica: Victoria Land, Ricker Hills nord | collected 2016-01-04
TGACAAAGATCCGCCAGTTCATCAACGGCTGGAACCCACGCCGGCACCCATTCATCTGGACAAAGACCCCAGACGACATCCTCACCAAGATCAAACGTAAACAAACCTCAACGACAAGCCACTAGTGCCGTGTCAGGCAACCTTTGCCGAGTTGGACTCCACGTCCATGGTGGTGCCGTGGCGGATCGCACCCTCGACCATGGCGGCGACCTCGGAGGCGGTGCAGGAGATCAGCTGGGAGTGCACCGCCAGGGACTTGTGCTCCACGTGCCAGTAGATCAGCACCCCACGCCCGCCGTAGCGGGAGTGCCACTCGGTGAAAATGTTCTGGTCGAAGGCCCGCACATGGGTGGAGTCCGAGGCCACCGCGGTGGACCCGGTGCCCCACAATTCGGCGCTGCGGGCGGCGAAGGTGGCGTTCGCGATGCCGATCGCAATCGTCTGGGCCGCCTCGGCGGTGAGGTAGCGGCGCCGCACGTAGCGGATGTCGTCCTCGCTGTGCTCGTGCCCGCCGGCGGCCCATGCGCGGCATCGTCGATCCCATCTGACCAGCAAGGAGCGCTATGGAATACACGATCCGTCCGCTCGACGCGTCCACCTGGGATGCCTTCTCGGAGCTCGTAGAGCGAAACGGAGGCGTGATGGGAGGGTGCTGGTGCCAGAACCCCCATCGTGATCCTGGCCTTGAGTCGCCCGCGGCTAAGCGCGTGGCCAAGGAGGAACGCGTGCGCAGCGATCGAGCCCACGCGGCCCTCGTATTCGACTCCGACGGTCTGGCCCAGGGCTGGGCGCAATACGGCGACCTCGACGAGCTCCCAGCGATGACACATCGAAAGGCCTATGAGCAGGACCCGCCGCCGCTCGCCGACTGGCGCATCGTCTGTGTGTTCACCGACAAGCGGCACCGTCGGCAAGGAGTCGCACGCGCCGCGCTCGGAGGTGCGGTGGACTTGATTGCGCGCGCCGGCGGTGGCCGCATCGAAGCTGTCTCGCAAGCGGCCGACGGGCGCAGGTCGGTGCCCTACATCTTCTCCGCGACGGTGGAACTCTTCGAAGAGAACGGGTTCGACCGCATCCGTCAGGTCGGCAAGCACTCGTGGCTCGTTGGCCGTGTCCTGCCACGCGGGTAACGCTGAGGTTGCGGAGCCGGCGCCTTGATTGGATAAGAGCCAGAATCAGCAGCATCGGACACCAGGAGGCCTATTCACGCAGTCTGATAGTCGTTGCTTTCCCGGCGAGTCTGTATAAAGGACGGTCCGGTTCTTGAGAGAATTGGGTTACCACACTCAATCCAAAGAAACGGACCGTCGAGATGTATCATACAACAGGATTCAGCAAAGATGACATCATCGAATTGTGCGCACTCGTCCACGCGGAATGCGCGGATGCACCACGGAATCCGTGGCCACCGATCCTCGGACTGTACAAGGCGATGGTCGTGACGTTGACCTACCTGCGCCGCAACCGGGTCCAGGTCGAACTCGGTGAAGCGTTCGAGGTGTCCCAGCCCACGATCAGCCGGGCCATCACCGCCCTGACGCCGTTGCTGGGACGAGTCCTGGCCGGCTACTCCCGGTCGCTGAGGACCTGGACCCTCGGACCCAGTACATCGTGGACGGCACGCTCCTTCCCTGCTGGTCATGGACTGCGCACCCCGAGCTGCACTCCGGCAAGCACAAGACCACCGGGATGAACGTCCAGGTCGCCTGCGACCTGGACGGCCGGCTGGCGTGGATCTCGGACCCGATCGAGGGACGCCGCCACGACACCGCCGCGCTACAGATCTCCGGTGTCTTGGACACCCTCGATGCGGGGAACTGGATGGGCGATAAAGGCTACATCGGGAACGACATGATCACCCCGATCAGGAAACCCGCCCACCGAGACTTCCTCGACTGGGAGAAACAATTCAACACCGCCATCAACAAGATCCGCTACCTGATCGAACGGACCATTGCCAACCTCAAAACCTGGCGAATCCTCCATACCGACTACCGCCGACCCCTGGCAACATTCACCACAACCATCTCTGCAGCAGTCGGCCTACATTTCTACGCAGGCCAGCTGAATAACCCTCCAGGCACCTGCGTGAAGTGTTTCTGCCTGTGCCTGATTGTCTGTGGCGCAGGTGATTCAGTCCTCGGGGTGACGCCAGATCGAGACCCATGACCACCGATGGTGCTCATGGCGTTCAGTGCGGGGTGACGGCACCACCGCGGATGTCGGGGAACAGTCCGGCGGGCGGTGGCAGGTAGGGCAATGGTTCGCCACGGCGGGTCTTGTTCTGGTCGGTGTCGGGGGCGGCGGCGAAGGGTCCGTCGGGGTCCATGAGGATGATCATGTGGTGGTCGGCGTGGTCGCGGAGCCAGACCGATGTCCCGGTGGCGGGGTCTCTGCGGAGGTGTTCCCAGGCTCGCCAGAGTGCTTCGAGGCGGATGACGGCTTCGGCGTGTTCCCACCAGCGGGCGTCCCAGACGCGGCTGCGGCCGTTGATCGCGCGTCGGTAGGTGTGGCGGAGGTAGTCGCGGAGGAATTCGTCGACCGACCCGTAGTACAGCCCCGGCCCCGCGCCGCTGCGGGCTGGCTCGTCGGGGTCGGGGTCTGCTTTGTCGCCGGTCTCGTCGCCGACGGGCTCGTTGCCCCAGTCGCTCACGATCCGACCTCATCGCTTACCGCGGCTGCGACGGCCGCCGTTTCGTTCTGAGCGGCGCGGATCGTCAGGTCGGCTTCGGGGTCGTGCGCGGCGATCGAGGCGGTGACGGCTGGGGCGTGGGGGCTGGTCATCCAGGGTTGAGTAGCGATCAGGGTCGGTCGGGTGCCGGTGGCGAACACGACGGCGCGGCCTTTGGGGAGGGCTTGGAGGTCGGCGACGTCGAGGATCCGTTCGCGGGTGAGGTGTTCGTTGACGCTGCGGTGGCCGCGGCTGGTGGACACGGCGGTGACGCGTTTGTCGTAGTCGCCGATCAGCGCGGAGAGCATGTCGAGGAATTTCTGTTCGCGGCAGCCGCCGCCGTAGACGGCGATGTTACTGGCGTTCCAGAGTTTCTCCATGCCGTGCTGGCCCCACACGTCGACGCCTTGGGACCAGCCTTGCAGGATCGTCATGAGGATAATCCCGCGGGAGCCGTAGTGGGAGTAGAGGTTGGGCAGTTCCTGCCACCGGCACACGTTCGCGGCTTCGTCGAGGACCCCGAGCAGCGGGACGGGCAGCCGCCCGCCGGTCGAGCGGGCGGCGAGGTCTTCGGCGGCTTGGACGACGGCGACGGTGAGCGCGGTGACCAGCGGCCCGGCGGTGCCGCGGCCTTCTCGGGACAGCGAGTACAAGGTCCCGCTCCCGCTGGTGACGAAGGTGTCGGGGCAGAACTGGCGGCGGTGATCGGCGGGTCCGGTCGGGGTGACCCAGCGGGCGACGTGGCGGTTGGTGAGGCAGCTCGCCATTTGTTGGGCGGTGCCGTAAATCCCGCCGCGTTGTTTGTCGGGTGCGTTGATGACGCCGGCGACTTGGTCGGCGGTCAGGTCGTACCCGGCGCGGCCCAGGATGGTGACGGGTTCGTCGTTGGTCGGTCGGGTGAGCCACCGGTACACGTCGGTGATGGGCCTGGTGTCGAGGGCGGCGGCGAGCAGCAGCCCGGCGAGGAGGTCCTGCCCGGCGGGATCCCAGTACGGGTCGGGGCGGGCGCCGGGCTCGCGGGACCCGGCGGCGAAGTGTTCGGCCAGGCTGGCGGCGCGGGTTTCGTCGGTCACATAGGAGAGCGGGTCCCACCACCACTCGGTGGGTTCTTCACCGGCCACGGCCTGGGGGTCGAACACCCACACCGGCCCGGTTTCACGGCGGGGGTCGCGGGTGGCGTCGAGGACGTCACGCTTGTTCGAGGTGACCAGCACCGGACCCGGCGCGGCGAGGATCGCCGGGATCGCGCGGCTGGTGGTCTTGCCGGTGCGGGTGCCCCAGATGTCGATGTGCATGTCTTCCCACGACCCGTACAGATCGGTGTTCGTGGCCACCGTTCGGCCGATCGGCACCCCGGGCGGGCCGGTGACCTTCAGCCGGGCCGCGGTCTCGGTCACCGCGGCCCGGGTGAGCGGGGTGACGTCGCGGCCGCGGCCGAGGTAGCGGGCGGTGTGGTCGACCCGGGACGCCCGGCGGCCACGCCGCACCCACCACCGGACCCCTATCCCGCCGAGCACCAGCAGGACCAGGGCGATGCCGGCCGTGGCGAGCGTGGACGCGATCGGCCACGCGACCGTGCCGGCGGCGACGCCGAACAGGGTTTCCCACGGGCCTGGCACCGGCGGCAGGCCGGCGATCTGATGCCCGACCGTGGCTGCCGTGTACACGGTGCCCAACACGACGACGACGGCCCCGATCAGGACGAACAGGGCGATCGTTTCGCCGGTGACCCGGCTGGGCTGGGAGCGCCGGTTGTTCCCAGGAGGCATCCTCAGCCCTCCTGGAGGCCGACGACAGCGGGGTCGTCGTGCCAGCGCCGGTTGGTGTCCGACACGGCTTGCTCGGCAGCGGTCAGGTGAACCTCGACCGGGATCCCGGGCCGGCCGCCAACCTTGACCAGGAACTTCCCCCGCCCGGGCGGGACCGCGTCGTGGCCGGTGTGGGCGTCCCACGCGGGCGGGTCCTGCCAGCCGATCAGCATGGCCTGTTCGGCCTGGCTGAGCGGGACCGCGGAGGTCAACGCCGGCATCTCCGCACCGGGCAGGCCAGCACAGATCACCATCCCGGAGCGTTCGACGAACCCTCTGGCCTTCATCTGGTCCTCGCCGCTGGGTAGCGCCAGCAGGTCGCTCATGGTGTGGCTGATCATCGCGGTGCCGACGCCGTGGCGGCGGTTGAGCCGGGTCAGCGCGTCGACCCGGTCGACCATCCCGCGACCGGCGCGTAACGCCCGCCACAGCTCGTCCATGATCACGAAGTAGTGCCGCCGCGGTTCGAGGCCGGCGTCGGCGAGGCTGTTCGCGACGTTCACCATCCCGAACCCGGCCGACCAGCACGCCAACAGCGCCGCGGCCTGCAGATCGGTCTGGGCGTCGTCGATGCTGGACACGTCGAACACCACCGGCCGGTCCCGGCGCATCGGGTTCGTCGTCTGGCGGGAGAACGTGTCCCCGAGCCGCCCGGTCCCCGAGGTCAGCCCGATCAGGGACGCCTCGAGGTTCTCGGTGATGTCGCGGTAGCGGTTCTCATCACCCCGGTCCAGGGCAACCTGTCGCAGGTCGGGTGGGGCTTGGCGGATCACGGCCAGCAGGTCGGCCAGGACCGGGATGCCGTCGTGCCGGTCGTCGAGGACGTGTAACGCCCGGTCGAGAATGGTTTCCTCCCGGTCGGTCGGCGGGGAATTGCGCAAGATGGTGATCAGCGACGCGACCACCGTCAGCCGGCGCGCGTGCCCGTCGGCGAGGACCGCGGCCTTCGCGTCACCGGTGAGCCGGCCGGCGGCCGCGGTAGCCTCGCCCGGGTCGAGGACGTTGAGGTGACCGCGGCCGCCGCCGAGCCGGATCACCTGCCCGCCCAGCGCGGTGACCAGGTCCACGTAGTCCGGGCGCAGATCCCCCAACACCAGCGGCATCACCCCGTACCCGGCCAGCCCGGTCGCCATCCGCCTTATCGCGGTCGACTTGCCCAGGCCGGGCAGCCCGAGCACGAACACCGACGGGTTCGAGATCAGCTTGGCCCGTTGGAACCAGGAGATCGGGTCGCAGCACAACGTCGCCCCCGAGGTGATGTGCCGGCCGAACGGAACACCGACCATCGGCGTGCCCGAGCCGACCACCCACGGCCACAACCCGCACACCTGCACCGTCGTCCCCCGATACTCCTCCGCCGGGGTGACCAGCACCGCCTCGCCGCGGCCGCGGCCGAGCCAGCCCCGCGGCCCCGGCCGCAACACCCGCCCCGCCCCGACCCCCGGGGTGCGGGAGGCGGACCGGCGGGATCGGGGTGGGGTGGTGGCGGGTACCGGGGCCGGGTCCACGGCGCCGGTCACAGCCGGTCCCGCATCGCCGCCGGGGCCTTGAGGTGTCGAGGCAGGATCAACCCGAGCGGTAACCCGGCGGCGAACGCGCTGTCCTGCGACCCGTAACACGGCCGCAGCCGCAACCGGGCGGTCGCGGACAGATTGTCGACCGCCGCCCGGGCCTCCGGTAGCCGGTCGGGGTCGGTGACGGTCGCGGTCACCAGCAGCCCGAAGTTGACCAGCCCCGCGCCGGCAGCCTCCTCGGCCGCGGCCGCGGCCGAGGACCGGGTGGCCTGCAGCGCCCGCGCCGACGGCCGGGCCCGCGAGGTCGCGAGGAACTCCGCCGCCCGCAAATCGGACTCGACGATCGCGGCCGCCCGCGCCGCGTCGATCGGCCGGTACACCAGCGTGACCCGCTTGCGGGCCACATCCCGATGCGGGGCCAGCAGCCGGGCCAGCACCGTGGAGGTGACGTTCCCGCGCGGCGCGGTGGTCATCGACCAGGTCACGCTGTACCCGTCGTCGTGCCGGTAATGCTCCCAGGACGCCTCCGCGGCCGCCGGGCCGACATCGCACCAGGCCAGGTCGCTGGGCTCGTCGTGGGCGTGAGCGGTGTCCACGACGCTGGCGACGCCCGGGCTGTAGGCGACCCGGATCACCTCGCACACCTCGCCCGCGGCCAGCGGACGCGCCGCGCCGGCACCGGTCGTGGACAGGCTGCCGGTCAACCCCGGCAGCCGCGCCGCGAGGTCGCGGCCCATCTCGGTGTCGGTGCGTTTCTTCCCGGTCGCGGCACCGACCGAGGTGAAACTGATCGTCACATAGGCCTTGATCAGGCTCGACCCGACCGGATACGCCGCCACCACCTCGGCCAGCATCGCCCGCGCGAACTCCGGCCCGGCCGGATCCAGCTGCGATTCGACCTCCCGGCGGAGCCGGTGCCCGGTATCCGGGGCCGTCTCCACCGTCACCGCGGCGGCCTGGACGCCCGGTTCGTCGCCCAGGTTCGCCAGCCAATGCCCCCAGTCCGCGACCCACCCGTCGACCTGGTCAGGGTCGACCAGGCTCGCGCCGTCGGGTTCGGTCCCGATCACCACCGTGTACGTGGAAGTCGCCGGGGCGAAGATCAGCGCGAACGGCCGCCCGTAGGAATCGGTGTGCTCACTCAACCGCAGCGACGCAGCCAACCCCGGCAACTGATGGGTGCCCCACAGGGCCAACCCCAACGGACCCGACCGGTACAGGTGCGCGCCGCGGCGGGTCGCCGACATCCACGACACCCGGGCCAGGACCCGGTCCAGGATGGACTTCTGGTGCCGGTCCCGGGTGACGATCGCGGCCAACACCACCGCCAACACCACCGCCAAGACCACCCCGCGCAGCAGCCCCGCCAGAGCGATCACGATGACCACCAACACCAGCCCGGCGAGCATGATCGCGGTGCCGAGCGAGCCGAGGCCGAACAAGCCCGGACTCGACGGCCGGCGCCAATTACCGTACGTCCGCGGCCCGGCCACCTGCGGATCAGCGGGCGCCATCAGCATCTCCCGTACTCGACTCGGCCGCCGATGTTCCGGCGCCCTTCGCGGCCTTCACCACACCGGACACGACCTCGACCCCCGCACCCGCCGCCATCCCGACCGGGCCAGCCGCCACCGCACCCCCACCACCACCAGCAGCGCCAGCACCAGCAGCGCCAGCACCAGCAGCGCCAGCGCGGGCGCCCGCACCCGAACCGGCAGCACCCGCCGAACCCCCGGCCCCAGCGGCCCCCGGACCAGACGCCGCCGCCCCGCCGTTTCCGCCGGTCGACCCCGACGGCCCAGCGGCGCCGGAACTCCCGGCACCACCCGGCCCTGTCCCCGACGGCGGCGACCCAGCGGTGCCGCCGTTCCCGCCGAACAATTTGCCCGACGCCGCGGCCCCGGTGGGCAGCATCGCCGCACCCGCCATCCCCGCACCAGCCATCCCCCCGCCGTCAGCAGAAACCGCGGACACCGCCGGGACCACCAGCTTCATCAACGCCGGCAACGCCACCAACGCGACCCCCATCAACGTCAAGCCGGTGATGATGCTGATCAACCCGGTCCCGTCGTCGCGGAACACGCTCGTCCCGGCCAGCTTGAACGCCGTCGCATACACGATCGCCGCCGCCGGCTTGTAGGCAATGAACGCCAACAACCAGCCCGCCGTCTTCCGGAACATCGACCGGCCCGCCTCGGTGTTCGTCGCCGCCGCGCTGAACGGCAGCGCCCCGGCCAGGATCACCAGCATCCCGCCCCGCACGATCATCAGAAAGATCTGCGCCAGCGCGGCGAACACCGCGAACAGGCCCAGCACGATGATCAAGATCGACCCCAAAGCGCCATTAGCCGGGTTCGTGGTCAACGCGAGCAACGCGAGCATGCTGCCGCCGAAACACGACCCATGGCTGTCCTGGATCGAACATTTCAACGAGCCGTCCAGCAGCCACACCGAGAACGAATCCCCCGCCGCGGTCAACAACGCGACCACCGTCAACCCAGCACCCGACACCACCACCAGGGTCAACAGCGATCGGACCAAGTCCCGGCCGGCGTCCGCGCGCTGCTCCCACGCCATCTTTCCCGCGCCGATGATCACGCTCAACACCGCGACAGCGATCATGTACCACCACAAACTGTCCTGGATATACGCCACCGTCGACGAGCCATGCGACCGACGCGACGGGGCGATCGCGGTCACCACCCCCACCGCGGCCGAGATCACCACCGCCGCCGCCAACACCGCCCCGAAACGGGCCGACACCTCCCCACCAGCGGTCTCGTGCCGGCGGGCCAAGCCCATCCGCACCCCCAACACGATCAACCCCAGCACGCACATCCCGAACGCCAACCAGGTCGCGTAACCCAGCACCAGATCGATCCCGGACGTGCCCGCCGCGTGCGCCCCCGGTGCCACCCCCGAATCGCCGCCACCGCCGGTCAGCGTCGGCGTGCCGATATACACCCACAACGACCCCAGCGACCCGACCACCTTCCCCACCGCCGTCAACACCGCATTCGCCATATTCACCATCGCGTCACCAACCGCCGACGCCGCGAACGCCTGTACCTGGCAGCCCACGTTTGCCCAGCCGCAAGTCATCGGTTTACGCCCCGGCCCACGGGATGTATCCGTTGACGTCAGGGATCTGGACGACGGGACTCAGCTGCTCACCGTCGTCGGCGATCCTGACCTTCCAGTCCCCACCGGACCAGAGCAAGTTGAAAACGGTGCCCGCGTAGGCACCTTTGGAGGTTTGAACAGCCAGGTCGACGTCGGCCTGTTCGCCGTTGTACCGCAGCACCCGGAAACCGACGATCTGGATGCGGACACCCTCGGACCCGCCGTCTGCCGGGATCGGCTTCCGCAATAGCGCATCCCGCCCCGGCCCGGGCACAGGCGCTCGCTCGTAGAACTGCTTTCGCAGACTTCCGGTCGACCCGATCGCCAGGTAGTTGGCGGCGGCCGTGAGAGCTCCCACGGGAGTGCGGGCGTAGCAGCTGCGGTAACCGTCCGAGTCGATCCGGCCAGGTCCGACAGCCTTGATCGCCGGCGCCGCCGTCGTGCCGACAAGGCTCCACGTCGCGTCCGGTGCTTGCGCGACCGTCCCCGACATTCCCACCCCTGCCAGACCACAGACACTCGCCGACCCGGCAGGCACCGGCGAAGCCGCGGCCGTCGTCAAGGGATCCCCCGGCACCGGGCCAGGAACCGCCCGCTGATCAGGCGCTCCCCCGAAGACGTTCGTCAGGCTCAGCACCAAACCCAGCACGACCAGGACGGCGACCACCACCGCCGCGCCCACGAACCTCTTCGAGGTCCACGGGCCCCCACCATCCGGACCGCCCCTGATTGTCCCGGTCACCATCACCGCTCCCAGGGCGACTCATCTGGCCCACCCATGGATCAGGCGGCGAGGAACGAGACGAGGGTGAAGGCACTCGAGACAACCAGCACACCGCCGAGCGCCCAGCCGACACCGGCAGCGTGCTCGCCGCCATCGCCGCGACGCCCCGCGATGCCCAGCCGGACCCCGGCGAAGATCAACGCCATCACGAGGATGCCCAGGGCGATCCACTTGGCCCAGCCCATGATCGTGGTGATGTTCTGGAAACCGGGCGGCGGTGTGCCGTTGCCCGGATTCGGTACGTCCATCGGCAGGAACCGGACGAGGTCGTGCAGGTGAACGAGCACAGTCATGAGCCCTCCTTACGAATCGTTGCGGCGTCGACGGTCGCCGGCGCCGTCAGTGAGCGCAGCTCGCTCACGAAGCTGATGACCGATCGCGGAAGCCGATCGGTGGTCGGGTCGTCGAGACGCCACGCCGGCACCCACGGAATCCGCCAAACCCGCGGAGCGCCGCCCGCGACCACCTTCGCGAGATCCAGCAGAGGTGCCGGGAGCTTGCCGGGCGCATCGGCGACCAGCACAAGCCCCAGAACGTGAGCGGACGGGCCGACATCCGAACCGGCCCACTGGGTCAACGCCGCCCGGGCAGCAAGCAGCCCGCGCACGTTGGTCCGGGCCGTCACCACACACGCACACGACCCGGCGTCGGCATCCACCGGCCACGAGTGGCCGGTCGCAACCCACGCATCTGCCAGTGAGGCGATGCTGGACTCCGCGGAGCCCCCGTGCGCACCCACAACCCACACCGCCGCGCGGCCGGTCACCCGCACCACCGGCAAGGCCTGGTCAGGCGCCGGCACATGCGGCTGCGGCCGCACCGGCCCCGTCGACGGCGGAACGTCTCGACGATTGGCCGCGGCCACCCACCGGTCCCAATTCCCCGGCACCAGCTCACCCCGGGCCGGCTCCACAGTCTTGGACCGATCGAGCACGCCACGACCGTTGTGTCCCGGTAGCGGTCGATTCGCCGCCGTAACCCAGGGATTCGACGTCGTCACCCCCCACCTCCCCGTCACTCACATCGGTAACTGTAGCTAATGCAAGTGGCCAAAGAGTATGTCTAGAGTTGGGTCGAGTCAACGGCCTACCTTGCAACCACGCGGTGCGCGAGCCATCGCCGAATCCAGTTCGCCGAGAGAAGGGGGTCGGCGTTGTGACATGCTCAGAGTTGAGTAGGGCGTGCTTCTGCACTCTCGTGAGGTCTGCTGGAGGTCGAGTGGGCGAGGAAGATGAGGGGATCCCGCACCTTGCGGATCGCCTCAACGTCCTCTTCGGGCGCGTTCCACGGCGCGGCGGCTCGCAGCCCTACAGCAATGAGCGGGCGGCCGAGGAACTCGGCGTGGCGGGAGTCCCGGTCACGGGTACGTACCTGAGCCAACTGCGTTCAGGCAAACGTAGCAACCCGAGCGCCAAGCTCCTGATGGGTATCGCGGACCTGTTCGATGTGCCCATCACCTACTTCTTCGACGAGGATCAAGCAACAAAGATCGCGACCCAACTCGACGCCCTGGCGGCATTACGCAACGCCGGGGTGCGAGGAATTGTGGCGCGAGCCGCAGGCGTGAGCGATGCGGGCATCGCGAACCTTGGGGGCGTGCTGGAACAGATCCGGCGAATCGAGGGTCTTCCTGAAGATGAGCGCTGAGCAACGCAGGTCGTCGCGCGCCATGCGACGCGCCGTCCGACTCGCACGTCGTCTGATGCCCTTAGACGGGAACCTGGACGACTTCATCGCGAGCATCGCTCGGCACCGACGCCGGCCGATCACGCTCGTGCAGCTGGATCGACGGCCGTCAGATGATCTGTCCGGACTGTGGCTCGCCACAGAGAGCGCCGATTACATCATCGTCGATCCGACCGCCACGCCGTCACGGCGAGCCCTCATCGTGTGTCACGAGATCGCGCACATGTTGCTCGGCCATCGAGGAGACCTCACGACTTCCCAGCTCCTCGCGACAACGGCGCCCGACCTCAACCGCGCTCTCGTGGCACGGGTTCTCGGTCGTCATGCCTACGGTTCGGCCGATGAGCAGGCCGCGGAAGAAATGGCGACGGTCGTGGCAGCAGAACGTTCCCAGCGTGAGGACACTGCCCGCCTGCATCTGCACACCAATTCGGCCCGACTGCGCTGAGCCCATGCTGTGGATCGTCGTCGCTGGCTTGTGTACCACCGCCGTCGGCTATCGCGTCTTCACCCTCGGAGGACGCCGGCCCGAGGTGTGGTGGGTAGCCTTCACTGTCACCCTGATCGGCATCGTCGCGGGGTCCGGCTTCCTCACGGCCGAGCAGGACGTCAACCGCGTCCTCGGCGTGCCGAACGTCGCTTACCTGCTGTCGAACTTCAGCTTCGTAATCGCCGCGGCGTCGGTACAGGTGTACGTGCACACACTGCGACGAGCGCGACCTTCTGCGCGGCTGATGGTTCTGCATGTCAGCACCGCAGCCGTGGTCGCTGTGATCATCGCCGCAGGTTGGCTGGCCGCACCAATCCACCACCAGTGGTACCCGACCTTCCGGGATGTTCCCTTCACGCCCGAGGCCGTCGCCTACCAAGGGCTCTTCCACCTCTACCTCGGCGCCGTACTCGTCAATGTCGCCGTTGGAGCATCCCAGCAGATCAAGGCCACACCACACGCTGACCCGGGACGTCTGTTCGGGCTGGTAGCGATCGCGATCTCCGCGAGCCTGGACGTCGCCGCCCACGCTCTCTACTTGGCCCAATTGTTCGGATCAGCCCGAGGCAACCCGCCAGCGTTCCGACTTGCCAGCACGGCGGACATGGTCACCGCGATCGCCATGACCGGCATCGTGAGCGGCACCGTCGCCTTCCTCCTCATTCCACGGCTGGTCATCCGGCTACGCGCCCGGCACCTGATAAGCGAACTACTCCCACTCTGGCTGAAGGTGCGGGAACTCCAGCCCGGTGTCGCGCTGCCGACGCGGTACAAGAGCTTCACCGAGCCGACCGTTCAGGCCGAGCGCATGATGATCGAGATCGGCGACGGGCTCCGACTCATCCATGTGCCGTCCCGCGCGCACCAAGATCCCTACCGGCTGGTCGCAGGTGCGCTCCTTCAGCCCGCGCCCACCGGCGCTCTCGCCGACACCCTCCTCCCCACACCCACCTCACGCCATGACGAGGAAACCGTCGTGCTGTCCCTCGCGCAGGCATACGTCAACCTTCGAACGGAGATGGCCCGTGCATCGTGATCGCCGCCGCCGCACCGATGAGCTCAGGCAGCTCGCGAGCGAGGAAAACTGGGAGGAACTGTACCGACGGCTCATGTTGTGGGAGTTCCCGCACGAGGCCCGGATGGGCTGGCAACTGGCCTTCCTTCGCCCCTTCGCCGTCCCCAGGATGGCCAGCACTCTGGTCAAGGCCGGTCATCTGGTCGACAACCCGCTCAAACGGGCCTATGACACCGGGCTGATCATCTACGAGATCGTCTACGGCGGGGTCAACTCGCCCCGCGGCCGGCAGATGATCTCGGTCATGAATCGCGCCCACCACGGCCGCAACATCCTCGACGAAGACATGACCTACGTCCTGTGCGCGTTCATCGTCGCGCCGATGCGCTACATCGACCACGCAGGCTGGCGACCCCTGTCGACAGCCGAGCGTCGCTCCTCGCTGGAGTTCTATACCGCGATGGGCCGAATCATGAACATCCGTGACATCCCGGTGAGCTACGCCGACGCCGAGCGCGTCTTCGATGACTACGAAAGGGCGAACGTCCGAGCCAGCGGGGACGCGCAGGTACTCGGACGCAATCTGCTCGCGGTGCTCAAAGGAAGGCTGCCAGCAGTCGCACGCCCCCTCGCCGGGCCTCTTTTCGCCACCCAACTCAACGACGCCCGCATCGCCGCCGCGCTAGGGATCCGGACGCCCACCCCGGCCCTCCAGACGGTGGCGAACGGTGTCGCCCACCTTCATGGCCTCATCCAACGGCAACTTTCACCGGCCACGACGCCCGTGTTCACACCCGGGATGAAGGCCGGCCGGCTCTATCCCACCGGGTACCAGCTCGAGCAGCTCGGGCCACCGTCAAGCGTTAACGACGCTGCGACGGGCGCTGCGAAAGCAGACAGCGGACCCCGCGTCCCGCCAAACTCTAGCAATCAACATATCGATATTGTGTAGCTATAGTTACTCCGTCGTCTAGCGACGGGACCCACCTTGGTACTGGCAGAGAACCCTCGAACGGCTCACGGTTTGCGAGCTTGCGCTGCTCGGGGCGTCTTCACTGCTGCTGTCCTGGCAGCTGTGGCGCTCGCAGGTTGTACGACCACGTCTTCGGCGCCGACATCAACCGTGCCCAGCCCGTCGACTCCGTTGGCGTCTCCGCGGGTGTTGTCGCCTGCTCCATCAGGTGTGCGGGAGTGGCGTGATGACGGCTCGGTTGGCACGGTTCCCCCTTCCTCGGTGCTGACTCTCGACCCGGCGGCCACATCCGCGGCCTCGGCGACCGCGGCTAAGGCGATGGGCTTGTACGCACGCCGTCACGTGTCCGCCGCGCGCTGGTGGCGCGATCTGGTCCCGTTGCTGTCCTCAGCCGCCGCGCAGGCTTACCGATACACCGATCCGCGCAACGTTCCGCCGACGACGGTGACCGGCCCGGGGGTGGTGACCAGTGATTCGACCGGCCAGGTCGCCCGGGTCGCGGTCGCGACCGACGTCGGGTCCTACCTGGTGATCCTGTCGCGTAGCACCGACACACCGGCCCGGTGGCGAGTGGAGCGGTTCGTCCCGCCCGAGAACGTGGGCGGCAACTGAGGTGGCCGACAACAGGGGGAACGGTGTCTACGCCGCTGTCGGCGCGCTGCTGCTCGCACCGATGATCATGGTCACGTTCCTGGTCACGGTCGCCGCGACGCAGGCCCCGCCTGTCCCGGCCGGGTGCGATCCGGCCGCGCTCGCCGCCGCGCCGGTCGATACGGGCTCGGCGCCGGTCGGACCGGTCGCCGGGTACGGGCACGTGCAGCTGGTGAACGCGGCGGCGGTCATGCTGGCCGCGCGCCGGCTCGGGCTGACGGTGCGCGACCAGCAGATCGGCGTGATGACGGCGATGGGCGAGTCCGGCTTGGCCGTCGTCGACCACGGCGACATGGTCGGCCCGGACTCGCGTGGCCTGTTCCAACAACGCGCAAACGGCGCATGGGGCTCCTACCGCGACCGCATGGACCCGGTGATCAGCGCGACGAGCTTCTTCACCGTCGAGAGGACGATCCCGAGCCGGGCGGCGATGGAGCCGACGTTGGTCGCGCACGCGGTTCAACGCAACGCCGACCCCTACTACTACCGGCAGTTCTGGGATCCCGCGGGGATCGTCGTCCGCGCCCTGGCCGGGCACGTCACCACGTCCGCCCCCAGCCCGGCGGCGGTGCCGGTGGCGGCCGCCCCGGCGGCGAGGTACCGGCTCGGGCCGGTACAGCCTCACACCGCGCTGGTGGCAAACACGCTCGGCCCGATGTTCGGCATCACCACCGTGGACGGCTACCGGCCCCCGACAGCGCACGGATACGACCCGACTGGGCATCCGGCCGGGCTCGCGCTGGACTTCATGATCGACAACATCCCCGACCGCGCCGCGACCGGTAGCCGGCTCGCCGCCTACGCGCAAAACCACGCCGCGGACCTTGGTGTGAAGTACGTGATCTGGCAGCAGCACATCTGGTCCCCGGCGCGGGCGTCGGAAGGCTGGCGACTCATGCCCGACCGTGGTTCACCCACCCAGAACCACGTGGACCACGTCCACGTCTCCCTCACCGCCACCAGCACCATCTCGGGTGGCTCGGAGGGCGCGGCGGCCAGGTCGTGTCCGACCGTTCCCGGCACCGACACCGCCGGGCCGGTCAGCACGAGCGGGTGGACCGCACCTGCGCAGGGGCCGATCACCTCCACCTACGGCCCGCGGGTCAACCCGGCCACTCATGTTGCCGGGTTCCACTACGGCGACGACATCGGCGGCGGCTGCAACACCCCAATCTGGGCGGTCAACGCGGGGACCGTCGTCCGCGCCGGACCCGCGACCGGGTTCGGCAACCTGATCGAACTCGACCACGGCCACGGCATCCACACCCGCTACGGCCACATGTACGACTCCGGGCTGCTCGTCCACGTCGGTGACCACGTCACCGCCGGCCAGCAGATCGCCCGGATCGGCAGCAACGGCAACTCCACCGGCTGCCACCTGCACTTCGAAGTCCTGATCAACGGTGAGCACGTCGACCCGCTCGCCTTCCTCACCAGGATCGCCGTCACCATCCCCCACTGAACCGGCCAGGAGGCACACCCACCATGTCCAACACCGCGACCGCACACCCCGACGGCACCGGCACCCTGCACCTCGACGGCCGCCGTGAGGACGTCGCGACCTCGAGCCTGGACGAGGCTCGCGCCGAGCTGCTCCGGCGCGTCATCGCGCACGCCCAGACGACCGGGACCGACGTGTCGGTGACCGCCCGCGATCCCGACAGCGAACATCGGCTCGTCGTGTCCCCCGACGGCACCGTCCGACCCGCATCACACACCTTCGACCAGACTGACCGTTCAGACCGTCCGGCTGGGTCAGACCATCACGACCGGTCCGACCGGGACGACCAGAACGGCCACCGTGACCAGGCGGGCGCGGATGTCACCGACGAGGACGCCAGCTCGACCACCGGCGTGCCTCCCGCGCACGATGCGCGGTCGTTCCTGACCGTGCACGAAGACACCCGCACCCCCGACACCGGCTGGCGCGGGTTCCTCGCGCGGCTCGGGATCACCGTCGAACCCAGCACCGCAGAGAAGGCTCACCGCGCCGATATCCGTGCCGTCTCGGGCCACTGGCCCGGCCCGAGAACGATCGCCGTCGTCAACGGCAAAGGCGGCGCCGGGAAGACCCCGACCACCGTCCTCCTCGCCGCCCTGTTCGCCCGCCACGGCGGCTCCGGCATCCTCGCCTGGGACAACAACGAGACCCGAGGCACCCTGGGCTGGCGCACCGAACAAGGCGCCCACCACGCACACGTCCTCGACCTGCTCCCCCGCGCAGCCGACCTGATGCAGCCCACCGCCCGCGCGGCCGACCTAGCCGGCTACGTCCACCACCAACTCGACGACAAATACGACGTCCTGCGCTCCAACCCGCTGCTCCTGCCCCACCAGCAACGCCTCACCGCCGACGACTTCCACGCCGTCCACCAGGTCGCCAGCAAATACTTCCGGCTGGTGCTCATCGACTCCGGCAACGACGAAACCGCACCACACTGGCTCGCCATGATCGACCAAGCCGACCAGCTCGTCGTCCCCACCAGCACCCGGCCCGACCACGCCGAAGCCGGCCGGCTCCTCCTCGACGCCCTCCGCGACCGCGATGACCACTCCACCCACCTCGCCGACCACGCCGTCGTCATCGTCTCCCAAGCCGACCGGGAAGAAGCTGCCGCTACCAGCATCGCCGCTCGGTTCGACGGCCTCGCCCGAACCGCAGTCACCATCCCCTACGACCGTGCCATGCGCACACCGTGGCTGCGCTACGACAACCTCAACACCGACACCCAACGCGCCTACCTCACCGCCGCCGCAGCCGTCGCCGAAGGGCTATAACCCATGTGTCCAATACGCAACACGCCCGCACGGTGGAGGTCCGGCCCTCGGCCCATGGCTAGCACTAGCGTGCTCGCCATGACTGATAGACGACGCCCCCGAGGCGGTGCAGTTGGTTCGTTCGCGCTCTTCGCCCGGGTCAGCCCCGAGGCGGCGCAAGTCGCCGACGACGTGGCACGGCGGCTAGGAGTCAGCAAGGCCGAGTTCGTCGAAACCGTCATGCTCCACGTCGGTGCCACGCTCGACGAGCACGGTCGCCCATCGTGGTGGACGAAACCCGTCACCCAGGATGAGGAGCTGAAGCTCCAAGCCTCATAACACGCCTTCAGGGCAGTGCCCTGACATGACGAAGGCTCCCGTTGGCGCGGGAGCCCAAGTCCAAGTTTGAGAACCCGGTAACTGGCCGGGTCTCCGATCTAATCCCCTCGTGACGGGAGGCTTTGTGCTGCCCACCGTAGCAACTCATCCCCGGATTCCGGTAGTAGGACCCGCTCATGCGGCCGTGTCGTGAGCACCGCGCTCGCCCTGCACCAGGCCGGATCCCCGGTTGGTCTGGCGCCCGCGCTGCCGCCCGGCCTGTACCCCGCCCTTGAGGTGTGGGCCCAGCGGCAGGCACTGCGACACCTCCGTACCGCTGATCCGGTCCAGGCGGAGCAGATCCGCTGGCACGCGCTCCGCCGGCCCGGCCACGTCGACCAGGCCGTCCTGCTCCGACGCCACCGCAACACCCGCGGCGTCCGCCTCGACCCACCCCCGGGCGTCTACGCGCCCATCCCCACCTGGGGATCGCGTGACCGCTGGCTCCGCGCCCTCACCCAGCTCCTGCGTGACCACCCCGACGTTCCCGGCCGCCACCACGTCTCCCCCAGCACGGTCACTACCTATGCGGAGACGCTGTCGACCTACGCCGAGCAGGCCACCGGGCGCCGCTGCATCGTGGCCAACCGGTGTCTCCGCGAGCTGACCGGGCTGTCCGACGCCACCGCCGACCGTGCCCGCCGCGTACTGGACGCCCTCGGGCTGCGGGTGGTCGTCGTGGCCGGGCGTCGTCTACGCCTGGGCGAGTGCCTGCAAGCCCGGTCCCGGGGCTGCCGACAGACCGGGTTCGCCAACGAAACCGCCCTCACCATCCCGAAACCCCTGTGGACAACCCCGGCCGAAACAGTCGCAGATCCACCCCATGAACCCCCTACCAGAGGTCCGTTAGCCGCGTCTATCAACGCTCACGTCGTCACGTCTTACCCTCAGGAAGACAACAACACGCGGCCTCCGGCCGCCCAGCACCAACCAAGAGAGCCCCGACCACCTCACCGACGGTCGGCGGTCTCGTCGGCCACTTGTGACCTCGTCACCGGCCTGCAACACCGCATCCCCTGGCTCCGCACCGAACAAGCCGGGCGGCTACGGCCCCTCCTGACCAAATACGCCGACAGTCCCCTGCGCTGGACCGTCAACGACGTGGTCACCGTCCTCGACCAACGCAACCACCGCGAAGGCTGGACCTCGATGAGCAGCGGCCACATCCGCACCCGGCCCGCCGCCATCCTCGCCTGGTACCTGCACGGCCTCGACCCCCAAGCCGACCACCCCCGCGCCGAGACCTACCTCCACCCCCACCCCACCAACCCCGGACCAGCAGGCCCAACACCAGCCGACAGCGACCAGATCCACGCGCACGCAGCCGAAATCCGACAGCGCCTCACCGAACGCCGAACCGACCGCGAATACCGCGACGGTCGACATTGGTGACGAGTGTTTATCCGCCAGGCCGCCACGAGATATGCGGGTCCCCCATCCGGGCGAGGTCACGCGGCAGGCCATGCGGCCGAGGCGGGAGAAGCGCTCCATCCCCCGATGCCCGATCATCTCTAGTCGCGGTGGGCACCCCAAGAGGCTTTCGCGGCATATCTTCCTTCGCTGCGCTCAGTCCGGTATTCCACGGTCCTCCTGACCTGCCCACCGCGACCTGAGAACCGGCATATATCGGGGGAAGGAGGAAGCCCCGGCGACGAACTCTAATACCACTATTCCCACTAACGGAGGCAGGACGATGGCACGCACGATCAAGAACCGGCTGACCACCGAGGAACGCCGAGCGCAGGCCGAGGCATTGCAGGGCTCGATCGCTGAGCAGGTCGAACAGCTCCGCACCTCCGAGCAGTGGCTGGCGTTCCTCCGCTTTGCGCAATCGTTCCACCACTACAGCCTGGGAAATCTGCTGCTCATCCTGAACCAATGCCCCACCGCGACCCGGGTCGCCGGCTTCCGCCAGTGGCAGGGCAAGGGCCGGCAGGTCCGCAAAGGCGAGCGGGCCATCCGCATCTTCGGCTACTCGCGCAAGACGATCACCCCCGAGACGGACCGGCCCGCGCCGGCCGCCGAGGCCGAGACCACCGAGGACAGCCAACGCACCATCACCTACTACCCCGTTCTCAGCGTGTTCGACATCGGCCAGACCAACCCCACCGACCCCGACGCCGACGACCCCTCGACCCCGGCCCATCGCCTCACCGGCGACGACCAACTCGGCATCCTCGACGCGGTGACCAACTACCTCACCCAGCGAGGCTGGACCGTCGAGCGCGAGCAGATCAGCGGCTCAGCCAACGGCTACACCGACCCCACGACACGTCGGGTGGCCATCGACGACCACCTGTCCCCCGCCCACGCCGCCAAGACCGCGCTACACGAGGCCGCGCACGTGATCTTGCACGCCGAGCAAAGCCCCAACGACTACGTCGAACACCGCGCGATCACCGAGACCGAAGCCGAGTCTGTCGCCTACGTCGTCGCCGGCCTGCTCGGCGTGGACACCAGCCGCTACAGCATCGGTTACGTCGCCGGCTGGTCAGCCGCAGACGCCGACACGATCAAGACCACCGCGACCCCCACGTCCTGCACGCCGCCCACCTCCTCACCGACGCCATCACCGACGACCACACCCTCACTGACAAGCCCGAACAGTACTAACAGAGGTAACAGGGTCACACGGGCAAACCGTCGGGCCACCAGCACCACGCCGCACCGCGCCTTGCGAGCCGCGGATCATCACACCACCAACACTCCCCGCGCCGGGCAGAGGGCCACCACATGCGTGCCCCCCGCATTCCAAGCCGGATAGACCGGCAGGAAAAAGGAGATCGACTATCCAAAACGTTGCACCCCTAATACTACTAACAGTACGATTAGTAGTATTAGGGGTGCAACCCCATTCTTTAGGAGGAGTCATGAGCTACATCGTCCGTACCGGCAACCTGGCCAGCACCCCCGAGATGCGCACGTCAGAGAACGGCCGCCCTACCTACCTGCCACGCCACCGTCATCGTCAACGACCGCGAGCGGGGCCGAGGACGGGGTCCTACCGCGACCAAGGCGCCATCGTGTACAGCCTGACCGTGTTCGGCTCTGCCGCCGAGCAGTTGGTCGAGACGGCCCAGGCCAGCGGCAACGTCCGCGTCCTGTTCGCAGGCTCCTATCGGGTCCGTGAGCACGACCGGCACGCTGGCGGTACGGGCATCAGTCACAACGTGATGGTCGACGAGATCGGCGTGAGCCTGCCCGGTCAGCGGGTCGTCGTCGACCGGAGCCGCCGCAACGGGGGAGAGGCGTAAACCTCACCCCATGAAGCCGCGCACCATCACCCAGACCCAGGGCCGACGCCGCCATGCGCGAGCTTGGATGCCAGATCCGCATGGGCGGCACCTCCCGGGGCCGGGGGAGTGGAGCAGGGGAAATGTGACCGGCGGGTCGAACCCCTTCCCTGACGACCACTAACAGTACTGTTAGTGGTCGTAACCCTTTTAGAGGTAGGAACACATGAGCGCACGCATCTACGCCCTGTGCAACCAGAAGGGCGGGGTCGGCAAGAGCACCACCGCGTTCCACTTGGCCCGCGCCGCGGTGCTGCGTGGCGACCGGGTGCTGCTGGTCGACAACGACCCGCAAGGCAATCTGACCAGCGTCACCGCCGCCGAGCCGGTCGATCAGGACCAGGCCGGCCTCGCCGATGCGCTCAGCGCGCGGGCGCCGGAGACCATCCGTGACGTCATCGTGGCCGGCATCTGGGCCGGACTGGAGATCGTGCCGACCGCCGGCGTCACGCTGGGCGCGGTCCGGGACGAGCTGGTGATCACCGGCGTCGGCCGGGAGGGGAGGCTGCGCGAGGCCCTGGCCCAGGTCGTCGACGACTACGACCTGATCTTGATCGACTGCGCCCCGTCGCTGGACCAGCTCACGATCAACGGCCTGACCGCCGCCGGCGCCGTCATCATCGTCACCCACTCGAAACTGTGGAGCGCGAACGGGCTGGCCCAGCTGCTCGACACCATCGCCAGCGTCCGGCAGTACTACAACCCCTCGCTGCGGGTGGCCGGGATCATCGTGAACCAGCACGAGGACCGCACCTTGGCCGGCCGGCACTGGCTCGACGAGCTGACCGAGGCCGCGACCCAACGATCGCTGCGGGTGCTGACCCCACCAATCCCCAAACGGGTCGCGATCTCGGATGCGACCGAGGTCGCCCAAGGCCTCGACCAGCTCGGCACCGCCGACGCGGCCGCCCTGGCTGGCCTCTACGCCGTGCATCTGACCGCCCTCGAAGGAGACCCGGCATGAACCACCCGGCGCGCCGTAAGTCCAGCCTCAGCGGCGCCAACCCCGCCCACCCGGCCGAGTCGGCACCTCAGCCAGCGGCAGTCGCCGACGCGGCCGAGACCAGGCCGCCGGCCACGCCCAGGACCAGCGAGAACATCAGCAGCCAGCCGAAGCGGCGGAAATATCCGCCGAAGGTCAGCTTCTACCAAGACCCGAACGACACATCGCGCGTGCGCGGCGCGATCCTGCACACCATGACCACCGAAGGCGCGCGAACGCTGAGCCAGTTCATCGACCGCGCCGTGATGACCGAAGTGGAACGGTTGGAAGCCAAGTACAACGCCGGCAAACCCTTCCCACCCATAGCAGCCCGAGAACTGCCGCAGGGACGACCAATGGGGGAGTGACACCACCTTCCCCCACCGTCCATATTGAACCGGCGGCGGTCGCGGAACCATTCAGCGTTCGGGCTTGCCCCAGTAGATGAGGTACCGGCCGCGGCGACGGCTGGGCTTCCACACAGGGGGAGCGGGACCAGCTACAGCCACCACGTGGCACGTGCATCCGCTGGCCCGCGCTTACCTCGAGCTGGACCGCAAGGAGCTGGGAAGCCGTGGCGACCTCGGGGCCGGCGACCTCACCGCGCCCAGCTGGAACCCGAGCACGCAAGGGGGGCGGATCACTGACAACACCCCACCCTTTGATCCGCGTCGCTATCGACCTGCTGAACGATCGCGCCGAACTGCAGGGGGGATGCACCGCCCCGCCCCCGCCTGCCGGGCGCTTTCTGGTGTCTCAGCCCCGGATCACGTTCCGATCCGCTTTTCATTATATATTTCTTTCTTCTATTTCATTTCATTGCATACGGGGTAGCATGAAGCTATGACGAGGCCGGCTATCGGCACGCGTATCTGCAAGTTCCCCGGCTGCCGCCGCCTGGTCGAGCCGGTTACCGGGGCGCCGGGCCGGCCGGCGGAGTACTGCGACGACGCCGAGCACACCGCTGTCCGCGCCTGGCGTGCCCGGCGCGCCGACGCCAGCGCGTCGGCGGGGGAGCCCGACGACCTGGGCCGGCCGGTCGCGATGGCGACCGCGCGGGCCGGGATGCTGCGCGACGACCTGGTCAAGACCGCTGAACAGCTCGGCGAGCAGCTCGGCCGGGCGGTGGCCGAGCTGCGGACACTGAGTGACCCGGACGCCGCGGCCGCGCAGGTCGAGACCGTCGCCGCCGAAGCCGCTCAGCAGGTCGCGGCCGCGGAGGTGGCCCGCAACCGGGCCGAGGCGACCGCGCGGCAGGCACAGTCCGACCTGGCCGAAGCCAACGACGCCGCCCAGGCGCTGGACGACCAGCGGCAGCAGGCCAGCATCGCCCGGGCCGAATCCGATCGGCTACACCAGGACGCCCTCGACGCACTCGCGGCCGCTACCGCCACCGGGCAGGCGTTGACCGGGGACCTGGCCACCAGGACGGGGGAGCGGGACCAGCTCCAGACCCGTGTCGACGCGCTGACCCGCGAGCTGACGATAGCCACTGACCAGGTGCACGCCGAGACCCGCCGGGCCGACGAGGTGACCGCACGCGCGGACCGTGACCGCGCCAGCGCGGAGAACGCGATCGGGGCACTGGAAGCCAGCCTGGTCGACAGCGCCGCTCGGGTCGCCGACCTGGACCGTCAGCTCACCAGCACCCGTGCCGAGCTGGACACCAGCCGTACCGCGCAGGGACGCCTGGAAGCTCAACTGGGTGCGGCGACGCAGCGGGCCGACGAAGCGAACGCGCGCACCGACCGCGCGGACACCGCCCGGGCAGCCGCCGACCTCAGCGCCGACCGCGACCGGCTCACCACCAGCCTGACCCAGGCCACCCGGAGCGCGCCGGGCGCGGCCCCCGGCAAGCCGGCCGCTGACCCCAACGCGACGACGCCGCCGCGGCCACGCGCCCGCACGAGCACCCGACCGGCCACCCGCCCCGAGTCGGACTGACCACCCCCGCAGGAGATGACGATGAGCGCACCCACCGGTGTTGACACCGACCTGGTCACCCGGATCTGCCGCGACGCCATCGCCGGCAGCCGAAACGGCCTCCTCGCCCAGGACGCCGAGGATGTCGATGTCGTCGACGACCCGCTCGACGGCACCGCCTGGGTAGGCATGACCTCCTGGTCCCACGCCCGGGACGCGCTCACCGCACTCAACGCCCACGGCATCAGCGGACACGACGGCCAAGACGGTCGACTCCACGTCACCGGCTGGGACATCCGCCTGCTGCACTGGCGACTCGGGACGCTGCTGGTCGGCGTCGACGACCTCACCAACGAGTGGGACGCCACCGCCGAGATGGTCTGCTACCACCACGACCGCCGGATCGCCGCCGGCGTCGACCCCGACCCGGTCGAGATCCTGGCCGACGTCGAGACCGCCATCCGCCGCTGCGTACCTTTCCCGCGCCGGGCGCCCCGAATCCAGGACGTCGACAGCCTGCTCGAGCTGATCACCGCCGCCGAAGACGCCTACCAGCGATGACTTGCGCCGGGATCTCGCCGACTACGCCGAACGAGTCCTCGCCCAGCACGCCCGGCCCAGAGCACGATGCGGCCCCAACACCGCCCGGCACGGATCCTGACCACCTGTGCTTGTGGATCTTCATCGAGACACCGTGCGCCGTTCCGCCCGCGCCGCACACGCCAGCGAGCGGTTGGCGCACGTACGGGTATTCGATGCTCGGCCGTGCGATCAATCCGCCGCCACAACTCGTTCAAGCGTTGCGTATCCTGCTGGCTCCCAGGTGGGTTTGCCTCCGGGCAGCCCGAGCCTCCCGCTCTGTCCGATCGCGATCAGGCCGAGGGCGCGCAAGACAGCCCATCCGCGAGCCCGGGTGACGGTGGCCTCGTCGGCGGGCTCGTAGGCGTCGAAGAACCGTTGTGCCGCCCCGGCGGGTAGCAGGATCCACGCGGCCGAAAGGTCAGTCGCGGGATCGCCTGCGCACATCTCGCCGAAGTCGATCACTCCGGCCAGGTCGCCGTCGCGGACAATCACATTCGCTGGATGCAGATCGCCGTGCAGCCAGAACGGCGCGCCCTGCCACGTGGGCGCTGCGACCGCCTCCTGCCAGACCGCACGCGCCGCATCAACGTTCGCGTGGTCGGCGATGACCTGGAACGAGTCGTCGACGCGTTCCTTCAGTCCGGCCAAGGGGATGCCACGCGTCGGGTTGGACGGAGCGTCCGCCGGCGCTTGGTGATGCAGCGCAAGAAGGAAGTCCGCGAGGGCCTCCGCCGCCTCGATGTGGGCGATCGGCGTCAGATCTGCCGGGGTGCCCTCAACCCAGCTCGTGATCGTCCAGGTGTGCTCGAACAGGCTTGATGGTTCGCCGGTGCGTACCGGTGTCGGTGTGGGCAGCGGCAGGCGCTGGGCAAGCTCCGGCAGCCACCGTTGTTCAGTCCGAAGCAGCGACGGCGCGCGCTCGGTGCGCGGCAACCGCACGCCCAGCTCTTTCCCGAGGCGCCACTGCTGGTTGTCCCAGCCTCCGTTGACGTCTTGGAGGTCCAGGTCAGCGAGATCGGGATGCTGTTCGCGTAGCAATGCCCGCACCAGATCCTGCCCGTACTTGAACTCCATCCGTGAGCCACACCTCCATCAGCCGAAAGAGCACAGACCCTGGAATTGGAGCGATGTCGCCATCCCCGAAGTTCTCCACGCACTGTCGGACGAGCAGTGGCGGGTCCGTGAGATGGCGGCGAAGATCTGCGCCCGTCACGGTCTCGAGGCCGCCCCTCCGAAGCTCGCCGAACTGATGGACGTTACGAGCACCCATCGACATCATCCTGCGAATGCCATTGGATGCGGGGTTGCCGTTGGCCGAGGTGGAAGGGAGCGGTCGTTGACGCTCGCGTCGGCTTCGCGCACTCACTCGAGAGCGACCCAGCTGAGGACGACATCCGCGCCTGGCATGTGCTGGCGCAGTCTCTGCGGTGGTTGCTCACGGCCAGGATGTTCCTCCACGCCGGAGTGGTCGCCGACACCCTGTCCGAAGCGTTCGAGAGGTACGACGCCTATTCCAACTTTCTGTGGTCAGCGCGCAAGACGCTTCCGCGGGTGTACGAGCAGTGACCAGCCGGCGTCCCGCTGAGGGGTCGCTGACCAGACGCCCGTAAAGCAATGCTCCACTGGGCGGTGCCCTAGTCGACCTGGAGGTCGAGCAAGTCGGGAAAGCGCAGGTTGCTCCACAAGCGGCCAACATCCTCGCCGGGGCCGACGTAGCCGACCGACCTCAGCCATGACGGGATCACCATGCCGTGACTCGCAACCACCACGATGACGCGGGAGCCGGTGGTGCGCCCGGGTCAGGGTCGATCAGCCGGCGCGCTTGCATCGAGTGCGGGCGAGGTCACGCTGGCGGTGTCTGCTCTGAGCGCAGCCTCGGCGTGATGGGCGAACGAGTCGATTATGTCGACACTGCTCTCCTGTCAAGCGTCCTCGCGGCCACGGACCTGCCCGCGGCTGTTCCGTTCGCCCAACCCCACGGGCGCTCGGATCGCAGCAAATCCGGTAAACGTCTCACGCTGATGAGGGGACGTTTGTAGTGGTGCCGCCTCTGGCCGTCCAGACCGGATCGGCGCCCCGGTCCCGTCGCTCGAGGGGAGGCCCTGCCGCGCCGTGTAGCGCTCAGATTCCGCGTGAGCCGTCGAGGCTCTCGCGGATGACGTCGGCGTGGCCGGCATGGCGCGCGGTCTCCTCGATCATGTGGAACAGGACGTACCGCACGTTGCACTCGATGATGTCTGCCCGCGCGCATGGACTGTCGAGATCCATCGAAGCCGCTACAGCGCGGGACTGCTCGATCTGCTCCCGGTAGTACCCGACCCAGTGGTCCACCGTGTCGTTCTCATCGACCATCAAGTCGGCGTCCCTGGGCTTGGTCTGGACGGTGGGCCACTGCTCGGGGAGCTCACGTCCGCCCATGACGACCTGGAACCAGCGACGCTCCCACGTCGCGGCGTGCTTCACCAGCCCTAGCAGTGACAACGAGCTCGCGGTCGGTGTCCCTCGCGCCGTTGCGTCATCGAGCCCTTCGATCTTCCTGATCAGCCCCTCACGCTGAGCGTCGAGGAAGTTCTCCAGGGCAGCGCGCTCCGAGGTGAGTGCAAACTGCTCATTCTCATGACTGGTCACGCGTGGATGTTAACGACAGCGCACTGTCTGAGCGGTCGACCAGAGTGCCTGCGCGCATCCTGCGTTCGGTTCGCCGGTCGCGCCCACCAGAATCGCCGCAGCTGAGCATCTCTTTGGACGCTCAACTCGCCGGCCGTCTCACCGCGGGCATGGGCACGTGCGGGCACCGCGGTATCAAGGCCTTGTGAGGCGTCTTCAGGCGAGGCCCTCGACCACGTGTCGGTGACGCTCGAAATGTGAGCAGTTTCGACGTTGGAAAAGTGAGCAGTTTCTAGTGTGGCGTGTTGTCGGCTCGGGCGGAGGGCAGGGTGTCGATCCCGGTGTTGCGGAGTCGGTGGGATGAGCCTTTGAGGGTGATGACTTCTGCGTGGTGGACGATGCGGTCGATCATCGCTGCGGCGACGACTTGGTCGCCGAAGACGTCGCCCCAGCGGGCGAAGGGCAGGTTGCTGGTCAGGATCAGTGAGGCGTGTTCGTAGCGGGATGAGACGAGTTGGAAGAACAGGTTTGCGGCGTCTTGTTCGAAGGGGATGTAGCCGACCTCGTCGATGATGAGTAGCCCGTAGCGGCGTAGCCGGGCGAGCTCGTCGCCGAGTCGTCCGGTGCCGTGCGCGGTCTGGAGGCGGGTGACCCAGTCAGTCGCGGTGCCGAATAGGACCCGGTGTCCGGCCTGGGCGGCTTTGATCCCGAGCCCGATCGCGAGGTGGGTTTTGCCGGTTCCAGGTGGGCCGAGCAGAACGACGTTCTCGGCCTTGGTCAGGAAGGTGCCGGTGGCTAGGTGGGCGATGGTGTCGCGGTTGAGGCCGGGTTGGTGATCGAAAATGAAGTCCTCGATGGTCTTGGTCGCGCCGAACCCTGCGGCGCGGGTCCGTAGTCGGGCTCCGGAGGCATCGCGTGCGGCGACCTCGCGGTCGAGGACCGCGGCGAGGTATTCCTCGTGGGTCCAGCCCGCGTTGCGGGCCTGATCGGCCAGCCGGGTGGCTGCCTCCCGGATTCTGGGTGCCTTCAACGCCCTGGCCAGGTAGTCGATCTGCTTGTCGATGTCAGCGGCCGCAGCTCGGCGTGCCGCACTGGTGTCGGCGGTCTGCTTGACCGCGGTCACGACGCCTCCTCGATGCTGGAGGACAGGTCGACGCCGAACGCGGTGTCGTAGTCGGCGAGATCTCGGACGACGACCTCACCGGCGCCGGTGACCGGTCGTGGCGTCCCGAACGCCTCCCGAAGCCGCGCCGCCGTCGCAACGTGGTCGGGGTCGGTGATCGTCAAAGCTGTGCCCCATGACCGTGTGTGCTGGGCGACCAGCCGGCCGTCGAGGTGGACCCTGACCTGGTCCAGGTCCGCGTTCACCTCGACCATCCGGCCGATCGCGACTGGGTCGACGGAGTAGTCGTTGCTCAAGACCCGGACGTAGTAGTCGCGGGAGAGCCGGATCCGCAGCCGCAGACCGACCGGTGGTGCCAGCGGCGGCAACGTCAGCATCGCCGCCTTGTCCGCATCCACCAGATCGATCGGACGGGCTTTCAACGCCCGAACGGTGCGCGCATTCGCCCGCGGCAGCCAGCTGCCCATCTGGGTGTTGAAGTCGCTCGGCGAGGTGAAGACCCGACCGGGCAGGAACGACGTCTCGAAGTAGCCGTTGATCCGCTCGACGCCACCCTTGGACTCCGGGTCATACGCCTTGAGCTGCTGACTCCTGGCCGCCAGGCCACCGCAGAACTCACCCACCCCGGCGGCAAGATGGTTACGCCGTCCGATGCCGGCCTCGTTGTCCCAGATCAGCCGACGTGGGACCGCACCCAGCTGGGTTGCCAACAGCGCCCACATCCCCGCCAGCAGATCAGCAGTGGTGCGGGTCGGGATCATCGTCGCGGTGATGAACTTCGAAAACGACGCCACCATCACCAACACGGGCAACATCACCCGGGCCCCGTCACCGACCGGAATCTTCGGCTCGGGGAACCACAGGTCGCACTGAGCCTGATCACCAGCGTGGTAGACGGATCCGGTCAACCGGATCCGTCGGCGCATAATCCGGCCGGATCGCCGCAACGTTCTCGCGGAACCACGACGCCGACCCCGTCCAGCCAACCCGCTCAGCCAGCACCGTCGCCGGCATCGACCACGTGTCGTCCAACAGCTGCCGCACCCGCTGCTCGAACGGCGCAAAACTCGTGACCACCGCCGACCGCGAGTAGGCCGGCGGATCCGTCGACGCGATCGCCTTGGCCACCGTGTTCCTCGAGACCCCCAACTGCCTGGCGATCTGCGCCTTCGGCAACTGCTCACTCACATGCAACCTGCGGATCAACGCCCAGTCTTCCAAAGTGATCACTTCTCCATCGTGGATAGGTGCTCACTTTTCAAGCGTCACATCTGCTCAGTTTTCAAGCGGCATCGACACCACGCCTTCGCCCTCGACAATGAGCGCGGTCAGCCCGTTCCGACTCAAGGTCTCATGGCTCTCATCTGCAGCTCAGAGAACTGCTGAGCCAACCGGAACGACACGGGAGATGCCGTCCTCCCCAGACACCTCTGCGTCTCCGTCGACCACAATGAGAGTTCGGTGGAACGATCGTGGGCATGAGCGACGACGATGCCGCGATCCAGTTCCACGAGTACGCAGATCCCGACCTGCCGAGCTGCTGCGGTTTCAGGTCTTGGACTTCCTGCGCATCGTCTGGCCTGAAGGTTTCACCGGGCTCAATCGGTTCCGCGACTGGACCACCGAACCAGGCAAGGCCCCACGGCATCTGCTCTACGCGGCTGGGACCCAGCTCGTCAGCCATCTGGAACTCATCATGACCACCGTGACCGTCGACACTGTTGAGTACCGGGTGGAGAGTCCAACGGCTGTGTTGACCTATCCAGCATTCCGAGGGGAAGGCTGGAGTAGGCGCCTCAACATGCTCGCCGTCGAAGAGGTCGACGCCGGCGGCGCCGACATCGGCGTCCTCACCTGCGCGCCCACGCTGATCGACTTCTACCGTCGAGCCGGGTGGACTTATGCCCCTGGCGCCTCGATCGTCGCCGGTCCTGACGGAGTGACCTGGACGTCGGACGACGTGCTGCTGACCCGACCCACGAGCCCGAGCAGCGCTCGATTCCTCCACGACATCAAGACCCATCCGATGCGGATCGTCGACGAGTGGTGAAACTCGCCGTAAGCGGATCGTCATACGGGACACGCCTTGTCGATCAGTTGAGGACTGTCTCGGTTGTCGCGTCTACACGGCTGAGTCAGTCAGCGTCCGCCGCTACCCTGAGCCATGAGTTGTCGCACTCGCTCGGGAACCGATAGGTCGGGGACCTCGGCGCGCTTGTCGGAGATGGCGCGTCGTAGACGATCTGGGCTGAAGTGGCTGACGTCGATAGCGTCGAGAGTTGCCCGGACGCGATCGTCCTGTCCTCTCGCGATCATGGTGGCCAGTTGCACCTCGATCGGGACTGTGGGAACAGATTGGCCGTGGCAACTGAGGATGTCACGCTCAGCCCAGGCTCGTGGGCTACGAGTCTCGAGCAGAAGGTCGGTGACGCTGGGGGCCTCGATATGGGCGAGCTCGACTTTGACTCCGTGAATGATCCATCGCCCGAACGTCCATCGCTCGCCAGCGTCGCCGAGAGCAAGGGTTGGTTCTGCGGTCGTGCTGACCCAGTCGGACGCCCGATCTGACGTATCCCTGCTGTCTGGCGTGGGTAGGAGCGTGGCTGCACGGGTAACGTCGGCAGCTGAGCTGATGGCGATGTCAACATCGCCTGGTTCGATCGTGGCGCCGCGGAGTGCAGTTGCGGTACTACCGAGCAGCATCCAATCCATGTGATCGTCATTGAGCGCTTCAGCAACAGCGGCTAGTGCTGTCATCCAGAGGGTGTCCACGCGATGCAAGCTAGCCACGGGTACCGACAAACGCTGTGGGATCCCATCCGGGTGTCTCGTCGGTGCCCGCTCGAAGTAGTTCCATCGGCACGCGCTATGGATGTCCACAACACCCACCCGGCAGTTCCATGCCTGGACCGAGCTTGCCAAGTTTGACCCGGACGACCTCCATCGAACGCTCAGCTGACGCCTCACCGGTCACCCGGGAAGGATGGCTGCCCGGCGCCCGTAGGAGGATCGGTCTACGGAACGAGCGCTCGGGGGGGGCGGTGGCCAACTAGGGTGGGGCTCGATGAGGATTCGGACCGTCGAAGTCTGCCCCGACCGTCGCATGCACTGGACGATCGGCGAGGAACCGGCCCACTGCCAAGATTCCCGTCACGTGCACCGTCAGGTGATGGTCCATGAGCACCTTGATCAGGTCATCTTTCCCGACGGGACGCCGATCACGGCTGCCTCGTTCGTTCCCCGAGCCCCGTATGAGCGGGATCAGGACCCGGACTTCGGTTTATACCTCGACCCACGGTGGGCTCCTCCCTGGGCACACCGTCACCTGGAGTGGCCCGATTTCGGCGTGCCGGATGATTCGGGCCCGTCGGTGTCGGCGCTGCGTTCTACGCTCGCGGTGGCCCGGTCTGGGCAGCGGGTCGAGGTTGGCTGCTTGGGCGCGCACGGACGTACCGGATCGGCCCTGGCCTGCCTGGCGATCTTGACCGGAGTCCCTGCCGCGGAAGCGGTCAAATGGGTACGGTCTGCTTACTGCTCAGGAGCGGTCGAGACACCTGAACAGGCCGCGTTTGTCGCCGGCCTCACGATCCCCGATGGCGAAGCCACTGACCGCTGACCAGTCCGTCACCGAGCCGTCGCGTAAGTGGATGGCTGACCGGGCACTACGCGGGAGTGTTCAGCTGGTCGGCCTGGTGAGGTCCACGATGGGTCCGCCTTCGACCTGCGCCCATGCTGACTCCATGCCGAAGTCCATCGTGGTCGGTTCACGAAGGATGACGGCTCCAGCGGCCCTGGCTTTGGCCGTGGCGGCTGAGACGTCATCGACCCAGCAATGAAGGAGCACTCCCTTCTGAACGTCGATGGTTGAATCGCTGGGTTCGTTGAGCCATAACAGCATCCCGTCGCCGGCCCGGACCTCTGCGAAACTGCCGTAGTCCTGCGACACGTCCCAACCGAAGGCAGACGCGAGTCGGCCGGCCACGACGCCGGGCTCGGCAACGATCAACGTCACTGCCCTTATTTCTGCCATCCGTCGTCCTCCTGATCTGTTGACTCGACCCTGAATCCGGGCATGGTCGGCCGCGTTCGTGCGTAGAGGTCGCGAAGCAGCGACACCTCAGCGCAATGGCAAAGAACCTCGCGATTGACGTGGAGAACGAGCGTCGCCAGGGGCCTCGTCCTCGAAGTGCGGTTCGTTCCGGCCACACGGCTCGGCCAGTCGTGTCGTGGTCATGGCAGACACTCCGTCCTGCCACCGTCGGTACGCGTCGTCGAGTTGGGCCAGTGCATCGGAGGCTGTCGCAGCTGGCGGTACCCGTTCGGCGTCGGGTCCGTCGAAGATGTCGTGCGTCCGCGCGCCGAGGACGTGCCGGATGACATGTGCGAGCCGCCACGCGATCGTGGTGAACGGCGGCGGGTCCTCATCGGTCGTATTCGTGTCCATCACGAACACGTTCCCGCCTTTCCCGTCCGTGTCTACGTGCGGACGCAGGTTCCAGCAGCCGGGCACGGGTTCACCGAAGTACTCCCAGTCGACCAACCCGTCCAAACGGGGCCGTGCCAGTCGTGACCAGTGAAACGAAAGCTGCTCACCCAGGAGTTCTGGCCAGTCACAGGCGTTGTTCACCGCGCGACCCTAGGCGATCGAGTGGCCGCGTCTTGCTTCGGCGCTCGTGAGGTTGGTCGCGTGGTCATGACGTACCGGCTCAGGGTCACTCCTGGATATCGAGATGCGGCGATGGTCTCCTGCACGGTCCACACCAGGCGCGGGCTGAACCAGCCCTGTGATGGCTTGTTGAACACGTATCCGTCTCCGATGGTGACGGCGGCGTGCTCGGCCAGACCCTCGTGGTCGCGCCACACGAGGACGACACCAGGTAGATGATCGTTCGTGGTGCCGCGTACCGGTCTGGTGTGGGCGTCGAGCCACTCTTCGAAGGGTTCGCGGCCGCACCACGCGGCCGCCTCGACGACACCGGCGGCCGCCAGGACGTTGCCGAAGCAGTTGGGCCCAGACGCTGCGGGAACGTGCCGGCAAGTTCGACGGCACGAGGCAGGAGCCGATCAGCTCGAGCCCAGGTCGCAAAGGTCACCTCACGATGCCGGCTCGGGGGCAGCTTGTTCTCGACGTAGTCCACCAAGGGTCGGTCACCGACGCGTCGCAGAACCGACGGCCACCAGACGATCCGGGAGTCGATCCGGTGGTCCTCGGCGATGGCGCGGGCAGCGTCGGGTAGGTCACGCAAGCGGCCGGTAGCCGCCCGACCGTGCAGTAGCGCCCGCCTGTTCCGCAGACTCAGGGCGACGAACTCCGCCTCTTCCAACCACGTCCAGCCGTCGTCGCTGTACACGTGGAAGGTGTCCCGGATGTCCAAGGTCGGCGCTTCTGGTCGACCGATCCCTTCGGCGTCGACGCCGAGGCGAGTGGTGCTGAACGGCTGAAGGTGGGGCGCGAACCACCCACGCCACTGGTCGAGCAGGTCCGAGGACACTCGGATCCCTAGAGCGGTTGCCACGCGGGCCACCGTACGGAGCGCCATGGTCGAGGGCGAGGGCATTAATTACATGCATCCCGCGTTGGCGTCGACGACCAACCGGGCGAAGTCGGCCCGCGGGGTTCTTCAGTCGTGACGCCGTGGCCGATCTCTGGCAGAAGCGTGCCGCCCGGGAATGGCTGACCGGGCGCGCCTTGAGGGATCCCTGAACATCCCTGGGCATCACCGGAAGTGATCTGCCGCCGCTTGTACTCGTTCACGGCGGTCCCGCGTTGCCGCCGCTTCGCGCGGCAGGCCCTCTTGCTCCGCCGTGTTGTCGATGATCTCTCGCACGATATCGGCGTGCCCGGCATGTTGCGCAGTTTCCCCGACCATCAGGACCAGCATCGATCCCAACGAGGCCTGCCGGTTTGCGGGCCAGTGCGGGACACGACCGGGGCTGTCCAGGTGGTGACCCCGGATCGTCTCGTCCGCATGCGCACACGCTGCGCGATAGACGCCAACGATGTGCTCGCTGGACTCATCGGGAGTCGCCCACATGTCGATCTCGGTGTACGGATCGTCGCGGAACCAGGTCGGGCGAATCAACGGCGGATGCGCGAACGTCTCGCCCAGGTACCCGTATTCCTCACCCGCAAGGTGCTTCACCAAGCCGAGAAGGTTCGTCCCCGTAGCCGTCACCGGCCGACGGCGGTCGTACTCCGACAAGCCGTCGAGCTTGGTCAACATGACCGCCCTGGCCTCACACAACCGCGACCAGAGGACGTCCTTGAGATCAGACACGCTCGACTACCGCCACACCACGACCGTAGTCACTGTCGCCCGCAGTCACTCGGCGACGACTCCTTGTCTGACCACGACCGCCGTCCGTTAGCCGATGGCTGAGCAGGCGCCCGCAGGTGGATGGTCCTGCGGGACGACGGTTTTCGCCCGCGTCGTGCGCGGCGAGAGGTGGGCGTCGCTACCGTGACGAGGTGATCACCGAGCGGCCAAGGATCATCGCGATCGGTGGGTTCCCTGGTAGCGGGAAGACCACGGTCGCCGACGCGCTCGCGACGGGGCTGGGTCTTCCGCTGTTGGGCTCCGACCTTGTTGGCACCACGATCAAAGACGTCCTCGACGAGCATCATCGGGATCCGATCGCGAGCTCGGTGGCGTTTCGGGCGGCCTACGAAGTCTTGTTCGCGCTCGCCGAGGAGACCGTTGCGCACCGGTGCTCAGTCGTCATCGATGCAAGTCTGGGGTGGTCGTTCCAGTGGGATGCCCTGGACGCGATCGCCGCACGGCACCCGAGGGTCGGGCTGCGGCCGATCATCCTGGACTGCTCTGAGCAGACTTGTACCCGCCGTCTGCAGGATCGCCACAATCGAGATCCGCTGCGGTATCCGTCAGCGTCAGAGTTCATGCGTCAGCCGCAGCTCGCGGGTGTCCGGGCGCTGCTGGACGCGCTCGACCGATCTGACGTTGTGCGCATCGCCGCGGAACAACCGGCCTCCCACGTCTACGACCAGGTCCGCAGGTCGGTGATGCTCCCGGCCGGCTGAGCAACGCTGACCGGGCGCCCGTAAGCCGATCCCTGACCGGGACACGACCGGCGGGCGATCTCTCGGGCCAGGCCTATGCGATCCCGCGACTGTGCCCGGTAGCGGATCCAGGTGTGGATCAGGATCGGGTGTTTTGCGCGCGGGGTGGCTGGGGCAGGTGCCAGCGGGATCGGCGCAGGGCTGTCCATACGAGGGCGAGAAGGGCAGCGCTGGCTGCGAGTGCGAATCCGGCAGCCGGGCTTCCTCGTTGGACGAGTGCGCCGGCCGAGGCGTTGCCGGCGGCCGAGGCGACGAGTGAGAGGCTGATCATCGCTGTGTACGCGCTGGTCAGCGAGGCTGGGGGGACGACGTCGTCGAGGAGTGCCGACATGCAGATTGGGACGCAGGCACCCAGGACACCGCTCGCGAGGAGAACCGGAAACAGCACGATGACGGTCCGCGACGCTGGGACGGCGAACGCAGCAACGAGCACGGTGAGCAGTAGCGAGACGGTCAATTGGCGGGGTCTGGTTGCGCGCCATCGGATCGCTCCGTAGCCGAGCCCGCCGATCAGGTCGCCGATCGACATGGCCGCGAATCCGATTCCCGCCAGCGCGGGCAGTCCCTGGCTGATGGCCGCGGCGGGCAGTGAGACGGCTTTGGCTCCCGCAGCGAACCCGAGGCAGGTGCTCGCGACGAGCAGTGTCAGCAGGCCGGGGGTGAGCCTGCGTCGGCTCGTCCTGCGCGGCTTCTCGAGCGCCTGGTAGCGGCGAACGGCCGGGGTCTCGGCGAACCCGATCCCGGCGATGCTGATGATCGCGGCGGCCGTCATCACCGCTGCCGGGGGGCTGGTCAGGGCCACGATGCCCGAGACGAGTAGCGGCCCGGCGACCATGACGAGCCCGAACGACACCGCTAACAACGCGTAGGCGGCGATCCGGGTGTCGGCGTCGGTGATCAGGCTCGTGGAAAGGACCCGCACGCTGCTGATCGTGGCGGGATAGAACAGTCCCGCCAGCGCGGCCGCTGACAGCAGGACAGGTTGCCAGGACAGGAACGCGGCAGCACCGAGGGCGAGCCCGCTGACGATGCTGGCCGGGAGGAGCACTCGGGAGTGACCGAGGCGGTCCATCAAGCGCCCTTGGACGGCGATACCGGCCGCGTTGCCGAGTCCGAACGCGGCAGACACGAGGCCAGCGGCGGCGATCGAACCGGTCCGTGCCTCGGTGTTCAGCAAGAGCCCGAGCCCGGCCATGCCGAGGGGCAGTGATCCGAGCAGGCCGAACAGGAACAAGGCCCCAACATGGGGTATCCGAAGAACACGTAGGTAGGGGGACAACATCGTGGGCATACCTCTCGATATGCCCGCCCACCCGGGTCGTGTGGACCTTTATCGACCACAGCCCAAACTGCTGAGAACACGGCAGTCGCGTCGACCGCCGACAGCCTCAGGTTACATCGGGTCGACGGGCACGAACACACGAACGGCAGACCACGGCCACGCCGACGTGCTCAAGCAACGGCGACCGGCATCGCGCAGCGTCGCAAGGGGATCCCTGACCGGGCGCCGTTCAGGGAGTCGGACATGCGCCGACATCGGGCAGGGGCGGTGGACGATTTTCAGTCGAGGTCCGCCGCGTGCTGCCGTACGGTCAGCGTTGATCGGTGGGGCAGGAGGAGCCCGGCAATCCGCGACTGATCGCTGCGACGGGCGGCGTTCAAGTGAGGCAGGGCGATGCGGTACTACGAGCGGGAGCACTTCGATGCCTACGCCCGGATCAGGCGCGAAGGGCTGGATCAGTGGAGCGATCTGCACACGTCGGACTGCGGGCGCGGATACGACGATTTCTCCAACCGGTCGTTCCTTGCTCGGATGTTGCCAGCCGATGAGCAGCATCGATCCACGGTGCTCGAGTACGGGTGTGGCACCGGCGGCACGGCGTGTTTCCTCGCCGAGCGCGGCTACCGGGTGCACGCTATCGATCTTGTTCCCGATGCCATCGAGGTTGCGCGTCTACGCGCGGCACAGCGTGGGTTGTCGGTCCGATTTGAGGTCGAGGACATCTGCAGGTGGGGCGAACCAGAGCAACGGTATGACTACGTCATCGACAGCTTCTGCCTCCAATCCATCGTCACCGATGAGGATCGTTCACGAGTCCTCCACAGTGTTCGGAAGCGACTCAACCCGGGAGGCCGGTATCTGCTCTCGACCGCGATGTATTCACCCGACCGCGAGTACGGCCCGGATCACTTCGACGTCGACACCGGCATCGAGTGGGCACCAGCGGCTGGGCCAAGTGTGGACGGGATGATCAGGGGCGGTTCTTGGTACGTCCCGCATCGTCGCCACCTCAGAGCATCGGCGTTGCGGGCCGAGCTGGAACAGCATGGCTTCCGCGTCGTCGAACAGTCCGAACCATCGGGCGGCGACGTGGTCAGCGAGCTGGCGTCAGCGGGAGGAACCTCCGCAGAAGCGTGAGCCAGGTCGGCCGCTCGTAAGGCGATGGCTGACCGGGCGCCCGCAAGCGGATGGCCAACCGGGCGGACTGGAGGGCTGGTCGGAGGGTCTGATCACAAGCCGGGCATCGGGCGGGTGTGGCGGCCGATCTCAGGGCCCGACAAGTTCCTCTGGTGTAAGCCGTTGGTACGTCATGTCGATGGTGACCGACCGGGCATCTCTACTTTCGGTGGGCTCGATCGCGATCACTCTTGCAGTGTGCGGGCCAAGCCCCGGGCTTCACGGTCCAGGCCGATGATGAACTCCGTGATCGATGCTCGGCGGGTGAGGATCTCGTCGACGTCGCGTTGATAGAACTCCTCGGCGACCACGGCATGTGCGGGGTCGGTGATGAGCCGCACGACGGGACTGACCTCCAACATCTGGATTCCGTAGATGAGTTGGGTGAGGTAGCTGAGACGAACCCGTCGGTGCGTCGTGGCCTCGGAGGTGTCGAGTCCGCGTAGATATCCGTCGAAGATGGCGTGGTCCAGTGTCTCGGCGGTGTGAACATCGTGATCGAAGTAGGCGAGACCGTAGAAGAACAAGGTGGCAGCATCGATTCCTTGTGGACCGGTGGCGAGATTGGCCCAGTCGACGGCGATCGTGCATCGGTCGGACTGCGGGAAGAGGTTGTGGCACTGCGCATCGCCATGGCAAAGCCCTCGCGGTGCCCGAACGAGGCCGGACATGGCGACGCCCCGGGTGTCGTGTATTCGTCGCAAATCTCGGACGACCGACGATGGGTAGGCCAGACCGATCAGGGGGTGTGCGGCGAGCTGGTCGAGCCGGTTGAGATTCGCGGCCATGAGATCGGTGCGAGTGCACAGATCCCGGGGTTCGACTGTCTGGGCTGCGGCCAGGGTTGGTCCGGGACGGGTACGGGTGAAGCTGGCCAGATGCTCGGCCACGGTGCCGAACACCAGTGTGGGCCACGGAATAGGTCGACCCTGCACGACCTCGAGCCAGATTCCGACCCGACCCTCGGGAAGGTCGCTGATACCGATCTGGCGTGGAGCGCCCAGTCCGTAAGCACCGAAACCTGACGGCTCAGCGGCGCCGGGCGGCAGCACATTGGGAAGGTGCTGCCCTGCGTACAGCTCTGCTTCACGAGGCAGCCCGTCGTGGCCGTCGTTTCGGCGCAGGACCTTCACGATGACCCGGCACGCTCCAGCTCTGCCATCGACGTAGTCGACGTGATAGACGCCGAAGGTGGAGGCAGCCCGGGGTCGGCCGAGCCGAGTGAGACGTTCGACAGCCAGATCATCACGACCGAGCACCTGGCGCAGTGCCGAAGTGGCGGTAGCAACGTCCACATCGCCACCATCGCACGAGAAGGCCCGCACGGCCAGATCCCGCCGCACCCTTGCGCGGGATTCACCGGACAGCCCCGTCGCCATCTGTCCCCTTGTGCGTGCTCCGCAAGCCGATCCCTGACCGGGCGCTTTCCCGGCGGTGTTTTCCGCGGGTGTCGGGTAAGGCTTCGCGCGGCGGCGGTGGTGTCCCTGGCCGGTCCTCTTCTGCTTCGGATGGACAACACCCGCCGGTCCTGTCAAGCTGCCGGTGTGCGGGTCGGGTAAGTCTCAGGAGTCCAGGCGACCACGGCCTCGTGTCCGTTGGGTTGCGTCAAGAGAGCTCGCCCGTGCGTTTCCGGGCAGGGTCGGCCTACTGGTCGGGTTGATTGCCCTGACCGGTGTAGTGCCGGCCGTTTTCGCCCTGCTGGTGGCCCGACTGGTGACCCTGCTGCCGGCTGCTGTTGGGAGCGGGTTCGATTCGCCGGCCGGCCGGCATCTGGTCATCACCTTGGCGTTCATGGGCGGCGTGCTGCTCGTTGACGAGGTGGTCTCGTCAGCTCGGACGCTGGTGCAGGCTGATCTGTATCGCCGCTACGAGGAGTATCTGCTTGCGCGGGTGATGACGGCGACGCTGGGAGCATCCCGGCTTGAGCTGTTCGAAGATCCTGCTTATGCGGGCAAGGTCGCCCGGACCGCGATGCTGGCCGAATCCGAGCCGGGCGATCTCGTCGACGGGATGGCGGCGAAGTGGACGGCCCAAGTCCAGGGTTTGGCCGGCGCGATCCTGGTCGGGACGGTATGGCCGATCGCCGCTTTGGTGTTGGCTGCCGCGTGGATTCTGGTGGGTCGCCGATTGCAGGCCGACTACCAGCGCCTCGACCCGTCTGGCAGCGTGGCACACCATCGTGCCAGGTACTTCTGGAACCTCGGGCTGATGCCGGCGTGGGCGAAAGAGGTCCGCATTTTCGGTCTGGTGGGGTGGATCGCCGATCAATGTTCCCGGCAGTGGGAGTTGGTGATGGGCGAGCTTGCAGTTGCTCGGCGGATCGACAAGCGCACCCGAACAGGGCTTCTGATCTTGGTGGTTGCGGCCAACACGGTAATCGTGCTGTGGGCCGTGCATGCTGCGATCGACGGCACCCTCGGTGTCGGGGCTGTAACGGTGCTGGTGCAGGGCATGTTCGGGGTGGTGCTCCTCGCCGACCAGACCGGCGACCTGCTGATCGGCTGGGGCGCCAGCCACGTCCCACAGGTCATGGACGTCGAACGGGCCGCGGCGGCGCTGGAGTCAAACACCAAGGGAACCATGGCCGCCGATGGACTTCCTCACCACGACATCACGGTTGAGCGGCTCTCCTTCGCCTACCCGGGCCGAGACTCCCCGGTCTACGACGGCCTGAACCTGCGGATCGAAGCCGGCCATTCGTTGGCGATCGTGGGACTCAACGGGGCCGGCAAGACTACGTTGGCCAAGCTGATCGCCGGTCTCGAACTGCCCGATCAGGGTCGGATCACGATCGACGGCATCGACCTCGCCGACCTTGATGTGACGTCATGGCGGCGCAGCGTGGCAGCGATCTTTCAAGACTTCGTGCACTACGACCTGCCGGCCCGCGACAACATCGCCTTCGGCGCGGTCGAATCGCTGCGCGACGACACCGTCGACGAGCGGGTGATGGGGGTGGCGAGACGCGCCGGCGCCGACGGAATTATCACCGGGTTGCCTGACGGGTTGGCTACTCCGCTGTCGCCGAGATATGCCGGGGGCGTGGACCTGTCCGGTGGGCAGTGGCAGCGGATTGCGCTGGCCCGCGCGCTGGCCGCGGTCGAGGCTGGCGCACGAGTGCTGATCCTGGACGAGCCCACCGCCCACTTGGACGTGCGGGCTGAGGCCGACATCTACGACCGGTTCCTCGACTTGACGCGTGGCTTGACGACCATCGTGATCAGCCACCGGTTCTCCACCGTCCGCCGGGCCGACCGCATCGTCGTCGTCGATGACGGACGAATCGTCGAGGACGGCGACCATGCCGAGCTGGTCGCTGCGGGTGGGGAGTACGCCCGGCTCTTCACCAAGCAGGCCATGCGTTACGACGTGGGTTCTGAGGATCGGAGCGTCAATGACTGACTCCCCATCATCGGTCGGTGTGCGTACGGAGATCCGGGTCATGCTCGGGTTCGCGTGGGCGGCTGATCGCCGTCGTACCGTTCTCGTGTTCGTGCTGTTGGGCCTGCAGGCCCTGGTGGCGTCGCTGTTCGCCTGGTGGCTGAAGGTGTTGCTCGACGCCCTCGCGGCAGCCGATGCGGACAGGGCCGTGCTCGCGGGGCTCGGCATCGCGGTCTCGATCGCCGGTGGGGCGGTACTGCAGTACGCCGGCCAGCGGATAGGGACGATTCTTCGGGAGAGCACCCACGCCCTGGTCGACCGTCGACTCATCGAACTGGTCGGTGGCGCGCCGACCCTGAACATCCTCGAAACGCCACAAGACCTCGATCAGCTCCAAGCCCTGCAACGCGAAAGCTGGGTCCTCGGCGCGTCTATCCCCACCATTTTGGGCTTCTTCACCACCGGCATCCGCATCGGCACGACCAGCATCCTGCTCCTCAACGTCGATCCGCTGCTGCTGCTCCTTCCCCTGTTCGGCCTGCCCGCGCTGCTGCTCAGCTCGAAGACCGGTGGGCTGTTCCGGCTCGGCAACGAACGCGCCGCAGCACCGGCCCGGTTGGCGCATCACCTCTACGAGCTGGCCACCAACGCGGCACCAGCGAAGGAAGTCCGGATCTTTCGCCTCGGCGACGAACTCACCCACCGCTTCCACCAAACCCAAACCGACATCCGGCGCATCCACCGCCACGTCAACCTCGTCGGTCAAGGCTTCGGCCTGATCGGCCGGGGAACCTTCCTGATCGGCTATTTCGCCGCGATCACCTTCGTCGTCTCCCGTGCCATCAACGGCCAGGCCAGCATCGGCGACGTCGCGCTTACCGCCGTCCTCGCCGGTCAGGTACTCGGACTCATCACCGACTCCGCCGAGACGATCCAGCTTGGCCTTCGCAACCTCGCCGCTGCGGGCCGATTCGTCTATCTCTCCAACGTCGCCCAAACGATGCGCCGCGTCGTTACCGCCGACCGCCCGATGCCAACTCGACTCGTCGACGGGATTCGGCTCGACCGCGTCTCCTACCGCTACCCACTCGGGGCCACCGACACGCTGCACGACGTGACCCTGCACCTGCCCGCCGGTGCAACCGTGGCGATCGTCGGCGACAACGGCGCCGGCAAGTCGACCCTGGTCAAACTGCTGGCCGGGCTCTACCTCCCGAGCACGGGCACGATCCGAATCGATGGCGACGACCTCGCCGACTTCGACGCCGATCGCTGGCGCCAATGCACATCCGCCGGCTTCCAAGACCACGCCCGCTTCGACCTCCTCCTCCGCGAGGCGATCGGGCTGGGAGACCTCCCCAGCATCGACAACTCGGTCGCGGTCACCGATGCCCTGGAACGCGCCGGCGCAGCCGACCTCCTCGACACCATGCCCGCTGGTCTCGACACTCAACTGGGCCCGAACTGGCCCAACGGCATCGACCTGTCCGGCGGGCAATGGCAGAAACTCGCCCTCGCCCGCGCCATGATGCGCACCCGCCCGCTCCTGCTGCTCCTCGATGAACTCACCGCTGCCCTCGACGCGGACACCGAACACCGCCTCTTCGAACGGTGGACCGCAGCCGCATCCGAGCTACGCCGAGCGACCGGCGCCGTCACCGTCCTCGTCTCCCACCGCTTCTCCACCGTCCGCATGGCCGACCTCATCGTCGTGCTCGACCAGGGCCACATCCTCGAGACGGGCACCCATTCCCAGCTCCTGCACGCCGGCGGACTCTACGCAGAACTCTTCGAACTCCAAGCACAGTCCTATCGGTAGGCGGCTGCGCTTCCGCGAGCCCCCGTCTGAGCTGCCGACCGAGCAGGAGAGGGGCGTCCCGCATGACGACGGCTGACCATGCGCCCGCAGGAGATGCACTGCGGGACAGAACCTGAGTCCGATAGCGCTGTGATCTGCAGGCCTGCTCGTATCGACTGCATGCGAGTAACGACGGCGGCAGAAACGCCGCACATCGCGGAAGCGGCGTTCAGCATCCCCTATCGCGAGGACGGCGGCGGGGCGTTTATGGCGGCTCACCGCACCGCAAAGTTGGTCTCTCGCACCCGGCCTTCTCGACTGTGGCCTGAGCACACCGTCGTTGTCATGAGCGACGACGGCGACGCTCTCGCCAGGGCGGTGTCCATTCCCTACGCGACGAAGGTCGCCAGCCGTGAGCTCTTCCCCGACGGTGGATGGGAACAGGTCGTCGACGCCGATCGCCTCGCTGAGGATCGCTCACCGAGCGCCCGCAAGCCGATGGCTGACCGGGCGCTCGTAGGGATACCCGCCGGCAGAGGGCTGACGGGGGGAGTTACACGCGCCAGCTCGTGAGGAGTTGCTCCGCTGTGGTGAGGTGCTCGGGCTGGTTGTGGCGCAGATACTCCCGGACGGCCTTGTTGTCGGTCTCGTCGCCGGTGTCTCGGCCAGACACCAGATCTGTGGGTACGAGGTAGTGGTAGCCACGTTCGTCGGCGCCCAGGATCGCGTAGAGCACGCAGCAGACGAGTTCGACACCGCAGATGATGAGGCCGTCGATATCCCGGTGCTCGAGCTCACGAAGGAACTCGGGGCTTTGCCAGCAATCGAAGCGATGCTTCGCCACGGTGACCGATCCAGGAACTGGCTCAAGGTACAACTCGGCCCCCCAACTTCCGGCAGCGCAGAGGCCGGTAAGTGTCTCCCATCGTTGCTGGCGGGGGGACAGGGTGTCCCAGTCCAGCACCTGCTGGGTGTAGATGACGTGGGCACCCAGTGCTGCGGCCTCGCGAGCGAAGTCGTTGGCCAGCTGTGCTGTTCGTTCGTTGTTGACGTTGGGCGGGTGCGGATCTTTCCCGCCGACGTCAGGGCTGCAGAAGTCGTT
>JAABUT010000775.1_pt1 | contig 44102 bp, 41 predicted proteins | sample 5559281 | NCBI WGS metagenome assembly JAABUT01 (sample SAMN10711880, study PRJNA513359) | rock metagenome | isolation source: Antarctica rocks | place: Antarctica: Victoria Land, Ricker Hills nord | collected 2016-01-04
GCGGGGGATTTGTTGCGGACGTCGATGACGTGGTGGGTGAAGACGGATTCGATCAACATTGACCCCGCCGCGATCGTGTCCACGCAGCGGCCCCTGCAGGGGGTGTTCGAGCTGATCATGATGGCCGGGGTGCTGGGTACGGCGATGGTGATGGCGTTGTCCCGGCGTGGGCAGCCGCTGGCGGAGCTGGTGATGGGGGCGGTGAAGTACGTCGCGATCTCGTCGCTGAGTTTGACGGTGCTGTCCCTCGCGCTGTCCGCGGGTGATGACATCGCCAAGCAGTTGGTGCAGAACGGATCCAACCAGTTCGGTGACAGCTTGGCGAAACTGCTCGGGACAGCGACTCTGACGAACCCGGCGACGGTGTTGCTGTTGGGTATTTTGACGTTCTTGCTGGCGTTGATCCAGTGGGTGTTCGGGTTCATCCGCCAGGCCGGGATCTTGGTGTTGGCGTCGTTGATTGCTATTGCCGCGGCGGGGCAGTTGTCCACGTGGGGTCGGCAGTGGTTCCCGCGGATCGCTTCGGCGTTGGTGGCCCTGGTGTTGTACAAGCCGATCGCGGCGATGATTTACAGCGTCGGGTTCAAGTTCATGGGCCAAGGCAAGGACCTGTCGACCGCGGTCATCGGGGTGATGGTGATCGCGTTGGCGGTGATCGCGTTGCCCGCGATGATGAAGTTCTTCTCCTTCGTGGGTGGATCGGTCGGTGCCGGTGGGGGTGGCGGCGCCCTGGCCCTCGCGGGCGGCGCGGTGGGCGGCGCGGCTGCCCTGTCCCAGTTCGGCGGCGGTGGCGGCGATGGCTCGGGTGGGGGTAGCACCGCGACCTCGCAGGCCACCTACATGGAGACCACCGGTCCCGGCACCGGAGTGACCGACACCCCACCGGGCCCCGGCGGCACCGGCGGCGATCCCGGTGGTGGTGGTGGTGAAGTACCGCCATCCGGCATGGACGGCGGCGGTGGTGGTAGCGGTAGCGAGGCCGCCGTTGACGGTGGCGAAGGTGGCGGCGGTGCCACGGGCGGGATGAAGCCGCCTACCCCCGGTGGCGGCGACGGGGCGGTTGGTGGTGAAGCCGCCGCCGGCGGTGGTGGTGCTGCGGCGGCCGCGGGTCCGGTGGGCGCGGGGATCGCCGCGGCGGGTGAGGCCGCGAGCATGGTTCAAGACGGCGCGGAGTCGGGCGCCGCGGCGATGACCGGTGGTGGAACGGCGCCCCCAGCCGACGACGAGTCCAGCGGTGAGGTGAGCGGGGACAGCCCCGACGTGGGTGGCGCGGTGAGCGGCGGGGAAACCGGGGGCGCACCTGCGGGTATTGGTGCCAGCGAGGCCGCGGCGCCCGTCGAGTCCGGGCCCGAGGCGCCCAGCGGTGAGGTGAGCGGGGGCAGCCCCGACGTGGGTGGCGCGGTGAGCGGCGGGGAAACCGGGGGCGCAGTTGGGGGTGTTGGTGCCAGCGAGGCCGCGGCGCCCGTTGAGTCCGGGCCCGAGGCGCCCAGCGGTGAGGTGAGCGGGGGCAGCCCCGACGTGGGCGGCGCGGTGAGCGGCGGAGAAGCCGCTGGTGGTGCCGCTGGTGGTGGTGCCGCGGCGGGTGGTGCGGCGGCTGCGGGTCCGGTGGGTGCCGGGATCGCGGCGGCGTCGGCAGGGATGGATGCGGTGAGCGGCGCGGCGGAGTCCGCGTCGGGGGCGATGACCGGCGAGGACAACACCTCTGAGGAGGGCAGCAGTGATGAGCAGTAACAACAATGTGCGGGGTTATGCGGGTTTTCGGTTGGCGACAGGGTTCGGGCTGGGTCGGTTCACCGGCCGCCAGGCCGCGTTGGTGGCGGGCACGGTGGGGGTGGTGGTGGCCACCCTGAACTTTTCGTTCTTCGGGGCGCTGTACATGGCGGCGGTCGCGGTCCCGGTGCTCGGTGTGGGCGTCGTCCCGTTCGGGTCGGCGCGGCGCACCGTGGCGCAGCGGGTCGGCTGGTTCGGCCGCGCTCACGCCGCCCACTCGCGCAACCAGGATGCGGTGGCCTCGGGGCCGCTGATGCAAATACCGCGGGGGCAGGACCTGCCCGGGGTGCTGGCCCCGTTGCTGCCCCTGGAGGTGGAGGACGGGCGCGGCGGCACGCAGTGCCTGGTGTGGAACCGGCGCACCGGGATTCTGTCGGCGTTCCTGTTGGTGTCCCCGGTGGGGATCACCCTGGCCGACGCCGAGGACGCCAACTCCTGGGTCACCACGCTGGGCGGGTGGATGGCTGATCTGGGGTACAAGCCGATGATCTCCAGCGTCTCCTTCAACGTGGAGTCCTCCCCGACCGGGGGCGTCAACCAACGCGCTTACACCCTGGGGCGGATCGACCCGCAGGCCCCGAAGGTGTCCCGGCAGATCATGCACGAGCTGGTCGCGGGGCAGCCGACGTCGACCGCGGAGGTCGTCACCACGGTGACGATCAACTTCGACCTGTCCCGCGCCAACCCGCGCCCGCCGGATCTGTTGTCCGGTGCGGCGGAGGTGGTGCGCTGGTTGCCGGGCATCGAGTCGTCGCTGACGGCAGCCGGGGCCACCGTGGTGGGTCGGGCCAGCACGCCGTGGTTGATCCGCCGGATTCGTTCCGCGTTCGACCCGGCGGTGCGGGTGGCCATGTCCGACGCCGAGGACGCCGAGGTCAGCGAGTGGGGCCAGGCCGGTCCGCTGCGCGCGGAAGCCGACTGGGAGGTCTACCGCCACGACTCCGGGTTCTCCGTGTCCTGGGTGATGGCCGCCGCCCCCTCCGGGGTGGTGCGCCACCGGGTGCTGATGCCCCTGACCGCGCCCGGCCCCTACTCACGCCGGTTCTGCATGGTCTACAAACCGTTCTTGGCCTCCCAAGCCGCGGAGCAGGTGGAACGGGAGATCAACGCAGGCTCGTTGCGCTCGGCGTGGGCGAAAAAGACGAAGAAGGACGAGACCCAACGGGATCGGGACGACCGGGCGAAGGCCCGCCAAGCGGCGCGGGAGGAGTCGTTGGGCGCCGGGGTGGGCCGGTTCACGATGTACCTGACGACGACGGTGCGCTCGCAGGCCACCTTGGCGGCCGCGGTCGCCGACGCGGAGGAACGCGCCGCGCAGACCAAGATCCGCTTCCGCCGCGCCCGCGGCGCCCAGCCCGCGGCGTTCGCCGTGGGCCTGGGGCTGGGCATCGATCCGACCAGCGCCCTGTCCCGGCGCGCGCACGAGAGGTGGAACGCATGACCCTGACCCCGATCCGCGAACCGGACACGACCGGCGGTCGCAACGGTGCTCGCGACACGGACACGGCGGGGAAGGCGGGTGCACAGCGTCGTACCCCGCCACGGGCCCGGGCGAGTTCCGACCCGTGGCTGTACCGGCTGATCGAACGGTTCCGCCGCGACGACCCGGCCGACACCGCAACGGTCACCGACCGGTTCAGTGACCGCGAGGAAGGCGTACCCGCCCCGAAGCGAGACCCCTATCACGGTTTCGACGTACCGGCGGAGGTCCCCCCGGCGCGTGGCTACAGCGAGGCGTTCGGGGGGTACGCCGCCAACGTCGATGCCGGCGCCCTCTGGCAGGGCACCACCGCGCAGATCTGTGGGCTGTTCCCCTTCGCCTCGGCCTCAGGCGCCCGGGTGCGGGGGGTGCCCTTCGGGCGGCATCTGCACACCGCCGAACCCATCGGCTTGGACCCGGCGCAGTGGCTGGTGGACGGTCTGGTCACCAACACCGGCATCTGGGTGCAGGGCCAACCCGGTGTCGGGAAGTCCACCGCCGCGAAACGGCTGCTGGTGGGGTTGGTGGCGTTCGGGTTCGCCGGGATCATTCCCGGTGACATCAAGGACGAGTACTCCGAGATTGTGGCCCGCATGGGTGGGCAGGTGTTCCGTATCGGTCGCGGCCTGGACTCGCTGAACCCACTGGACCTGGGTCCGATGCGGGCGGTCATCGCCTCCTCGGTGGGCGCCCAGCGCGACCAACTCATCGCCCAGGCCCGCGGGCGCCGCCTGGACCTGCTCGAGTCGTTGGTGACCATCGTCGGCGGCCCTGCCCTGGGCGCGACGGAGCGGTTGTACCTGGCCCGCGCGGTGGACGTTGCCTCGGCGGGGCACACCCGCGCCGGGGAGAAAGACCCCACGATCCCCGACGTGCTCCGGGTCATGGAGCAGGGACCCGAGGAGTTGCGCCGCACCATGGAGGCCTACGAGGACACCGCCTACCGGCGGGAGACCCGCGATTTCCGCAACACCTTGGACCTGTTGTGCTCCGGGCCGATCAAGGGCATGTTCGACCGCCCCTCCTCCTTCGCCATCGACCGGGACACCCCGGCGCTGTCGTTGTCGCTGAAGGCCATCGAGGACGACGGGGACGACGTGGTGGCCTCGGCGATGATGTGTTCCTGGGCGTGGTCGGCGGCGGTCATCGAAGGCCAAGCCGCCTCCGGGCACCGCAAGAACGTCATCCAGATCCAGGACGAGCTGTGGCGCGCGTTGCGCGCCGCGCCAGGCCTGGTGGAACGCTCCGACCGGATCACCCGCCTCAACCGGCACCGCGGGGTGGTGTCGGTGCAGTCCACCCACTCCATCACCGACCTGGAAGCACTGCCCACCGAAGCAGACCGGGCCAAAGCCAAGGGCATGGCCGCCCGTAACGGCGTGAAACTGCTCGGCGGGATGGACAACGCGGAGATGACCCGGCTGCATGAGATCGCCCCCTTCACCAGCCAGGAACGGGCGTTGGTCACCTCCTGGGCCGCGCCCCCCACCTGGGTGCCCGGCCAGCGCCACCCCGGGCGCGGGAAATACCTCATCAAATCCGGGGGGCGGATGGGGCTGCCGGTGTCGGTGACCCTCTCGGCCACCGAACTCGCCCTGTATGACACCGACTCCGCGTGGTCGGACGTGGCCGCCCTCAGCGGCAACGGCCCCGACCACCCGCCCGCCGTGGGCAGCGGTATCGGCGATGGGCGGGGGGCGTCGTGATGGACACGATGATGGCGGCGGCCCTGCTGAGCGGGGAGCGCGCGTGGGCGGACGGCCCCGTGGTGCGGGGGAAGGCACGGCAGCTGGCACGGGTGCGGCAGTGGCTGGCGTGGGTGGAGGAGCCGTTGAGGGTGGCCGAGACCCACGACTACGTGCCGCTGGGGGCGTTGCTGTGGCCCGGTGATGACGGCACCGCACACGAGCGGCACATACCGATGAGGAAAACCAACCCTTCACGAGAGGTAGACGGGTGATGACCGACAACAGCAGTGAACAGAGCGACCGGATCGTGGATCTCAGCGCGACGGACGGTGCGCCGATCACAGTCCCGCGCAGCACCGTGACCGCGGCCGACCGCGGGTGGGGGCGGGCACGGTGAGCGCACCGCTGTGGGTGAGCTACGCACTGTGGGCGGTGATGGAGGTGCTGCTGCTCACCGGGCTGGCGTTGAGCTGCGCCGCGCTGATCGCCGGACTGCGCGGCAACGACCGACCAAACGTGAATGCGGTGGTTCGTGACCGGCGCCTGCACGCCGGATTGGCCCTGGAGGTGGTGGCCCTCGCCCTAAGTTGGGACCTGTGGTGGGGGGTCGCCGCGGGCGTCGTCGCCGCCGTGACGCTGAGATCGGCGACCACTGCCCGAGTGGGTCGGTTGGCTCTGGTGCTGGCCCGGGGTGGGGGCGATGCGGTGACTCGCCCCGACAACTGATCCTGGCCCCGACCAACGCGGATGACCCCGCAGACACCTCAATGGAAAGGCTTTGTGATGACCGATACCCCAGCCCGACAGGCCCTCCCGTGGGTTCGTGGCACCGACCCCGCCCCCGTGGATGCGGACTCCGCCGTCGCTGCTCCTGCTCTGTGGGGCGAGGACGACGAGGCAGTGGACTCCCGCGGGATGCCCGCGGCCGACCCTGTGCACGACACGACGGTGACGCCGCCGCAGACTCCGCCCGGTCCGCGGTGGCCCACCGCGGACCAAGCGCGTCCGCTCGCCTCGGACCAGGCGGGGCGCCGCCGCTCGTTGCGGGTGGCACCCCGAGGGGAGGGCCCGCCATCCGGGCAGGAGGCGTCGCGGTGGCCTGCACCCACCGACCTGTCCCGCGATGACGCACCCGCTGCGCCCGGCGGCCCCGAGCACCGACCGGTGGAGCAGGTCGGTCCCTCGACCGAGCCGGACCCCAACGACGGGCGACCGGCGGCGTCGACGCCCGCCGCGCGCCACGGCGGTGAAATCGGGCGGGAAGTGCTGTTCCGGCCCGCGAAGCGACCACCCGCCTCGGGGTGGCGCCAGGCCGTGCACCGGTGGAGCAGGGGGGCGGTGAACCCGGGTGAGTCGGCGGCGGACGTGGGACACCGTGAGCTGGTGGCGCGGGTGAATCAGCCCATCCGCGGTGACTACAAGGTCGCGGTGCTGGCGTTGAAGGGTGGTGTCGGGAAGACCACGGTGACTGTGTGCCTGGGCTCCACCTTCTCCTGCCTGCGCGGCGATCACGTCGTGGCGGTGGATGCGAACCCGGACCGGGGCACGTTGGCGTCCCGGATTCCGGTGCAGACCACCGCGACGGTGCGCCACCTGCTCAATGACGCCGACAACATTGCCCGGTACTCCGATGTGCGGGCCTACACCAGCCAGGCACCGTCCCGACTGGAGGTCTTGGCCTCCGAACGCGACCCCCACAACGCCGAGGCGTTCTCCGAGGCGGACTACCGGAACACGGTGCGGGTGCTGGAGAACTTCTACAACCTGATCCTCACCGACTGCGGCACCGGACTCACCCACGGGGCGATGCGGGGAGTGCTGGACACCGCGGATGGGTTGGTGCTGGTGTCCTCACCGGCGTTGGACGGCGCCCAGAGTGCGGACGCGACGTTGAACTGGCTCGACGCCCAAGGATACGGGCACCTGGTGGAACGCACCGTGGTAGTGATCTCCTCCGCCCGCCCCGGTGCGGGCACGGTAAACCTGGGTCAGTTAGTGGAGCACTTCGACGCGAAAGTGCGGGCCGTGCAGGTCATCCCCTACGACCAGCACCTGGCGGAGGGCTCCGAGGTCGACCTGAACCGGCTCAGCCCCGCGGCCCGGCACGCGTTCGTCACCCTCGCCGCCCTGGTCGCCGAGGACTTCCCCGAAGCGGCCGGTCGCCATCACAGACCGAGCCGTCCCCGTTCCTGACCCTCCCTACATACCGAGCCTGGAGGAACACCGACGATGAACACCACCGTGCCCCGCCGGATCCTGGGGTGGCGCCCGGGCCGGACACGACCCGAACCGGTCTCACCGTGGTGGGATCAGTGGGCGGCGGCGCCCTGCGTGGTCGTCGCGCCCACCCGCAGCGGAAAGTCGACCCCGCCGGGCCCGGTGCTGGTAACGGCACACAAAGGCGACCTGTTGCTGTGCGGGGCGGGCGCGAAGGTCCCGCGGTCATGAACGCCCCGCACAGTGACCGAGGACCCCTGCTGAGCATGGCCGCGATGGGCACGGCGACCGGGGTCATGGCCGTGCTGTGGTTGGCGGTGGCCGCCGGTGCCCCCGCCGCGGGGCAGTCCCGCCCGGGTAACCCCTTCGGTCTCATCGCGGAGCTGGCCACCGGCCAGCGCGCCTGGCCCGGTGCCCGCTCCACCCTGGTGGCCGCCGGTGCTGGAGGGGTGCTGGTGGCGGTCCTGCTCGCCGCCCTGGTGTGGCGGCTGCGCCACCCGCGGAGTCGGGTCGATCGAGCGGCCCGGACCATGGCGGCGACCAATCAGTTGCGGGGGATCACCGGCCGCGACGTGAAAGCCACCGCGCAGCGGCTGCGCCCCGGGGTGACAATGTCCTCCGGCGATGAGCACGGGGTGCTGTTGGGGCGCACCGTGTCCGGGCACCGCCCGGTCCGGATGGACTGGGAGGGTGTCGGGGTCGCGATCGCCGGTCCCCGCACCGGGAAGTCCACGTCCCTGGCGATCCCGGCGATCATGTCCGCGCCCGGCCCGGTGGTGGTGACCTCGAACAAGGCCGACGTGCACGACGCCACCCGTGAGCCCCGCGGCAAGCGGGGCACCGTGTGGGTGTTCGACCCCCAGCACATCTCCAGCAGCGGGCAGGACTGCCCGTGGTGGGTGAACCTGCTGGCCTCGGTGCACTCCCCGAAGACCGCCGAGGCCCTGGCGGGGCACCTCGCGGACGGCAACACCGACCCCACCGCCCGCACCGACGCCTACTTCGACACCGAAGGCCGTTCCCTGCTGGCCACCTACATCCTCGCCGCCGCGTTGGGTGGTGGGGACCTGATGCACGTGCGGGAATGGATCACCTCCGCCGACAGCGACATTCCTCAGCTGCTCCTGGCCCAGCACGACCACCCGGCGGCGGCGGAGTCCGCGCAGCGGTTCCTCCAGCTGAACGTGCGGCAGAAAGACGGCCTGTACGGCACAGCGGGCAAACTGATCCGCGTCCTGGACGAACCCTCCTACGCCCAATGGGTGACCCCACCCCGGCGGGTGCAGTTCCTGGCCACCGGCGAGGGTGGCGTAGCCACGTCCATGCACTGCGATCAGTGGGCACCCACCCTGATCCCCGAGTTCGATTCACTCGCGTTCGTCGCCGGAGGACCCCAGCCCACCGACGACCCCACCGAGGTCCACGGCCCGGACGGGCGCCCGCGCGCGGACACCCTGTTCCTGCTGTCGATGGAAGGCCCCGCCGCGGCCACGTCGCTGACCACGGCGTTCGCCGCACAGTTGTTCGACGCCGGGCAGCTGGTGGCCACCGCCTCACCAGGGCGGCGCCTGGCCACCCCGCTGCTGTTCATCCTCGACGAGGCCGCGAACGTGTGCCGCATCCGCCAGCTCCCCGACCTGTACTCCCACTTCGGCTCCCGCGGCATGCCCGTACTGACGATCTTGCAGGGCTGGTCCCAAGGCGTGCAGTGCTGGAGCGAGGCGGGCATGCAGAAGCTGTGGTCCGCCGCCAACATCAAGTTCTACGGCGGTGGCGTCAGTGAAGCGAACTTCCTCCGGGATCTGTCCACCATGATCGGGGACCACGACGTGGAGAAGTGGTCGCGCAGCAACGGCCGCGGCGGCTCCTCACGCTCGCAGTCCTGGTCCCGGGAGGCGATCCTGTCCGTCGCCGAGCTGCAGTCCCTGCCCCGCGGCCGCGCGGTCCTGTTGTCCTCCGGCAACCCCGCGGCACTGCTGCAGACAGTGCCGTGGATGGAGGGGCCGCACGCCGCGGCGATCACCAAGTCCCTGGCCGGTGCCGATGCGGGCACCGACAGCGTTGCGGTGTCGTGGTGAGCACCGGCGTTACCGACAGGAAGGAGTGGCGGTGAGGTTCAACGACGACGGCGCCGCCGAGGAGCCGGCCGCCGCACCCACCCCCAAAGCTGGGGCGACCCGGATGTTTGTCTCCGTCGGCCCCTGGGTGCAGCAGTGGTTGGCGCCGATGATCGTGCGCCGTGATGACGCCGATTTCCGGTGGTGTCCGCAGTGGTGGCGGCACGCCGAACCCCTCTCCCGGCTCACCGGATTGTGGCGGGCGTGGGAGGCCTGTCACGGCGACCCCGACCAGGTCAACCAGTGGTGGTTGGACCACTTCGACCCCCACATGAAGGTGCTCACCGCCGCCAACGGGCCGTTCGGGGCGTGCAGCCAAGGCAAAGGCCACCAAGGCGACGCCGCCGGCCTCAAAGTCGAACCCATGCCCGCCGACTGGCTGAACTTCACCCCGCCCCACGCCGAAGCGACCCCGACCAGCCCAGCACCCGGCCCAGGACACAGCAGAGGAGTACAGAGCAATGACTGACATGAACGAGGCAACGGCACACGGCCTGCGGGAGCTGAAAGCTCTGCTCAGCGCCGCCCTGATCATCGCCCAAGCCCGCGAACGCACACGCGAACACGAACTTCGCCAGCAGGAACGTCAGATGGCTGAGCGCGAACGGCAAGCCAGGCGCGGGGCGCACCACGATCCCGCAGCCTCGCCCCCCGGGCCCGACCCCAACGGTCTGCTCACGCAGCCGGACTCAGCACGCCAGGAACGGGAGCTGAAAGCGATCCGCGCCAGCACCGCCCGCACCAGCAACGTCACCGCGGAACGCGAAGACGAGTACGCGGCCGCCGCCGCGAGCGCCGCGCAATCCACGCAGACCCCCGCCTCCCAGCTGGACCTCGCCGAAAAATGGGCCAACGCCCACGTCGACCCCAGCGCCGGGCCCCTCTACCGCGCCGAGATGGACAACCAGGTTCGGGCCCGTGGGGCTGATCCCGCCGAGATCCTGCTGACCCCACGGGAAGGACAGCAATCGAGTGGGCAGTCCTTCACCACCACCGTCATCGACCCCGAGCAGGTCCACCAGGACGCCGACATCAGGGCTGGTGAACTCGAACGCGATCCCGACGCCCGCCGACTGGAAACCGAAACCACCCGCGAGCAAGCCCTCGGCGAGGTCGCCGCCCACCAAGACGACACCGCAGAAATACAGGCGGCCGAGCACCCCCACGGCGCCTGGCAAGGCGGTGGGCCAGCGGCGCAGCTCGCGGGCAAGGCATACAGCACCGATCCCTCATCGGCGATCCCCGCACGCCTGGGAGCCAGCCGCAAACAGCCCATCACCAACCGGGACCAGGCCCGCACCCAGAGCAGGGAACGCTGAATTAGAACCAACACCACGCTCAGAAATCGCCTAAGGAAAGGCGAACGAATTCAGACGGTGGATCAAGGCTCAGTTGAGCGCTTGTCTCACGCTGTCGCCCCGAGAGGCGCGCCACGGTCGTGAGCCGGGCATCCGGACGACCATACTGTGCCTCTTCAGGTCGAGCTGCCTAGCTGCGGACCAGCGCTGCGGCGCATGTGGTCGGTGAACGGCCGATCAGTCCGGCCAACGCCCGCGGGTTGCCGACGAGCCCGTGCCTGTCGTAGTAGTCGAACATGGCGAGCAGGTCGTTCCTGGCCTGCGTACTCAGGTCGGGTGCGGACTCCGACCACTCCTCGCGGTACTGCTCGCGGGCCTCGACGCCCATACCGAGCACAGCGGTGAGACCGACGGCGATGCCGTCGGTATCGAGCACCTCAGGGCCACACAGTTCGTAGCTGGCGTAGTGGTGGCCCGGTTCGGTGAGTACCACTGCCGCAGCCTCGGCGACGTCGTCCAGGTCCACCGGGGTGAACTGTGCCGAGGTTCGGTACGGGACGGTGAGCACCCCGGTGCGTCGGACCGCGTTGAGCTGAACGTTCTGCGCGTAGCTGGCCGGTTGTAGAATTGTCCAGTCCAGTTGACTGCCCCGCAGCACCCGCTCGCTCTCGGCCTTGCGGAGGTGGTGCGGCATCGCCGGCAGGTAGGGAGCGAGCACGCTGTGCAGGACGAACCGGCGGACGCCGCACTTGTGCGCCGCCTCGACGGCGATTCGGGTCAGCTCCGCTTCATCCGGAGTATGTTCGGTGCGAGGTGGTACAGGGCGTCGTGCCCGGTGAGCACGGCTCGCATGTGCGCTGCGTCGCCGAGGTCCGCAACCGCCGCGTGTACTGCACCCGCTTCCAGCGCCACCGACCGTTGGCCCTCCCGCCGCACCAGCGCAGTGACGGCAAGCCCCCGTGCAGTGCAGGCGCGGGTCACCGCGAGCCCCGTCTTCCCGGCCGCCCCGGCGACCACCACCGTGGACATCAGCGGCGCCGGCCGAGCAGCCCGCCGACCAGCACGCCCGTCAGCGCGATCACGGCGCCGAGCACGGCCCCGGTCAGGAAGCCGTCACCACCCATGCCACCGATACCGGCCTTGCTCGGCTTGCTGGGCGCGACAAACACCCCGGGCTCAACGGCGGGTGCTCCGGCGGCCACAGCCTCGGGAACTGCGACGGGCTGCGCCTTACCGGTGAGCACGTCGTCCACGGACTTGAAGAACTCGCCTGCCGTCTTCTTCGTGACGCCGATCAGCATGCGCTGTCCGACCCCGGCCACCGCGCCGCCGATGACCGCGTCGGCGTCGTAGGTTAAACGGGTGGAGCCGTCGCCGGCGTCAGCCAGCGTCACCCGTACCTCGGTGCTCACTGTGCCGGGACCGCCGGCCCCGGAGGCCTTCATCAGGAAGGAGCTGGGCTCCTGCTGCTCGCACAGCGTCACCTCACCGGTGTAGGTGCCCTTGATCGAGGCCACCCCGGCGGTGACGACCATCTTGTAGGCGTCCGGGCCGGTGGCCTCGAGTCGTTCACAGCCCGGGATGGTGCGCACGAGGACGGCGGGGTCGTTCAGTGCCGACCAGACCTTGTCGACCGGTGCGTGCAACAGGGCGTCACCACTGACCTTCATGGTGTGTTCTCCTCGGAGTGGGCGCGGCGGAGCTCGAACAGCTCGCTCGGTGAGATGGGCATGGCGGTGATCGGGAAGCCCTCGGCGTCCTCGATCGCCGAGGCGAAGGCGGCCGAGCCCGGGATGACCCCGGCCTCTCCGGCGCCCTTGATGCCCAATGGGTTCAGCGGTGACGGCGTCACCAGGTGGTCGATCTCGATCTTCTTGGGCACTTCGCTGACGTAGGGCATTAGGAAGTCCATAAAGGACGCGTTCTGCAGCTGGCCGGACTCGTCGTAGGCCATCCGCTCGTACAACGCACCGCCCACACCTTGCGCGACCCCGCCGTGGATCTGCCCCTCGACGATCCGGGGGTTGATCAGGTTGCCGCAGTCGTGCACCACGCAGTAGCGCAGGATGGTGATCTCGGCGGTGTCCGGATCGGTCTCGATGACCACGGCGTGAATACCGCTGGCGAAGGTGGACTGCATCGGCGAGAAGAAGGAGCGGCCCTCCAGGCCCGGCTCCTCGCCCTCGGCCACCGGCGGCTTGCTGATGTCGCCGACCGCGAACTGGGTCGCCAGCTGCGAGGACTTGTCGAAGGCGTACCGCAGCGGGTTGGCCAGCACGGCGATGGTGCCCAAGGTGACCGACGGGCTTCCCGGCGCCCCGGCGACCCCGACCGTCCCGTCCACGATCTCCAGATCTGACGCCTCCACCTCCAGCGCCTCCGCCGCGAGCTTGAGCGCCTTGTCGCGGACGGCTCGTGCCGCCAGCGCGATGGCCGAGCCGCTCATCACCGCAGCCCTGGAGGCGAAGGTGCCCACGGCGTAGCCCATGCGGCGGGTGTCCCCGGTGACGACTTCGATGTCGGACACTGCGACACCGAGCTCGTCGGCCACGATCTGGGCGAACACCGTCTGGTGACCCTGCCCTTGACTGGTTAGCCCGGTCGCCACCTTCACCTTGCCCGAGGGCTCGATGACGACGTGGCCGCCCTCGTAGGGCCCGACGCCGGTGCCTTCGACGTAGCATGCGAGCCCGATGCCCACGGTGCGCCCCTCAGCGCGCGCAGCGTCGCGGTAGGCCGCGAAGTCGTCCCAGCCCACGAGGTCTTTGGCCTTGGCCAACAGTGTGGGGTAGTCGCCCGAGTCGTAGATCAGCGGCCGGCCGTCCTGGAAGACCATCTTGTGGTCGTAGGGCATCTCCGCGGGCTGGATGAAGTTCCGTTCGCGGACCACGGTGCGGTCCAGGCCCAGCTCGTGCGCGATGGCATCCATCGTGCGCTCCATGACGAACACCCCTTGGGGCCGGCCGGCGCCGCGGTAAGGGATGACGATGAGGGTGTTCGTGTACAGCGAGTCGAACTCCACCCGGTAGGCGCCGGGTTTGTACGGCCCGAGCAGCTGCGTCGAGGTGATGATCGGCACGATCAGCCCGTATGGGGTGTAGGCGCCGTGGTCGTGCCAGAATCGCACGTCCAGTCCGAGGATGCGGCCGTCATCGTCGAAACCGACCCGCACATGGTGCAGCTGGGCGCGTTCGTGTGCGCTGGCCACGAAGTGCTCGCGCCGGTCCTCGGTGAACTTGACCGGCCGCCCGAGTAGCTGCGCCGCCCACGGCACCAGGATCTCCTCCGGCCACGGATGCATGATCTTGACGCCGAACCCACCCCCGACGTCAGGGGTGATCACGTCGACGTCGACCAGGGCGAGCCCGAGCTTGGCGGCCACCGCGCCACGCACCCCGGTCGAGGTCTGCGTCGAGGTCCAGACCCGCAGTCGGTGCGACTCGGCGTCCCAGCGGGCGAGCACCCCGCGGCCCTCCATCGGGGTGGCCGCCGACCGTTCGATGGTCAGGTCCAGCTGCAGGGTGTGCGCCGCACCGGCGATCGCGGTGTCGACGTCGCCGTTGTGCTGCACGAAGTTCGCCGCGACGTTGCCGGGCACGTCCTCGTGCACGAGGTGGGTGGCAGCGCGGGCCGCCTCGATGCCGACGACGGGGTTGAGCGGCCGGTAGCTGGCGATGATCCGCTCGACCGCGTCTTCGGCGAGGTACCGGTCGGTGGCCACCACCATGGCGATCGGCTCGCCCACGTGGTTGACCCGGTCCCGGGCCAGGGCGTACTGGGTGCGCCCGTTGGTCAGCGCGGGGTGCGGAATGAGCAGCGGCATCGGCTCGGCTACGCGCCCCGGCAAGTCTTCGTGGGTGTAGACGGCCACCAGCCCATCCACCTCCAACGCACCGGTGACGTCGATGTCGATGATCTCCGCGTGTGCGTGCGGACTGCGCACGAAGGCCACGACCAGGGCGTCGTTGCCCAGATCGTCAAGGTAGGCGCCGTGCCCGCGCACCAGGCGGTCGTCCTCCACCCGGGCAATCGGCTCGCCGAACATCTTCGTCGTCACGAGATGACCCGCTCACGCTGAAGCTCGGCTGCGCGATGCACCGCGGCCACAATGTTCTGGTAACCGGTGCAGCGGCACAGGTTGCCGCCGATCAGCTCCCGCGCCTGCTCATCGTCTGGCTCCGGGTTCTCCCGCAGACCGGCGGTGATCGTGGTCAGGAAGCCTGGGGTGCAGAAGCCGCACTGCAGGCCGTGGCAGTCGGTAAACGCCTGCTGCACCGGGGAGAGCGTTCCGTCGGACTCGGTGAGTCCCTCGACCGTGGTCACCTCGCTGCCGTCGGCGGAAACGGCAAGCATCAGGCAGGAGCGGGTCGGCACGCCGTCCAGCAGCACGGTGCAGGCCCCGCACACCCCGTGTTCGCAGCCCACGTGGGTGCCGGTCAGCTCCAGGTCGTGGCGGAGGCAGTCCGAGAGCAACCGGCGCGCCGGTACCGCCACGTCGTGCGTCGTTCCGTTGACCGTGATGCGGACCTCGTGGAGTTCCTCGGTCATGCCGCGCTCCTTTCCCGTGCCGCTGCGTGCGCCTGGACCAGCGCGCGCCCGGTCAGCACGACGGCGAGCTGCCGCCGGTAGTCCGCCGTTGCGTGGATATCCGGCTCGGGTTCGATGTTGGCTCGGACGAAACCGCCCACCTCACCCGCGCCGTCGGCGCCGTACGCCTCACTCAAATCAAGGACGAGCGGGGTCGCCGCCACCGACAGGTACGCCGCCCGGGCCGAGCTGATCGCCCCGTCCGGACCGAGCTGGACGTGGGCGGCGACGCCGCAGACGGCGTAGTCGCCGCGGCGCCGGGCGACCTCGACGAACGCGGTGCCCGCTGCCGGGTCGAGAACCGGGAAGCTCGCCTCGACGGCCAACTCGCCCGGCGCCACCACAGACTCCATCGGGCCCAGGAAGAACTCGTCGGCAGCCACCTCCCGCTCACCGGCTGCGGTGGCGACGCGCACGGTCCCGCCGAGCAGAGACAGCACCGCCGTCATCTCCCCAGAGGGATCGGCGTGCACGATGCTGCCGACCGTGGTTCCCCGGTTGCGGATGGTGGCGTGCGCGACGAGCCGCAGCCCCTGACCCAGCAACGGCTGTGCGGCCGCGGCCGGGGCGTCGTGCAGTACCTGGGCGTGCCGGGCGACCGCGCCCACCCGCACCTGTCCCGCATCGACCCGCACGTAGGCCAGCTCGGCCAGGCGGTTGATGTCCACGAGGTGCTGCGGGGCGGCCAGGCGCATCGACATGATCGGCAGCAGTGACTGACCGCCGGCGAGCACCTTTCCGTCCGATCCCAGTGCGCTGAGGGTGGTCAGCGCCTCCTCGACGGATTCCGGCCGGGAATACCCGAATGTGGATGGCTTCAACGACGATCGTCTCCCAGGGTCTCGCGGAAGGGCGACTCCTCGCCCTCCGGTGTCTCGACGGCGCCGGTCGAGATGAGTGCGCCGCCTTCGTAGGACCGGTCCCGCCCCTGCGGCTCCTGCCGCATGTGCGCAGGCGCGAACGGGCGCACGAAATGGTAGAAGACCAGCACGATAATGGCGCCGAGGGCGATGCCACTGATCGAGAAGGTGTCGGTGAAGTTCAGCGCCACCCCGCCGATGCCGGCGATGAGACCCGCGGCGAGGGGCACGAGGTTGACCGGGTTCGCGAAGTCGACGCGGTTCTCCACCCAGATCTTGGCTCCCAGCAACCCGATCATGCCGTAGAGCACGACCGTGATGCCGCCGAGCACACCGCCCGGGGTCGCACTGACGGCGGCACCGAACTTCGGGCAGAAGCCGAGCAACACGGCCGCGATCGCGGCTACCCAGTACGCCGCGGTCGAGTACACCCTGGTTGCGGCCATGACGCCGATGTTCTCCGCGTAGGTGGTGGTCGGCGAGCCACCAACGGCGCTGGCCAGCACCGTGCCGACGCCGTCGCCGATGAAGGCCCGTCCGAGGTAGGGGTCGAGCTTGTCCCCGGTCATCTCGCTGACCGCCTTCACGTGTCCCGCGTTCTCGGCGATCAGCGCGATCAGCGCGGGCAGCACGATCAGGATGAACGTCAGGTTGAAGCTCGGCGCGTGCCAGCCGACGATCGTCTCCTTGCCGTCGGCGGCGAACACCGATCGTTGCGGGAAGCCGATCCAGTCGGCGGACTGCACGCTCGACCAGTTGATGCGGAAGTGCTCGACAGGTGTCTTGCCGCCGGGGGTGATCGAGTTAATCATGCCGAAGATGTGGTCGAAGACCCAGGAGAGGACGTAGCCGAAGACCAACCCGAGGAAAATGGCGATCCGCGACCAGAACCCGCGGAAGATGACGGCGGCAATGATGAGGAACACCATCGTGATGAAGCCGACCCATTCGTCCTGGGGCCAGTACACGCTGGCCACCACCGGGGCGAGGTTGAACCCGATGAGCATGACGACGGCCCCACTGACCGCGGGCGGCAGTATCTTCTGCACCACCCCGCCGCCGGCGAAGTGCACGATGATGCCGACGACGATCAGCACCGCCCCCGCGATGAGGATGGAGCCGGTGACCTCCTTGGAGTTGCCGCCCTGGGCGCGGATCGCCGCGACCGCGGCCACGAAGGACGCCGAGGTGCCAAGGTAGGACGGGATCTTGCCCTTGACGATCAGCAAAAACAGAATCGTGGCGACGCCGGACATCAGGATCGCGAGGTTGGGGTTGAGGCCCATGATCACGGGGAAGACGAACGTGGCGCCGAACATCGCCACGACGTGCTGCGCGCCCAGGCCGATCGTGCGGGGCCAGGACAGGCGCTCGCCCGGACGGACGACTTCGCCCGGCGGCGGCGTCTTGCCCCCGTAAACCAGCTTCCATCCCACTGCAGACATCTTGGCCGTCCTTCCGGTTGCTGGGTTCACGCGCCGTGCCGCACCGTCGCTGTGACCGCGCTCACTAGGACGTTAGGGCGGCCGCCACTCTCGATCATGGGCGAAACCTGACGAACAATCGGGCCTAGTTCGGTAGCTGTGTGACGCAGGTGCGGGCCATCACCCGGGTGGCCACCACCGGTGAAGATGAGGCGTCTTGGGTGGAGCTGGCCCTCAGCGCCACCGGAGCGCAACTCAAGTGTTTGGTACGGGGTGTGCGCCGGGCATAGCGCATTAAGGAAGACGCGACCGATCCAAAGCAGGTGACGTGGCGGAATCGTTCCCGGGTGTTCTCCCACGATAATGAAGGTGACCACAGCTTGGTGAGGACAGGTGGACGTGACCGCCGTTACGGCGGTGGGCTATTGGGTTCGATGGGTGGTTATGCGGTGGCTGCGAGTGGTTGCAGGGTGAGTGGTGGCCGAGTGCTTCGAGTTGGCTGATCGCGCGGGCTTTGGTCTTCGCGGGGGTGCGTTGGGTGAAGTAGTCGGCACCGGGGTCGCGGTAGAACTCACCGTTGGTGAGCATGTTGAAGGCGGCGATGAGCATCGAATGCTCCATGGCGACGAGGGCTTTCATCGGTCCCCGGCGGGAGGCGATGCGGTGGTATTTCGCCGAGAAGTAGGTGCCCTTGGAGCGGGACGCGGCCAGCGCCGCGGTGCCGAGCACACCTTTGAGAAACCGGTTGCCGGGGTGGGTCTTCGTCGATTTCACCTTTATCGGCCTCGACGCCGTTCCGCGACTCGAGCGACGTCAAAAAAACGACGGGACCACCCCGCCCAGCCACGCGCCGTACGACCCCGGCGAACTGACGAGCCTCACCGCTAGAGGCCCCGCATCTCCACGACCCGCAGCGCCAGCGCGAGGTCGAGGCGCAGGTTCGCGTCCGTGGTGAACCCGCCGACGATGCCTTCCAGCTTGCCGATGCGGTAGCGCAGCGTGTTGTAGTGGAAGTGCAGAACGCGGGCCGTCTCGGCGACGTTGCAGTTGGTGTCCAGCAAGGCCTTCAGGGTCTGCCGCAGATTTATCGCCTCGTCGGTGTCCGCGGCGAGGGAACCGAGGACCTCACCGGCGAAGGTGCGCAGCTCGACGCTGTCGCTCACCAAGGAGAGCAGCCGGTGCACACCCAAGCTGTCGAAGTGCGCGAGCGCTCCGTTGCCCCGCATCCGGCGCCCGACCAGCACGGCCTTGCGGGCCTGTTCGTACGCGTGCGGGAGTTCGGCGACCGAGTCGATGACCCGGCTGACCCCGGTCGAAAAGGAGTGCCTGCCGCCACCGCGGTCCCCGGTGACCGCCGCGACCAGCTCGTCGAGGACGTCGGCCACGTTGCCGTGACCGACCGGCATCAGGGCCACGACTTCGTGGCTGAAGCCGACGACGGGGGCTGCCCGGTCCCGGCGCCGGACGACCTGCTGCCACGCCGCGGTCAGGCGTTCCTGCGGCAGACGGACCGAGACCGGCGGCGACGATGATGCCTCGCCCGCGGACTCTGCGCCCGGGTCGAGCTGGGCAACGACCACCACCATGCTTCGGTGCACGTCCCAGTCGAGCTGCGTGCAGTGCTCCGCGACCTGCTCGGGCGAACCCGCGTTGCCGGCGAGTACGTCTCGGAGAAAGTCGCCGCGAAATTTGGACTCGACGGCCGACACGGCGAGCCGCTTGGTGACGGCCAGTGCCACCACGGTCGCGGCACGCTCCAACGCCTGCACCGTCACGGGACCGAGGTCGCCACCGCGCGCATAGGCGACGATCAGACCGTGGTCGGTGCCTCCGGCGATGACCGGGGCCACCGCGATCTGGCCGGGCAGTTCGCCGGGGGTCGTCTGCAGTCCGTGGTGCAGCCGCTCGGTGCGCAGCCGGCCCGAGCCGTCGAACAGCGGCAACGCCTCCAGTGCGTGGCGGTCGGTCGGCGCACCGGCCATGGCCTGTACTCGTCCGTCGGGGGAACAGATGAGCACCGCCACCTCGAACAGCGCCGCGACTTCGTCGGCGATCTGCGGCAGATCACCGCCTTCCAGGACGATCGTGGTCAACGCCCGGTGCGTGCGGTCGGCGACGTCCAACGCCCACGCCTGACGGTCAATGAGGTGCATGAAGACTTCGGACATCACCTCGTCGAACCCGACGTCTCGCGGGATGAGGAACAACGGAAAATCGAGGAGCTCGGCGGCGTCGATCATTGCGCGGGGAAGCTCGTCGAGGTACCTGCCCGCCTTGACGCCGAGCGCCGCCGCACCGCACCGCGCCAGCCCCTCGATGAGATCGACTAGCGCCCGCGGGTCGAACGGCTGACCGGAGTCCGCGAACCGGATCGGGAACCCGGTAGTCAACAGCAGCTCGTTCGGCTTCACCCACGGCAGGATGTCGGGTACTTCGATGACGTTGACGCGGCTGACGATCCGGTCCAAGCCGCCGGCGCCGGCGACCAGCGTCGAGCCGGCCAGGCTGGGCAGGGTGATCAGTTCCCGAACCGCCAATGCGTAGCCAATGCGTGCTGGCAGATCCCGTGCCTGAGGATCGGCAATGTTGGCAACATCTTCCATGGGTCGACGGTACGCGTGGGCGCTAGCGTCCAGTCATCATGACTATTCCCGGCGCCTCGAGCACCGCCATCCGTGCGGTGACTGCGGGAGCACCCCAAACTGCGCAATGGCTGGGGGCGGTGGACGCGGCGCTGTATCTCGCCACCACCGGGGAACGCCCGACCGTGTTCGCTGTGCTCAGCCAGGACGCCGTGCGCCTGCCCTGCGGACTGGTGCTCGCCACGACGAAGGCCGAGCTGCCCCTGACGAGCATTGCGCCGGCTCGCGACGTTCGGGACCGCGAGAACGCCGTGGTCGGCAACGGCGGCATCACGTGGACCGGGCCGGACGGGCCGGTCACCATCATCGCCGCGAGGCAGTGGTCACCGCTGCGCGTGCACCCCGGCGTCCCGGAGACAGCCGCACTCGCCGCGCTTCGCGCACTGCTCGCCCCGTGCGAGCTGGGCTTCGAGCAGTACCGCCTGGACCAGCTCGCAGGGCAGGCAGACACCACAGCCGTCGCCGGGTTACTCGGGCGCGGTCCGGGCCTCACTCCCAGCGGCGACGATGTGCTCGCCGGATATCTGCTCGCCGCCGGAGCCTTCGGGCTGGAGATCGAGCAGGTGCGACGGGCCGTGGCCGCGCGCGCACCGCAGGCCACCAGCGCCCTGTCGGCTCAGCTGCTGCGGCACGCCGCACGCGGTGAGGCCGTCCGCGAGCTCATCGAGCTCACGGCCGCGCTCACCCAGCCCGACGCCATGCTTACTGCGGTCGCCGCTCGCTTACTTCAGGTCGGCCACACCTCCGGTGCGTCGCTGGCCTGGGGCGCCCTGCTCGCGGGCGAGCACGCCGTCCGTCGGTACCCATCCGTTCTGTCCACCAACCCTGGAGGCCACCGGTGACTGTGGAACATGTCGAGGCGCGATCGGGCGCATACGCGGACTCGGTGACGCTGATGCAGGTCAGCAGGAAGGCCGGCGCGACCGACGGTGCCGAAGGGGTACTCGTGGCGATGGCCACTGAGCTCAACCTCGAACTGCTGCGGGGCATGGGGTTCGACGAGCCCGCCGGCATCGGACCGAACGACCTGTTCGTGGCCGTCCGCGCACGCGACGACGCCGCGCTGGCCCAGGTCCGAGCCGTCGTCACGGAGGCGATGGCGGCGCGTCCGGCGGCGTCGGGCGGTTCGTTCACCGAGCAGCCGCCGCGGACGGTGTCCTCCGCCGTCCGCAGCACGGGCCCGGCGCTGGTGCTGATCTCGCTGCCAGGCCAGCACGCCTTCGTCGAGGCGATGGATGCCCTCGATGCCGGCTGCGACGTGATGATCTTCTCCGACAACGTCCCCGTGGAGCAGGAGGTCCGGCTCAAGGAGGTCGCGGCCACACGAGACTTGCTGGTGCTCGGCCCCGACTGCGGCACCGCAGTGGTCGGCGGGATCGGCCTCGGCTTTGCGCACACCGTCGAACCCGGACCGATCGGCCTGGTCGCCGCCTCGGGTACCGGTGCGCAGCAGATCCTGTGCCTTCTCGACGCCGCAGGCACCGGGGTGTCCGCCGCCCTCGGTGTCGGCGGCCGCGACCTCTCCGCGGAGGTCGGCGGTCGCTCCACCCGCGCTGCGCTAGCCGCGCTGGACTCCGATCCCGCCACCGAGCTCATCGTCGTCATCTCCAAACCCCCCGCGGAGGAGGTTGCCGACGAGCTGCGGGTCTACGCCGAGACCCTGTCGACGCCGGTGCACTTTGCGCTCATCGGAGCGGGGCGCCCCGACCTCACCGCGTGCGCCGAGGACGCCTTGGCGGCCATCGGCACCGGGGTTCCCCGCTGGCAGCACTGGCCCGGCCCGCAGGCGCAGCCACGCGCGGGCACATTGCGTGGGCTGTTCGCCGGCGGCACGCTCTGTGACGAGGCCATGGTCATCGCCAGCGAGCGCTTCGGCGAGATCGCCTCGAACACCCCGCTGCGCCCGGACTGGCGGCTCGATCCCCGTGCTCCGGCCAGCGGACACGCCATGATCGACTTCGGCGACGATGAGCTGACCGCCGGGCGTCCGCACCCGATGATCGACCAGTCGCTGCGGCTGGATCGCTTCGCGAAGGAAGCCCTCGACCCGAACACTGCCGTGATCCTGCTCGACGTGGTGCTCGGGCACGGCGCGCACCCTGATCCGGCCGCCGAGCTGGCCCCGGCGATCACCGCGGCACGAGAGAGTGGCGACGTCGCCGTGGTGGTCTCGATGATCGGCGCCAAGGGTGACCCCCAGGACCTCACCGCCCAAGCCTGTGCCCTGAACGAAGCCGGGGCGCACGTGTTCACCTCCAACGCGCAAGCCGCCCGGTTCGCGTGCGACCTGATTGCGAGCCGATGATGACCGAGCTCCTGCGCCGCGACCCCCAGCTGATCACCGCCGGGGTCGACCTGTTCGCCGACGCCGCGCAGACCCAGGCCGCGCGGGTCACCCGCGTCGACTGGGCACCTCCGATGGCCGGCACCACCGAGGACCTGGACGCGGTGCTCGCGGACGAGCGGCGCGTCGAGGCCAACGCCCTGGCGGTGCAGCGGATGCTGTCCGTCCGCGCGATGGTTGTCGACGTCGTCCCGGCCGCCGACGCACTCGGTCTCGGACCCAAAGACCTGCTGCACGCCGGGCCCCCGATCGACTGGGAGCGGGCCTCCGGGCCGATGCGCGGCGCCCTGATGGGTGCGGCTCTGTTCGAGAACCTGGTCACCGACCCGGAGCAGGTGGCCGACCTGGTCCGGCGCGGGGAGATCACGCTGGACCCCTGCCACCACCACAACGCCGTGGGCCCGATGGCCGGGGTGATCTCACCGTCCATGTGGGTCTTCGTGATCGAGGACCCCGCCAGCGGGCATCGCACCTACTGCTCGCTGAACGAGGGGCTGGGCAAGGTCCTGCGCTACGGTGCGTACTCCGCGGAGGTCATCACCCGGCTGCGCTGGATGTCCGCCGTGCTCGGACCGGTGCTGCAGGCCGCGATCCGGGCCAACGGGCCGATCGACGTCACCGCGATTCTCGCGCAGATGGTGCAGATGGGCGACGAGGCGCACAACCGCAACCGGGCGGGCACGCTGATGCTGCTGCGGGAGCTGATGCCTGCGGTCATCGAGTCCGGCTTCCCCTCCGCCGACCTCGCCGAGGCTGCGCGCTTCGTGGCCGGCAACGACCACTTCTTCCTCAACCTCGCCATGCCCGGGTGCAAGCTCGCGCTCGACGCGGCGCGCGACATCCCCGGCTCGACCATGGTCGTCGCCATGGCCCGCAACGGCACAGACTTCGGGATCCAGGTCTCCGGTACCGGCAACCAATGGTTCACGGGCCCGGCGCAGGTGCCCGACGGGCTGTTCCTCGGCGACTACGGCCCCGAGGACGCCAACCCCGACATCGGTGACTCCGCCATCACCGAGACGGCCGGTCTCGGTGGCTTCGCGATGGCGGCGGCCCCGGCCATCGTCCGCCTCGTCGGCGGCACCGTCGCGGACGCCCTCGCCAACACCCGCCGAATGTACGAGATCACCCTCGCCGAGCACACCATGTTCTCCGTGCCGGTGCTCGACTTCCGCGGCGCTCCTGTTGGCATCGATGTCAGCTTGGTGGTGCGCACCGGGGTCCTGCCGCAGATCAACACCGGCATGGCCGGCAAGGTCGCCGGCACCGGGCAGGTCGGCGCCGGGCTGGTCACTCCCCCTGCGGACATCTTCCCCGCGGCGTTGCGTGAGCTCGCGGCTCGCACGCGCGGGCAGGGGACATGACACGCCTCGAACCACTGCCACCATCCAGTTTGGACTCAAACCAACGAGAGCTTTACGAAAGCATCGCGGGCGGTCCCCGCGCGCAGGGCGAACAGCACTTCGACCTCACCCGTACCGACGGTGCATTGCTGGGGCCGTTCACGGCGTTGTTGCTCTCGCCCGTGCTCGGTTCCGCGCTGCAGGAGCTGGGTGCGGCGGTCCGCTTTCACACCTCGCTGTCCGCACGCTGCCGGGAGATCGCGATCCTCACCGTCGCCGCCCACTGGGACAGCGCCTTCGAACGCTCCGCCCACGAAAGCGTTGGGCGCGCAGCAGGTCTCACCGAGGAAGTGCTGCGTCAGATCCGCGCCAGAACCGTGCCCGCACTGGACGATCCGCACGAGTCGGCCTACGCCCACCTGGCCATGGGCATGGTCGAAGGCGATGTCGACGACGAGTCCTGGTCCACTCATGCCTGCGTCGTGGGCGAGGCAGGCGTGTTCGAGCTGAGCACCCTCGTCGGCTACTACGCAACCCTCGCACTGCAGATGCGCATCTTTCGCGTCGACTGAAAGGATCAGCAATGTCCGACGAACTCTGCTTCACCCCGGCGACCGAGCTGGCGGCGATGATCCGCCGCCGGGAGCTCTCCGCCCGTGAGCTGCTCGACGCCCACCTCGACCGCATCGAGGCGACCAACCCCAAGGTCAACGCCATCGTGACCCTCGACATCGAGGGGGCGCGGGCTCAGGCCGACGCCGCCGACCTCGCGACGTCCCGGGGTGAGCCAACCGGCCCGCTGCACGGACTCCCGGTTGCACACAAGGACACCCACGTCACCGGCGGGATGCGCACCACCTGGGGCTCGCCGCTGCACCGCGACTTCGTGCCAACCGAGGATGAACTGGTCGTCGCCCGGCTACGGGAGGCCGGCGCCATCCGGGTGGGCAAGACGAACGTGCCGGAGTTCGCCGCCGGATCGCACACCTTCAACACCGTCTTCGGCGCCACCCGCAATCCGTATCGCCTCGACGTCAGCGCCGGCGGCTCTAGCGGGGGTGCTGCGGCGGCGCTCGCCTCCGGCATGGTCGCCCTGGCCGAAGGCAGCGACATGGGGGGCTCGCTGCGCAACCCCGCCGCGTTCTGCAACGTCGTCGGCCTGCGGCCCACCCCGGGGCGGGTACCCAGCTACCCGACGCAGCTCGGCTGGTCGACCCTTAGCGTGCAGGGACCAATGGGCCGCACCGTCGGCGACGTCGCCCTCGGGCTCTCTGCGCTCGCCGGCCCGGACCCGCGGGTGCCGATCTCGTTGGACGAGCATGGACAGGGCTTCGCGGCACCCATGCCACTGGAGCTGAACGGACTCCGCGTGGCGTGGGCGCCGGACCTGGGGGGACGGATCCCGGTCGACCCCGAGGTGCGTGCGGCGCTGGCCCCGGCCGCCGCTGTATTCGAGCAGCTCGGCGCGGAAGTCGAGGATGCCTGCCCGGACCTCGACGACGCCGACGAGGTGTTCGGTGTGCTGCGGGCCTGGATCTTCGCTGCGTCCTTCGGTGACGTGGTGGCGCGGCACCCCGATCAGGTCAAGCAGTCCATCCACTGGAACGTCGAGCAGGGACGCCGGCTCACCGGCGAAGACCTCTCCCGTGCCGAGACCCTGCACACGAGGCTGCACCAGCGCATCGTCGAGTTTTTCACCGACTACGACGTACTGCTGGCCCCAACCACCCAGGTCGTGCCGTTCGACGTGGACACCGAGTACCCGGCGCAGGTCGACGGTATCCACCAGGACAGCTACCTCGGGTGGATGCGGTCATGCTCCATGATCACCGCTGCCGGGGTCCCCGCCCTTTCCGTTCCGGCAGGATTCACCGAGGACGGCCTGCCGGTCGGGCTGCAGATCATCGGCGCACCCCGTGCCGACCGCCAGGTCCTGGAGGTCGGTCACGCGTTCGAGCAGGCCACCGAGGTCGGGCGACGGCGGCCCTCGCTGTGAGTGGGGACGGCGCCGCGTGCCGGCGCACTATCCTGCCGTGATGGACGTCCACCTCATCGCGCATCCGCTCGCCGCAGCCCGGCTCACCATGATGCGCGACGAGCGCACCGACAACGCCACCTTTAGGGCCGCCCTGCGTGAGCTGACGACGATGCTCGTCTACGAGGCGACCAGGGACGCGCCAGTCCAGGAGATCACCGTCCAGACACCGGTCGCCACCACCACCGGTGTCCGCTTGAGCAGCCCGCCGCTGTTGGTTCCGGTGCTGCGCGCGGGACTCGGTATGGCCGAGCAAGCCCATGCCCTGATTCCAGAGGCGCGAATGGGCTTCGTGGGCATGGCGCGGGACGAGGTCACCCACCAACCGGTCCCCTACCTGGAGTCGCTCCCCGACGACCTTTCCGGCACCCGCGTGTTTGTGCTGGACCCGATGATCGCGACCGGGGGGTCCATGGCGAGCACCATCGGGCGGCTCACCGACAGGGGCGCCACGGACGTCACGGCCATCTGTGTGCTCGCCGCCCCCGAGGGCATCGACTGCCTTGTCGCCGCTGGAGGCGTCACCCGGCTAATCACCGCGAGTGTCGACGAACGGCTCAACGAGCACGCCTTTATCGTGCCGGGGCTCGGCGACGCGGGGGACCGCCAGTTCGGTCAACGCTGAACCGCTGACTCACCGGGTACGTGTGCGGATGAACAGCGCTCGCGCCCAGAGGTAGGCCAGCAATGCGATGCCGGCGCACCAGGTGATGGCGAGCACCGCATTGCTGCCGTCGTTGACCAAACGCCCCGACCGGCCGGCGGCGTCATCGATCCGGCTTTTGAGGTGTTCGCCGAGGCGGAAGTCGATTCGCGCCGTCGCTCCCTCCTCGCCATCCGGTGACGCCCGCGGCGCCACGTCCAAGTGTTCAACTTGGGGATAGGGGGGCGCGACCAATGCCGCCATCTCCTTCGCAAAGTGCAGCTCGCCGCGGTCCAGATCCGTCTTGGGTAACTCCCATGGATTGGTGTAACTCGTTTCGCGTTGTTGCTCTGCGTTATTGAGGATTATGCCGTCAGGTGGTGAGTGTGCGGTTCACCTCCTGAGTGGGTCGGGGTTGCAGTGCGGGTGGGGTGAGCAGGGCCATGGACGCCTCGGAGAGGCAGCGGCAGTCGGAGACTTGACACTCGTCGTGGGCCTCGATCAACACGCATGCCGAAAGCCGTTGCGGGCAGCGGCGTTCGGGACGATGCCGACGACGTCGGTGTGTCGGAGCGGCGTTTGACCTCACGATTCAGTTTGACCTCACGATTCAACCGTTCGCTGGGGTTGGTTCACCAGATCTTGCGCCAGTGGACCTCGCGGAAGTCGGCGAACGCGATGATCGCCTCACGGGCCTGCCGCAGCATGGCGGCTACCGCAGGCAGTTGGGCCCCGGTCGATCCGGTCGCGAACGCGGCGCAGCCGCGCGAGGTCGCGCAGGTGCTGCACCGCGGCGGGTCTGCTGGTCAACTGCGAGAGCGTGCCACGTCGCGCCGGGTTGAGGTCACTGATCACCGTGCGGAACGCCCATCGGCGTTCCGCACGGTGATTCGCGCGTGCTATCGAGCGCTACGCGCCCAGGTCGACGATCGCCGCGACCGGGCCGCCACCTTCGGGTCCCTGGTGCGCGGCGGAGACCGACACGAACACTGCGGGGTCGCCCGTGACCGCCGCCGTGACACCGCCGACGCAGGACTTGATTTGGCGGTGCCAGTGCACGTCGGAGTCGTCGAGCATCGCGTTGCGGCGCCCGCGGACGGTGCCGTCCTGGCTCGCCTCGCACTTGAGGAAGACGTTGACGAGCTTGCCGTCCAGGTCGCTGGTGCGCGGGCGCTCGGGGAGCTCGAGTCCGGCGTCGCGGATCGCCGCCCAGATGCCGTCGGAGTCCAGCGCGTCCTTCATCACGCTGTGCCCGACGCGGTAGCGCCCGCCGACACCACGTGCGTTGCCGACCACCACAACCTGGGCCCGGTCGAGCTCCACACCCGAGGAGCATGACGCGACCGCGGAGTAGAGCTCCCGGTTGTGCATGACGTCGGCGTCGGTCGGCATGTCGATCTCCCCAAGCGCTACCGCGATCCCGAGCGCCGTGCCGCCGTTGGACAGGTCCATCGACTCGTGGGTCTGTTCGGTCCATACTGTCTTGCCCCGGCTCTTGGCGTCGCGGATCGTGTGGATCGTCAACAGCGGGGTCTTGGTCTGCACATAGTGCACGTCGGCCGGATCGGTGATCCCGGCTGCCGCCATCGCGTCCTTCACCGCGGCGGCGACCTTGGTGATCATCGCGGTGCGGCCGATGTCCTCGGGCAGCAGCTGCTCGCTCATGGCAACACCGACGGTCAGCCGCGGCTCGTCGGTCTGCGGCGCCTTCTCAGCGGGGACGGTCGCGAAGATGGTCGCGTGCGGGCTGATCACGCCGTCGGTGCCGCCGGACCAGACAATGGGAATGTCGCCCACCGCGGCGGCGTCGCGGGTGCCCTTCGCGGCGAGCACCTCACGGAAGGCGCGGTCAGCGATGATCCGGGTGTAGTCGTTGACGCCGCCGTTGCCCTCGGTCTTGCCGATGACGGCGACCACACGGTCGGCCTCCAGCACACCGGCGTCGATGAGCTTCGCCAACTCGCTGGCGTCGGACACGTTGTGCAGCGGAACCTTGCGGACCTCAATTGCTTCGGGCACTGAACTCTCCTCTGATGGGGACGGGACTGGGTGGGTCAAGCAGTGACGATGGTTCCTGCGGTGCCGGCAAGGGCACCGGCAATGTTGTGTAAGGAGGTGATGACGGACCGCCCGCCCGCCTCGGCGAAGCGGCAGGCGGCGTCGACCTTGGGTCCCATGCTGCCGCCCGCGAAGTGGCCGGCCTCGGCGAGCCGGCGCAGTTCGGCGGCGGTCACGGCACCGATGGGGCGCGCCTCGGGGGTGCCCCAGCCGATGATCGCGGCGTCGACGTCGGTGGCGATCACCAGCACATCCACGTCGAGCTGCGCCGCGAGCACCGCAGCCGTCAGGTCCTTGTCGATCACGGCTTCCACGCCGCTCAGCTCGCCACCGGCACCCCGGATAACGGGGACACCGCCTCCGCCCGCGCACACCACCACGCACCCGGCGTCGAGCAGCATAGTGACCGTGGGTGCCTCCAGGCACTCGAGGGGTTCCGGTGAGGCCACCATGCGCCGCCAACCCCGCTCGCCGCGGTCCTCCCAGTTCTGGCCGTGCTCGATCATCAGCTTCGCCTCCTCCGCGGGGAGGTAGCGGCCGATGGGCTTGCTGGGCGCAGCGAAGTGCGGGTCGTCACGGGAGACCAGGGTTCGGGAGACGAGCACGGCCGAGCGGGCCGTGCAGTCTCGCTGGGCCAGCGCCTGGTCGAGCGCGTTCAGGACGAGCACCCCGATCGTCGCCTGGGTTTGGGCTCCGCACCAGTCCAGCGGGACCGGCGGCACCACCGAGGCGGCGATCTCGTTCTTGACCAAAAGGTTGCCGACCTGCGGCCCGTTGCCGTGCGTCAGCACCATCTCGGCGCCGTCGGTCACGATGTCGGCCACCGCACCCATTGCCGAGACAATGGCCAACCGCTGGTCGTCCGGATGAGCACGGCCGTCCTGCGCGGTCATGGCGTTGCCGCCCAACGCAATCAGTACTCTCACGGTGCTCACGTTATCGGCGGACCGCTGTGACGAGCACCGGCAATGGTTGCCCAAACGGTCGGCGCCCTTGGTCACATCTGCGTCGCTTCGCCCTCATACGCCGAGTCGCCGATAGCGGGCCAACCGGGCGGCGAGGAGTTCCGCCGGCGTGCGGCACAGCAGCATCGCCAGCTCGTGCTCGAGCACACCGCCGAGCCGGCCCAGGAACGCGGACGGTTCGTCCGCGGCGTCCGGGTGCTCGGCCACGATGCGGTCGACGATCCCGTGGCGCAGCAGGTCCAGGCTGCGTACCCCCTGAGCGTCCGCCATCTCCGCCGCCCGGTCGGTGGTGTGGAACCTGATCGCGGACGCCCCCTCGGGTGGCAACGGGGACAGCCAGGCGTGCTGCGCGCAGAGCACCCGGTCGGCTGGCAGCAGCGCCAGCGCTCCCCCACCGGCGCCCTCACCGAGGAGCAGGCAGATGGTCGGCGCGTCGAGCGTGGTCAGCTCCACCAAACAGCGAGCGATCTCCCCCGCCAGACCGCCTTCTTCGGCGTCCTTGCTCAGCGCCGCCCCCGCGGTGTCGATCACGGTGACCAGCGGCAGCGTCAGCTCGGCCGCCAAGCGCATCCCCCGTCGCGCCTCGCGCAGGCCGGCCGGGCCCAGCGGCTGATCGGCGAAGCGCCGGTCCTGACCGAGCACGACGCAGGCCGCGGGGCCGAAGCGCGCCAACGCCAGCAGCAAACCGGGTTCGTACTCCCCGGCCCCGGTGCCCTGCAGGGGCGTCACCGTGTTCGCGGCGACCTTCAGCAGCGCACGCACCCCGGGACGCACCGGGTTGCGCGAGCGCTGGATGGACTCCCAGGCCGGGACGTCCGGCAGCGATTCGAGCGGCAGGTCGGGCACCGGCGGCGGTGGTTCCCTGGGCGCGCAGAGCACCGCCAGCGCGGAGATCGCGACCGCCCGCAGCACCTTCGGGGCCACCACGGCGTCGACCAGACCGTGGGCGGCGAGGTTTTCCGCGGTCTGCACCCCCGATGGAAACTCCTCGCCGTAGAGCTCCTGGTAAACCCGCGGACCCAGGAACCCGAGCAAGGCACCGGGTTCGGCGGCGGTGACGTGGCCGAGCGACCCCCAGGACGCCATCACGCCGCCGGTGGTGGGATGCCGAAGGTATACGACGTAAGCGAACCCGGCGGCTTTGTGCGCCGCGATCGCCGCCGAGATCTTGACCATCTGCAGGAAGGCCACGGTGCCCTCCTGCATCCGGGTGCCGCCCGAGGCCGGCACCGCAAACAACGGCAGGCCCTCGGCGGTGGCCCGCTCGATCGCCAAGGTCAGCCGCTCCGCGGCGGCCACCCCGATCGATCCGGCGAGGAACCGGAACTCGCACATGATGATCGCGACGCGGCGCCCCTCGAGCGTCGCCTCGCCGGTGATCACCGACTCGTCCACACCGGAGCGCTTCCGTGCAGCGGTCAGCTCGTCGTAGTAGCTCTGCTCCGGTTTCCCATGCACACCTCTCGGGGGGAGCGGTTCGGCGTCCCAGCGCAGGAAGCTATCGGGATCGACCACGACGTCGAGCAGCTCCAGCGCACCCAACCGGCTCATGGCCGCGCTAGCCAGGCGCGAATGTCTGCGCCGTGCTGGTCGAGTGTGGGCGGGGCCGAGTGCGTGGTGCGCACCCCAGCACCCGGGGCCCCCGCGCCCGGGGCGCCGTCAAAGCGCAACGGCGGCCCGGGCAGGGTGATGGTGCCCAGCGCGGCGTGCTCAACGTCGACCAGCAGGCCCTGCGAGAGCGTCTGCTCCCAGGTGTAGACCTCCTCGAGGTTGCGTACCTTGCCCGCGGGCACCCCCAGCTCGTCCAGGCGGACCAGCAGCTCGGCACTCGGCAGCGCCCGAAAGGCGGCGTCCACCGCGGCGATCACCGCGTCCCGGTCACCCACCCGCTCGGGGTTGCTCGCCCACTCGGGTCGGTCGAGCCCGAACTCGGGGGCGAATCGCCGCCACAGACCTTCGCTGCCGACGGCGATCTGCACGAACCCGTCCGCAGCGTGGAACAGGCCGTAGGGACAGATCGACGGGTGATGACCACCGGTGGGCTGCGGGATCTCACCGGCCACTGTGTACCGGGTGCCCTGAAAGGCATGCACCCCGACGATGGAGGCGAGCAGGCTGGTACGCACCACCTGCCCCCGCCCGGTGGTGGTGCGTTCGTGCAGCGCCGCGACCACCCCGTAGGCGCCGTTCATGCCGGCCAGCAGGTCGCCGATGGGGACACCCACTCGCGTCGGTTCCGCGGCGGACGGCCCCGTCAGCGACATCAGCCCGGCCTCGCCCTGGGCGATTTGGTCGTAACCCGGGCGAGTGCCCTCCGGTCCGTCGTGGCCGAAGCCGGTGATCGAGAGCACCACCAGCCGCGGGTTGAGCTCGTGCAGGCGCGCCACGCTGAAGCCCAAGCGGTCGAGCACGCCAGGCCGGAAGTTCTCCACGAGTACGTCGGCTCGTGCGATCAGCTTTGTGAGCGTGGCGCGGCCGTCGTCGCTCTTCAGGTCCAGCGCGATGGACTCCTTGTTGCGGTTGCAGGACAAGAAGTACGTCGAGTGCCGCTGCCCATCGGAGCCGGGCATGAACGGCGGCCCCCAGCTGCGGGTGTCATCGCCGCTGCCCGGCGACTCCACCTTGATCACCCGGGCGCCGAGGTCACCCAGCATCATCGCCGCATGGGGGCCGGCCAAGGCACGAGACAGGTCGACGACCAGCACGTCCGACAGCGGTCCGGTCATGACGCCACCGCCCCAGACTCGGAAGACCCAGCCCCGAGGAAGTCACAACCCGCCGATTCCGCGCCCCCGGAGAGCTGGGCGTAGCCGGGACCGCGGTCGAAGAAGGCCTCCGCCCCCGAGCGCGCGGCCCGTAGCTCCGCGCGCAGCGCCTCGGTCGCCGCGGTGTCGGCGGCGGGCTCGTCGGCCGCACCGGTGACCACCACGGCGTAGTCCGCTCTGGCGGCAGCAGGTGACACCTTGCCCCACAAAACATCTCGAATGACGTGGTCGACATCGCGGTCGAGTGGGTCCCCCCAGCCGCCGCCGCCGGTGGTGCGGATGCGGATGAGGCCGCCGGCGGGAACGAACTCCGCGTCGGCGAGTGCGTCGACCACCCGCTCGTCGGGGCCGCCGGGGTCGATGGTCACCGAGAAGGACTCACCGGCTTTGCCGCCCTTGACCCCCCAGCAGGCCAGGATCGATCGGTCGGCGATGGACATGAAGTGCGCGTCCTTGCGCATCCGGATGTACTTCTCGTAGCCGAGGCCGCCGCGGAACTGGCCGGCGCCGCCGGAGTCCTTAGCCAGCCCGAGCCGCTCGACGATGAACGGGAAGCGGGCTTCGGTGAACTCCGTGGGCAGGTTGCGCGAGTCGGGCACGACGTGGATGGTGTCCTCGCCGTCGGCGTAGTAGCGGCCGCCGGAGCCGCCGCCGAGCACCTCCCGCATCAGGTACGGCTCGCCGGCATCGTCGTTGCCGTACACCCCGGTGTAGCGGATGGTCTCCTGGTCGGCGGGCATCCGGCCGTCGACGGCCTTGGCCACCACCCCGGACAGGACGCCGAGCAGCCGCAGGATGACGAAGGTCCGCGCGTTGGTGGGGGCGGGGAAGATCGGCGTGACCAGGGTGCCGGGCGGCGGGAATCGCATGTCGATGAGGTCGACGACGCCCTCGTTGACGTCGAGTTCGGCCATCCGCTCGGGGGTGTCCGCGAGGTTGCGCAGCACCGGTGCGAGCCACTTCTTGAGGAAGTTGCCGTCGGCGTAGTCCCCGCAGTGGTTGATCGGCCCTTTGGCCTGCGGCGCGGTGCCGGTGAAGTCGATGATCAGCTTCGGGCCGTCCGGCTCGTCCTCGCCGACCTTGGTCAGGGTGATCCGCTGGGTGTGCAGTTTCGGGTCGTCCACCCCGTCGTGTTCGGCGTAGTCCTCCCACGTCCAGGAGCCGGTGGGGATCTTCGAGAGTATCTCGCGGCGGAAGGTTTCCGTGGTGCCCGCGACGATGGCATCGAAGCAGGCCTCGATGGTGTCGCGCCCGTAGCGGGTGAACAACTCGGTGAGCCGGCGGGAGCCCATCAGGCAGGCCGAGCACTCCGCGTCGAGGTCGGCGGCCAGCGAGTCCGGCATCCGGGAGTTGCGGGTCATGATGGACAGCGCCGCCCGGTTGGGCACGCCGGCGTCCCAGAGCTTGATGGGCGGGACCATCAGGCCCTCCTCGAACACGCTGGTGGCGTGGCTGGGCATCGAGCCGGGCACCCCACCGCCGATGTCGTCGTGGTGGCCGAAGGCTTGGACGAAGGCGACCACCTCGGGGCCGTTGCCGTCGTCGTGGAAGACGGGCACGGTGACGCACAGGTCGGGCAGGTGCCCGATGCCACCTTCGGACTGGTAGACGTCGTTGTGGAAGAACACGTCGCCCGGGCGCATCGTCTCCAGCGGGAAGTCGCGGGCGATCGGCTGGACCAGTGCGCTGTAGGAGCGGCCGGTCAGCTTGCGGAGCAGACGGTCGTGGATGCCGGCGCGGTAGTCGTGCGCGTCGCGGATCATCGGTGACCGGGAGGTCCGGCCGATGGCGGTCTCGACCTCCATCTCGATCGAGGCGAGACTGCCGGCGACGATCTCCTGCAGCACCGGGTCCACTGTGGTGGATCCCCCCAACGTCTGCGTACTCATGCCGGTACCTCCGTGGTGGTGACGAGCAGGTTGCCGAAGTGGTCGACCCGCGCGGTGAAGCCCGGGTGCACCGGCACCGTGGAGCCGTACTCCTCGATGATCGCGGGACCGGCCAGTACGTCGCCGGGGGCGAGGTTGGGACGCCAGTAGACGGCGGCGTCGGCGTAGCCGACGTCGCCGTCGAAGCAGACCCCTCGGGTCGCGGTGCGGGCCCGCTCGGCGTTGCCGTCGCCTGCCGTCATCTCGCGCAGGTCCGGACGACGGATCGGGCCGATGCCGGACACCCGCAGGTTCACCCACTCCACGGCCTGGGTCCGGTCGCCGCGGAAGTCGTAGCCGTACAGGGCGCGGTGCGCGTCGTGGAAGGCGTCGGCCACCGCTTCCGCCGCGGCGGTGTCGAGTACGCCGGGCGGCACCGGGACGCGCACCTCGAAGGCCTGCCCGAAGTACCGCAGGTCCGCGGTCCGGTCATAGCGATGTTCGGCGGCGGGAAAGCCTTGCCCGGTCAACGCGGCGCCCGCCTGCGTCTGCAGCTCGGCGAAGATCGGCTCCACCGTCGTCGGCTCCAGCTCATCGTGGCGGCGGATGGCGGTGCGGACGTAGTCGTTCTTCACGTCCACGGTGAGCAACCCGAAGGCGGACACGTTGCCGGGATTGGGGGGGACGAGCACTCCGCGCAGGCCGAGGATGTCGATCAGGCGGCACAGCAGCAGCGAGCCGGAGCCGCCGAAGGTGGCCAGCGTGAAGTCGCGCACGTCCAGGCCACGCTTGACGGTGATCTGGCGGACCGCGTTTGCCTGATTCCAGGCGGAGATCTCCAGGATGCCGGTCGCGCACGCCTCGGGGGTGAGGCCGAGCCGGGTGGCCAGCTCGGTGAGTCCGGCGCGGGCGGCGTCGACGTCCAAGGGCACCTCACCGCCGAGCAGGTGCGGGGGGATCCGGCCGAGCACGACGTGGGCGTCGGTGATGGTGACCTCGCGGCCGCCCTTGCCGTAGCACAGCGGCCCGGGGTCGGCCCCGGCCGACTGGGGTCCGACCTTGAGCGCACCCTCGGGCGACACCCAGGCGATCGATCCGCCCCCGGCCCCGACGGTGACCACGTCGATCATCGGGATCTTCGACGGGTACACCCCGACGCTGCCCTCCGTGGTCAACGTGGGCTCGCCCTCGAGCACCACGGACACGTCGGTGGAGGTGCCGCCGCCGTCGCAGGTGAGCACCTTGTCGAAGCCGGCGTTGCGGGCGATCAGCGCAGCGCCGAGCGCACCCGCCGCCGGGCCGCTCAACACCGTGGTGATCGGCTGGTGCACGACCTCCTCGGCCGAAAGCACCCCGCCGTTGGATTTCATCACATAGAACGGCATCGGGATGTCACCACCGGCGAAGGCGTTGAGACGCTCGGCGATCGAGCGAACGTACTGGGACACCTTCGGCTTGACCGCGGCGTCGACCAGCGTGGTCATGGACCGCTCGTACTCGCGGTACTCGCGGAGCACCTGCGAGGAGATCGAGACGACCGCCTTGGGGTGCTCACGGGCGAGGACGTCGCGCATCCGCTCCTCGTGCTCGGGGTTGGCGTAGGAATGTAGGAAGCACACGCCGAGGGTGTCGATGCCGCGGTCCCGGAACCAGCGGGCGACCTCGACGGCCCGGTCTTCGTCGAAGGGGCGCAGCTCGGCCCCGGTGTGGTCGAGGCGGCCGCCGATCGTCTTGACCAGGTGGGCGGGCACGATGCGGTCCGGCTTCACCCAGAAGTAGGAGTTGCCGTACCCGTCCGGCACCGACTGCCGGGCAATCTCGAGGACGAACTCGTAGCCCTCGGTGGTGATGAAGCCCAGCTCGTCGACCTTGCCCTCGAGCAGCTGGTTGGTCGCGACGGTCGTGCCGTGGCTGACCGCGGCAAGCGCGTCGCCGCCCTTGCCGAGCAGGCCGAGCACCTTGTGCACGCCGGCGATGAATCCTTCGGCCGGGTCGGCAGGGGTGGAGGGCGTCTTCGTGGTGGTCAGCTGGCCAGTGCTCTCGTCGAAGGCGACGACGTCGGTGAACGTGCCGCCGGTGTCGATGCCGATCCGGATGTGTGGAGGCGTCATGCGTGCGAGTCAACTGGCAGTAGTACACAAAGTCGTTGGCAAAACTTGCCCAGGCTGCCGTCCGGGATTTAGCAGCCCGCTGGGATAGCGACCCAAGACCATATTTGTGGACGCTCAGAGGTGCTCAGGACAGGTGAGCGTCCACAAATCGCCCTGGGCGCAGGTGCAGGGCGGTCCTCGACCTTGGGCCATTACGGAACGTGCCCAAGTACGACAGACGCTGGCAGAACTCGAACGGAGGATAGATGACCGACGAAGCCCTTCTCGCCCACGCTCTTTAGACCGCCAAAGAAGGACTGTCCGAGGGTGGCATCCCGATCGGGGCCTTCCATCACTACAAACCTAAGCATCGGGTTGCCCACCTCCCTCGTCGGCATCGCCATCCCCGGAGCCGAACAACACCGCCGCAACCCCGTGACCGCCGCCGCCTATGGCACCGCCACCGTACTCATCGCTGACGAAGCAGCGCTACTGCTCGACCTCCAGGACGTGTTCTGGTCCAAGCAAGGCCGCACCAGCGTCGACCTCGCCATCGGCGGACTCACAATCGCCGGCATCCCCCTCTGGCCAGCCCTCACCCGAGAACTCCGCCGCTAATCACCGCCGACCCAGACCCATACGCCCTGCCCAATCTTTCCTCAGCGCGTCTTCGCTTGCTCAGGGTGCGGGCGGTGCTGTCCCGCCTGTGGGTGGCGGCCCGTACAGCCGGCCGCCGAACTGTGCGGCCAGGCGCACCGCCTGCGGTACCTGTGTTTGCTGCGCGGCGAGAGCACGCACCGCCGCCACGTCGTGCGCGTTCTGCTCGGCTGCTTCCTGCTCCTTGCCTTCCAGGATGCTCGGCGCCTCGGCCTGCGGTGCGCCCATGGTGGGGTTGTCGCCCTCGTGGCGGTGGTCGAGGAGTTCCTCGACGTGGGCGTCGAGCACCGCTAGGTCCTCGCCCCGCTCGACAATTGTGCCGCGGGCTGCGAGGTAGCGGCGGTCCCGCATGCGCAGTTCCTCGGCGTCGGTGAACCCCCGGCGTACCAACGCGTCGAGAGCGTCGGTGCTGGTGTCCTCGGCCAGCACCGCGGCTCGGGCGTAGATGTAGGCCCGGTGGTGTTCGGGCAATCCCTTCACCTCTGTCATCGTCCCCACTCCCTGTCCTCGCGGACTGCTCCGCTATCGGATGGTCGCTGCCGCGACCGGTTGGTTCGCTTCTCCGGCGTCGCACCCGACTCTGGCACCGCGCGCTGCGCCACCGCTGCCCGCTCCCGGGTTGGTGGTGCCGAGCCGTTCTGCATGCGGTGCGCCGCGAGGCCGGCGCGTTCGGCGGCCTCGGCCGCCCACCGGGCCTGTCCCAGCCGGCCGGCCGTCTCGTGGGTATCGCTGATGGTCTGGGCGAGGCGCATCATCTGCTGCACCAACACCAGGGTGCCGAAGACCTCCGACTGGGCACCCCCCACGGTCAGCATGGCCTGGGCCACCCGCCACAAAGCCCCCCCGTCGGGGGGCCGTTCGATGTGCCGGTGCGGTTCCCGCCACGCCGCGCACGCCAGGGCGTGCGCGGCCTGGGTGAGCGGTGTCCGGACGCGGCGGTCGGGCAGTTGCTGTGCCATCGCGGCGAACACCCCCGCCCCGTCGCGGGCGAACGCCGACCACGCCGCCCGGTCCCCGACCGGGGTGGCCGCCATCCGTTGGTGTGCCGCCGTCATCGCCTGGCCCGCCGCGGTGACCGCCCGGGGATCGTGCACCGGGCTACGCCGCGGTGCCGTGGCCCCTCGTTGGGTCGCCGTTTTCCACGTCGCCGCCGCGGCCGGGTCGGGCTCCCACCCCGCTCGCAGCGCCGGCAAGCTCAGATCCCGACCGAGTGCCAGACCGGAGAAGAACACCAACGAGTCGGTGGCGGTGTCGGTGGACGGGCGGGCCGCCGCGTACCCGGTGACGTCCGTGCTGGCGCCTGTGCCCCACCGCGGGCGCAGGATCAGCCCGTTCGCGCGGGCATGGCCAATGAACTCCGACTCGGTCCGCGCGGCGGTCGCCGCGGAGCGCACCGACCGGCGCACCACCTCACGGTCCGACTCACGCCCGGTGCTCAGCTGCCGCTCCACCTCCACCCGGGACAGCTCCGGGGTGCCCGCCCCGATCGGTGCGGTGCGATCAGCCAACCCGAAACGGGCTTCCATCTCCTTGGCCACCCTCCGCAACACCGTGTAGTCCGAGCGCAGCCAATGCTTGCCGCCGTCTTCCCGGACCAGGTTGGCGACCAGATGAAGGTGGTCGTTGCCTGCCGTGGACTTCCCGTGGTGCACCGCCACCCACCGCACCCCCCTGGGGGAATGCGGCTGACCGAAGCCGAGCCGTTCCGCCGCCGTCTCAGCCACCAGGGCCCACTCCGCGTCGGTGAGGTCCCGGTCCTCCACCGGATTGGAGATCGACACGTGATACACGAACTCACTGGTGGTCTCCGGGGCGAACCACCGACGCGGGTAGTCCAGCTCGGCCGCGACCCGCGCCCGATCGAACTCCCCCGGATGCGCACCGAGCAGTGCGTCGTCGTAGGCGGCGACGAGCCGCTGATGGGTGTGCTCATTGCGTTTACCCGGACCGAACAGGTACTCCACCAGTCCCCGCATCCGATCACCCCGCTTCGGTGAGACCTTCGTGATCACCGCACGACGGTGGCATCCGGATCGGGCAACGTCCCCACCCGCCCCGGCGATCCGGTGCAGCGTTCGATGATCGGATCCAACGCGGCGATCGCCCGGACCGCACCCCGGTAGGTCGCCGCCGCCTGCCGCTCCACCTCCCCCGTCCCGTGCAGCAACCGCGCCACCTGGTTCACGTTCAACCCCACCCGGTACACCTGCTGGCGCAACGCCCGCAGCTCCTCACCCCACACCCGCATCAGCACCCGGTCCCCGGCCACGCTCGAAGACTCCTGCGCCCGCAACCCGGCCAACGCCAAATACGCCGGGATGGACGTCCCCGCCAGCGCGGCCCGCGCCGCCACCTTCTCATAGTCCGCGTCGGTGAAACGCACCTTCACCTCCCGCTGCCGGCCACCCACCACCCGACGCTGCCGCCACCCCCCATACCCCCGCTTCCCGCTGTGCTGCGGTTCGGCGTCTGGGGACTCCTCCCCCACCTCGTCCTGCGGTCCGGCCATCCTGACCACCCTCTCCCTTCCCCTCGGCCCAGCGCAGCGCTCACACCCAGTGTGACCCACCCGCGGCGCAGCCGCCAGACCCGGACCCAGATCCGGGCCCCTGTTCCTATATCTTGCTCCCCGAAGGTGGCGCAGTCCCGTCCCGAATGGGGCACCGCTGAAACCCGTGAAGGCCCTTTGCGGGTTGAATCATCACAGCGGCGGATCTGGGGAGCGGCGCTGGGTCGAGAACTCGATCCAGCCGCGGTGACGGATACGAGGGCGCGCCGCTTGCGCGCGGTCTTCGACGTGTGCGGCAGACTGGTGGCATGAGCGAACCGACACCACCGCGATCCGGTAAAGCCGCGGCAGCGGCCGCCGCCAAGACACTGCTGGCCGATCGCATTGCCCTGGTGAACACCCTGGGTGACGCCCTCGACGTCCACCGCAAACAGGACGCGGCAGCAACCCAAGCCCGCGACGCCGCCCACCAAGCAGCCGAAGCCGCGCGCACTGCCCACGCCGCCGCACTAGCCGGAGGGTGGACCGCAAAACAACTCAGCGACGCCGGACTCCGACCACCGAAGGCACCCCGCACCCGCAAACCCCGCCCCGAACACACCCCCGCCCGGGGCGAGAACAACCACCCCCCGGCGGAGCCTGCCGCGCCCGCCGCAAGATAACCGATTCGCCGACCGCGACTTACCGGCCGCGGTCCTCCTCGCGGTGCCGGTCCTCAGGCTGCGGACGGGTGCGACGTCGTCCCAGCACCTCCTCCGCCCGCCCGATCGGCGCGGTGCTCGGATTGCCCTGACCCAAATAGGCCAACCGGACCGCACGCGGCACACCCGATGACCCCTGTCCCGCGGCCTGGTCGCCGGGTCCCGCACCCACCCCGGCACCCACCAACCCCCGGGTATCCGAGTCGCCGCCGCCGTGTCCCGCGCGGCGGGCCAGCTCCGCGTCCCCGAACTCCGCGCGTAGGGCTGGTGTCGGGTTCAGCGCCAGACTCCACCCCGGTTTCCGTCCCTGGGCGTCCAACCGCTGCTGGTGTTCGGTCTCTTTGGCTTTGGCTTCCGGGCTGTCCGCGCTCGTCTGCAGCGCCGCGGTGAGCGTGTCCAACCGGTGCCGTTTGTCGCGCACGGTGTCGGTGTGCTCGAACGGTGCGTCCGCGACGGCCTCCAACTCGGCGATCCGGGTCAGCGCATGCTCGTGGCGGCGGTTCAGCTCGTCCCGGTAGTGGGGGGTGTCGGAGACCATGTTCTCCACCCGACGCACCAACCCGACCGACGCCGCGTCCATCCCGGTGAAGTCCCTGGCCTGGATACTCCTGCTGCGCCCCGGCACGCTCAGTGTCACGATCATCTCGTCACTGGACAGCATCCGACTGGCCCGGACCTGGACACCCCGCAACTCGGCGATGGGGAACTCCTTGGTGTTCCCGTAGCGCTTCCCTTCGACGAAAGCGTGGCGCAAGCTGTCCACCAACGCCGGTGCCGCCTCCGCCCGCTCGGTGTACGTCTTCCCCCGCACGCTCATCGCGAACGGTGCGCTGCTGTTTGCGGCCAAGGCGGGCAGCGCCCTGTCCAGCTCACCCATCTGCTCGGTCACCGCGGTGACCTCCCGGGCCACCGAGCGCCGCTCCGCGGCGTTGCGGGCCTTGGCGTCGCTGTGCGCGCGGACCATCGCGCTCAGCCGCTTCACGTCATCCTCGAGTGACACCTGCTCCACGTAGCGGGGATCCCCGGTGGCGACCGCCTTCGTCGCCGCAGCCGCGTTCCCCAAGATCGTCTCCACCCAGATCAGCCACCGTGCGGTCGTCGGTGTTCCCGGTCTTGAGCTGCGCAATGAAGCGAGCCTTTTTTTCCCACCGTCTGCCACATCACGGTGTCGAACGTGCCCTCGGTGACGTAGTTGAAGATCTGCACACTCGGGTTCTTGTTGCCTTGGCGCAGGATGCGTCCCTCCCGCTGCTCCAGATCCGCCGGGCGCCACGGCACATCCATGTGGTGCAGTGCCACCGCCCGGTCCTGGATGTTGGTGCCGGTGCCCATCTTCTCCGTGGAACCCATCACCACGGCCACCTTGCCGTTGCGGCAGTCCCGGAACAGCGCCGCCTTGTCCGCCGGTTTCGGGTAGTCGTGGATGAACCGGATCGCCTCCGCCGCCATCCCCCGGGCCACCAGCTCCTCGCGCAGCCCTTCATACAGCGACCAGCGGCCGTCCTTCTGGTGCGGGGTGGAGCGGTCACAGAAGATGATCTGCAACCCACCCGGTAGTGGCTGCGGTGCCCCGGTGTCATCGGCATAGACGGTGTCCCGGTGCTCCTCCCACACCCGCGCCACCTGGGTGGCCACCAGGTCCACCCGGCCCCCGTCCAGCGGCTCGGGCAGGTTGGCCATCCGTTCGTCCATCGACACGTTCCGTCCGTCGTTGGACACCTTCAACGAGTTGTCGAAGTCGGGGCGCTTGGGGTCGAAGTGCGCTCCCCGCCACGCCAGGTCGGTGATGAAGTCGCGGACCTCCTGCGTGGCCTGCTTGCTGATCACCTGCCGCGCCCCGGTCTCCAACTCGGGGATGCGCCCGCTGTGCGAGACCTGCTCGCGGGTCACCGCGTCGGTGTAGACCGAGCTCATCGTCACCAACTCGGGCACGTTCACGAACTCCCCCACCCGGGTCACCGGGCGCAGCTTGCTGCCGGTGGCGTTCATCTCCACTGTCGTCGTGGTGCCGGTGAACACCGCACCCCACGCATCGATCCCACTCACCCCGGCGGCTTCCAGGAGGTCCGGGCGCAGGTAGGACTGCATCACCCACATCTCCCCCAACGAGTTCGCCACCGGGGTGCCGGTGGAGAACGTGGCCACCCGCTCCGGACCCGGCCGGCGCCCCTCGGCGACGTCGCGGTCGCGGCGCTGATCCCGCAGGACCGCGAGCTTCATCACGAGGTCCTCGGCCTGCTGCGCGCCGGGAGTGCACGCCAGCTCCGCCACCCCCGACGGCCGTAGTTAATTTTTAAACATGTGCGCTTCGTCGATTTCACCGCTCGGCAGCCGTGTGTGGGGCGCTGGATGGCCATATCTGCGGGCATCACGTGTGTCACGCATGTCGTCAACACTGAGCGGTAGGCGATCGGTTCCAGCCATCACAGACGCTCGTTTGCCCATTGTGGGATTGTGGGCATATAGTTGTGTAAGTAGAGAGAACCCCGCTGGAGGAGGCGCCGTGACAATTCTGGTTGAGACGGACAGCCGGAGCCGGGTGGTGATCCCTGGGCACGGGAACCAGCGTTTCCTGGTGCAGGAGAACGCCGACGGCAGTCTGTTGCTCCAGCCGGCGGTGGTGGTGACCGAGGCCCAGCACGAGTACGACAGCGATCGGGAATTGCGGGAGCTTCTGGCGCGGGCCACGGCGTCACCGACCGTGCGTCGCAGCCGCCAGCGCCGCACCGCGTGAGCAGCGCGGGCGACTACTCCGAGGTCGCCGACAAGCACCTCGACGCGCTGGAAGCGGGACCCGACATTGATCTCTATAACGCGGTGCTGGATGCGTGCGAGCTGATCTTCCGGATGCCCGATCAGGCGCAGGCGTTATCGACGGCGATCACGACGGTCGACGGGATCCGGTTCCGGCTGCCGGTGGTCGGCCACCCGCCGTTCAAGGTGTTCTGGTCATCGGATGGCCCGCGGATCGAGGCTGTGTTCCCGCACCCGTAGGTCGAGCCGTCGACGTGGCGCGCGGTGCCGGCCGGTTCACCGGGGGCGCGGGTCGACAGGGCACGGGCTCGGCGGGTTCGACTGCTGCGGCGTGCCGGTGCCGGCGGTCACGGCAGGATGTGGTGCGTGGCAGAACAGATCACCATCGACCAGGCTCTCGAGGCGTTTCTCGAAGAGCAGCGTGCGCGTCTGTCGGCCCGCACGATGCGCAGCTATGAAGAGGTGGTGGAGCTGCTTCGTCACTCGCTCAACCGCTACGCGCCGAACACGCTCGACACGCGGGAGCACAAACGTTGGGAGCGGGCGTTCGAGGCCGGGGACGAGGACGCCTTCTGCCGCCTGTTCGGCCCGGAGCACATCCTGGGGAATTTCTCGGAGTTCCTGGGCTATTTCATGATCCACAAGGTGATGGCCGGACAGGAACTGCTGCGCGCGGCGGGCACGGTGACCAAGAAGCTCGCGACCTGGCTCTACGAGCGGCACTATGTCAGTGATGAAGAGCGGGAGATCGCGGTCGAGCAGGGCACCGGGGCGGCCCGGGACCTTCCGCGGGCTGAACGGCTCGCGGCGCTGCTGTACGAGCAGAGCCGCGGCACGTCGTCGTTTGATCCGGACGATCTCGGCGCGGCGGAGTTCGTCGAGGACTATCTCCTGATCGAGCGTGTCGAGCCCGGCGCCCTGTACTTCGAGGGCGGCGTCGGGCCGGTCGCGGTCTCCGCGAAAGCCTGCGCGCTCGCCGAGGTCGGCTGGGGGATCGACATCTCCCTGGCGCGGTTGGATGGGACCTGGCGGATCGTCGAGGTCGGCAACGTCTACCCGATGTAGACGTCGCGAGCCGTCTAGCTGAACCGAGACTCAGCCCAATCACCAACCAATGCACAACCCACTCCAGATTTCATGTCTCAACACCGCAACTATGCCGTACAACGGTTAGCTGACGCGGGGGCCGCTGTGGGTGGTGCGGGCGGTATGGAGGTGTACCCGGGTGGCGATGTCGGGCTCGCGGAGCGCGTGGGCGAGGTCGTGGCAGACGTGGTCGGTGGCGGC
>JAABUT010000776.1_pt1 | contig 44064 bp, 45 predicted proteins | sample 5559281 | NCBI WGS metagenome assembly JAABUT01 (sample SAMN10711880, study PRJNA513359) | rock metagenome | isolation source: Antarctica rocks | place: Antarctica: Victoria Land, Ricker Hills nord | collected 2016-01-04
GACGGACCCACCGTCCCTACCCTGGCCCAACCCACCCCCGTGCAACGCCGCGCCTTCCAACTCATCGGGGCGCCCATCCCCACCACCATCACCTAACCCACCCCAAACGTCGACAGAACAACCCGCACCCCCACCCACAAAACCGCAGCTCAAAACCACATTCAGCCGCCCAAGCCGACGTAACTTCGGTCTAGAAGGCGAGCGTGGCAACGAAAACCTTTGCTGCACATAGCTAGATCGCGGGCTTCTCCTGCGCTGCCACAGGCCTGGCGACCGCCGCCCGGCGGTCTGTGATCTGCGGCGCCGGTGGGCGCCGGTTTCCGTTAGTTCAGGGTGGCCAACGACCAGCACCAGCCGGCGAGTTCGCGGGCGATGGCCACGTTCGCGATCACTGGTCTTTTCTTCCGGGCGTGGTAGACCTGCCACCGGTCGGCCAGGCGGCGATTGCCTTCATGGCCCCGCGCTTTCGCTGCGGGGGTGGCCGGCGCCCAGCGGGCCTGCATCGTCAGCCCTGGGGTGCGGTACGGCCTCGAGTGGTGCCACGCGGCTTCGACCAGCAGGCGGCGGGCGTGGGTGTTCCCGGTCTTGGTGATCGACCCCTGCGAGCGGGTGCCGCCGGAGGACCGCTCGGTGGGGACCAGGCCGACGTAGGCGCCGATCGTGGACCCGGAGAACCGGTGCCAGTCGCCGATCTCCACCGCCAGCCCGAACGCCGTCAGGGTGGACACCCCGCGCAGACAAGCAAGTCGGCGCACTGTCGGGGTGTATTCGGAGCTGCCGGCCATGATGCCGATCGCCTCGTCGAGGCGGTCCCGGCGAGCGCCGGTCATCAGCACCGTTTCGAACGCAGTGTCGTATGCGGTGTGCAACCCGGTCGGGTCGAAATGCTGCCCGCGCAGCCATTGTTCGTGTTTCCCGGTCCAGGCGGCGCCGCCGTTCCACACGATCCCCTGACGCAGCAGCATTTTCGACAGCCGGTGCCGGGCCCGCATCAGATCGCCCCGGCAGTCCTCCCGGGCCCGGACCAGATCACGGGCGGCCTCTTCGGCCGGACCGGGGACGCGGACCGCGGACAGCTGGTCCATCCGCAACAAGGCTGGCCAGGAGCTCGGCGTCCCGGCCATCGGTTTCACCCGGTCGCCGGCCGGGCGCTGCGACTTCGACGGCGCCGCCACCACGTACCGCGCACCGGCCGCGGTCAGTTGCGGGCCAGCCCATACCCGGGTCGGCTCGGCCTCGTAGACGACGGCTACGGGGCCAGCAAGCGTGGCCAGCCAGGCCAGCACCCCCTCGAACGCCGGCGTCAGCCGTTGCCGGTACAGCTGCCCGGTCACCGTGTCCAGACCACACGCCACAATCGACCGGGCGTGGACATCCAAACCCACACTTGTACGTTCTGAAAACACCGAGTCCCTCGACTACGCATAGACGGTGTGGCCGAAGAGGCACGGCCGCGCGGACTCCGCTGCTGCGCCGAGGGGTTGTCAGGGCCGGTGGTCGACCAAGACTCGGCCTGTCGACTTGCAACGATTAACATGTTTCTATGACGCGGACGCAGATCACTCTCGATCCTCCGATCGCCCTAGGCGGCGGCGCGCTTTTCCGCCTCGGCGCGCGAATCCCCACCGAGGGCCGACTCAGCTGGGTGCCGGCCGGGGTGACGGAGCCGTTCCCACTCAATGTCTATGTGCTGACGAGCGAGCAGCGAGCCATCGTCGTCGACACCGGGCCACTCGTGCTGTACCCGCAGCTGCTCGAGCAGATCCGCACGGTTGTCGGCGATCGCGAGCTGGCGATCCTGGTGACTCGCAACGATCCCGAGGCGATGGGCGGCGTCGGCTCGCTGCTGCCGCAGCTCGCGCCGAGCGTTTTCTACTACTACGGCGGCGGCAGCATCCTTGAGTGGGTGTGGGACGAACGTGATGGTCCCGGTGCCTCCGGTGACCTGTTCGACACGGTGCCGGTCGACTCTCCGACCGAGATCGCGCTCGAGGGCGACCGGATCGTGCAGATCATCCGCCCGCCGCTCGCCGTCCTGAACACGGTCTGGCTCTATGACCCGACATCGAAGACCCTGTTCACCTCGGACGGGCTCGGCTACCTGCCCAGCGACCAGCCGGCCGACTCGGTGGTGGACGATCGCGGTGACGTTGATGCGGATCGCACCCGGGCCTTCATCAGCGCGCGCTTCGACTGGATCGCGCGGCTCAACAGCACTCGACTGGCCGATGAGCTGCACGAGCTGCTGCAGCCGCTCGAGATCGAGAACCTCGCTCCGTCGCACGGCGTCGTCGTTCGCGGCGCCGCGGCGGTCGATCGCTACCTGCAAACCGTGCTCGAGTGCCTGCGCCCGGAGGACCCTGGCGTAGATGAACTCAGCACGGCTGGTACCGGGGGGCGGTGACGGGCGGTGCCGAGCGTTCGGCGGGCCGTCCTGCGTGTGGCCGGGCAGCCCCTCGAGGTCGAGTCGTTCGAGCCGCTGCCGTGCCGCGGCGACCAGGTGCGCATGCAGGTGCTGGCCACCGGCGTGTGCCGTACCGATGCGCACATCGTGAGTGGGGCTGACCCGATCGCGCTGCCGCGCGTCCTCGGCCACGAGGTTGCCGGTCGGGTCGACGGCCTCGGCAACGTCGTCGTCTATGGCGCCTTCGGCTGCCGGTCGTGCCTGGACTGCGCCGCCGGCAACGAGCAGCTCTGCCCGTGGGTGCGCTTCCTCGGTCGGACCGTGGACGGCGGCTTCCCCGACCAGGTAGTCGTCCCGTCTGCGCAGTACTGCGTCGCTCTCGGCGATCTTGACCCGCTGCTCGCGGCGGCTGACGGCGTATCGCGCAGTTCGCCGCAGCGAGCCGTGGCTGCGACCTGGCGTGACGGCGGTGGTGATTGGGGCCGGCGGCGTCAGGGGCCTTGCGGTGCAGCTGCTTCGCGAGCTGACTGATGCCGCCATCGAGGTCGTCGAGATCAACGGGGCGAGGCTGGCCCAGGCGATCGAGGCCGATCCGCGGCGAGTGCGCGAGTGGACGGCAGCGAGTGCGGCTGCCGACGTCGTGCTCGACTTCGTCGGCAGTGCCAGCTCGCTTGACCTGGCCGCCCGCGCCGTGCGCAGCGGGGGCACCGTGGTGGTGGTCGGCAGCGAGCACGGTCCGCAGGGCATGGTCGTGGCGCTGGGGCCAGAAGTCACGGTCGTCCACTCGATCTGGGGCTCGCTCCCGAAGCTGATCGAGCTGGTCGCGCTCGCTCGAGCTGGCCGGTGACCCTCGCCCGAGGCGATGCCGCTCGCGGCCGTCAACCAGGCCTTGAGCCTGGCCGAGATTGCGAGCTCGGCCACCCGGATCGTCCTCGTCCCCTGATTGGCGCGATCTCGGCGGGTTGCTGGGATCCTTGACAGGGGTGGGTGGCGTACCTACCCTGACGTTCTCTGATCTTGCAATATATAACAAACATGTTTCTGGTCGATAACGCCAGTGAAAAGGGAGCCGGATGAGGGCACGAGGCAGATATGGGCGGGCGATCGCCGGGGTGGCCGGTGTCGCGTGCGTGGCGCTGGTCCTGGCTGCGTGCGGCGGGAGCAGCAAGAGCTCGAGCTCGTCGGGCAACAGCGGGGGGACCGGCGGCGGTGGCAGCAAGTCGGTCTCGGTGAGCGTTCCAGCCCTGCCGACGACGCTGAGCATGTCGCAGGGCGTGATCCAGATCTTCGCCAATGAGGGCTTCATGAGCACACTGGTCGACTACGCCCCGCAGAAGCAGGGAGAGACGGTGCTGAACACGGCGGCGTTGATCCCGAGTCTGGCGTCTTCGTGGAAGACGACGCCCGAGGGTCAGGTCTTTACGCTGCGTGATGCGAAGGCTTCTAACGGCGATGTGGTGACTGCAGATGACGTGAAGTACACGTACGACCGCTACGTGGCCCTCAAGGACGGACTGGCGGGGTTCCTGATGTCCTACGGTGGGGTCAGCACCACCGACCCGGTCACCGTGATTGACCCGCACACGGTGCGCCTCAACGGCACGATCAAACCCCTTGGCCAGCTCGCGTGGCAGTTCTTCTATTTCACGATTCTCGATTCCAAGGTGATGAAGGCGAACTCGACGTCCTCGGACCCGTGGGGCGTCAAGTACCTCGACACCCACTCGGCGGGCTATGGGCCATATGACGTGTCGTCTTTCAACCCGGGCACACAGCTGATCCTCACCGCCAACCCGAACTACTGGAACGGTGCGCCGCCGTACTCGAAGGTGACGGTTCTGGCCCGGACCGGCGGGGCCACCGCCAGCCAGCTGCTGACGTCGGGTGCGGTGCAGTGGGCGACCTGGGCGTCGCCGCAGGACTACCAGCAGCTGAAGGACAACTCGGAGTTCCAGACTGACGTCTCGCCGCAGATCACGCAGGACGTGCTTGAGCTGAATGCGTCCCATGCGCCGTTCAAGGATCCGAAGGTGCGCCAGGCGATGTCGCTGGCCACTGACCGGGCGTCGCTGCTGGCCGGTCCCTACGGCGGGGTCGGTCGGGTGGCCCAGACGATCGGGGCGCAGGCCATCCCGGCGCTGGCAAACGTGAAGGGCGACTTCATCAAGTTCGACCTCGCCGAGGCCAAGAAGCTGATGGCGCAGAGCTCGCTACCCAATGGGTTCAGCTTCACGATGGCCTACAGTCCGGGGCAGGGTGCCAGCGCAAACAACCAGACGATCGCGGTCACGCTGCAGTCGTTCTACTCGCAGCTGGGCATAGAGATGACGGCGATGCCGGTGACCGATCCCACGCAGTTCGCGTCCGGACAGCGCTCGGGTGCCTACCAGGCTTACTACTGGGGTGAGGGCCCGATCCTCGCCGACGGCGCCTACATGATGGGTCTTTACCACGTGAAGGGCGGTCTGTCCAACTTCACCGGTGAGTCCGACCCGAAGGTCAACGCCATGGTCGATCAGGCCGCGGCTGCTCCGTTGGGTCCGCAGCGGGACGCGCTCGTCGTTCAGGCCGTTGAGGCCTGGAATGCGCAGATGTATGACATCCCGATGATCGACACGTCCGAGCCCTACATCGCAGCGAAGTCGGTGTGCGGGCTGGCGACGTACCCCTATCAGACTGTTCTCTATCGCGACCTCAAACCGTGCTGAGTCATCGGGTCCGCGAGGTGTGCGCCGCCAGGCAGTGAGTCGGGTAGCGCGCGTGGCGAGAGTATTGAGCAAGCCGGGTGGGCCTCTAGGCCAATGTGTCTGGGCGGCTACTCGGCCGCATCACAGAACGGAGAGAGCCGCCTGTGCGCGCAGATATCCCGCCGAACGTGCGTTACCTGACGTTACGGCTGGCCTTCATCCCTGTGGCTGCCTTCGTCGTCCTGACAATCGCGTACTTCTTGGTCAATATCGTGCCGAGCGATCCGGCGGCCGTGGTCTTGGGCACCCTCGCCGGGCCGCAGCAGATCGCCCAGTTCAATCACAACCTCGGCTTGGACCAGCCGCTGCAGGTGCGTTACTGGCGCTACCTGATCGGCCTGTTTCACGGCGATATGGGCAGCTCGTTCTATGACCAGACCTCGGTCTTCGACCAAATCAAGGGCCGGATATCGAGCTCGCTCGAGCTGATCATTCTCGGCTTGATTGTCGCCTGGCTGCTCGGCACTGCGCTCGGTGCCCTGTCGGCCTATTATCGCGGACGGGCGATCGACAACATCGTCGGCGGGATCGTGGGCGTGTTCCAGTCCGTTCCGGACTTCGTCATCGGGCTGCTGGGCGCTGTGTTCCTCAGCTTCACCCTGACCGTGCTGCCCGCCCCGGTCGGTCAGCTCCCGGTCGGCTATGCCGCGCCCTCGAGGATCACCGGCGCTGCGTTCATCGACGCTGTGTTCGATGGGCAGTGGGATCTCGTCGGCCCGGCTGCGCGGCAGCTGGTGCTGCCCGTCCTGGCCTTGGGGATCGCGAATTCTGTGATCTTCGCCCGCACGGTTCGCTCGACGCTTTCGCAGGCGTTGGACTCGAGCTATTCCGAGTTCGCGCTCGCTCGAGGTCTGCGAACGCGGACCGTTGTCCGGTTGGCGATGCGCGCGTCGCTGCTGCCGACGATCACCTATGCCGGCATCGTATTCGCGAACCTGGTCGGCGGCGTCGCCATTGTCGAGAAGGTGTTCGCGTGGCAGGGCATCGGCCAGTGGGGCGTCACCGGCGTGGAGCGGTCCGACATCCCCGTCGTTGAGGGCTTCGTGATCGTCTCGGGTGTCATAGCCATCGTGGCCTACCTCGTGGCCGACCTGGTCAGCAATGCAGTCGACCCGCGGGTGGGCGCGGCCCGTCGCGGTCGAGGGCCCGCTCGCCGGGCCGGCCTCGCCCCGCTGGCCGCGATCCCCGAGACGGTCGATCCGGGAGCGGCCGGTGACGAACCCCTGCCGGATGAGCCGTTCCCGGCTGCCGCGGGGCCGGTGAGCTCATGAGCAGCCAGCCAGACGCTGTCCGTCCGCAGGACACGGCGCCGTCGACTAAACGTCGGGGGAGCCGGCGTCGCCGGGCGCAGGTGAAGGTGGCCATCGGAGGCGTCATTGTTGCTGGGCTGGTGTTGGCGGCACTGTTCGCCCCGCTGCCGTTCAATCCGACCAAGCCGAATCCTCTCGACACGTTCAGGCCCCCGGGTGGACAGCACTGGTTCGGCACGGATGATGCGGGCCTCGATGTCTTCTCGCGCACGATCGCCGCGGCCAAGACCGACGTGCCGATCGCGCTGGCCGGCGTGTTAATTGCCGCGTTCATCGGCACGCCGCTCGGCGTCTTGCTCAGCGCGCGCAATCGGCTCACCGAACTCGTGATGCGCCTGCTTGACCTGTTCCAGGCGCTGCCGCTGCTGATCGTCACGATCGTGCTGGTGGCAGTGTCGGGCGGCAAGAGTCCGGTGGCGATCGTCATCGCCATCGCGCTGGCCAACACGCCGTTGTTCATCCGGCTGGTGCGGGCCGAAGCACTTACCGTGCGGGCCCGCCGGTTCATCGAGGCGGCCGAGGGATACGGGGCGTCGGTGTGGCGGGTGGCGTTTCGGCATGTGCTGCCCAACGTCGCTCCGATCGCATTGGCCCAGTTCTCCATCTCGTCGGGATTCGCGATCATCGTCATCGCCGCGCTGGGCTATCTGGGCATCGGAGTGCGACCGCCGACGCCGACTTGGGGATTAATGATCAACGACGGGGCTCAGTACATCGGCAACGGTTACTGGTGGCTGCTGACCTTCCCCGCCATCGCGATCTCGATCATGGTGATCAGCCTGAACCTCATCGCCGACGGCGTTCGCAGCATCCTGACCGAGCCGGCCGACGGTGCCCGACGCTCCGCTCGACGCGATCGGGCCGCTGCCGCCGGCAGCGAGGCCGTCACATGAGCGCTCCCGAGCAGCACAGCGCTGATCACGAACCGGTCGAGGGGCTGGGCGAGGAAATCTTCGCTGTCCGCAATCTCGGCGTCGCCTACGAGACCAATCAGGGTCACGTCGACGCGGTCAGCGATGTAAGCCTGCGGCTGCGGCGGGGCGAGATCATGGCGGTGATCGGCGAGTCCGGCTCGGGCAAGAGCACACTTGCGCGCGGCATCCTCGGGCTGCTGCCGACCGGGGGGCGGATCACCGGCGGTGAGGTCGAGATCCGGTTGTCCGAGCAACCGGTGAGCCTTGTGCACAGCGCCGGCGCGGTACTTCGCAGCCTGCGCGGCTCGGGCATCGGATTCGTTCCGCAGGCCACCGGGGGCGCGCTCAACCCGGTTCAGCGAGTCTCGGCCCACTTTCGCGTGACGGTGAAGGCCCACGGCATCTCGTGGGAGAAGCAGGGTCGGGCCCTGGCCGAGCGGGCGCTTGCCGAGGCCGGGCTGCCGGCGACCCGGCAGGTGATGCACGCTTATCCGCACGAGCTGTCCGGCGGCATGGCCCAGCGGGTGGTGGTAGCCCTAGCGTCCGTCCTCGAGCCGTCCCTGCTGATCGCGGACGAGCCGACCAGCGCGCTCGACGTCACGGTGCAGCGCCGGCTGCTGGACAACCTGGCCGCGAACGTTCGCCGAACCAGACGTGGGGTCATCATCATCACCCACGACATCCGGATCGCTGCGCATTACTGTGACAGCGTCCTGGTGATGTACGGCGGTTACGCCGTCGAGTCCGGACCGGTCGACGCGGTGCTCACTGCCGCCCGGCATCCGTACACGCGGGCGCTGCTGGTGGCGATGCCGAGCAATCGAGAGCGCAAGCGGCTGCCGGTGCGCACTGGCGGCACTGGGTCGCTGAGCTCGACGAGTCGGTGCCCGTACTACGCCGAGTGCCCCGCGCGAACCGATCCGCGGTGCGCGGCCGAAGTGCCGCCGTTCGCGCAAGTCGCCCCTGATCACTATGTTCGGAGCTTCTATGGCTGAGCCTGCGAGTAACCTCGAGCCGGTCGCCTCATTCGAGCACGTCGTCAAGCGCTACGTTGGGCGCAACGGCCCGTTCAACGCGATCGACGACGTGTCGCTGGTGATCGAGCGTGGCGCGCGGGTTGCCATCATCGGCGAGAGCGGCAGTGGCAAGTCGACCACCGCCAGGCTGCTGCTGGGGCTCATCAGCCGCAGCGCCGGATCTCTGTCGGTGCTCGGCCACGATTGGGACGCCCTCGACCGCCAGGCCCGCGGAGCTCTGCGCGGGCGGATCGGCGCGGTGTTCCAAGAGCCGATCGACTCGCTCGACCCCATGATGCACGTCGCGGCGATCATCGCCGAGCCCCTCGTTGTCCATCAGCGGGCAATGGGCCGCGCGCGCGTCCACCATGAGGTCGAGGCAGCGCTCGGCCGGGTCGGGCTCTCGACGGCCCTGCTAACCCGCCGGCCGGCTCAGTTGAGCGGCGGTCAGGCCCAGCGGGTGTCGATCGCGCGCGCGCTGGTGAACCGGCCCGAGCTGCTGATCCTGGACGAGCCGACCTCGGCCCTGGATGTATCGGTGCAGGCTCAGATCCTTGACCTGCTCGAAGAGATCGGCGAGGAGGCGCAGCTGAGTTGGGTGTTCATCACGCACGACCTCGGTGTCGCCCGCAGCGTCTGCCAGGAGATCGTCGTGATGCAGAGGGGTCGAATCGTCGAGCGTGCCGCCGCACAAGAAATATTGGACTCGCCCGCTGAGCAATATACGCAGGAACTTGTAGCCTCGTCGCTGCTGGCCTGATCTGTGCCCGCTCTGGACGCCCGACAACACGAGGGGATCTTCGCGTGAGCACAGATCTGTATCCGCGCTATGCCGAAATGCTCGGACGCACGGACGCGCCGGCGGGTTCGGCGTGCGGGATCTTCAGCGACGATGACGAGATCGGCACGCGGAACTTCATCACGGCCGAGACGATCGTGCGCGCGTCGTCCCTGGTGGTTCGCGGCGCATTCTTCAACCTCGACGTCGCGTTAAACGGCGTACTGCCGACCAAGACCGGCGGCCGAAAGCGCGCTGAGCACCAGATCGCCGCTGGCTGCTGCTTGACCTCGAGCGTGCGCTCGCCGACGACGGCGTCACGTTCTCAGTCGACGGCAATGAGCCGATCTCGGTGCCGATGCTCGAGCGCACGATCGAGCGGCAGCATTCGCCGATCGAGCCCGGTGACATCCTGCTGCTGCGCACCGGCTGTGGGGCAGTACCTGAGTTTGGACGAGGACGTGCGATCGGGTCCACGAGCGTCTGATCAGCCCAGGCCTCGAGCAGTCCGAGGCCGTGGTGGCCTGGCTCTGGGATCACCGCATCTCGATGATCGCTGCCGACAACTCGGCCCTGGAGGCGTATCCGACCGTGGCCGACGCGCCGTTCCCCTGGACGCATCCACTGCTGCATCCGATTTTGATCGGGCTGCTCGGCATGGCCATGGGGGAGCTGTGGAACCACGAACAGCTGGCGGAGGACTGCGCGCACGACGGGGTGTACGCATCGATGCTCGCCTACAAGCCGTTGAACCTTGTCGGCGGCGTCGGCTCGCCGGCGAACGCGCTGGCAGTGAAGTAGCGAAACGATGTCTGGAGAATCAGTGAGTGACGCGGTGAGTGATCTGGTGGCAGCAGACGAGCGTGGCGGCATGCGGATGCTGTGGGACGTGCCGATCACGATGGACGACGGCAACGTGCTGCGCGCCGACGTCTTCCTGCCGCCGCTGGACGAGCGCTACCCGGACGACCGCTTTCCGGTGCTGCTGAGCTATGGGCCCTACGCCAAGGGCCTCACGTTTCAGGAGGGCTACCCGTCGGCTTGGGCGGCACTGACGATTGATCACCCGGACGTGACTGCCGGCTCGACAAACGCCTACCAGAACTGGGAGGTCGTCGATCCGGAGAAGTGGACGCCGCACGGGTACGCGATTGTGCGCGTCGACTCGCGCGGCTGCGGCCGCTCGCCCGGCTACGTCGATCACTTCTCGGCCCGCGAGACGCGCGACTACGTCGAATGCATCGCCTGGGCCGCGGCACAGCCCTGGTCAGACGGCAGCATCGGCCTCTCGGGTGTCTCGTACTTCGCGATGAACCAGTGGCAGGTCGCCGCCGAGCGCCCGCCGCAGCTGAAGGCGGTCTGCATCTGGGAGGGGGCGAGCGACTTCTACCGGGACGCCTCGCACCACGGCGGCATCCTGTCGACCTTCTGGGACAACTGGTACGACAAGCAGATCAAGGTGGTGCAGTACGGCCTCGGGACGAACGGGCCGACGAGCGCCCTCACCGGCCAGCTGGTGTGCGGCGACCAGACTTTGACCGAGGAGGAGCTGGCGGCGAATCGGATCGACTTCGGCGCCCAGATCCTGGCGCATCCGCACCTGGACGACTTTCACCGTGAGCGCAGCGCCGACTGGTCCGTAATCGAGGTTCCGCTGCTGTCGGCCGGCAACTGGGGCGGCCAGGGACTGCATCTGCGGGGCAATGTCGAGGGATACCTCAACGCCGGCTCGCAGCACAAGTGGCTCGAGCTGCACGGTCTCGAGCATTGGACCACTTACTACACCGACTTCGGCCGCAGCACCCAGCTCGCGTTCTTCAACCACTTCCTCAAAGGCGTCGACAACGGCTGGGCCGAACGCCCGCGCGTTGAGCTGCAGGTGCGGCACGCCGACGGTGGTTTCAGTCAGCGGTTCAGCGAAGCCTGGCCGCTCCCCGAGACGTCGTGGCAGCGGCGTTACCTTGACCCAAGCGCCAGCGCGCTCGCTCTCGACCCGCCCGCGAACGACACTGCGGCGACCTTCGAGGCGGCGACCTCGGAGCTACTATTCCGATCGCCGCCGCTCGACGAGCCGCTCGAGATCACCGGGCCGCTGTCAGCAAAGCTGTGGGTGTCGACGACTAGCACGGACGCTGACCTGTTCCTGATCCTGCACGCCTACGACTTGAGCGGGGCCGAGGTGGTGTTCGCCGGAGCGGTCGACCCGAACGCGCCGGCATCGATGGGCTGGCTGCGGCTCAGCCATCGCGAACTCGACGCCGAGCGCAGCACCACCTATCGTCCCGTCCACCCGCACACCCGTTCGGTGCCGGTGCGGCCGGGCGAGGTCAACGAGGTCGAGGTCGAGATCTGGCCGACGTCGCTCGTCCTTCCGGCGGGCTACAGCTTCGGCCTGTCGGTGCAGGGGAGCGACTACGAGAATCCTCTACTGCCGCCGATCGTGATGTCGAACTTCAAGAACGAGATGAAGGGCGCCGGGCCGTTCCTGCACAACGATCTGCGCGACCGTCCTCCGTCGGTGTTCTCGGGGGTGACGACGGTGCACACGGGCCCGGATACGCCGTCGTCGCTGCTGCTGCCGGTGATTGAGCAGCGCGTCGGCTAGCGCCTGGACGAGCTCAGCGACCAGCTCGGGTCGCCACGTCGGTCGCGGCCAGATAGGACAGCCCCAGCGCGGGCAGCAGCCCGTTTCCGGCCAGATAGCCACCGGCGCCGTGCCCAGAGATGCCCATCGCCGCACCCCCGGCCGCGTACAGTCCGGCGATCGCGCTGCCGTCCGAGCGCAGCACTCGAGCGTTCGCGTCGACCCGCAGGCCGCCCTGAGTGTGGAAGAGCGCCGGCGCGACGGCGATCCCCGCGTACGGCGGCTGCAGGGGCTGCTCCCACAGCGACCGACCGAAGCGGTCCTGGCCATCGCCCCCGGCCCAGCAGGTGACCTCGGCAATCGTCGCGGCGAGCCCGTCCGCATCGACTCGCACGGCGTCGGCGAGGTCGGCCGCGGTGTCGGCCCAATACAGCGAGCCGGCCTCAACGGTGTCGACGAAGTCGGTGAATGACAGGCAGGCATCGCGGATGCGCTCGTCGATCACAATCACGGCATGGCCGTCAGCGTGCTCGATGAGCATATGCGCATACTCGGAGTAGCCCACGGTCTCGTCGCCGAAGCGCTGGCCGTGGGAGTTGACGATAATGCCGCCGTGCATCACGGTGGCCCAGCCGGCGAGCGTCGAAGCGGGCACCGCCAGCGCCGCGTGCCCCTGATAGGCATCGAGGTAGGCCGCATCAGCGCCGAGCGCGTCGCCGATGCGAAGCGCGTCGCCGGTGGACTCCGGACTGCCGTGATAGACGGCGCCCGCGATCTCGGGCAGATAGCGCCGCACCAGGTCGGGTTTCGCGCCGAACCCGTTCGTTGCCAGCAGCACCGAGGACGTGCGGATGAGCTCTGTCTGCCCATCCGGGAAGGTCACCACCGCACCCGACACCGCGCCACCCTCGGCCTGCACATCGGTGAGCCGGGCCGGGCAGAGCATGGTCACGTTCGGATGCCGACGCACGGCGTTGTCGAGGCCGGCGAGCAGCGCCCGCCCGGCCCGTCCGGGCACGGTGTGGCAGCGAAACTGCGAATGCCCTGGGTAAGGGAAGTCGGTGACCAGTGACAGCGGCAGGCCGATGTCATCGGCGAGCCAGGTGACCAGTGGCGCACTCACCTCGGCCAGCGCGCGAGCGAGCACCGGGTCGGCCTCGCCGTGCGTCTTGTGCATGATATCGGCGAGGAAGGCGTCGGCGCTGTCGGGCAGGCCCGCCTCGCGCTGCCATCTGGTTGCGGCACCGGGCACCATCGCGGTCGACATCGCCGTGTTGTTGCTGACCAGGTAGTGCCGGTTCGCCTCGACCACGACGAGCTCCAGGCCCAACTGTGCTGCCCGCAGGGCAGCGACCAGACCACCTCCGGCTCCGGCTACGACGAGGTCGACGTCACTGCCGTCGGGCGCGGTCGCCGCTGGGTCGGCCGTCATGGGTTGGGCCTGCCCGCAGCGGCAGCCGACAGGGTCGACCGCGCGGCCCGAACGACGGCCTCGTCGACCATCCGCCCGTCCTCGTCGAGAACGACCCCCGAGCCGCTCTCGTCCAGCCGGGCGACGAGGCGGCGAGAGGCCGCGACTTCGTTCTCGGACGGGGTGAACGCCTCGTTGATGACCGGCACCTGAGCCGGGTGGATCGCTGACCGGGCCCGGAAGCCGTCCGCGCGCAGGGCTCGAGTTGATTCGGCGAACGAGCTGAGATCGCGAAAGTCGGTCGAGACTGGGCCGATCGGAGCCTCGATGCGGGCGGCCGCCGACGCCACGACCAACCCGAGGCGAAGTGGCATGAAGGCGTCCCGACCGGGGAGGATGCCGAGTTCACCGCTGAGGTCGGCCTCACCGATCGCGAGGCGCAGCATCCGCGGCTGGCGGGCGATCTCGGTCAGGTCCAGCAATCCTGTGGCCGTCTCGATCAAGGCGATCACCCGAACCGCCTGGTGGGCGAGCCCGAGTCGCCGCTCGTGCTCGGCCAGCAGCCCGTCGACGTCGGCCAGCAGGTCGAGCTCGGCCTTGGCGACCATCACCCCGTCGAAGCCGCCCCCCGCAATCGCCTCGATGTCCTCGCGCGCACCGCCGGGATTGATGCGCACCCACACCTGGGGCTTCGAGGCCCGGCGCTGGTCCAGCCACCCGGCGACGGTCTCGCGGGCGAGCTGCTTGTCCCGGGGGAGCACGGCGTCCTCGAGGTCGGCAACGATCGCGTCCGCGCCCCGTTCGACGGCCTTGCCCAGGCGGTCGCGCTGCAGGCCGGGCACATACAGGTAGCTGCGCGCACCACCCAGACGAGACTCAACTGGCATGGCGCATTTTATGATTGGGGGGGCCATGCGCTCGCAACGGGGCCGCGAACACGGCGTCGCCCAATGCGGTGACCGCCCCGTCGTCCTCGATGTTCCACACCATGTCAAGAATGCGCCGGATCCGGTCCGGCGCGAGCAGCGGTGCAGCGGTCGCCTCGAACAGCGCTGAGAGATCGTCATCGGGCAGCGGCTTTCGCGGCGAGCCGCGAAAACCAGCGATCTCGGCGCTCTCGTGGGTGCCGTCCTCGAATTCGACGTCGACTGCACCGACGGTCATGTCGGTCATCCGCGGGCTGGCCCGGAACTGCACTCGCTCGCGCAGTGCAGCGACGCTGGCGTCGTTGACGAAGCCGGCGAAGGCTGGCGAGTAGGAGTAGTCGTCGTGCAGCCACGCAATTGCGACCCGCGACTGCGGGTCGGAATTGAGCAGCAGCGCGGTCTCAACGTGCGGATGCCGAGCGTACTTTCGGGCGACCCCGACGGCCACTCGCTCCTCGACCTCGACGACGATCGACTTCACCGCGCGGTCGGCCTGATGGGCGGCGAGGCCTTTCTTGATCGCGAGCACGGCCTCGAGGGGAGCCTGTGAATAGGTGTCACCCGAGTAGGGTTGCAAAGCGACCGTCGTCGTCTGCCAGCTTGTGCCGAGCGTGCTCAGCTGCGCGGTGAGCACGTCGAGGGGCTTGCCGCTGTAGGCACGGAACGCACCGAAGTCACCATCCAGTGCCCGCTCGGGGGCACTGATGCCGAGTGCGGCCGCCCGCATCGCAGCCACCCCCATCCGCGTCGCGCTGCCGGACAGGAACAGCGCGCTGGAGGTGCCGCCCATCTCCCACACGCCGATGCCGCTCATCGCCGCGATGCCGACCGCGTTGCGCGCGACCTCGGCGTCAGGCTGAACAAGTGAGACCATCGCCGCAACCGAACCCAGCGGCGCGATCACCGACAGCGGCGCGAAACCTCGCTGCTGCAGCATCTCCGGCGACGCCGCCCGGGCAACCGCGAGCTGCAGCTCGATGCCGGCCACGATCGCGGCGAGCAGGTCGTGCCCGCTGGCGCCGCGGGCAACCGCCTGCGGAAGCGCTGCCGACGCGGCCGGGCCACCCGGATGGATCCCGCTGACCAGGTCTAGATCGTCGAGCAGCAGCAGGGTCCAGGTCATTGCGTTGAAGGCGACGGCCTCCTCGGTGGGCAGGCGAGCGTCCGACCAGAGCAGACCGGTCCGGTCGTGGGCGCCCGCCAGTCGCTGCTGCTCAGACTCGGCGAAGCGGGCCGGGAGCGATTCGACACTGCCGCTCAGCGAGGCCCGCAGGCCATTGAGCAGGATGCGCTTGGCGCCGTGGATCGCCTCCGGCGGAGCCTGGTCACGCACCCCCTGCAGGAAGTCGACGATCGTGGTGGCAGCGATTGGGCCAGCGTCACTCATTGCTCACGCTCCTCGTAGAACTGGACGCCGGTCGTCATATCGAGGAACGGCAGCAGGAAGGTGTCAGCGAAGTAGTCGTGATCAGGATGCACCAGGTACTCGCGCCAGGTCGACTCGTCGGCGAAGTCCATGACGGCGATCACATCTGGGTTGTCGAAGTCCGGCCCGGCGACGCCAGCATCCTGGCCGCATGACATGTGCAGCAGCTGCGGAACCTTTTGCTGCATGACGTGCAGCTGCTCGACCAGCTGCTTGCGATCACGAGACGACGTGTCGGGCTTAAGTCGAAACATCAGAACGTGGCGCAGCATGTGATGTGAATCCTCCGAGCCTCTACGGACAGCTCCAACGAGAAGCAGGTCAGCGGCGCGACTCGCGCACGATCTCCAACAGGGGCACGCCTTCTAACAGCAGCTGGCGTCGCCGCGCGTCCTCATCCTGCTTCGCCTCGATCGCCTCGATCGTGTGCTGGAGCACGTCGGCGGCGATCACGACGACGCCGTCAGCATCACCGAGGACGACGTCACCCGGGTTCACGATCCGACCGCCGATCGCGATCGGAACATTGATCTGGCCGTGACCGTCCCAGCTGCCGGTCGCCGCGCTTGCTCCCCGAGCGAACACCGGCATCCCCATCTCGAGCAGCTCCGCCTTGTTACAGACGGCTCCGTCGACCACAATTCCCTCGACCTGGCTCGCCTGCGCGGCCAGGGTAAGACCGTGGCCCCAGACGCCGAAGTCGATGCCCCCGCCGGCCGCGATGAGCACCACGTCGCCCGGCTCAGCGACCGTCGCCGCCGCCAGCGGAGTGAGGTGGTCGATGTGGTCGATGCGCACGGTGACGGCTGAACCCGCCACCCGCATCGTGGGTGCGAGTGGCACGATCGCCCCGCCTGCCAGGATCGCCGAGGCGCCGAGCGACATCGGGCTCGCCACGCTCGCCGGACTGCACTGGCGTAGCCGCTCAATGAGCCCTGGATCTGGTCGCTGCATCTCGCCGATGAAGATCCCGTCTTCGCTGATCACCGATGCCGCCCCCTTTCTATTCTTGTCGACCCGATCCTGGATCGCTACACTCTATCGTTGATAATATGTAAGAAACCGAGGTTAAGGAAGCGAAGTGACGACGACCGTGACCGACGACGCCGCCGGGCAGCAGAGCCCGATGCGGGCCAACTTCACCCGGCCGGGCCCCCCGCGTGAGATCGCGGCCGGCGTGTTCTGGCTAGGTGGCTGCTCCGACACCGGCGCCTGGCGCGGGAAGTGGGCCAAGGAGAAGCAGCGACGCCACGTCTACACCAATGCCTACCTCATCATCGGCTCCAAGCGCTCGCTGCTGGTAGAGAGCGGTCACTCGGCACATTGGGACGGGATCTCGGCTCACCTCGATCAGGCCCTGGGCGACCGTCCGCTGGACTTCGTCTTCCCGAGCCATCAGGAGATCCCGCACTGCGGCAACCTGGGGCGGCTCGCCGAGAAGTACCCCGAGCTGTCGGTGGTCGGTGACGTCAGCGAGTACGACCTCTACTACCCGAACATCGCACGAGCGAGCCTGCAGCCCACCGGGCCCGGCGACCGCATCGACCTCGGCGGCATCGAGGTCGAATTCTTGCCTGCGATCTGGCACGACCTGCCGCGCACTCACTGGCTGTGGGCCGCTGGGCCCGAGGCGCTCTTCTGCATCGATGGCCTGCAGTTCAGCCATGATCACTGGGCCAACGACTGCGGCAAGGTCTCGGATGAGCTGTCGGCTGTGCCGGCCGGCGCCTTCATCGAGGTGCCGGCGCACGACACGATCAAGTGGGCGGTCTACAGCGACATGCAGGGCCTGGGTGAACAGTTCGTCCGCCTGGTCGAGCAGCGGCAGCCCCGGCTGTTCGCACCCACGCACGGCGCGCCGATTGTCGGCGATAGTATTCCGCTCGTTCCGCTCATTCAGAACATTCTGGACACAATCGAGATCATGAGCCGTCCACCGGCACCTGATTCCTCGGGCGTCCCTGGCGTTGGCGGTGGGGGTGGCTAGGTTTCCCAGAGCAAGCTCACGCAGGGACCGCGGTCAGGCGACCGACCGCCGCCACTCGCTACGCCGATGACTGACGACCGAGTCGCGAAGTGCGTATGTGCAGGTCAGATGCGGCTGTCGTTGCGCTGTGGAGCGAACGCCACCAACGACACGCCGTCCAAACTTGCCTTGGAACCTACAAACTTGACTCAGAATTCCCGCTTCGCCGGTCCTAGCGTTCCAGACCCGCGGATAGCGTTCCCTAAATCTATAATAGATATTCTGTATAGGGTATTGATGTTTCGCTGTTGTCGTCTCCGCCGATGCCGACGGTCTCGACGCACGTTCGCGGTGGGGGTGGGCAGTGGGTGACTCGGGTTATCAGACGGCCCACCAGTATGCGTTGGATCGGCTTCGGGTTGACATTTTAAGTGCCAGTTTGGGTGGCGGTGGCGTGCGGTTGGTGCAGGGGGAGTTGGCGCAGCGGTTGGGGATGAGCACGACTCCGGTTCGAGAGGCGTTGCGGGACCTGGCGACTGAGGGCCTGATTCTGTTCGACAGTCACAAGGGTGCTGTGGTTCGTGAGATCAGTCGGTCGGAGTTCAGTGATCTATATGAGGTGCGGATCCTGTTGGAGCCCTTGGCGATGGCGCGGGCGGCGGAGCGGGTGACGGCGGCTGAGATCGTGGTGGCTGAGGGGTTGGCCAAGGACATGGAGGCCGAGGATGACGCGGTGGTGTGGGCGCGGCTGAATCGGGACTTTCATCAGGTGTTGCAGCAGGCGGCGGGTTTTCCGATGTTGTCGCAGTTGTTGACGATTGTTCAGGATCAGTCGAGTCTGTACACGGCGTTTCGGAAGTTGGTTGCCCGCAGTCGTCGGGGCGAGGGCAATTCTGAGCATCGGACGATTCTGGATGCGGTCCGTGACGGTGACAGCGAGCGGGCGTCCTCGGCGGCGCGAGCTCATCTGCAAAAGACCCTGGCGCTGATGGACGATCAGGACACCGCGAACGCCGCTGACTCGGCGTGAGCGGCGAACCGGGCGACCCGCCGGCGCGATCGCTCCTGCTGACTCTGTCTGGGCGCGAGATCTGCGTGCACGAGTGGGGACCGCCCGAGTCGAGTGACGTCGTCTTCTTCTGGCACGGCGCCGAATACCACTCCGGTCTGAGCCTCAGTGAGGTTGCCTCGGTTCTTGCGACTCGTGGCATACGGACGATTGCTGTCGATGCGCCAGGATACGGTCGTTCACCTGCGGGGACCGACGCCGATCCGCGCGCACTCGCGCAGCTGGCAGACGACGTCGTCACCGCCCGCTCGGCGAGCCCGGCTCTATTCGTCGGGCACTCGTGGGGCGCTCACGTCGCGTGCTGGGCTGGTGCGGATGCACCGCGAACATGGCGCGCGCTCGTCCTGCTCGACGGCGGCTTCTTCGACTTCGCCGATCTGTTCGCGCGGGTGCTGGGCGCCGACAACAGGGTCGCGCTAGCCGCGATCCACGAGCGATTCGCCGACGCGAGTTTCGACGACTGGCCGAGCTACTTCGCGCACCTGCGCCACGGCCTGCTGCGCTGGACGGACGCGCAGGAGTGGATGTACCGGGCCGCGGCCCGCGAGGGCGTCAACGGCCGGATCCGACCGATTGTGTCCGGGGCGACGTCGGCAGCGATCGCAGCCGGTGTTGTCCAACGACCTACGTCGCAGTCATGGGCGGCCATAGCGGCTGCGGGCCTGCCGGTGCACCTGCTGCTGTCGACCGAGCCGCCGGAGGCCGCGACGCGACGGCAGGAGAAATTCGTCGACGCCTTCGCCCGCGCACTGCCGGATGCCAATATCGTGCGCGTCGCCGGCAGCTCGCACGAGATCGTCGACGACGCGGCCAGCGTCGTCACCGAACGCCTGCTCGCGGCCCTAGCCGCATCGGCGTCCCCACCCGCTGCACACCACCACCGACCGGAGGACGTCTGACATGCAACTTCGAGAATTCGGCCAGCTGACCCTGAAGTACGACAGGCCGATCATCGCCGCCGCACCGTATCCCGGTGGTGAGGGTCGCGGGTTCGGCATGGGCACCGGTCGGATCGAGAACCGCATCATCGCTGGGAACCTGCGCTGGACGAACCTGCCGTCGGTTCGCAGCGACAACGTGGTGCTCTCGAACTTCAACGGCATCATCGAGCCAGACGAGGGTGCGATCGTGCTGTTTCGCCTGCACGGCTACGCGATCCCGTCCAAAGGCGAGGGATCAGGCGTGCGCATTCGGCGTGACACTGTGCTGCGCCTGATCTTCACGTCGCAGGGTGCGGACTACTCTTCGCTGAACAACATCATCGCGATGGCCGAGGGAATCGTCGTCAACCAGCCGGAGCGGCTCATCGGCTTTCGGCTGTTCGAGTGCGTGTACGAGCCGCCGCCGCTGTCGATGTTCGGCGATTAGCTCGACCGGCGTTCCCGTGGCCGTCCCGGTCGCGCCGACCGACCGGCCAGCATCGAGCTGACCAGCAGGTACTCCCGGGCCGCGACCGGATCGGCGGCGATCGCGCGCATGTACGCCTGGCGTACGCGCCGTACCGTCTCGTCCCGTTCTTGCAGCTGCTCCCAGTTGCGGTGCGATGCCGTCTGGACGAACTCCAAGGCCATCGTCCGGCGCTGGGTCGCGTAGCGATCGAGTGCGACCGCCTCACCGGCCTGCGCATGCTGGACTGCCTCGACCGCCGCCATCGCGTCGTGAATCCCGCTGTTCATGCCCATGCCGCCGAGGGGATTGTTGATGTGCGCGGCATCGCCGACCAGCAGGATCGGACCGCGCCGGAAGTCGCTGGCGACCCGCTGATGCACGTTGTACAGGGTCACATGACTGATCGCATACCCCGGCTCAAGGGTCGCCACGCGCTGCAGGCGCTGCTGCACCGCCTGTAGGTCGGTCAGGTCACCGGGTTCGGCTTCGCCGCTAACCGGAAAGAGGGCGCGCCAATGGCGGGGCGTGCGCAGCAAGACCAGCCACCGCTCGGCGTCGGTGACGTAGTTGACGTACGCGATGCCCGGGATCAGTTCGTCAAACGGCTGGGTCGTGGAGACCACCAGAAAACGCTCGGGATAGGTCATACCGGCGAACTCGACATCGAGTCCGCGGCGGATTGCGCTGTCGGCTCCGTCGGCTGCGATCACCCACGACGCGGTGACAGAGCGCGGGTCTTCGGCCGGTCCGATCGTCAGCTGCACCCGAGCCTCGGTGACGGCCATGCCGCTGACTCGGGCATCGAGGATGACCTCGACGTTGGGGGAGGACGCCAGTCGCCGGGCGATGATGCTGACCAGGTTCTGCTGCTCGTTCTGCAGGCGGAACGGGTACCGGGTGTCGCCCGCGAGCAGGGCCAAGTCGAACGATGCAACCAGGCCTTCGCGCCGATCGCGTATCTGGTAAGTGTCGGCCACCAGGCCGGTGTTCAGCAGCTCGACGAGCACGTCGAGCTCGTCGAGCATCTCCAGGCTCGGCGGGTGGAACGTCGAGGCTCGCGACTCCGCGGGGTCGGTGCGGATGACCGGATCGGCCTCGAGCACGAGAACCTGGCAGCCGGCCTGCGCCAGGGCCAGAGCGGCCACCGCCCCGACCGGCCCGAACCCGACCACCACCACAACGTCGTCGTCGAGCGTCAGATCACTGTCGAGCATGCTGATCCTCGTCGATCATCGGAACGGCGGCGCGGAGTACAGACAGCCGTCCACACGCAGGAATTCTTTCTCCGCTATGTGGAGACAATAGGAACCGGCAGTGTCGCGTCAAGAGGCGGCTTCGCAGACGCGCTGCCGGCGCAGGTTCATGCTCACCGTGCGAGCACCGTCGCGAACCATCTCGATCACCTCCGCCCGCCGATCGGCGTCGAGACGAAAGAGCGGCCCGGCGACGCCGATCGCGGCGACCGTGTCGCTGCTGGAGCCGTTCATGCTTGCAGACTCGGCGGTCACGAGCGCCGAGACACCCCAGATGCCGGCGTCGACCTCTTCGAAGCTCTCGGCCCAGCCGACGCGCGCCAGTGCGTCGAGTTCGGCGTCGCCGAGGTGGCCTGGGCGCGGCAGCCCGATCTGCGCGTAGTAGGCGTACCGCTCGGTTCGCGGCAGGGCGGCCAGCAGGATGCGGGCCGCTGAGCCGGCGTGCAGGGACATCGGCGTGCCCGGATCGAACTGCAGCCGCACGGGATGGAGGGATTCCACCCGATCGGAGCACACCGCCGAGAAGCCTGACCGGCGGATCAGCAGGGTCGTCTCGCCGCTGCTGGCTGCGATCTGCTCGAGGACGGGCCGAGCCGCGCGAAGCAGGTTGCTGACCGCGGCCGTCGCTGCGCGACCGAGCGCAACCATGCGCAGCGAAAGGCGGTAGCTGCCGCGCTCGGCCTCCTCGACGAGCTTCTCATCGCGCAGCACAGACAGGAATCGGTAGGCGCTGCTGACGGGGATGTCGGCCCGTTTGGCGAGTTCGCTGACCGTCTGTGTGTGATGCTGCTCATCAAAGCTGACAAGAAGCCGCAGCAGTTTGCGCGAGCTCTCGGCGCCGCTGCGCCGGCTCTCATCCGCTCGCCGGGCAGCCGACCTCGCGGTGGGCGGCATGGTCACATGCTAGGCCCGGGATGCTTGACTCGTCGCGAACGCCACCTCTAGTGTCTCTCACAGAGTAGGAGCATTGTTTCGACAATGCGGTAATACGGCTGGGGGCTGGTCATGCTCAGGCACATCGTCTTGCTGCGCTGGGCGACGACGGTCGCCCCCGTTAACAGTGCCGCGCTGCTCGCTGACCTTCAGGATCTGGTCCGGTCGATGAGGGGAGCGCTTGCCGTCGATGCGGTCGTCGGGCTCGGTCTGGCCGACGAGACGTACGACGCGGTCCTCATCGCCGACTTCGTCGACGAGTCCGCCTGGCATGCGTATCAATCCGACGTCCGCCATGTGAGTTTCGTTGCGGAGCGGCTCCGGCCCGTGCTCGAGGAGCGGGCGACCATCCAGGTCGAGCTACCCGATTCGGGAATGACCCCGATCCGGGAATGACTGGGCGCGAATGACTGCTGCGGCGAACCGGTCACCCGGCGAGGGCGACATCCTCGACACGCTAGCGTCCGACTACGCTTGCGCCGGTTTCGGTCAGCGGCTGGGGGCCGGGGCGCACGCCGCGCTCATCGTAGTTGACGTCGTGCAGGCGTACCTTCGCATCGGTAGCCCACTCTACGCCGGTGTCGAGAGCGTGGCCGCCAACGCCAGCGAGCTGGCGCGACTCGCCCGTGCGAGCGGTCGACTGGTCGTGCTGACGAAGGTTAACTATCGGCCCGACGGAGTCGACGGCGGGCTGTTCTTCCGCAAGGTCCCGGCCCTCCGTGCGTTCGTCGAGGGTTCCCCGGACGGAGCCCTCGCCGAGCAGCTCGCCGTCGCCGAATCTGACCTGGTGCTCAGCAAGCAGTACGCGAGTGCCTTCTTCGCAACGTCCCTCGCCAGCACGCTGCATACGCTGTCGGTCGACACCGTGGTGATCGCCGGGCTGACGACGAGCGGGTGCGTTCGGGCTACGGCCGTAGACGGGCTCGGATTCGGATTCCGGCCGCTGGTCGTGGCCGAGGCGTGCGGTGATCGCGATCCAGAGGTGCACCGGATGAACCTTTTCGACCTCGACCAGAAGTACGCCGACGTGATCAGCTGCGAGGACGCGAGAGCGGTGCTCGCGTGACGGCAGCGGCGACTGGGACGGCTGCGGCCCAGCTGCGCCGGCTGCTCGCCGAGCCCGGCCCGGCGGTGATGGCACCCGGCTGCCACGATGCCGTGACGGCTCGTCTCGCCGAGGCCGAGGGATACCGGGTGGCCTACGTCTCGGGCGCCCTGGTCGCTGCCCTCGAGCTCGGCGTCCCTGATCTCGGGATCGCCGGTGCCACCGACATCCTGACGGTCGTGCAACGGGTGGTGGCAGCGACCGGGCTGCCCGTGGTCGCAGATGCCGACGCTGGCTTCGGCGAGGCGATTCACGTCGCGCACACCGTCCGTCGCTATGAGCAGCGGGGCCTGGCCGGCCTGCACGTCGAAGACCAGGTGATGCCCAAGCGTTGCGGGCACATGAGCGGCAAGGTGATCGCCCCGTTGCCAACCGCTGCCGCCCGGGTGCGGGCGGCGGTCAGGGCGCGCGACGAGCTGGTGGTCATCGCGCGCACAGACGCGTTGTCGGTGACGGGACTTGCAGACGTGCTCACCCGCGTGCGGGCGTACGCCGACGAGGGCGCCGACGCGGTGTTCGTCGAGGGCATCACCACCGTCGACCAGATCGCCGCGGTCAGCGAAGCTGCGCGTCAACTGCCGCTTGTGATCAGCCTCTCCGAGGCCGGTGGCGAGCCGGCGCTGCGGGTGGCCGACCTCGATCCGGCCGGCGTGCGGTTGGTGATCTTCCCGGTGTCGGGCGTCCTCGCGGCGCTCGAGGCCGAGCGCCGCGTGCTGCGGGCCCTCCGAGATCAGGGCGCGCCAACGGCGGTTGCCCGGCTGCCGTGGTCGGAGCTCAACACAGTCCTCGGGCTGGAAGCTATGACCGACTTCGAACTCGCCGTCAACGAATAGGGGGACCGCCGATGACCACAGTTCTTGCCCCGCGATGCGCCTTCGGCGTCATCGTTCCCTCAACCAACACCGCGGTCGAGGACGAATACAACCGCATGCGACCGGACGGCGTCTCGTTCCATGCTGGACGGATCCTGATCGAGAATGAATCATTGGACTCAGACGAGGTGTTCGAGTCGTTCCTGGCCCAGCTGCGGCTGCAGATTGAGCGCGCGGTCGAGTCGGTGCTCACCTGCAAGCCTGATTGTCTGATCATGGGCATGTCGGCGGAGACGTTCTGGGGCGGAGCGAAGGGCAACGCGGAGTTCGAGGCGTGGATCGAGGAGCTGTCCGGCCTGCCGGTGGCCTCGGGGGCATCGGCTTGTCGGGCGGCTCTGCGCCTGTTCGGTGCAAAGCGCATCGCGGTGATCACGCCGTATCAGCCGGTCGCGGACGAGCAGGTTCGGGGCTACTTCGAAGAGATCGGATTCGAGGTGACTGACGTGGTTGGACTCAAATGTCCGACTGCCACCTCGATCGCAGACGTGCCGCCCGATCTCGTCCGGCGGGCCTTCCTCGAGGTCGATTCGCCCGACGTCGACGTTCTCGTACAGGCCGGCACCAACCTGCCCGTAGTGAAGGTCGCCGCTGAGCTCGAACGCGAGCTCGGCAAACCAATTGTCGCCATCAATGCCGCGACCCTCTGGCACGCCCTGCGGACGCAGGGAATCAATGAACGCATCACCGGCCACGGCCGACTGCTCGAGGAGTTCTGATGGTCAGCATTAGAGTCGCCGCCGCCCAGTTCTTCTCCGGTCACAACGTCGTGGACAACATCGCCCTGTGTGAGCGCTACGTGCGCCAAGCCGCCGAGGCGGGCGCGCAGCTCGTGGTGCTTCCCGAGAACTCCAATCGGGTGCGCACCTACGCCGATCGCGAGGACTGCTGGCGCAACGCCGAGACTCTGGACGGGCCGTTCATCACCGAGCTGAGGGCACTGAGCCGTGAACTCGGCCTGCACCTCGTCGTCGGCGTCGACGTGCGGGGCGAGACCGCCCCCAATGTGTACATCACCAGCCTGCTGCTCGGCCCGAACGGCGAGATCATCGGCACCCACCGCAAGCACGTGCTGTGGGACTACGAGTACACCCTGTTCGTTCCGAGCGACGAGCCCTACCAGGTGTTCCACACCGAACTCGGTCGACTCGGCCTGCTCATCTGCGCCGACGGGATCGTGCCCGAGACGCCACGCGTGCTCAGCCTGCTGGGCGCGCAGGAGCTGTGCAACTCGCTTAACTCTCGCGGTCCGGACGAGCTGCGGGTCCACGTGCCACTGCGCGCCATGGAGAACCGGGTCTGGCACATCTCGGCGAACACGGTGGGTGGCCCCTCCAACGATTTCCCCTGGATGGGTGGCAGCCAGATCATCGATCCGGACGGACGGCAGCACGCGGTGGCCAGCGAGACCTTCCCCGAGCTAATCGTTGCCGACATCGACCCATCGCTGGCCAATGACAAGCTCCAGCCGGGCATCGGGGATGTAATCGCCCGCCGACGGCCCGATCTGTACCGGACGCTGACCGTGCCCTTGGCCGACGTGCCTGCGGTGGCCATGTACGGTCCGGCCGACGGTGACTCGCGCCCGGTGACGGTGGCACCGCTCCAGGTCAGCTGGTTCCCGAGCTCCGAATGGAGCGTGACGCGCGCGCTGGCCCAGATCGAGTACGCAGGCCGGCGGGGGGTGGCGCTCGGCGTGCTGCCCGAGATGTTTTGCTTCCATCGCAACGAGATCGCCGACGGACCGGCCTTCGCCGCGCGCCGAAGCGATGACGTCCTGGGCCGGCTCACCAAGGCGGTGGCCGCTGCTGGCATTCATGCCGTCGCGAACCTGGTCGAGCAGGACGGCGGTCGCTACTTCTCAACCGCGTACGTGATCGACTCGAGCGGCCGGATCGTGCACGCGTACCGCAAGACGCATCTGCGGGTCGACGAGCTGGAATGGGCCACGCCGGGCGATCGGATCGACGTCGTGCCGACGGGCGTCGGCGCGCTCGGCGTGCTGATTAGTGACGAGATCTGGATACCGGAGGTCGCCCGGGTTCTCGCGCTCAAGGGGGCCGAGATCCTGTGCCACCCGACCGACTGGGATCGCGACGAGGCGGCCACGGTCGCGGCGACTGAGCGATGTGAAGAGAATCGCGTGCACATCGTGTCGACCACCCGGCTCGACAGCCCGTCGCTGATCGGCAGCCAGGTCCTTCGGGCGGACGAGTTCGTCGGCGGTCAGCCGATCGCGCTAATGCGCTACCCCACCGGCTACTGGGCGCGTCCGGGTTTCGAGGAGCAGGTGGCGATCGAGCTGGACCTTCGCGAAGCGAATTCGAAGATGATGGGACTCCAGCTCGATCCGCTGGCGACGCGCGCACCGTTCCTGTACGGGCCGCTCGTTGCGCGGGCCGCGTCCGGACGGCGAGGATCAGAGCGACAGGCCGCCACCGACGAAGAGCGTGTGGCCCATCATTAGACCCTATGGGGTGGCCGGCGCCTCACTCGTAAGTTGACGTGAGCAGTGCCAGTCGTTGACGGCGGCGCCGGCCGCGGTGGCCAAGCAGTGGGGGTCGGGCATGAATCGGTCCGCCGGTGGGTGATCCAGACAACGCAGATCGTTGCTGGGACCCAGGACGTGGCGATCCTGAAGGCCGCGCGACTTCGCAGGGGCACTCGGCCCCCGCAACCGCTGATCATGGGTTTCATCGAGAGCATGAAGGCTCGGGCCACGCGGTCCATCATGCCCACACCCAAAAACTCGACCACCACATCAACTTGCCGACAACCAAGATCAACTACAGGCCGGATGCGCATCCGGGTCTTAGGCTGTGATGCATGGCCCGTCCTGAGCTGAACTGGAACGGCACCGCGTCGCCGAAGGCCGCATTCGGCGGGGATCTCGATGATCAGCTGCTGCCGGAATGGCTGCGCCAGATGGCCGATCAGGTCGACCTCGATGCGCTGATCGATGTGGTCGTACGGCGTGACGTCGAGGTGGCGTTCCCCATGTACGCCGACGACGACGCCTTCGTCGGCCACCTGCGTGCCAGCGTGACCGAGAACGTGCAGGTGCTGCAGCACGTGCTGTGCGGGCGGGTGCGCCTCTCCGAGGTCCGACTGAGCCAGCCTTTGGCGTTCGGAGCCGTGCAGGCCGAGCTGCATATTCCGCAGACGTCGCTGCAGCGGTCCTACCGCGTCGGATTCTTCGAGATGTGGGAGGCATGGGTCCTGCAGGTCAGCGACTGCGCCCGTCGATGTGACGTCTCGCGCGAGGAGGCTGTGGCCGCGTTGACCCAGCTGACTCGAATGATCTTCGGTTACCAGCACAATGTGGCAAGTCAGGTCGCCGACAACTACGCGCGGGCCGAAGAGGCGCTCGGACGTTCGCGGGCCACCGTTCGCCGGCAGCTGATTCAAGGGCTGCTCGACGGCGATGAGAGCTTCCTGACCCAGTCCGACCTCGCTACGATCGGCTACGACTTCAGCGCCCATCATCTGGCCGTCCTGCTGTCGCACGCCTCCGCCGCCGAGGCTGCGCGAGTCGCCACAGTCCTGCGTGCGGCGACACCGCTCACACACACACTCGTCCACCCGCTGACACTGCGAAGTAGTGTCGTCTGGCTGGCCCGAACAGGCCCATGGACGGCGACGGCGACCGACAAGGTGCGCAACGTGCTCATCGGGGCCGGAATGGTGGCTGCCATCGGCTCGTCCGAAGCGGGTCTGGCCGGCTTTCGCAACGGGTTGGACCAGGCTCGGGCGGTCGAGCGGGTCCGGTCGGCGTGGAGCACTGACGACACCCCGATGGTGCTCGAGCACGCGCAGGTGAGCCTGGAGATCCTGCTTTCGCAAGACGAGGACCAGGCTCGGGCGTTCGTCCGGCGCGAGCTCAGGGCGCTGGCCACGAACTCGATCGAGAGCACCCGCCTGTGCGAAACGCTCGAGGCCTCGTTTCGCTTCGGCAGCCATGTCGCTGCCGCCAGCCACCTGGGCGTGCACGAGCACACCGTTCGCAATCGTCTGCATCGAGTCGAGACCATCCTCGAGCATGACGTCGCCGCCCGGCGCACCGAGATCGAGGTCGCATTGCGCCTGCGCCGGGTCCTCGAAGCGCAGCTCTGACCGCTCACGGCGCGGCGTGGTCCTCGCGCCCGTCAGCGTGGTCAGAGCGGTCACGGCCCTCGAGCACACCGAACACGCTCGCGGTGTCCTGCTCACCTCGGCCGTGCCGGGCCGCCTCGTCATAGATCAGTGCACTGGCGTCGAAGATCGGGGTGGGGCTGCCGACCATCCGGGCGAAGTCGGCGATGATGTCGATGTCCTTCGCGAACGTCTTGATCCGCATCGTGGCGTCGTCGAAATTGCCGCTCACCATCAGCGGGCCGCGGACCTGCAGCATCCTTGAGCCGCCGGCGCCGTCACCGACCGCGACGAGGACCTCGTCGAGGTCCAGGCCGGCGCGGCGGGCCAGCAGGAGCGCTTCGGCGGCAGCGACGTTGTGGATTGTCACGAGCAGATTCGCCACCACCTTTGCCTTCGTGCCGTTGCCGAACGCGCCTAAGTCGTACTGCGCCCGGGTCACCCGGCGCAGTACCTCGACCGCCTCGCCCTTCGCGGGTTGATCGTCGCCGCTCAGGTAGGCGACCAGATCGCCGTCGCGGGCCTGCTGCCCGGTGCCGCTCATGGGACAGTCGAGCAGCACCGCACCGACCGCGGCCAGCCGCCGGGCCGCGTCTGTCTTCGTCTCGAGCGCCAGCGTGCTGGTCTCGATGACGATCGGCCGGCGGCGATCTGGTCGCGCGCGCTGGGTGAACCCGGCGACGATGCCGTCCTGGTCGTCCAGCACGGCGGCGAGCGCCTCGGCGCTGGGAAGCGACGTGACGACGACGTCCAGCGCTCCCAATTCGGCCAGCCGATCGGCGGCCAGGCCGCCGCGGGCGACGTGCTCGTTCATCCGAACCGGGTCCGGGTCAAAGCCAAGCACGGGGGTGCCGGCCCGCAGCAGGTGCCCGCTCATGGCCGAGCCCATGACGCCGAGGCCAGCGAAGCCGACCGTGCGAGCGTCGGTGAACGTCACGACGATGTCATCGGCGCTGCGGTGCGGGCGATGAAGTCACGCACGGCGGCCGCGAACTGGGCGGGCTGCTCCAGCGCGGATGCGTGGCGCGCCGGGGTCAGCCAGACCAGTTCGGCGGGCGCGATGGAATCGGTGAGCATCGTCGCGGCGGCAGTGAAGTGCGGCAGGTCGTCGGAGCCGCAGACGATCAGCGTCGGCACGGCTATCGAGGCAAGCAGGTTTTGAGTGTCGGCCCGCTCGAGCGCCTCGCAGGCCAGCGCATAACCCTCGGCCGGGGTCGCCCGCAAGGCCGCCTCCACAGCGTCGACGATCGGGCCGCCGGCCGCAAGTGTCTCGGCCGTGAACCAGGTCGCCAGGGTCGGCCCGACCAGCGCTTGCATTCCCGACTCGCGGGCCGTGCGAGCGCGCTCGATCCAGGCCTGCCGCACTGGGTCCGGGTATCTAGCCACTGCGTCGATTAAGATCAATCCGGCGATGCGCTCGGGCGAGCGGGCGACCAACTCCTGCGCCACCAGCCCGCCGAGCGACATCCCGAGGACGTACACCTGGTCGATCTCGGCCGCGGCGAGCGCGGTGTCAAGCTCGTCGGCGAGATCGCGGATTCGGTAACTCTTCGAGGGCGCGGCTCGCTCGCCATGACCGGGCAGGTCGTAGGTGATCAGCGTGCAGTCAGCCAGCAGCGACGTCAGCCCGTCCCAACTCTGCCTGCTGCTGCCGAGTGCGTGGACGAGCACGACGGCGGGACCGTCCCCGCGGTGATGCAGCTCCAGCGCTGATCCCAGCGGACTGTCGGAGGCGGCGTCAGGCATCGGCCGACCGCTCCGTCTCGATCGCCTGGTTGACAAGGGGCATGACCTCGGTGGCCATCAGCTCCATCGACCGGCGGGCGAGCGCCGGATCGACCCAGTCCAGGCCCGCGTAGACCAGTTCGCCGAAGTCGCCGGTCTGCGAGCGGAACGCCAGGATCTGCTCGGCCACCTCATCCGGCGTTCCGGTGATGACCAGCCGATCGAGCACGTCCTTGAGGGTGACGCTGTCATCAGGTTGGTCGAAGGAGTCCTTGAACAGGCCGAGCCGGCCGATCTTGGTCATCTTCTTGAGCATCTGCGCGTAGTAGTAGCGGTAGGGACTGGACGGGTCTGCCCGCCCGTAAGCCGCGGCGACGCCGGCATCATCGGCGACGAACACGTTGCGGGCGATGCGCCAGTCCTCGATTGACGCCGACTGGCCGACCGAGGCCCTGCCCTCGACGTAGTTCGGCCAGTGCGTGGCCACCCACTGCGGCAGCAGGAAGTTGGCCGACAGCGGGTGAAAGTCGCTCGCACCCATCGCAATGACGCCCTTCGAGAACGGTGCCACGACCGTGCCCACGATCTCGGGCCGAGGCGATTGCAGGGGTCGGGCGACCACGCCGACCCCGAGGTCGAGGTCGATGGTCGTCGCGGTGCTCACCTTGAAGCGGTTTCCGGGCAGGTCGATGCGATACGGCGGCTCGGTCTGCCAGAGCCGGGTGATGATGTCGATCGCCTCGGCGAAGATCTGGTTTCGGTCCTCGTCGAGGATCCCGATCAGCTCGGCATCTGAGGGCAGCGCACCCGGGCTCACACCCAGGATGAACCGGCCCCCGCTCAGGTGGTCGAACATCGCCGACTGCACCGCGACCAGGGCCGGGTGCTGGTGCGAGAGGTTCGTCGTGCCGGTCGCCAGGCGAATCTGTTTGGTGGCCGGGATGAGCGTGGCGAGGAACAGCAGGCTGTTGGTGATGTTCTCGTACTGATCAGTCAGATGCTCGCCGATGTAGGCATCGTAGAAGCCGAGCTCATCGGCCAGGATCACCGCCTGACGGTCCTCCTCGAGCGTTTCCGCCCATGGCCGACTCGGCGGATGCATTGGCATGGCGAAATAGCCGAGTCTCATGTCGTCCTCTTTCGCAGAATGAGGCGGCTTGACCGGATCAGTGAACTAAGTTCGACCGGCTGGGGCATTGGTTGCGAACGTGAACTTGTGCTGTTTGCACTGACAGCGGCCGTAACCGAGAGGCAGCCGGTGATGTGAGCCGACAGCGTGAACCGCGCTAGTTCACGCTCGGCGTCAGTGCCTGCGGCCGAGGGCCGCGATCTACTCGACTCGACAGGGCGGAGGCCGTGGATCTGGACCGCCGCGCCATTTTCGAGCTCGAGGGAGCCAGCGTGCCCGTGCAGGTCGACCAGCCCGGCGGCGAGGACGGTGTCGATGCCGATCGCTTCCGCGATGTCGTCGGCCGGCTGGCCAGCGGGGTCACGGTGGTGACGACCCAGATCGCCGGCGTTGCCTACGGCATGACCGCGAGCTCGGTTACGTCGCTGTCACTCGATCCGCCGCTGATGCTGATCTGCCTGAACAACGCTGGGCCCACGACAGCGGCGGTCGCGCAAGCCCGCGCGTACGCGGTGAACGTGCTGGGACACGGGTCGCAGCATCTCGCTCATCAGTTCGCGCAGCCGAGCTCGGACAAATTTCGCAGTGTTGCCGTCATGCCGGGGACTCTCGGGATCCCGCTCCTCATCGATGCGCTCGCGCACATCGAGTGCCGGGTGGTCGAGCAGGTTGTCGGGGGCTCGCATACGATCTTCATTGGTCAGGTGACGGCAGCAGGTGCGCGTGAGGGCAGCCCGCTGACGTACTTTCGCGGTAACTTCGGGCGCTTCGAGTTCGGCCGAGACGACGGCGCCTATTTGCGAGCGCGCGAGCTGGTGCTCAATCGGCACTACGCGCCGGACTCTGAGATCAACTTGGACGTCCTGGCTGACGAACTCGCCGTCGACTCAGCCGCCGCCTTCTATGCGCTGACCCGACTCGCGCTGGACCTGCTTGTGCGCCGTGACGTCGAACGCGGATATGTCGTCGTGCCGTTCGACGCGAGCACGTCCGGGGAGGCCTTCGACGCGCGGACCGCGATCGAGATCGGTGTCATCGAGCTCACGATCGGGCGCGTGGATGCAGCGGACCTCGCTTCGCTGCGCGAGCGCTTCGAGCGAATGGCGGCCATGCTCGTCGGCGATCGGTTCGTCGACTTCGAGGAGTACCTCGACGCCAACTACGCGTTTCACGAGTTCATGGTGAGCCTGGCCCACAATCCGCCGCTCACCGCCGCCTTCGGTCAGTTGGGGCTGCGGGCTGTGATGGCGCGAAGCTTCGGCGCCACCCCGGTCACGTCGGAGCGGTTCGTCGACGCGCAGCGCGGCCTGGTCGAGGCGTTCGAGCGGGGCGACGCCGCGATGGCGAAGAACGCGGTGCGCCGCTACGGCGAGCTGGCAAAGGAGCGGACGCGGGAGATCTTCGATGAGATCGGCGGTCGCCTGTAGCCGGCCGGATTGCGACGATGTCCATGTCACAGGCAGATGTCCTTTGTCACAGACAACCTGAAAGGAAGCGCTGATGTCCAAGCGCACCGTCTTCAACGTTCCCGGAGCCGCGTTTCCGGACTGGTACCCCAGCAGCTCCGGCGTGTCGGCCGGTCCATTCGTGTTCACCGCGTCGATGGGCGCCCTCGACTGGGAGGCCGGAGGGCTCGTCGACGCAGCCCGAGTCCGCCCCGGTCTGCCCTATTCGTCTGGGCATCCGGTCAAGCTGCAGGTGCGTGAGGCATATCGGCGCCTGCAGGAGGTGCTGGCCGCGGCCGGATCGACGCTCGAGCGGGGGGTGTCGATCAACCAGTGGCAGCCGACCTACCACGGCGACGGGCCGCGCGATTCGGCCGACCGTCCGGTCTATGACCTTTACTGGGAGGACTGGCGCTACGTCGCGCACTCCTACATCCAGGGCCGCAACGAGTTCCTGCTCGCTGATCGGCCGGCCAGCTGCTTGATGCCCGTCGATCGGCTGGTGGGCGCAGACGAGCACGTCGAGATTCAGCTCGTCTCACTGCTCAATGACTCACCGATCGAGAAGAAGGCGTACGCGCACGACGTGCACAGCCCCCTTGGCGGCTACTCCGTCGGCGTCGAGGCCGGACCGTGGGTCTTCAGCGCCGGCTTCATCGCAACGGACTTCGCGACCGGCCTGCATCCGAACGCTCGGGTTCCGGGTCACATCTGGTACGGCAACCAGACCGCGCAGGAGGTCGAAGAGGTTCTGCGCCAGATCCGCATCACGATGGAGGCCTCGGGGGTCGATTGGGCCAACATCGCGAAGGTCGTCATGTACCTGACGCCCGAGGGCATCCAGAACCTGCCAGCGATCGAGGAGGTGTGGCACAAGCAGTGGCCGCAGAGCCCACCGGCTCGCGCGGTGATTCCGGTCGCGGGCATCGGCGGAGTCAAGCACGGGAACGTCGAGATCTACGTCATCGCCTGCCGACCCGATCAGGGCGCGGCCCGCGAGGTGATCGAGGCACCCAATGCCCTGGCGACACTCGGGCATGCCGCTCAGGCGATCAAGATCGGGCCGCTGCTCTATCTGTCGACCCAACTCGGACGGACCGCCGACGGCCTGTCGGCCGGCGCAGCCGGATCTCGGCGGGGCATGCCCCACGCCGGCCGGCAGGTCGTCGATCAGGTCCGACGCATTCACGACAACGTCTCCGCGATCTGCGCCGTCGCCGGCACCAGCATCGAGAACACGGTCAAGGTCGACGCGTTCCTCTCGGACTTCAGGCACCTGCCCGTGTTCCTCGACGCATGGAAGGACCCCTTCACGGCCGGCTATCCAGCGAGCGGATTCTTCGAGGTGGCGCCCGGATCGCATGAGATTCCTGACTGCGACGTCAGCGTTGACCTCGTGGTGTTCGTTCCGGACGCGTGAGCGAACAGCGCCCAGTCGCCGTCGCGGTGGTCGGTCTCGGCTGGTGGGGTCGAACCGTCACTGCGGCGCTGCAGGCGCGGAGCGCCGCCAACCGCACCGGCTCGGGGTCGATGCAGGTCGTCCTCGGCATCGACCCCTCGCCTGCGGCCGTGGCCGCATGCGCCGAGCTCGGTATCGCGAACGCGCCTGACCTCTCGGTGGCCTTGGCCGATCCGGGGATCGAGGCCGTGATCCTGTGCACCCCGCACGAACTGCACGCCGCGCAGATCATCGCGGCGGCTCGCGCCGGCAAGCACGTGTTCTGCGAGAAGCCACTGTGCACCCGGGCGGCCGATCTGGCCGATGCGCTGGCCGCCGTCAGCGCTGCGGGGGTCCAGCTCGGGGTCGGGCACGAGCGCCGGTTCGAACCGGCGGTGCTTGAGCTGCACCGCCGGTTCGCCGCCGGCGAGTTCGGCACGGCGCTGCAGTTCGAAGGCAACTTCAGCCAGGACAAGTTCTTCGCTCTCGCCCCCGACAACTGGCGGCTTTCAGCCGAGCAGGCTCCGGTGGGCCCGCTGTCAGCCACCGGCATCCACCTCGTCGACCTGGCCATCTTGCTGCTGGGCCGCCCGACTCAGGTCTGGGCGCGGCTCTCGACCCGGGGCAGCTCGTTCGCCAACGGCGACACCCTGGCCATCACGATCGGATTCGCCAGCGGCGCGACCGCACTGATCTCGGCCGTCCTGGCCACCCCATTCGTCGGCCGGGTCATGCTGCTCGGCTCGAGCGGCTGGTTCGAGATCCGCGACCGCAGCCACCCGGAGCGCCCGAGCGGGTGGGACGTCACCTCGGTGCGCCGCGACGAGGAGCCGGTCACCCGGTTCTTCCCGCTGCACGAGGCCGTCGCCGACAATCTGGCGGCGTTTGCCCAATCGGTCCGAGCCGGCGGCGGCTATCCAATTCCGGTCGAGCAGATGAGCGCGACCGTCCGCACGTTCGAAGCCATCACCCGTTCGGTGAGCAGTGGCGCAATCGAGGAGATCTGAGAAGTGTTCGCTGCCATCGCTGAGATAGTCGCCGGGCCTGAGCGTGCCGCCGAGATGGCGGCTGACCATGAGCGCTATTCGCGCGTCGCCGAGGCCCACCCGGGGCTGCTGTTCAAGCACGTGATGCGCTGCAGCGACGATGAGCGCCGATTTGTCGATGTCATGACCTGTGAGTCGCAGGCGGACTCGGAGGCCTTCGGCATCGACCCGGTGTTCCAGCGGATCCGTCCCTCCCGAGGCGGCCCCTACCAGCCGGTGGTTCCCGAGCGGTCCTGGATGAATCCGGGCTACTACCGCAACCAGGACGCAGTCGTTCGCGACTGCGAGGCGATCACGCGCCAAGTTGTCGGCTACTTCCACGCCGCGCATGGACGGGAGCAGGAGTTCGCCGCCCGGTCGGCCCGCTTCGCTGCCGAGCTGGCAGCCGGGACGCAACCGATCGGATTCTGGTCGTTCGTCAACCTGGGCCTGCCCGAATGGTGGTGCCTCGTCCTGCAGCGAGACGACGCAGCTGCCGGGCTGCTGCCGGGCGACTTCACCGAACTCTGCTCAGTCGCCCCGACGCTCGATGTCGGCGATTTGGTGATGCGCTTCGACCGGCCGCAGGCGCGATCATGATCGTCGTCCTGGCCGAAGTGAGCATGATCCCAGGGCGCCGGATCGAGCTGGTCGCCGCCTTCGATGAAGCGGGTCGACTGCTGGCCGCGCACGGCGGCTTCCTAGCCGCTCGGCTGCTGCACTTCGCCGGTGGCGGCTACCGCTACCTGTACGAGATGAGCTTTCGCGACCGCACCGACTGGGACGAGTTCTTCGCCGGCCCGGGCTTGCGCGCACTGCGCGAGTTGATCGAGCCGCAGCTCACCGTGCCGTTCGGGGTTCAGGTGCACGCCGTGATCAGCGAGTACCGGGCCGAGTGAACGTCAGAGGCAACCGTCAGGCCGAGAGGGTCAGACGATGTTGATCAGGTCGCCGACCGACGCAGCCGAGGGCAGCGTTCGAATCGCCGACGCCAGGTCGGCGGCCTGATCCGCTGAGATGCGCTGAGTCGCGTTGAGCGTGAACTTGGTCTGCAGCTCGTCGGTCGACAGCGGGTGCTCCGGACCGCCCCGCGACGAGTGCGTGCGATGCGAGACCTGCCGCCCGTCCTTCATGGTGACGGTGACCAGCGCGCTGAACGCATTCGGGAACTCGTCGTCACAGATCGCGTCGGGCACGATTGTCACCTTCTCGGCGAGCGCGAGCCGCGCTGGATCGCTCAGCGCCTGATCGGTGAAGTCGTCGAGGTAGATCCCGAGCCCGCCGCCGCCCAGCAAGGCCGACGCGAGGACGTACGGGCCCGAGAACTTGGCGTGATAGGGGGTTCGCGGCCGCACCTTCTCTTCGCGCGGCTCGCCGATGGTGCGGATGACGGTTGCGGCAACCCCGACATCGACGGACGCGATCGCATCGACGTCGAGTCCCTGCGCCCGAAGTGCCAGCGCACAGTCGACGATGGGGTGCGTGAAGTGGTTGGACGGGTAGGGCTTGTAGACGGTGCGCTCGAGCTCCCACCGATCGCCCAGCCCGTCCAGCAGTGCATTCACGTCGTAGTCGGTGCCGAGGTAGGCCTGCAGGAAGCCGAACGTGCCCTCGAACACCGTAGGCGGTCCGGTGACGCCGTTGGCGGCGAACAGCGCGGCATCGATGCCGGCGTGGGCGGCCCAGCCGCAGTGGATCCGCTTCACGCTGCCGCCGGTGCGGTTGGCCTCGATGATGCCAGCACCCATGCTGGCCGCGATCGCCATCGCATCGCAGATGCCGGTGGCATCGAGTCCCATCAGCATCGCCGCCGCCGCGGCCGCGCCGAGGGTCCCGCAAATGGACGTCGCGTGCAGGCCCCGTGCGAAGAACGTCGAGTTGCGCAGCGCCGGCACGTAACCGGCCATCCCGATCCGATTCGTGATCTCTATGCCGACGGCGATCGCCGCGATCAGTTCGGCCCCGGACGACGTGGACGTCTGCGCAACGGCCAGCGCGGCCGGAACGATGGATGAACTCGGATGCAGTACCGAGGGCAGGTGGGTGTCGTCGAAGTCCAGGGTGTGCGCGAGCGTGCCGTTGACCAGCGCGGCCGACGGGGCGGGCAGCAGACCGGACCCGTTGAACGTGCTGGCCTCACCGACGCCCCCCCGCGCCTCCATGATGCGCAGAATGGCGTTGTGCGGCTCGTTCGGGTCATCGAGTGCGCTCGCGGCGATGCAATTCCCGGCGGTGTCGAGCAGCCGGCCAACGACGTCTGCGCTCAGATCAGGGCCGACACCGTGCCGATTGGCCGCCGCGAATTCAGCTAGCGTCTGCGCAGCTGTGCGCGTTTGCGCGACCATGGCTGCGGTCACAGCGCCAACGCGATCGGACGCACCGGGGCACCGGTCGCGCCGGCAACCAGCAGCGGATTCAGAATAAGTAGGAACTCGCCGCAGCCGGCGCGCAGCAGCGCATCGAGGTTCATCGCCTCGACGATGTTGATGCCGTGCTCGACCAGCAGGATGCGATGCACCGGCAGCAGGCCGTGCCCGGCGCCGGCCTTGATCTGCTCGAACGCGATGCCCTCGCCGCCGACCGCCACCGGCTGCTGCTGAGCCAGCCATTCGCCGGCTTCAGCACCGGGGCCTGGGACGCCGCCGCGAAGCCCCATCATGACCTCGGGATCGTTCCAGTTGCGAGACCAGCCGGTGCCGATGAGGATCACCTCGCCGGCACCGATGGGCACCCCGGCGCGCTCGCGGGCAGCTTCCAGGTCGGCCGCCGTCACCTCGTAGCCGGCCGGCAGCACCTCGACCCCGTGAACGGCTGCGACATCCAGGACGACAGCTCGACCGGCGTAGGGCGCGAAGTCGTCGATCCCGAGCCGGCTGAATCCGCGCTGGCTCTGTAGCTGGGCTGCCGGTATGCCGCCGTGGATGAACCCGTCCTGCGAGACGTGGGCCAGCGCGTCGAGGTGCGTGCCGACGTGACCGCCGAGGACGATCACCTCGTTCGCGGCGGAGCCGCCGTCGGCTCTGACCATGTCGCCGTGGCGCCGCTCGAGCAGCATTCGGAACGGAACATGATTCGGTGACTGGGGCATGCCCACCCGGTAGGGGTGCGACAGGTCGAACCGAGTCGCGCTCGCGATTCGATCGGTCAAGTCGCGCAGTGGGGACTCGCCCACGGTCACCCTCGTTTCGTCTCACGGAAGACCGTTCCATTTCTGGAAGAATAACACCCGGAACGCGCGTGATAGATGCCGTCCGGACCGTTGACGCTCAGTCATGCCATGGACTAGCGCTGTTTGCCCAGAGAGGTTTGGGTACGCGGTCTGCTGGTGGAGTGCCCTTGAGTGCGGTGTGGCCGCGGTGGAGATTGTAGGCATGGAGGAACTCGCGGAACTCGGGGAACGCGGCGACGCGCTTGGACTCGGAGCGATGGGGCAGGGCGTAGGCCCATTCCTGACCGGCCGGCCCCCGCAAGGGCCCGGTGGTAACGGAACACGGTGCAGCCCGGACGGGGTCAACGGTTGACTGGGGTTGACCCCGTCTGGTGGACATCGGCTATGCGGCTTCGATTTGCCGCGGTGTTGAGTTGGTGTTCGAAGGTTACTGGGCTGATCTGGCCGAGCGAGCTGTGCCGGCGTCGTCGGTTGTAGACGGTTTCGATCCAGCTGGTGACACCGTGGACCGCTTCACGATGGTCGGTGAACTCGTACCGGTCGTAGTACTCGGTCTTTAGGGTCGACCAGAACAGAATCCTCGTCTCTGGACTACCTGTGGTGGCAGATCTTCGCCGTAGGCTCGTCGCGGCGATGTCGATTCGCTGGTGGTCGTCCGTGTGGTGGGCCACGCTCGACGAAGAGGCGCCCCGCAGAACGGAAGGAGCAGTGCATGCGTTCGCTCAGCGTCACGATGAGCGTGACCCTCGACGGCGTCGTGCAGGGCCTCGGCCGCCCGGATGAGGACACCCGCGGCGGTTTCACGCACGGCGGCTGGGGTCAGCGGTACCAGGACGAGGTGATGGCCCGGGAGATGGGCAAGGGCATGTCCCGGCCGGGAGACATGTTGTTCGGCCACCGCACGTGGCAGGACTTCAGCACCGCCTGGGGACGCTCGACCGACGGCAACCCGTTCACCACGCACATGAACGCGGCCACCAAGTACGTCGTCTCGAGGACCCTCCAGGACGCGGACGCCTGGCAGAACTCGGTGCTTCTGCGCGGCGAGGCCGCCGACACGGTGGCTGAGCTGAAGGCCCGGCGGGGCAACGATCTGTCGATCATCGGCAGCGCCTCACTGGTGCGTAGCCTGCACGCCGAGGGCCTGATCGATCGCTACACGCTGCTGGTTCACCCGCTGAGCTTGGGTAGCGGCACGCGGCTGTTCGACGGTTCCGCCCCGCTAACCGAGTTCGAGCTCACCGATAGCGTCACGACCACCAAGGGCGTGATCATCGCGCAGTACACCCGCCGGTGACGGAGGGAGCAAGCCGCAGCACCTGCTCGCGACCTACCAGCCGGACGGCGGTGTGCCCGACGCCGTAACCCGGCCGAGACGCCGTCCGCACGCCCGTAACAGGATCGACAAGTGACACAAGATCACCCGGTCGAAGAGTCGGAGTCGCCGCCGCAAGCCGTCCGCTTACGGCTACCGCGGAAGGCCGTCTGCGCAGCGGTGGGCGGCGTCCGTCCGGGGACGCCACACTCCGCTCGATCGCCAGCGTTTGGTCGCGTCGCTCATCGTCTTTGGAACTACCGTGTCCCCATGAGTCTGGGAATCGGGATGGTGACGATCGACTGCGCAGAGCCGCAACGGTTGGCGGCCTTCTGGTCCGAGGCGCTCGGCGTTTCGATCCAGGGTGACTACGGCGACTTCGTGTTCCTGGCCCGGCCAGTCGACGGAGGCCCGGGGCTCGGGCTGCAGCGGGTACCCGAACCACGCTCGGGAAAGAACCGAGTTCACGTGGATCTCAGCGGCGGCTCGCGCGTCACTGAGGTGCCGCGCCTCATGGGACTTGGGGCCACGGTCGTCGGTGAGCACGAGATGCCTGGACTCGTCTGGACCGTGCTCGCCGATCCCGAGGGTAACGAGTTTTGCGTCGGCGAGCACACGGACTAGCGCGGGACGACGGAGGTTGAACGTCCGGGCAGAGTGCGCCTACGTCTCGCTCACCGATCGTCAAACGAGGCAGTTGATCGGTGTCATATCCATCTCATCGAGAAACACCAGGTCGTCGCGGAAAGACGTTCGGCGAGATGCGTCAAAGAACGAGCTTCATCCTCGGGCCGTGGTCATTACGAAACCGGCCATCTCGTAGATGCGCTGTCCCGCCGGGGTTGCGCTCAGGTCAACGCGATCTGCGTCGATGAGCTTGGCTCAGTTGATCACGTCGAGAACGAGTGTCGTCCCGTACCCATGGCCTCGGTGTTCAGGCAAGGTGATGACGTTCGCGAGTCGCATGGTACGTCCCTTGAGGCAGTGAGGGTTGGGGACGCCTATTTCCAGGGTGCCGATTGCCGTCGCGACGATGTCGCCGCCGACCTCGATCACAGGGAACCGAGCGCCGTTCCCGTCGTCGACCAAACGGTCAAACCATTCGTGTGCGTGGATCCTCCATGGCTCGTGCGCCGCTGAATCGTCTTCGTCGAACAAGCTCGCCCACAAGCGCAGCAACTTCAGGCCGTCATTGGCGGTAGCAGCACGTGGGCGGGCGCTGTACGTCGTCATCACGCCGTCATGCTGGCACCGACACCGCTCCACCTGCAGCTCAACACGTCCCGGACGGGCAACGCGACCCGCGGCAACTGCTCAACGCCCTCGGCGAACCGCAACCCCGCCGACCCCGCCTGATGCATCGATGATCACCCGGTCAGTGTCCGCGCGGTCCGGCGCGTTTGCTGATGATCGTGGAGATCGCGGTGGAAACAAGCATCGTCCCGACCAGAAATGCCAAACCGCCACCGACGATCGCCGCCTTGCTCATGCCGACGAGAACGGTGATGATCATCCAGATCACTGCGGCGATGAGACCACCGATCAGTCCACTTCTCAGTTGTTCGGTCACGATGGACAGGCCTCCCGCAGGCTCACGATGTCACGATCACCTCGTGATGATCGGTGCCAGGGCACGCATGCGACCCTACTGCCGCGGTGCTCTTCCTAACTCGCTGCCACCGGGCGCATAGCCATCGCCGTCCCCCTCGACCGCAAGGGTATCCTCTACCCGGGGCAGACGGCCGACACGGCCGTATCGTCCGTCGCCGCTGATCTGAACATCGAAACCATCCGGAACTTGATTGTTCGAGCTAGGGTGCGCTCCTATTGTTCCTGGCGTGCCCACACATGTGCTGTCAGATCCGCCCACGATGGACGACGGTCGCGCGTGCCTGATCATCACTGGTGCCCCTGGCGCCGGCAAATCCACCGTGTCTGGCCTTGTGGCCCGGTCACTGTCGCGATCGGCGCTGATTGACGCCTACTTCGTCAGCGGGTTGGTCGCCAGCGGGTATGTGTGGCCGCTCGGTGAACCCGCTGATGAGGCAGCCCGCCAGGTGCGGCTGCTCAATGCGAACCTGTGTTCCCTTGCCGCGAACTTCGCTGATGCCGGCTTCACCCCGGTGATCGACGTAGTTCTTCCGGATGGTGCGCAGCTCGACACGTACCGTGAGGCCTTGGTTTCGTACCGGTTGCTGCTTGTGGTTCTCGACCCCGGTACTGCCGTGTGCCGGCACCGTAATGAACTCCGTCCGCCGCAGGATCAGTTTGTTTTCGACGGCTACGAGGACCTTCGCGTATCGATGCGCCACGGCTTCGGAGACCATGGTTGGTGGTTCAACACCTCCGACCTCAGCCCGGGGCAGACCGCGCAGCGCATCCTCGACGAGGGTGCTGTCCGGGCTGTTCTAGACCGGTGAACGCACGCAGTAACAAGGCGGCAAGCGTTGTTCGATTTCGGCCGGCAGTGTCAGGAAGGATCCCTTCTGGACGACCCGGATTCCCGGTTTAGACCAAGAGTCCGTCCTAGACCTCGGCAGGTGTCCGCCAGTCGAGGACGCAACGAGGGCGGTCGTTGAGTTTGGCCGCGATCTGGTCGAGTGCCGGCTGATCATGAACTCCGATGTTGCCGTTCTTGTCGAGGTACTGGCGCAGCAGGTGATTGGTGTTCTCGTTCGCGCCGCGCCGTGTCGCCGCATCCGCCGGCGCCTCTCACTTCCCATCGGGGCGGGCGGGCTCGGGCATGCGGTCGGCGCAACCTCCGCTCACCAGACAGGAGCAAGGACGTCCGTCCCCAGCAATACGCGGGAGCGTTGATCGAACAGCGCACGGAGGGGACCTGGTGGACTATTCGTTGGCAGGGTCCGACAGGGCGTCGGTGAGATCCTCTAGCGGCGGCAGGGCATCTCGTTCCGCGGCGGGCAGCTTGTCGTAGGTGTAGGTCGCCACCGCCATGGGCGCGGCAGCAGCCCGCAAGGCGTAGCGGACCACGCGCTCGTTGCGGCCGGCGCACAACAGTATCCCGACGGTCGGTGCGTGGATGTGGGGTTGGCGGAGTTCATCGTCGACCATCGCGACGTAGAAGCCCAGCTGCCCGGCGTACTCCGGTTTGAACTTGCCGATCTTCAACTCGACGACGACGTATCTGACCTGCAGGACGTTGAAGAGCAACAAGTCGACGACGAACTCGTCGCCATCAATGTCGAACCGGACCTGCCTGCCGACGAAGGCGAAACCGCGGCCCATTTCGGTCAACGTGTCCTGCAGCCGATTCATCAGTGCCTGCTCCAGGTCCCGCTCCGCGGATCGCTGCGTGAGATTGAGAAAGTCGAAGACGTAGGGGTCCTTGACTATCTCCTGGGCAAGATCGGAATCCGCCGAGTCCAGCAGCGCGGGGAAGTTGCTGGGTGCTGAACCGATCCGCTGCCGCAGACCGGTGGCAACGTGGTGCTCCAAAGACTTGCGTGACCAGCCTGCGTCAACGGCGCGGGTGGCGTACCACTCTCGGTCGGCGCGATCGTCAAGACGATCCAGCAGTGTGCGCACGTGTCCCCACGGCAGTTTCCCCACAGCCGTGGGGAAATTGCCCGGGGCCGGCCAGGCCGCGGCGAACGCCCGCATGTACTGCATATTCGTCGGCGACAGCCCCGTCATCCTCGGGAACTGGGCCTGTAGATCTTTCGACAGACGATCGATAACCCGGGCGCCCCAGCCTTGTCGGTCCTGCCGTTCCAGGATCAGCGCGCCGATCCGCCAGTTCAGCGCGATCACTTCCGCTCCCGCGGCGGACAGCGCGCGAAGTCTGGTGTCGCGCACATCCCGGGCAATCAGCGCCAGCACCTCGCCGTAGCCCGCCGGTGTCACAGGATCCGTCACAGCACTCATCCTGCCCTGTGCAAGTTCAAGGCTCCGGCCACGGAGTAGTCAGCGGCTCTGGTCAGCCAGTCTGATTCCGACTCATTCTCCCCACAGCTGTGGGGAGACGCCGGGAGCGCCCGTCCCGGCCGCGATGGGCTGGGCATGTATCCGGGAAGCAGGACCCGGCCCGCGGGTGTACTCGCAGTGGGGCGGCTGCCATACCGCTGACCAGCGTGTCATCCCGTCACGATCAACTATTCTGACCAGATCACACACTGCAGGTCCACGGTTCGAGGTCAGCGACCTGCATCCCCGGCGGCGAGGTCGGTGAAGCGTGAGTAGTGCAGCTGGTGGGCCACCGGGATGGTGCGGGTCTCGCCGTTGCGGTGCTTGGCCACGATCAGGTCGGCTTCGCCGGCCCGTGGATCCTCGGAATCCCAGGCGTCCGGCCGATGCACCAGGATCACGACGTCGGCGTCCTGCTCCAGGGAGCCGGACTCACGAAGGTCCGACAACAACGGCCGCTTGTCCATCCGCTGCTCGGGTCCGCGGTTCAGCTGGGACAACGCCACCACCGGCACCTCCAGTTCCTTGGCCAGCAGCTTCATCTGCCGGGAGAACTCGGAGACCTCCTGCTGCCGCGACTCGACCTTCTTGCCCGACGTCATCAGCTGCAGGTAGTCGACCACGACCAGTTTCAGATCGTGCCGCTGCTTGAGGCGACGGGCC